>Ga0194112_10011185_pt1 | contig 11149 bp, 6 predicted proteins | sample TA2MahC400mmetaG_FD_146191 | JGI IMG/M metagenome (GOLD analysis project Ga0194112, IMG submission 146191) | Freshwater microbial communities from Lake Tanganyika, Tanzania - TA2015016 Mahale Deep Cast 400m | ecosystem: Environmental > Aquatic > Freshwater > Lake | place: Tanzania: Lake...
ATCGCGTATCATGACTTTATGAATCGCGCCACCGTCGCCGTCGTCCGAACCCGGCCCGAGACCGTCCTCGACGACGCCGTCCGGGCCTTCGAGCTTGGCGGCGGCCCGACCGCCCTCGACCCCGCCGCCCCCGTCATCCTCAAGGACAACATCAGCTGGCATTATCCCTTTCCCTCGGCCAACACGACCCCCTGGCAGCTCGAGGGTGTCGTCCTCGCCCTGCGCAAGCACGGCTTCGGACCCCTTGTCTGCGTCCAGAACAAGACCGAGGTCACCGACGCCTACAAGGGCGAGGACCTCAACCGCTACCGGCCCGTCTTCGAGGCCCACGGCCTCGAGGTCCGGTTCAACTTCAAGAAGGAGGACATGGCCTGGGTCGTCCACGAGCCCAAGGCCAAGATGCTCGTCCTCGACCGGATCTACAAGAAAGGGATCCGCGTCCCCGATTTCTTCTTCGGCAAGAACATCGTCCATCTGCCGACGGCCAAGTGCCATATCTACACGACGACGACGGGGGCGATGAAAAACGCCTTTGGCGGACTCCTGACCCACAAGCGCCACTGCACCCACACCCATATCCACGAGACCCTGGTCGACCTCCTGGCCATCCAGAAGGAAATCCATCCCGGCCTCTTCTGCCTGATGGACGGGACGATGGCCGGCAACGGCCCAGGGCCGAGAATCATGAAGCCCGAGGAAAAGAACGTCCTCTTTGCCGGAGCCGACCAGGTCGCCGTCGACGCCCTGTCGGCCAAGCTCATGGGCTTCGACCCGATGTCCATCCCCTACATCCGGTTGGCCCACGAAGCCGGCCTGGGCGTCGGCCGACCGGAGGAAATCTCCGTCTCCGGAGACGCGGAGCTGGCCGAGGAGAATTGGGGGTTCGAGGTCGGCGGCTCATTCCACAAGTTCGCCGGCTGGGTCACCTGGTTCGGACCGACGAAAATTTTCCAGAAAATCCTCACCCGGCAGCCTCTGTTGTCGCTCTTACGGGCTTATTCCTTCCTCTACCACGACGCTTTCCATTGGCCGTTCCGGGAAGGCCGGATCTACAAGCGCTGGCTCAAGGAATCGCCGTGGGGGAGGCTGTTCGGGGAGTACGGCGCCCAGGGGGCGTTGCGGGCCGGGCCCCCGGATTAGGCGCCGGTTTCGGCCCGGAACGTCCAGGCGCCGGTCGCGTACTTGTTTGCGCGAAGATGTTCTATCGCGGCGAGATCTTCGCCCGTCATCCTGAGAGGCTCGAAGGCGACCTTGAAGAATTCGGCCAGCCCGGAGACAAGATGTTCGACCGCCGACTCGTACGAGACCGGCCGGCCCGAGGCTTCGGAGAGGGAAATCATCCGGATTTCGTCCGCGCCGAAATCCTTCCGAGAGACGGCCCGAAGGAGGGCCTCGTCGGCCGCGAGTGGGATCGAGCCGTGCTGGAGGAATTTCCCCCCCGTCCTTTTCTGGGCGCTGCCGATGATTTTCCGCCCGTCGATTTCGACTTCGTCCCGGCCCGGGTGGGCGAAACAGGGCATCGTTCCCCGGGCATAGGAGGAGGGCGGGGCCCCGGCCAGGACGGGATCGAGGCCCAGCCTCGCCAGTCCTTGGATCAATCCCTCGGAGATCAGCCTGTAGGAGCCGGCGACGGTCAAGCTGAAAGTCTCGACGTCGGACGAACAGATCGAGTAAGTGACCTCATGATGATGGAGGACGAGCTTGCCGCCGGTCATCCGGCGGACGACATCGACCCCGTTCGCCCGGCAGAAGCCCATGTCTATGACCTTTTCCGCCGCTTGGCCGCAGCCGAGCGAGGCTGTCGGCCTCTCCCATTGATAAAACCGGACGACCGTCCGGGGCTCCTCGGTCAGCGACCGGAACAGGTGCTCGTCGACGGCCATGTTCCATGGCCCGGAGCGCGGATCTTCCTCCTTGAGAAGAAACCACCGCAAATGGGGGGACAGGTCCACGATTTCCCTATTTCGAATAACCGCAAATAAGGGGACAGGTCCACGATTTCCAATTTATTGACGATGGATTTCGCCTTCGGAGAAAAGACATCGGCAAATCGCTGACCTGTCTCCAAAAAAAAAGGGAGAGAGAGCGGGCAATGGGACTCGAACCCACAACTCCGGGCTTGGGAAGCCCGTACTCTACCATTGAGCTATGCCCGCGCTCTCTCCCCTCGGAGAGAGGCTCCGAAACGCGGCTTATTTGTAGCCTGATCGGGCCGAATTGTCAACTTCTGAGCTTGAAGGTTTTGGCCGCCGTCCCGCCCTTGACGCTGTCGTACTTGACCGTGATCTCGCCCGAACCCTTGAGGAAGTACATGATCGTCCGGGTCGTCTTCCCCGGGAGGCCGTTCCGGATGAGGATTCGTTTGAGATTCTTCTGATCGATCAAGCTCGTGACCGACGGCCGGAGCTTGTACACGGCCTTGTTGTCGATCCAGCTGGCCGAGATGACCTCGAGGTTCTTCCCCTCGAGGGTCAGGAGGTCTGGCCGGACGGTGTTGTTCTGGGCGGCCTTCTCCAATATCGTCGGAGCCACCTTCGGGTTGGAGATGTCGACAAAGGCCCGGTAGACGTCGCCGCCGACCTTTTCGACCGATGTCTCCCCCAGCCTGACGAGGGGCATTTCGTCCGCCTGGTAAAGGGTGAAGGCCATGTTCCGATGGCAGAGCTCCTCGAGCATGAACCGGGGCGGAACGCGCCCGGTGAACTTCTTCCAGGTGCCGCCGATTTCGACATCGCCGTAGTCGGGGTGCCGGAACGGCTTCCAATCGAGGAACTGGTCGCCGAACTCCAGCTTGTCGTCGAAAAAGAACCGCGATTTCTGGGGGGCGATCGGCGAGTCCGGGTCCTTCTGCTGCTCCTTGAGTTCGGCGCTGGTGTAATACTGCTCGTTGCTCCAAAGCTCGTTGGAGAAGCTGATCATCCCCAGGGTGTCGTTGGTGAAATCGATGAAGCCTCCATGAACGGTGTAGAGTCCGCTCCAGATGACGATATAGCGATAAAACGGCAGAATCCGTTCGCCGTTTCGTCCAAGCTCGTCGTAGGCCTGGACGTCGGCCCGCGGGTATTCGCCCACGGCCTCGGCCCCCGGTCCGCGGAGGATCATCCCCCCGAAATTGTGGTAGGACTGGACGCCGGCGATGTTCGGATGAGAGGCTAGAAATTCGACTTCGGCCCTCGCCTCGGGCAGCTGGGTCGGATAATCCATGGCCCCGCTCTGGATGTAGTTCGGCTGCCAGTCGCTCGGGTAGTTCCGATTGCCGTCATATCCCCCCGGGCCGTCTTCGTTGACCCGGCCGTCCTTGTCGTTGTCGATGCCCTCCGATCCGAGAAGGATATAGTCTCCCGTCTCTCCGAAGGGCACGGGCTCGAGCAGCCGGGGGTCGAGACGGCTCGGCCGATGCGTCCCCTGGCCCGGAGCGTATTTGCGGATCTGCTCGATGACGCCGTTGCCGTTCAGGTCATCGGGGCCGTCCTCGTCGAACAATCCGTCGTTGTCGTCGTCGACCGGGACGTGGCCCGTCCTGGCGCTTCCGCCGGGGCTTTCGAAGAAATACTGCCGGCCGTCGGGATTGATCGTCGGGATGAGGTAGAAGACGCGCTCGTCGACCAGCCTGGTGACGGCCTCGAGGCGGCCGTAATTCTCCATGAGATACCAGACCGTGTAGAGACAGATCTCGCCGCCCTGGATCTCGTTCCCGTGGACATTGGCCTCGATGAACATGGCCGCCTTGCTCATCTCCGGCCCCGTGTCGGGGTTGTTGACCGTGACGAGCATGATCTCCCGCCCCTGATGGCTCTTGCCGATCGAGGACGTCTTGACGAATTTCGGCCAGGCGGCGGCCAGCTTCCTCATGTCGGCGTAAAGCTCGTCCGTGTCGTGCCAGCGGTTGAAGTCGAGTTTGACCTTGAACGGAGGGTCGGAGAATTTTTGGGTCATCCCGCCCCGGGGAAGGAGGATCAAGGCGATCACGGCCGCCAATCCCAAATGGACGATGCGGTGTTTCATGGCCATCCTCCTCATTTCAAGACAACCGAGGCCGCGGCGGCCCCGCCCTTCTGGGAAACGATTTTCAGGGCGACCGTCTCGCCCGGCTTGGCCTGGATGAGCCATTCGAACTTCTGGCGTTTGCCCGACCCGTTGAGGGCCTGGATGAAGCTCGTTTTCGCGCTGCCCGAGACGATCGACTCGGGCGGGACCTGGAGCTGGACCATCGTCGGCTTCACCGCCCTGGCGATGACGGCATGGGCCAGGGCCGTGGGGAGGAATCCCTCGTTGGATACCTCGGCCTTGATCCGGAATAGACCGCCCCCGTGATTCTTCGCCTCGAGTTCGGCGACGCGGATTCTCGGGAAAAGGGACGTCAGGTAGAGGGCGAATTCGGCGTGGCTTTTCCCCAACTCAGCGATCTTCGCGGCCGACGGGTTCGTCGCCGCGTAGGGCTTGAAACCCCCGACTTCAACTTCGCCGAAATCGGGATGCTTGACCTTGGTCCAGGGGACGAATCCGTCGATCTTCTCCTTGTCCATCCATTGGAGAATCGCCTTGTCGATCCCGGCCGGCGCTTCTCCTCCGGCGGCCGCGGCGCCCCTCTGGCCGAGGGCTCCGGCCCGCTGACCCATCGCCGCCGCGAACTGCTGGATCTGGGCGGCGGAAGGCAGGCCGCCGCCCGGAGGGCCGCCCGCCGGCGCTCCCCCACCCTGGCTCATCCCCGGTCCCCCGCCTCTCGGCCCATCGGGAAGCCCCCAGCCCGGGGTCGAAAACGAGGGGACGCCGAACTGGAAGTAGCCGTATTGGAAGAACGCCCCTTCGGGCTTTGCCGACAGAGGGGGCGTCCTCAGGCCCGTGATCTCGGCGTATTTCTGGGCGATCATTCGGAAATAATCCAGGTCCGACGCGTTGACCGTCGTCGCGGCTTGCCTGGCGGGCATGGCCGCGCGCCCGGACGGCTGTTGAGCTCCCGACGCCGCCGTCCCGCCTCGCTGCGCTCCTCCTCCCCGGCCGCCGAACAGCATTTCCAGCCCGCCCGAGGCCATGATCATCTGGAGCATGTCCTCCGAGATCATCATCTCTCCCCCGCCCCGCCCCCCTCGTCCTAACAGGGAGGCCAGGCCGCCGGCGAACATGCCGGTTTTGCCGGCCCCGACGACCGAAGCCTCGGCAAACGAGACCAGGTCAAGCCCTCGGGCCGGCCCGAGCTGGCCGCTCGATGTGGGGGGGATGATGAGGTTGTCGCTCGCCCCGAAGGTCAGGATCGCGGCGATGTTCCGGTGCTTGACGATCCATTCCAGCACGGCCCGGGTTTCGGCTTCGCTGACCATGTAGCGGCCGGCCTCGCTCTTGTGATAGGGATACTCGTGCATGAAGTTCCGGTTGATGTTGACTCCGCCGGGAGGGTCCTCGTTGATGAAACCGTCCCCGTCGTTGTCGATGCCCTCCCAATACAAAGCGTATTCGCCTTTCTCCCCTTTTTTCGGGTCGGCCCGCCTCATGGCCCTCTTGTCCTCCGGGTCGACGATAAAGGCCCCGCTCGGGTCGGCCACCCGCATGAACGTGATTAGCCCGTCCTTGTTGAGATCGTCCGGCCCGTCCTCGTCGACCTGGCCGTCGTTGTCGTCGTCGACCGGCGTCGCATTCGTCCGGCGGTCCCAAAGGACCGGAGCCCACCTGGCCTCCGCCCCGTCGGGATTGGCCCGGGGAAGGATATAAACGACGCCCTCGTCGAGACATTTTTTGACCTCGGTCCGGCTCGCATTCTTGACGAGATAATCGGCCGTGAACATCGCCAGGGCGCCGCCGAAAAGCTGGTCGCCTTCGAAATTCGCGGCCAGGAGGAGGGCCGGCCTCTCCTCGGCCGGGACGCCGGCGGGATTGGCGATCGCAAGCATCCACAGATCGCGGTTTTCGAGGGTTTTGCCGATCGATTCGAGCTTGACCAAGGCCTTGTGGGCGGAGGCGAAGCTTTTCAGCCAGGCCGTCATCTCGGCGTTGTTCAAGTATTTGGAAAAGTCTTGAGCCGCCGCCCCGCCGGCCAGGAACAAGGCCGGGAGGGCGAACCAAGCCCATCGAGATCGAAACGCCCTTTTTCTTGGGTTCATCGCGGCCTCTCCTTCCGTCTCATTTGAACATCGGGTCCGGGCTGACGAGGAAAGTTTTCGTCTCGACGTCCTTTCCATCGACGCTCAAAGTGACTTTGTATGTCCCGGCGTCGGCTCTCGTTCCGCCGGCTCCGACGCGCTGACCGGCGAACTGGCCGCCCGGCCCTCCTCCCGGCGCCTGTCCGGGGGCCGGCTGCCGGGTCAAACCCCAGAAGACCTTCTGAAGGCCCTTCTTGGCGCTCCCGGAGAGCTCCTGGACGAGCGTCCCATCGAGGTCCCTGATCGTCAATTTGACCGTCTTGGCGTCGGCTTTGAGGTTGTAATAGAGGTTCGTCCCGATGGGCGGATTGGCCACCCGGGCGAACTCGCCGTAGCTTTCCCCGCGCATCTCGAAGCGGTTCCAACGGATCGCCTCCTTGACGTCGAACAGATGGGCGTCCTTGGCGAAGACCTCGGGCTTGAACTCCTTGAAGGGCCCGATATCGACGATGTAGAAGCCCCGGCCGTAGGTGGCCACGGCCATCTCCCGGTCGCGTTTCTGGATGGCCATGTCCCGAACGACAACGTCGGGGGCCGTGCTCGAAAGCGCGACCCATGTCTTCCCCCGGTCCATCGTGACATGAATGCCGTAATCGCCGGCAAGATAGAGGACATCCGGATTGTCGGGGTCCTCCTCGACGTCGAAGAGGGGGTTCATGAGGCCGGCCGAAATGTCCTCGAAGGTCTTCCCTTTGTCCCGGGTCATGAAAAGATAGGTCTTGTCCTCGTTGTGGGTCCGGTATCCGCTGAAGCCGATGTAGCAGACGTTCTCGTCGTGGGCCGAGGGAACGACCCTCTTGACCCAGCGGTCGTAGGGGATGAGGGCGCCCTTGAGGTTCGGCTTGGGCTTGCCGGTTTTGTCATAGAACCGGGCCGTGATGTTCTCCCAGTTCGTGCCGCCGTCAAGCGACATCTGGACGTTGCCGTCGTCGGTCCCGGCCCAGTAGAGCCCGGGCGTCTTGGGAGATTCGGCGAACGTGTAAATCGTCGCCCATTGGAGGTTCGTCTTCCGCGAAAGATCGAGTTTGTCCTTTTCGGCCTTGCTCAAATCCGGGCTGATCGTGACGAACGACCCGGGCTCTCCCCGGCTGAGCGACCGATGGACGAACTGGGAGCAGATGTAGACGATCCCCGGGTTGTGCGGCGAAAGGACGATCGGCGCGTTCCACTGGTATCTCTGCTGAGGAGCGCCGGCCGCCGCCTCCTCGGGGGTCGTCCGCTTGGCCAGCGGGGTGACCGCCCCCGTCCTGAGATTGATCCGGCTCGAATTCCCGAACTGGCTCTCGTAGTACATCCACTCGGGATTCCACCAGTCGCGGACGACGTAAAATCCGTCGCCCGTCCGGAGGTAATTCCAGTCGGCCGCGTAGACCCCGTACTGGTTGCGGTTCTGGGACGGGCCCCACCAGGCCCCGTTGTCCTGGGTTCCGCCCATGACGTTGTAGGGCCGCTCGTTGTCGACCGAGACAGTGTAGAACTGCTGGGCGCTGATCGTCGCCTTCTGGCTCCAATGCTTGCCTCCGTCCCAGCTTTCGCCGGCTCCGCCGTCGTTGGCGCTCATGATGTGGTTCCCGTTGGCCGGGTCGATCCACAGCCCGCGGTGGTCGACATGGAGCTTGAAGGCCCCGGAATCCCAGCCGGTCGGGGCGAACGTTTTGCCGCCATCCCGCGAGACCGTGGCGTTGGTGTCCGTGCAGTAGACGACCTGGTCGTTGGTCTGGTCGACGTAGATCCGGCCGTAGTAGCCGCCCTCGGTCTGATTGACCTGGCTGCTTCCGCCGACGTGCTTGTACTCCGTCATCCGCTTCCAGATCTCGCCTTGATCGTCGGTCCGGTAGACGACGCCGTTGCGCTTGACCGGCGGCTGGTTGGCCAGGAGGCCGCCGTAGAGCATCTCCAGGAAATGGCGGTTCAGGATCTGCGCCCGCCCCTTGGCTTCGCTCGAATCCGGCTTCGGAGCTTCCCGCTTCATGAGGGCCTCGATCTCGTCGATGGCCGCCAGCAGGTCCGCGTTCTTGGCGAAGATTTTCCGGGCCGTCCGGTTGAACGGGGCCGCCTCGATTCCGGATTTGGCCGGGAAAACCTTGTCGGCGACGATCTCGTTGAGCTTCTTGACCAGGTCGGCCTCGCTTTCCGCCTCAATCGGGGCGAACTTGGGGGCCTGTTTGGCCAGCTCGGGATGGATCTTGAACGCCTTGAACTTGGCCAAGGTCGCGTCCTGGGCGAAAAGACCGCTTCCGCGCATTCCGCCGGCCCGGAAATTGGCCGCGCCGTCTCGCTCGGCCAAGCCGAGGTTGACCTCCTCGTCGAGCCGGGCGTAGAGGATGTTCGGGTTTTTCTCGAACACCGCGAGCCCCGTCCGCCCAAGATCCTTATCGACCGGAAGGCCGTTGTCCAGCCGTTTCCAGCTCTTCCCGCCGTCCGTCGTCTTGTAGATGTGGTTGCCCGGTTGCCGGTCGATGTAGGTCCAGGCCCTCCGGAAGGTCTTGTGGGCCGCGGCGACAACGACGTCCGAGTTCCGCGGGTCGATGACGAAATCGCACACCCCCCTGTCCTTCAGCGGGAAGACGTTGGCCCATGTCTGGCCGCCGTCGACGGACTTGTAAAGCCCGCGCTCGCAGTCCATCTTGTTGTCGTAAAGCTTCCCCAGGACCGCGACATAGACGATCTCCGGATTCTTGAAGTCGACGGCGACTTTGGGAATGAAGAAGCTTTTCTCCAGGCCGATCTTCTTCCAGGTCTTTCCGGCGTCCGTCGACTTCCACATCCCGTTGCCGTGGGTGCTGGAGCGGGCGTACATCGGCTCGCCCGTTCCGAGATAGAGGATGTTCGCATCAGTCGGGGCGACGGCCAGGTAGCCCATGCTCATGTTGCCAAACTTATCGAAGATGGGCTCGAAATGGATTCCGGCATCCTCGGTTTTCCAAAGGCCCCCGCTGGCCGTCAGGACGTAATAGGTCGTCGTCTGGCCGCGGGGAACGGCGAATTCCGTGATCCGGCCCGAGAAATTGACCGGCCCGATCCACCGCCAGGCGAACTGGTTCAAGTCCTCCGTGGTCAGCTGGCCCCAAGCCAGCCCGGCGGCCAAGAGGACCATCAAGGCCATTGTCAATCGCTTCATGCCTTCCTCCTTCAAGCGTTTTTCCTATGAAATCGACCTAGGAAAGGCGGATTTCCCGCGTTCCCGACCGGAGCCGGCCGACGTAAAAACGGGGCGCCCTTCCGAAAGCTTCCCGGAAGGCTCCGGTCGCCGCCTCTTCGAGGGCGCCGACGGCGCCGTCCTCGACAAGGCTGATCGTGCAGCCCCCGAAGCCCGCGCCCATCATCCGCGATCCGTAGACGCCCCGGACCCCGGCCGCGGCCTCGACGAGGATGTCGAGCTCGCGGCAGCTGACCTCGTAGTCGTCCCGCAGACCGGCGTGCGAGGCGGACATCCGGCGGCCGAAGGCGGCGAAATCGCCCCGCCCGAGGTCGTCGCAGGCCGCCTCGACCCTTCCGTTCTCTTCGATGACGTAGGCGCAGCGCTTGTAGACGACCGGGTCGAGCTCTTCCCGGTGGGCATCGAGGAGGTCCCGGGAGACGTCGCGGAGGCTCCCGAGGCCCGCCTCATGGCGGGCAAGGGACCGAACGCCCTCCTCGCACTGCCGGCGCCGAACGTTGTACTCCGACGAGGCCAGCTCCCGCATGACCCGCGTGTCGCAAAGGACGACCCCGAGGTCGGGCCGGTCGAAGGGATAATAAGCCCAATCCAGGCTCCGGCAATCGAGCTTGAGGACGGATTTCTCCCGGCCGAAGATGTTGGCGAACTGGTCCATGATCCCGCAGCGGACGCCGACGAATTCGTTCTCGGCTTTCTGGGCGAGCTTGACGAGGTCGAGGAGATCGAGGCCGAGTTCGAAGAGGGCGTTCAGGGCATAGGCCAGACCGGCCTCGATGGCCGCCGACGAGGACATCCCCGCGGCGATCGGCACATCGCCGCCGAAGGCGCAGCGAAAAGCCCCGACTTCGGCCCCGCGTTTTATGAGTTGGTCGACGACGCCGATAAGGTAGTCGGGCCATCGCCGGCCGCTCTTCTCGAGTCGACCGAGGTCGAAAGCATGGCCTTCCCCGAGGTCGACGGCCCGAATCTCGACCCGGGATCCTGGGGCGGGAGCGACGGCGATGTAAACGGCCTTGTCCACGGCCGCCGGCAGGACGAATCCATCGTTGTAATCGGTGTGTTCGCCGATGAGATTGACCCTCCCCGGGGAGCGGAAGAGGCGCGGCTCTCCGCCGAAGGCATCCCGGAAGGCGGAGAGGGCTTTGTGAGCCTGGAGGCGTTCCCCATCGAGGAGCACGGACTGGGTCAAAGGGGACATTCGGATTCCTCTCTTAGGACGGACAACGCCTTCTTTTCTTCCCCATCGGGAGGATTTCGCTCGACTCTGCGTTGCGGCAAGCGTCAGAAATATCACAGGCCTTCCGGCGAAGTCAATCGCGTTGACTTTCCCTTCCCGGCCTGCTTATAATGCGGCCATGCCCAGGCCCGACGAGATCCCCCATCCCCCGGAGACCGCGCCCTCGATCCCCTCGGGAGCGGCCCGGCTGGGTCCCTCTTGTTCGACCAGCGGAGAGCTGCAAGCCAAGGAAGATGTCGTCATCCAGGGAGGGTTCAAAGGCCGGATCCTCCTTCCGGCCAACAGCCTCTACATCGACAAGACGGCCGAAATCGAGGCCGACGTTACGGCCGTCCAGGTCGTCGTCTTTGGAAAGGTCACGGGAAACATCCAAGCCGCGGGCCGGGTTTTCCTGGCCGCCGAATCGAGGATGAAAGGCGATCTTTCGGCCGCCCGGGTTTCGATCCAAGACGGGGCCCGATTCCAGGGCCACATCAAAATCGAATCCGGGGCTTAGCCTCGTCCGGGACCCGACGTGTCCTTCGAACTCGTCTCCGAATTTCGGCCCGAGGGCGACCAGGTCCGGGCGATCGCCCGCCTGTCCGAGGGGATCGCCGCCGGACTCCCCCATCAGGTGCT
>Ga0194112_10011190_pt1 | contig 11147 bp, 26 predicted proteins | sample TA2MahC400mmetaG_FD_146191 | JGI IMG/M metagenome (GOLD analysis project Ga0194112, IMG submission 146191) | Freshwater microbial communities from Lake Tanganyika, Tanzania - TA2015016 Mahale Deep Cast 400m | ecosystem: Environmental > Aquatic > Freshwater > Lake | place: Tanzania: Lake...
GGTCCTTCCGGTTCTACCTGGGGGCCCCTTGGGGCCCCCTTGACAAGTGGGCTTCCCTCGCTAGTCTCTTCAATGTTACCCGCGCTCGCCCACTGCTGTAATGAGGCAGAGGGTAGGGATAGGGTCCAGGGACAGGGTCCAGGCAAGGGCAACTCGATGAGCAATCCCCTCCGTAGCCCGGCGCACCGGCGCCTGCAGTTCATGCGGACGTGCCCGGCCTGTGGGCTTCCCTTCTGGGCCAAAGCCAGGAACACCCGGTACTGCTACGAGGAGGCCTGCATCCGGGCGAGGCAGGTAAAGAAAGCCGAGCAGAAGAAAAAGAAAGGGAAACCCGAGTGAAACCCCTCCTGAATGAACGGCGGGTCTACCTGTACCACGTGTTCCTCGACGCCTGGTTCGGGAACCCTCGCCGGGTGGAACTCACCCTGGACGAGCTCACACTGGAGCACGCCGAGGTCTACCGGACGGCCTTCGGGGCCGTGTACAACCGGGCAACGCTGAAGAACGACCTCCGGTTCCTCAACGGCCAGGGCCTGCTGACCGGCCGCTACGACCAGATCCAGGCGGACTGGATCTACCGGCTCTACCTGGCTGCCCCCAACCCCGAGGAAAAAGGAACGCAACCATGACCCTGCACGACGGAACTCGATCCAAGTCCCCCCCGCCGGACCTGACCCGGAAGGAGTTCAGGGAGGGCGCCGAGCAGCTCACCGTCGCCATCTCCACGGCCGACGGCACCGTGCTCTACACCGGCGTCATGGAGCCCCGCCTGTTCAGCACGAGCACCGTGGGCTGGCACGCCCACGCCAAGGCCTGGCTCCCCCTGGGAACCAAGAAGATCTACTGCGTGCTCAACCTCCTCGCCTCGGTGGTGCGCTCCAAGGAGATCGAGGACGAGTAGGGGACTCCCATGACAGGATCAAGAGACAAGGACTCCGGCTCGACCCCGTTCTTCCTGCCCCTGGGAGATCCTCCCAGACCCCTGTTCCGCCGGCCGGGGATCCTGCAGCACTCGACGATCCCGCAACAGCTCTGGGGGGTGGCCCCCAGGATCATCGAGGGACAAACCTGGTGGGACCAGCAACGCACCCGGGCCTACCAGCTCAACAACCAGTGCTGCTGGGCCTGCGGCGTCCACAGGCACCAGGCGGAGGAGCACGTGGGAATCCTGGACGCCCACGAGTGCTACCTGTTCAACCCGCAGGAACACCTGGCCACCTTCCAGGAAGTGGCAGCCCTGTGCCGTCCCTGTCACCAGTTCATCCACATCGGCCGGCTCTGGTACGAGATGTCGATGGGCATTCTCTCCTACCAGGCTTTCACGCAGTGCTTCGCCCGAGGCCGGAAGATCCTCGAGGATGCCCACCTGCCCATGTCTGAGAGACACCAGCGGATCTACCAGGAGGTCTGCATCGGGCCCAATCCTTCCGCCTCCTGGCCCCTGGACGAGGACCATCCGCTCTACCAGGAAGGTCCCTCGTCACCGGACTCCCCGAGGCAACCCTGGAGGCTCCTCTACAAGGGAAACCTCTACACCCGGGGCCCTGGCCGGGACGGCATCCTCTGCCTCGGGCCCTACCAACCCCCGGCCATTCCCAACCCCAAGGAGACCCCATGAGCAAGAGGAAGAAGAGCCCGGCCCGTCACAAGCACTCCCGTGCCTGGGCCAGGAACAAGTGCAAGCGGCTGGGGATCCCGTTCGTCTCCGGCGGGAACATGCCCCGAGAACAGGAAGGTTCTCCCGAGGGTTCCCCTCTCGGTGCCCCCGTGCGCCCTCGACGGAGAGTGGAAGACCAGGCAAAGCACAACCGGGCGCGGCACCGCCGCCAACGGATCCCGTCGTCCTGCACGTAGACGGGACAGGGAGTGAGAGATGAGTGACTCCCCGGATATCTGCTATCTCTGCAGCAAGCAAGCTCTCTCCGCCTACGAGCCCGGATGGTTCGCGTGGGGCAAGGCACGCACGCTGTGTCCTCGCTGCGCGGGCAAGATGCGGAAGGCCAACGCTGCCCGGTACCGGAAGGCCAAGGGGCACCTGGAGCGGAGCATCGAACAGGCCAAGGACCACCACGAGCGCGTGCGCCAGGCCATCGACGAGAGGCTGATCCAGCGCGTCAAGTCCAAGGGCTGGCCCAAGTGATTCCCAGCGAGGCCGTCCACGACTGGCTCGGGAGGAAAACACCGTGACCACCGAGAACAGCCGGTCGGAGATCCTGGCGGCAGCAGAGACCCGAGCGTTCCGGCTGGAGCTGGATGCGAAGGTGGAAAGGATGCGGGCGGACCGAGCGGAGCTGGTCGCGGCGTGGGAGAACACCATGGCGACGGCGCTGTTGGTTGCCCGCGCTCCGGCGTATGAACAGGCACGGGCTGCCGTTGCAGCGGCGTACAGGCTGGCATGAGCTGCAGGCGCGGTGGCGGAAGGCGCAGAGCTGGAGGCAAGGGTGGCAAGAGCGGAGGCCAAGCGGTTGCGTCAGGCTGCCAACGGCGAGGAGGAGACACCATGACGAGTACCGAGGGAATCTTGAAGGAAAGGCTGGCAGCGGCAGAGACGCGGGCGTTGCTGGCAGAAGAGAAGGCAGAGCGAGCGTTGTCGGAGCGGAAGGAGGCTCGAGCAGCAGAGACCGCAGCGTGGGCTCGGGTAGATGCAGCGGAGGTAGAAGCGCGTGCGGCGGCAAAGCGAACGCAGGAGGCGGGTGCGGCGGCTGCGGAGGAGGAAACGACGGCGAGGGTAGCATGGGAGGAAGTTGCCCGACTGCGCTCCCTGATCGCCAACGGCGAGAAGGGGACACCATGAGCTACACGTGCGCATCGTGCCCACTGAGGACCAGAGATACCGACGGCTCTTGCCACTGCGGCGGGGATCCAGATCGTCGCTTCCCCAGGCATCCGGGAGATTCAGGGCTGCTGCACACCTGGTGGGGACTATGCCCGCCCCCGGACTGGTGCCCTCGGCGTCCCGAAAACAGAGAGAGCCTCCTTTTCTCGCTCGTGGGAGATCCCGGCGGCGAGTGGAAGGAACGTCGGGACTGGGACAGGGAATGGGATGCGGAAGCGCGGAGATGCAGGGAGGAGAGCCGGCGATGAAAGACCACCTCACTCCCGACGAACGCCGCCGGCGCCTCGAGGCTGGCATGGCCCGGCTCGTCCGCATGCAGTCGGATCCGCGCTCGCACCGCTACCACCCCCACCGATGCCTCACCGGTGCCTGCGCGATCTGCGGCGAAGGCGAGCGAGCGCACCGGCCCGGGTGGATGGCACGGGTCATCGCCTGGATGCTGGGGGAGACTCCATGACCCTCGGCGACCTGGCTGGAGTCCTGAGCCGCCTGCTCGTCGAGATCAAGTTCGAGCCCAGGGACCTGTGGATCGGCATCTTCTGGGATCGCCGGCCCGACCCGCAGGGCATTCTGCGGATCGAGGTCTGGATCTGCCCACTGCCCACTCTCGTCATCCATCTTCGCTTCTGGCCCGAGAGGAGATGATCATGACCCTGATCGATCCGCCGGCCTTCACCCTCTACAACCCGTTCACGGGCAACGTCTGCGGCTACTGGGTTTTCGGGCTCCGACTGGCGATGGCCCTCTACGAGTGGTTCGACGGCGATGCGATGGGACTCCGTATCATCCCCGAGCCCTATGCTCTGTACAGAGACCGCCGGGGTGGACTCGGGCAGTTGCTCCTCCCGGAGCGGTGCCCGTAAAGGAGATGACACCATGGCCGACCCACATGTGCATGACTGCCCGGCTTGTAACCACTACTTCATCTGCCATGAGAACACCTGCACCGAGGACGATCTCTGCGCGGCGTGCGCTGCCGAGAAAGCGGGGGAACCCTACTGCCCTACCTGCCACAACAGCGGCGTTCGCGGGGACGGAGCGGAATGCACCGCCTGCGCGAAGCCTCCCGAGAGGAGATGACCATGCCGGTCGAGAAAGGACAGAAACAGCTCCCGACGGAATTTCGGGGATGCCAGTGGGATGACGGTTGGGAGTTCGATGCCCCGTGCGTGGTCTACGCTCCATGGGAATACCGCTGCGAGGGGGCTGGCGGAAATTCCGGCGCGATTGACTCGCTGGTAGATGATGTCCTGTACGACATCATCCGTGGCGATGATCAGGCACGGGAAGCGCGGGCGGCAGCACTGGACAGAGAGGCCAAATGGAGGGGGTGGGGACGTGGGTATTCCCGGAGGCGCCGCGCCTGGCATGTCACGATCAAGATCGAATGGGTGATCATGGGCGGAAAGCCAGTAGATTACAGCATAATATCCAGGGAAGAATCCGAAGGTCCGCCCGAGAGGAGATGACCATGCTGATCACCCTGCGAATCGTTCCCCGTGGTGCCCCGGCTCAGTGGGATGAGGACGACATCGATCTGAACGCCCCCTGTGACCTCGTGGTGCTGGAGCACGAAACGAAGGATGAGGACGATCCGGGCGTGGAGCGCGCACGAGAGGAGCACCCGGATGGGCATGCGGCCTCGAAGCGGATCTGCGAGATCGTGCGGCGACCTACGGCCCCCGGTGCGCCAGGAGGATCAACCGGGCCGGTACTCCCGCCGTAACGCTGCTGGCGGGTTCCTCATCTCAACGTGAGCCACATCCCAGCCAAGTTTCCAATGATTCCAGGGACTTGGGTGCGTCGGCCTCTCTCGCGTCCCGCCCTTCCCGAACCACGTCCCTCCGCAGACGAGCCCGGCCGCGACGGACAGCCGGCAGAGGGCCCCAAAGAACTTGGCGTTCTCTTCGGTGACCTTCCAGCCCCATCGACGGTCGATCACGTCGGCGGCCAACCCCCAGGTGTGAGCGCCCGGCCTGGCGCTCTTGGCGAACCCCTGCGCCTTCTTCTTGGCCTGCTCCTCGACGGACCTGTAGGCGTTGCTGATCTTGGGCTGGAAGCCCAGCCTGGCCAGCTCCACAAGGATAGGCTCGAGCAAAGCACGGAACTCCGGGCGCAGTTCATTGAGCTTCGGGTCGGGGAAGGCCTCGCGGGTCGCGGCCGGCTGTGCGGTCTCTTCCATGGCCCACGTCGGGGCTACGACCAGGGCCTCTGCCTCGGCTTCCGGCTTGTCGTCAGGCATCGGGCACCTCCTGGCAGGGACAGCCTTCGCCTTGGTATGGGTAGAACACGATGAGATGCCGGTAGGCGTGGGGGATATGTCGATCACGCGCCCATGTACAGCGCCCGCGTGTCTCCGCCAACGGCCCCAAGCGGGACTCTGGTTTCCACCATCGACATTCCAGGCAAGAGGTGTTGGTTCCGGCGGGATGGTTCTCAGGCACCGGGCACCTCTTGGTGAACGCGCAGCCGTCGCTGCACGGAGCGCAGCGCACGGCACCACTGCGTGCGCGAGCCCCAGTTGTAGTGCGCCTCGGGGCAGGGGCAGCCCCGCTGGCGGGCACACCGTCGCCGCGAGTCCGCGAGCAGCATGCCCATCACGGAGACATGCACGCGCAGGTCCCGCAGCCACCATGTCACCCGCCGGCCCGCGCCGGAGCGCCAGCGCGGGACAAGGACTTGGCCCCACCCCACGGCCGCGTCTCGCCCGAGGTCTCCCCGTCCGGTCCCCACGGCCCATTCCCCTCCAGTCTCGACGAGGATGACTGAGCCCACGGTCGCCGGTCGGAGGTGGTACGCCGCGTCAGCGGCCAAGGACTCCTGGGTCAATCGCATGGCCTCACCGGGGTCGAGGCCCCGGCTCAGGAACGCGAGTAGGAGCAAGGCAGGGGTCATGCAGTGCCCCGGCCTACCTTCCCCGGAGCGCCGCGTCCTCGGCGGCCTTGGCCGCCTTCTCTCGGTCCATCGTGCGCTGGAGATCGTCCAGCGCCTCCTGCACGATCTTGCCGACGGAGGACGACGTGTCGCCGGAGCGAACGAACACCTGAAGGAGCCCGGAGATGGCCGCAGCGATACCTTGTGCCAGAGGACTCATCGCGCACCTCCCAGCAGTCCGGCCGCTTGGGCGGCTTTTCTCGCGGCGTCGAGGGAGGCCGCGACCTTGAGCAGCCAGGTCTTGGCCCCCGCCTCGTCGCCTTGTACGGCGAGAGGGGCAGCCGCAGCCACACCGGAGTGGACCGCCCGCACGGCGATGTAGAAGGCTGCCCGCGCGTCTTGGCAGCTCGTGAGCTTCGGGCAGCACGCCGGCTGATGGCAGCCGGAGACGGCACAGGCCTTCGCCTCGTCGAGGCACTTCTGATCCCATGGCGGGATCACCGTGTCCGTCAGCACCTTCGCCGAGGTGTTGACCACCCCGAGCTGCTCCAGCGCGGACATGCCGCACCCCGACGACGCCAGGGCGATGAACAGAAGCAACACGAGCGACACGAGGATCAGCGTGATGCCGGCGACGGCGCAGCGCCGTAGGTTAAGAGAGAGAATCAGGACTCGCATGGTTACCCTCCCACCGGGGGCGTGATCTTGGCCACCCCCCATTGGCTCAGGACACCCGCAGCGTAGGTGAGCGCGGCCCATCCCTGGAGCTTCCCCGCGAGGGCCAGCCCGACGATGACCAGGAAGATCACCGCCGAGATCCAGAACCGAGGCTGGAGGTGCAAGGGAACGTTGGCCTCGCCATCCGACTTCCACCGGGTCAACAGCCCGGTGAGCCCCGTCGCCGTCGCGTCCGCGCCGATGCTGCCCGCCGCAGCAAGGGCGCCGGCGAACAGGACCAGGGCCGCTGTTGCCCAGAACCGAGGTTCTTTCCAGGCTGGCAGGGCCACCTTCTTCGTAGGGGTTCCTTCCGGCCCATCGCTCGCGTTGGTCACGTCGCTCATGGGGGTCTCCTCCGTTCCATCTTAGCGGTTTCCACAAACCTGTCAACGGGTCAATCTCCGGCCCTTCCGCAGTTGAGCCGCGAGAATGGCCCGAGACAGGACACCGTCGATCGGGATGTCTTCGATGGGGAGCATGTCCTCGGCAAGATTGGGGGCCAGCGAGCGGAGCCGCGTCACGGCTGTGATCTCTTCGCCCACGAGCATGACCACGGGTACGCACCGGCAGATGTCTCGCCGGAAGATCTCCGCCGTCTCCACGCCCGCGCTGTCCGCCAGGCGGGCATGCAGGAGGACCACGTCGTAGCGCCCCTTCTGGTACAGCGTGGCAGCAGCGCGGATGGTGACGGTCTCCTCCAAGGTCGCGTCAGGGAGCGCTCCACGGATGTCCTCTGACAGCTCGGGGGGGCCTATGACGAGAACGCGCATGGCATGTGACCTCCAATCCCGCGCCCCCTCCCGCCGTTCGCTATGCCGACTTGCCTGCGCCGCCGCGTGATCCGCTTCCCCCTCCACCCCCTCCATGGATGGCCAGCGTCGGAGCCACTGTCAGCCGCTCGATGAGCCGGTTGATCATGTCCGCTTGCCGGTCCATGGCGTCGATCAGCGCCGTGAGCCGCGCGGCGGCCTGGACGTCCCGCAGCTCGAGCTGGTGGCACAGCTCGCGCATGTCAGTTCGCAGGGCCTTGATCTCCTCGAGGACCGGGTCCGGCTCGTTGTCCTTGCCGGCCTTTGCCGGGGCCTTGTCACGTGAGAGCCACTCCCGGATGGTCGCGGTCAGCGCCCAGAGCGCCGCTGCCACGCCGCCGCCAATGGCCCCTCCGACGACATCAGGGGGTGCATCCATTATGCTTGGCCTCCGCAGGGATACACGAGGAAGAACAGGAGCACGATGCCGATGACGAACAGGACGGTCGCGGCCCAGAGGGTCACACGGTCGCTTTCTCGAGTAGCTGGCACGTAATCTTGGTCCCCATGCAGCGGGCAGGGGTACTCGCCTGGAAGCAGGAGCTTCCTGCGCTGGCCCGGCTCCCGGAGATATCTCACCGAGGCGATGGGCTTGCAGCCGCAGTCCAGCTTGAGCCGGACAGGCACGTCTTCCGTGCCCCCGTGCTCCTCGTCGGGGCCAACGCGCTTGCCGGAGATGACACGCCGCCAGGGCATCAAGATCACGTCACCGACAGGATCTTGATGCTGGTGATCTCCGCCGGCAGATATCCTGAGCCCGCCCCCGTCGGATCGGGAGCATTCGGGCTCCAATAGGTGTACAGCCCCGTGGCGATCACCTTGGCTCGGTGTAGGTACGTCTTGGGATACGGGTGGCAGTGGTCTCCCCGTCGGGGGATGCGCCAGGCCGGGAACACGGTGCCGTCGGAATATGGCGCGTTGAACTGAACTGCATCACCTTTTACGTGCGCCACGACACCACCTCCTACGCGCAGATGTCAGGCGGGGTGCCCGGAACGCCCGGCACGCCGTCCCAGGCCATCACCACATGGCCGAACTGGACGAACTCCATGTCCCCACTATCCGGGTGCGTGGACCCGTTCGGATTGCCCGTACTGCCAAAATACAGGTCCCGGAGTCGCCCGAAGGGACCTCTCCATCCTACCGTTGCGGAGACCAAGATGATCTCGGTCATGTTCCAGCCCAGCCCCCCGGTCTCGTTGGCATGCGTCTGGTTTTCCCCCAACATGGCCGCTCCATAGCCTAGCGTTGCCGCGTATGCCGTCACGGCAGTCCCGGCCAGCTTGGCGGTCCACGCGGCAGCGTCGTTGAGGTTGCTGTAGAGAGGCTGGTACGCCCCCACCACAGCGACGGGGTTGGCGTCCCAGGAGGCCGCGCCGATGAGGTCCACGGCCCGCTCGAAGTCGAAGAACCCCACCCCGGAAGGCGAGGCGGCGAACGTACAGAACACCGTGCGGAAACATGTTCCGTCCGACGAGTACGCCGCGTTGAAACTCATGATCACATCGGAGGCAGTCCCGCCCAGCCAGTAGCCGCCCGTCGCGAAAGTCCCCGTGCGGATCACGACCTCACCGGCCGCCGTCGGAAGAGTCGTTGTCGAGCCCCCGGTGTAGGCTGTCGTGAACGAGTAGGAGGAGTAGATGATCTGATAGTTGTTCCCGTTGGTCCCTGCGACACCACACAGGCCGATGAGGACGTACATGGCCGGGTGCATGGCCACGGGAGCTCGCAGTACGATCCAGGACCGCGCCGTGCTCCCCGTGTTCCAGACGCACTTGGTGTAGCCATCCCAGAGGTCGGCATCTGCCACCGAGACCCCATCGCAGGACCGGGCCACGGTCCAGCCAGCAGTCAGGAAGGCAGTCTTCCAGTTGTACATCATATACTGGTGGTTCGTGATTATGTTTCCCGTCGCCGTTCGACGGTACACCACTGCGGACCAGGTTTTCTCTTTGACTGGGATCGCCACGTTCTTCTCCTCTAGGCCAGGACCAGGCCGCCCCAACCCACATAGATCTTATCCTCCGCTGCCCCGCCCACTCGTCGAACTATCCCCTCGAGCAGGTGCGCCCCGGCAGGGACGGCTGGGATCGTCACGGTCGTCTCGACGCCGAAGGTCCCGTTGTTGAGCGCCAGCGTCGTCACGAGGCTGCCGGCGGTCAGGTCGTACAGGTCCAGCTCGCCCGTGGCCGCGCCCGAGATTGCTCCCTCCGCGCGGAACTTCACCGTCGTGTAGGCATACTTCGTCCGGTCGATCAGCAACGTGCCGATCACCGTGGACAGCGTATCCGTGCTGGACTGATCGTTCACGATGGTGATTCTGAGGGTGGACACGTAGGCCAAGTCGGCCTTGTCCCCCTGCGCGGACGTGGCGAACTCGGCTGCGTCGCGCGTCACGATGTCTCCCGCCCCGGTGTGCGCCCCGATGGCGTGTGCGTCCGGGGGCCGCGCCGCACCTGCGGCATCGGTCCCCACGGCGGTCTGTGCCGTGGCCTGGTCGGCTGCGGCAAGCACGTCCGCTCCTGTCACGCCTGCTCCGTGGACACCCGCACCGGAGGCCGAAGCATGCCCTGCAGCGACAGGCTCGTCTCCGGCGGCGACGTCGCCGGCACCAGCTCCCACGTTGCGCGTGGCGGCATCCCCGAGGGCGAGGGTTGTCCGGCCGGCCGCCGCGTTCACGGCCTGGAGCAGGGAGGTTCCCACCCCGGTGATCCCCTGGATGTTGGCGGTCGGGATGGTGGGGATTTCCGTGCTGTTGAGCTTCGCGGCCATGTTCAGGGAAGCCACGCCCCCCGGCTGCCCCTTCATGGAGGTCAGGACCAGGGTGGCGTCCGTGATGATGGCCTGGAGCTCGGCGATGGAGTCGATGTCCGACGCCTTCAGGAAGCCGGAGACATCGAGGAGGGTATCTGCCCAGGGCATGGATGTTCCTCCTACTCGATTCGCTTCTTGGAGACCCACACGTCCAGGTCGTTGGCCTGGCCGCCTCCGGTGCGGGCGTACTCGACCCAGACGTACTCGTGCCCCGTGAGCGGCGTGTTCGACCCGGAGGAAAGCTCCCCGGCTCCAACGGCGATGGTAGCCACGATGGGCCACAGGGTCTGGGCGAGCTGGGTCTCATCCACGAGGGAAGCCCGCACGCGGACGTTCCCCGACCGACCCCCCAGCGCCGGGGCATAGGCCTGGATCGAGTAGATGTTATGCTGCCCGACGTGGACGATGGGAGCGCTCTGGATGTCCCCAGAGGTATCCCCTCCGTCGATCACGTGCCCGCCGGTCTTGTACCCGAGCTTGGCCATCAGGGAATCTCCTCTCGTAGCCGATCCCCATGGTACCCGGAAGGTTCCCTGGAGTCCACGTTCCCGTCCCGACTCGTCAGCCCCGAGCGCCAGGCCGAGAGCATCCGGTCCCGGAACCAGGACCTGTCCCACGTCGGGGTCGAGGTCGAGGTCTGATGCCCGAGGCCGGAACCGTTCGTGGCTCGCGTCCAGCTCGAGGGGAGGGCCAGGCCTCGCTTGGTCTTCTCCTCGACGATCTCCCGGGGCACGCCCAGCCGGCGGGCTACCTCCCGGAGCACGTGCTTGCTCTCCACGGAGGTGATCTTGGCCTGCCAGGAGATGCGGGGGGAAAGCTCCAGCAACCGGTAGTCCAGGAACGGGGACCGGTTCTCGATGCTCCAGGCCATGGCCATGCGGTCGGCCATCCGGAGCAGGACCTGCATGGTCGTGTGGAAGTCCGTCCGGGCCATGCCGGAGATGAAGTCCCCTCGCTGGATGCTGACCCCGCCGTACTTCACGAGGAGCTCCCGGGCCAGGCATTCGGTACGATCGCCCCCTCGGTTGAGCATCCGGGTCATCCAGGTCCATGGGTCCCCGTGCGTCCGCTGGATCAGGGGCCCGTACTCGGCCAGG
>Ga0194112_10011193_pt1 | contig 11146 bp, 7 predicted proteins | sample TA2MahC400mmetaG_FD_146191 | JGI IMG/M metagenome (GOLD analysis project Ga0194112, IMG submission 146191) | Freshwater microbial communities from Lake Tanganyika, Tanzania - TA2015016 Mahale Deep Cast 400m | ecosystem: Environmental > Aquatic > Freshwater > Lake | place: Tanzania: Lake...
TGAGGAGGTGTGCCATCTGCTTTGGACCGGCGAACTGCCGAACCGGAAGCAGCTGGAGGAGGTGAAGAAAGGCTTGGCGGCGGAGCGTGAGCTGCCGGCTGGGGTGGTGGACTACATTTTGGCGGCGCCGAAGGATGCGAGCCCGATGGACGTAATGCGGACCTGCGTCTCGATGCTGGGCCTGCACGACTACGGTCCGGTGGGGGCGGACCACGTGGAATTGAACCGGCAGCGCCGGCTCTCGCTGACGGCTAAGATCGGGGTGATTGCCGCCTATTTTCACCGGGCCAGAAGGGGGCAGTCGCTGCCCCCGGTGCGGCGGGATCTGGGAGAGGCGGCGCATTTTCTTTACCTAATGAACGGGCAGGAGGCGGGTCCGGAGGCGGTGGCCACGCTGGACGTGGCGTATATGCTCCATGCCGACCATGGGCTGAACGCTTCCACCTTTGCGGCGCGGGTGTGCGCGTCAACGCTGTCGGACATGTACTCGGCGACGAGCGCGGCGATCGGCACGTTGAAAGGACCGTTGCACGGCGGGGCGAATGAGGGGGTGATCCACATGTTGCAGGAGATCGGCACGATGGAGCGGGTGGATGCTTGGGTGCGGGAGCAGCTGGCGGCGAAGAAGAAGATCATGGGAATCGGGCACCGGGTGTACAAGGTGCTGGATCCGCGGGCGCCCCATCTGAAGCGGATGGCGGAAAAACTGACGAAGGAGCTGGGGGAGACGAAGTGGATCGAGATGAGCGAACGAATCGCCCAGATCATGCGACAGGAAAAAAAGCTGGAGGCGAACGTGGATTTCTACTCGGCCACGGTGTACTACAGCCTGGGAATTCCCACGGATCTGTTTACGCCGATCTTTGCGATCGCGCGGATGGCGGGGTGGACGGCGCACGTTTTGGAGCAGTGGCAGGATAATCGACTCTTCCGGCCGGATGCGGAATATTCCGGTCCTGCCGTGGGCCGCAGGGTCGTCCCCATCGATCAGCGATAGGCGCCCACGGGTCTCCGGCTTGGAAGCGGAGGCGGCTTCGTTTAGGCTAGAGGGTTCATGATCAATTGGGTTTTCAAAAAAATTCTCGGGACGCAAAACCAGCGGGAAGTCCGTCGGCTGACGCCCCTCGTTCAGGAGATCAACCGGCTGGAAGATGGATTACGACCCCTTTCCTTTGAGGAGCTAAGATCCAAAACCAGCGCCTTTCGGGAAAGAATCGCCCAAGGGGAGGGGGTCGATGCGATCCTGCCGGAGGCCTTTGCGGTGGTGAAGAACTGCTGCCGGCGGTTCACGGAGGAGAAGAGAAAGATCCGGGTCCGTGGGCAGGAGATTCCTTGGGAGATGATCCCGTTCGACGTCCAGCTGATCGGCGGGATGGTTCTGCACTCCGGCCGAATTGCGGAAATGGCCACGGGAGAAGGAAAGACGCTGGTGGCCACCCTGCCCACCTACCTCAACGCGCTCACCGGCAAGGGTGTGCATGTGGTGACGGTGAACGATTATCTGGCCGCACGTGATTCGGAATGGATGGGCGAGGTGTACCGGGAACTCGGACTGACGGTGGGTTGTCTCCAGCACGGGCAGAGCCAGGCCGAGCGCCGGGCGCAGTACGCCTGCGACATCACCTATGGGACGTGCTCGGAATTCGGCTTCGATTACCTGCGCGACAATGGCATGGCGGCCACGCCGGAGGATCAAGTCCAACGCGGTCACTTCTACGCGATCATCGACGAGGTCGACAGCATCCTGATCGATGAGGCGAGAACGCCGTTGATCATTTCCGGGCCGGTGACGGTTTCCACGCACCAGTTCGACAAATATCGCTCGTCCATTGAAGGACTAGTGCGGAAACAGAACAGCCTCTGCACCGACTGGGCCAACCAAGCCAAGGAGAAGGTGGAGGCGGGGGATCTGCCGGGAGCGGGACGGTTGCTTTTCAAGGTGAAGCTGGGATCCCCCCGAAATAAGCTGCTGCTGAAGTTCATGGAAGACCCGGGGACGCGGCGGGCGATCGACGACGCGGAGCTGGAGATGTACCAGGACACCCGCCGGACCGAGCTCTACAAGACCAAGGAGGAGATGTATTTCACGATCGACGAGCGCAACAGCGAGGCGGACTTGTCGGAAATGGGCCGCAAATTCCTGAATCCTTCCGATCCGAACTTTTTCCTCGTGCCGGACCTGATCACGATCAACCACGACATCGACACGAACGCCGCCCATTCGGCGGAGGAGAAGTTAAAGGAAAAGCAGGCGGCACAGGCGAATTATGAGGAGGCAAGCCAGCGGATTCACAACATCAGCCAGCTGTTGCGGGCGTACTGCGTCTTCGAGAAGGACGTTCATTACGTGGTGCAGGAAAACAAGGTGATCATCGTGGACGAGTACACGGGGCGGTTGATGCCCGGGCGGCGCTGGAGCGACGGGTTGCACCAGGCGGTGGAGGCGAAGGAGGGGGTGCAGATCGACCGCGAAACGCAGACCTTGGCGACGATCACCATCCAAAACTATTTTCGGTTGTACGAAAAACTGGCAGGCATGACCGGCACGGCCGAGACGGAGGCGAACGAGTTTAAGGACATCTACCGGTTGGGCGTGGTGGTGATCCCGACGAACCGGGCCTGCGTGCGCAAGGACGCGGATGATCTGATTTTCAAGACGCGGAGGGAGAAGCTCAATGCGTTGATCGAGGAGATCAAAAAGCGGAACGCGGCGGGACAGCCCATGCTGGTGGGGACGGCGTCGGTGGAGTCGTCCGAAATCATCAGCCGGATGCTCCGGCGCGAAAACATCCCGCACAATGTGCTGAACGCGAAGTACCATCAGCAGGAGGCGGAGATCGTGGCGCGGGCGGGGGAGCGCGGGGCGGTGACGATCGCCACGAACATGGCGGGGCGAGGCACGGACATCAAACTTTCGCCGGGGGTGCCGGAGTTGGGTGGGTTGCACGTGGTGGGAACGGAGCGGCATGAGTCGCGCCGGATCGACCGGCAGCTACGTGGGCGGTGCGCGCGGCAGGGGGATCCGGGCTCGAGTCAGTTCTATATTTCGTTTGAGGATGACCTGATGCGGAACTTCGGCGATTCGCGGCGGATTGCCGGGTTGATGACGAAGCTGGGGATGGAGGACAACGAGGGGTTACAGCATCCCTGGCTGAACCGGTCGGTGGAGACGGCGCAGAAGAGGGTGGAGCAGAGAAATTACCAGATCCGGAAGCACACGCTCCAGTACGACGACGTGATGAACCAGCAGCGGACGGTGATTTACAGCTGGCGAACGGAGATTTTGACGACCGAGGATCCGCGGAAAGAGGTGTTTGAAACGGTGGATGAGAAGATCGGCGCGGAGGTGGAAGCGAGGGCGGGGACCGATCCGGTGGATCTGGATGGGCTGGTCCATTGGGCCAACACGGCAATGCCCTTGGGACTTCAGAAGGAGGATTTGCAGAACGCGGGGGGTAAGGACCAATGGAAGGAGCTGCTCAAGAGGCGAGTGCGGGAGGCGTACGAGCTGAAGGTGAAGTTTGAGAATCCGGAAGCGGTGAAGGCGCTGGAGAGGTACGTGTTGTTGGGGGCGATCGACCGGCTGTGGCAGGAGCATCTCTATGCGATGGATGGGCTGCGGACATCGATCAATCTTCGCGCGTACGGCCAGAAAGATCCTTTGATTGAGTACAAGCGGGAGGCCTACGGGATGTTTGAGGAGTTGATGGAGAGGATCAAGGGGGAGGTGGTGCTCAATCTGTTCCGGTCGGCCTCCAGCCTGTCGGCGTTTGAGCATTTCCTCGCCGCGTTGCCGCAGCGTACGGGGCGGGGCGAGTTGCCGGTGCAGGCCCAACCCACCGAGGCTTCTTTGAGCATGGGGGGTGGTAAGGCGGGCGCGGTGGAAGAAGCCCTGGCTCCCATGAAGCGGCAGGGACCGAAACAGGGGAGAAATGATCCGTGTCCGCTGGATCCGAACAAAAAATTTAAGAATTGCTGTGGGGCCAGTGGCAGCAAGGTCTGTTTCAAGGTGGCGGCCTAGCCGACTTCCCGGGTCGCGTGGACAGTCTCCGGCCTTGGGTTAGGATCTAACTATGAATCCGATAGCTCCGGGTGGTTTGTGGGCGGGAATGGTTCCGCTGGTGGCGGCATCTGGCTTCGCTTTAGTGCTGGGCTTTGGATTGGGGAGGATGACGGCGCCCGGGGATGGTTCCGGGCAAAAGGTTGGAGGTGGGGTTAAGGTTTCAAGGGAAGACGGCTCGGAAGGCGAACCGGCCTGGCAGGCGGTGGAGTCGGAGGCCAAAGATGTGTCTGCGGCTGACGTGGCTCGAGCGGCGGCGGTCGGCAGCCCGCGTCAGCGGGAACGTGCCCTGGAGGATGTGTTGGCCAAGGCAGACCTGGAGGAAGTGAAAAAGGCCCTCGAATGGGCCAACTCTCTGCCGGAAGGACCGATGAAAAAAGCGGCTTTGGAGAAGATCATCAAGCGATGGGGAGAGTTGGATGGGGCCGGCGCCACCGCCTACGCCGCCCAAGTATACGGCGAAACGGGAAATGCGAACCTTTTAAGGGAGGCCTTGGCGGGGTGGGCCGAAAAGGATCCGCAGGGGGCGATCAACCAGCTCGCCACGCTTGGGTTGGGCGAAGGACTGCAGAGGGACATCCGCCGGGATCTTTTGGAGCAGTGGGCAGATGCCAACCCAGCTGCGGCGGCGGCCTACGCCTCGGCCAATCGGGAGACGGACAGTTGGCGGGGCTTGGTTGGAACGGTGGCGGAAGAGTGGTCGAAGAGGGATCCCAAAGCGGCAGCGAATTGGGCCGCCTCCCTGCCGACCGGGCGGGACAAGCGGGGTGCCATTTATTCCGCCATCTCCAATTGGGCGGATGCGGATCCGAATGGCGCGGCTGCCTATGTGTCATCCCAAGCTCCTGGGGAAAGCCGGGATATGATGGCCGGGACCTTGGCCCGGCAGGTCGGTCAGGAGGATCCCGCTTCGGGTTTGAAATGGGCGGCGTTGGTGGCGGATCCCGCCACACAGGAACGAGCGGTCGCTGGGGCCTTGATTGATTTGTACCGAAAAGATGAGGCGCAAGCCCGAAAGATTCTGCAAACCTCCTCAATTTCGGAACAGGTACAACAAGCCGTTTTGATTCGCATGACGAATCGCGGTCCATGGTGGAGGTGATTTCTTTTACCTATAGAACGATTTACTTAATGGGGGTTCCGGTTAATTACTGTGTGCGATTTGGGTTCCAGAATCCGTTTTCTTTTTCTGGCCCAACCCAGCCAATTAGATTTTCTGTATTATCGCCGCCATAATAATTTGGACCACCGAGGCGGGATGGTTTTTCAGCAGTGACGTGGCCATCGCACCAAGCAATCAAAGCACGCCCATTCGCTCGAAAATGGAGGCTGGGTTGAAGATCAAAAGAGGGGGTTCCATCTGCCATGGGCGCGAAATAAGGCTCAGCAAAGGGGTACTCTTGCAGACCTCCCGATCGGGCAAAGGCAGTAGTTGCAAACATGAGGGTGGAGGAAAGATTGGGAACGTTCGCCGGTCGGGCAGGAAGGAAGCTTTCTCCCGGAGTGCCTCCGATGTAAGTCGCATTGTAACCATAGCCGCCGCTCCCTTGCTCAAATGAGGCTCCCTTGAGAGAATGAGCCGATAAAAGTGGGCAGATCGAAATGGTCCGACTTTTGCCTAAGTAAGGTGAAAGGTAGCCTTGGGTAGGGTCAAAGGATCCTCCGCTGCGGCCAATGCGTTTCCCATGCCACCGCGTTTGGTTGGCCCGATCGCTTCCAGGCGCGAAGGTTCCATTATCGGAAAGGTAGGAAAGATTAGCAGTAGCTAACTGACGCAGTTGAGCAGCAGAACGCGCAGCAGCGCCTGAGTTCCGGGCAGCCTGCACGGCAGGCAGGATTAAGCCACCCAGAAGAGCAATGACAGCGACTGACACGAGCAACTCGAGAAGAGAAAATGCAGGAGCAGAGTGTCTCATAGCGATGAGATCAGCGCAGAAGAGAGCCGAAAAAAAAGGCGATTTTGATAGAGTGGTGCAGAAATGGTTACCGTGTGGGGTTGTTGCGCAGTGTTCTCCATGATGGTAATGCCGGCGACATTGGGTGGGATCGTTAGAAAGGGTTGGCCACTGGTCGAAAGGGCAATCTCGGTCCACTGCTGCAAATCCGAAGAAGCCTCTACCGCAATGCGAAGGTCGATCTTGTTGGGATCGCGCCAAAAATGAAATTGAATCTCTTGTCCACGGAGAGAAATGTTTGGCTGCAGGCGGCTGGACGGATCTGTGGGAAGAGTAGCGAAAGCGTATTCCATCAAGTTGGAGCAGCCGTCTCCATCCGCGTCGGTCAATGGATCTGAAGTGGTGGTAAAATTATCCTGCCAAGCAAAGCGGGCTTTGCGCCAGGAGGAGTAACGGGCAGTTACGTGGGCGGCAACGGCGTCCAGATCGAATCCCGCACTTTCGGCCGTGGGATACGGATCGTAGATGGGGCGACCTTCCGCATCGAGGGTCCGGCCGTCGCCCACGATATCCACAATCCGGACGTGGGAAACCATGGTCACCCCGAGCCAGGCGAAATCGAAAGGGGTGCCGTAGGTGGCGGGATACTTTCCGGCTAAGCCGTCGAGATCGGTGGGACTAAGCTCAAGGAAAGCGTAGGTAGACGTGGGCCGAGGAGTAGAAGAGCGGCCAGAGAAGCGATAGAAATCAGTCCCATTCGAGGAAACCTCCACAAAAGCCAGTTCAAAAAAGCCGCGACCGGGGGTCGTGCTGAAACCATTTTCAAAAACAACTAGGTCAAAGCCATCTGTATCCAGAATTGGCGTGGCAAAGGAGAGGGTGATTGATCCGCCGTCGCCAAGTGTGACGATGGTAGTTGTATTGGAATTGTGAAATCCTGTGTTGTTAGTAGGACCAAGAGCCCCCTCTGGTGTTTGCCAAGTTTGGCTTACGTTCGGACCAGGCAGGTAATTAAGGAATGCGTTTGCCCAAGCCACCAGTTCGGGGTTTCGAAGAGTCATTTCTGCATCTTCGTATGCATCGATCGCGACACTACCAGTCGATTCGGGACCAGGTGAGTAGGGCCCAGCAAACAGCGGGCCACCGGCGCAGCATGCCCAAAGGAAGCCGAGCCGCGACATCATCGTGAAGTTGGGCCTACGGAAGTAGAGCACGCCTCTCCCTCCGGCCAACTGCGATACAGAGTCCGGACACCATAAGTAAGGATGTGCAAGATGGCTCTGGCACGGACCCAAGGTTGTCTATGGCAAAGTAGGCCGGCGTGTTCATGCCCCAGTCCCCGTTATCGGAGGAAGCCAGGTCAAAACTCAGCGCGTCCACCGTTCCAAGGGAGGTCAGATCGACGAAAGCCCAGGTGTTTAAAATGTAGTCTTGGCTAGAATTGGAGAACCGGTAGTCGGCGAGGTAAAAATCGACTGCCCCAGTTTCCGAGCCTCCCAAAAGACCCCGTACAGTTAGCCGAAGCCAATCGGCATCGGTTCCGGTACTTCCGCCGAATCTTTTAGAGAATCCAGATCCGTTGAGCATGTCGAAGGCAGCATAGGTGGTATTGGCCACAAAAAGCCCTCGCCCTTGAAAATCCCAACTGGTAGCTAGCGATATCGCTAGGCGATCGGCACCTTGATATGCCACGGCATAGTTGGGTGAGGTTCCAGCTCCACTGCCAGGTCGAGCGGCATACTGGTTCGACCAGCCCGGGGTGGTGGGGTCTTGAACATTGGAGTAAGCAAAGCCGCTCCAGGAGCCGTAGGTCGCGTTGTACGAATTCGGAAAAGTCACGCCGCCCGAAGTGAAACTGCCGGCACCATTAGAGCCGTTCCAGTAGGTGTTGGGGTTGAGGGTGAGGTCTTCGAAACCAACTACCGAGGCGTGAGTGGCGTACGGGGTGAGGTTTAAAAAGACCAAAGCAGTTAGAAACAGAATGCTTCTCAGCTGCACTTGGCACCAGTTTTGTGATGTCATGCGGGATCCTTGTCTGGCGATGGCCAGACGGGTCCGCACGGGATGCGGGCATCCGGACTATCGCCCTTCATTTTTGCGATGAGGGTTTCCCCCTTCCTTGCGGAAGGGGCGCGATGAGCCCCGGCGGGCAGATATTCGGACTCCGGGTTGCTGCCTCCTCCCCGCCTTCACCCTTCCGTTTCGCTTTGGGAGCGGAACTTCCGGATTGGCCGCTTTCGCATGGGGATTTGTCACCCGATACCGCAGCGCAACTGTGGCCGGTTCGCACGGCCTTCCCTGGATCCTCCGGGGGAAAGAACTGTTTCGAGTTTGAACGTCCAAGGCTCAAGGGTCAATCGAGGAGTTGGATTAGGATGAGGATGAAGATGAAGTTGAAGTAGCCGGTAAGCCTGGGCTCAAAACATCGGAAGCAACCTTAACTTCCGGCTTAAACTTAAGCCCAAAACGGGCATGATGTTGTGATGGCGGGAAAATCCTACAACGTGGCCGTGGTCGGCGTGACCGGCGCCGTCGGGCAGGAGATTCTCCGCGTGCTGGAGCGCAGGAAATTTCCCGTCGGGGAACTGGTGCCGCTGGCCAGCGAGCGTTCCGTCGGCACGGAAACCGTCTTGGCCGGGAAGAAACATCCGGTGCGCAAGCTGGAGGCGGCCGCCTTTGCCGGGGTGGACTTCGCCTTTTTTAGCGCCGGGGCGACCCGCTCGCGGGAGTTCGTGCCGGCGGCCTTGAAGGCCGGCGCGGTGGTGATCGACAACTCCTCCGCCTATCGGATGGATCCGGAGGTGCCGTTGGTCGTTCCAGAGGTGAACGGGGATCTTTTGGAAAAGCATCCGAAGTTAATCGCGAATCCCAACTGCTCGGCCGCGATCCTGGCGGTGGCGTTGGCACCGCTGCACCGCAAGGCTGGTCTGGAAAGCGTGGTCGTGGCCACGTATCAGTCGGCCAGCGGGGCGGGGGCCAAGGCGATGGCGGAACTGGACCGGCAGGTGAGGGACCATGCCGCTGGCCGGGAGCCGAAGGCCGAGGTGTTTCCCCACGTGCTGGCCTTCAATCTATTCTCCCACAACAGTCCGGTGGCGAAGAACGGCTTCAACGAGGAAGAGAACAAGATGGTGGAGGAGACGCGCAAGATTTTCGGCCTGCCGGATCTGAAAATGGTGCCGACGTGCGTGCGGGTGCCGGTGCCGCGGGCGCATTCCGAGGCCGTGGTGGCCCGCTTTGCCAAGCCCATCCCGGCCAAGGAGGCGAAGGCCCTGCTGGCCAAGGCGGAGGGCGTCCGCCTGGTGGATGAGCCCGAGAAAAATCTCTTTCCGATGCCCAAGCATGCTTCCGGGGAGCTGGATGTGCTGGTGGGGCGGATCCGGGAGGTCCCGGGGGATGCAAATTCCCTGGTTTTTTTCGTCAGCGGGGATCAGCTCCTCAAGGGCGCCGCCTGGAACGCGGTGCAGATTGCCGAACGGCTGATCAACTAAGCCTTTAGAAGCCCGAAGATTTCAAGTCTTCATGAACGGGATCGCCTCACGTGAACGAAAGGCACGGGGAGGCTGGATTAAAGTCGGAGAAACTAGCGTGCGCCGCCCATGCCCGGGATGGTGCCGCCGCCTTCCCAGGAGGCGGGCTTGTTCCAAGGCAGGGTATTGACGCTGTGTTCGTCCTTGGGCGTTCCGTCAGGGTTGGTCCCGCTGCCACTGGAGGAGCAGGAGGCCAGGAGGGCTGCCGCCAGAAGGGCGAGGAGGGAGGGAAGGAAGTTCCGGATCATCCGGAATTAATACACCACCTGGTCGCCCACTTCAATCGCGGCGGCCGGCGTCCCCGGCAGCACGTCCGCCACGGAGGTTTGGGCGTCCACGGTGACGGTCTTGATTTTTCCAACCATCTTTTCGCCCCGGTAGACCACCAGCGTCAAACCCTCGACAATCCGGTCGTTTTTCCCTAGGTCGAGAATCACAAAATTCCAGGTGGGGTTGACGGCCAGGATCCGGCCGGAGAGCGAAACCGTCTTGTTGCCGCCCGGCGTGATCATTTCAATCTGCTCCTTCAGTTTCTTCAGCTCCGCCTCCGTTCGATCCTTGGCGGCAGCCAGCATTTTTTGTTCACCCTCCGTCACCTTGACCTTTTCGGAGAGGTCGTTGATTTCACGAAACAGCTCTTCGGGTTTTTTCCCTTTCAGGCTTTCCTCAATGGTTTGCAGCTGCTCCGCGGTGACTTTCAGCTTCGAGTTGGTCGACTCCAGGTCGGATTGGGTTGAAGTGAGATCCTTGGAAAGCTTATCCGCCTGGAGGGTGAGTTCTTGGTTTTTGGCTTTCTGCTCCGTGAGATTTTCCTCGGTGGTCTTCAGGACGCCGCGGGTGCTCGTCAGGTCGTCGTTGGTGGAATTCCACTTTTCCCCCGCCTGGCTGACCGAACCGGCCGGTTGGGAGGTGTCCGTCATGAAATCGCCCGTGTATTGCAGGCCAAGGGTGGGGAATTTTCCGCCACGCAGCGCTTCCTCCACCCCGCGCAATTGATTGGCAAACTGCATTTTGGTTCCGCTCACTAGGAACGCCAATACTGCGGTCGCAAGTGACAGGGTCACAGAGCCGCCCAAGCTGATTTTGCCGGCAATGGTCATAGATCGAGTTGGAGCTAATTCTCCGCCCCACCCCTTGATTCCCAAGGGCTTTTGATTTTTTTATTCGGGACTTATTGGCGGGACTGCGAATTCATGTGAGTTTCTTTCGCCGATATGTTTCCAGGGAATCGGCCACCTCCTGCCCCGCCACCCGTAATTCGTCCCGGAGCCAATCCGGGCTAAAGCCGAACGCCCCAAACGACTCCACTGCAGTAATTTCTGCATGGTCGGCCGTGACCACGCCAATTTCTCCTTTACCGGCATGGGCCTGGACGATCTTCTCGATGATGCTGTCGGCGGTTTGGTCGACCGGCGCATACAGAACGGCCAAAGAGTCCTTGGGGGTCTCCTCCTTCCCGCCCGCCCGGCCGTCAAAAACCAGGGTGACCCGCCAGCGACCCGAGTCGTGGAGGTCGGACATTTGGCGAATCAGCTCCCGGCGAGCCTGACCCGGTTGGCGGGTGTGGAGGGAACGGAGCTCCGGCCAGGAATGGATAATGCTGTGTCCGTCAACCAACAGGTAACGGGGCGCGGTTTCCTTATCGGACCGCGCGGCTGGGC
>Ga0194112_10011197_pt1 | contig 11144 bp, 11 predicted proteins | sample TA2MahC400mmetaG_FD_146191 | JGI IMG/M metagenome (GOLD analysis project Ga0194112, IMG submission 146191) | Freshwater microbial communities from Lake Tanganyika, Tanzania - TA2015016 Mahale Deep Cast 400m | ecosystem: Environmental > Aquatic > Freshwater > Lake | place: Tanzania: Lake...
GAATCTTTGGCAACCTTAACGATTTATCTTACCAGTTGAATAGTGATGGAACCATTGCTCCAAGCCTCGATGGTAAGTGGAGGTTTGGTAAAGGCGCTAACATGAAACTATTTGGGTTAGGTAGAATTCTATTTGCTTTCGCTGCTTCAAACGCTTTTACTACATTATCCCTGTTTTTGTTGACCAGAGTTAAGTTTTCCAGTTCTGAAATCTTCACAGTATACCAGTTCAGGAGTATCGTTGGAACCCTCAGCTACCTTTTTATTGGCAAAATTGCTGGAAACGAAGGAAGTGGACCAGTTTTACTTGGAACACTGATGAGAATAATCCTAGTCTCTTCTTTTCCACTGATCTTAGTGATACCATCTCCTCTTAACATCATACTCACAGCGGTGATTCTTAGCTTAGTGTCAACATCCTGGTCAATTTTCTCAGTGGGAGCAGAGATGGTCACTGTCATATACGCTGCCCCAGGAAGCCTAGGATTATTTGATGCATTAGCCAGTTTCGGTGGAGCATTAGGAAATTATAGCGGAGGATATATCCCCACCGTCTATGGTTTCGAAACACTTTTTATGTTCTCAGCAGCACTCTTCGCCATAGCATTTGTCCTATTTTATTTGAGTCTTAAAGCGAGATAATCTACATTCTACAGTCTCTAACATTATAAAGTGGAACACACTCAGAAAAGGTGTGGTCACCCTTTCACTTACGAGTATTGCTTTGAGAGCTATTGAGATGGAAGCTTTTGCAGTATCTCTCTACACTTATTTAGGAAAACATTACCCCTCACATTCAGAGATATTCTTACAATTTGCTGCAAAAGAGTCAAACCACATAGTCTACTGGAGAAACTTACTCAAGAAAAGGGGAGTCGATAAAATCCAGGTGAGACTAGATTCAGTAAAGGTAATGGGTAGCAAGTTTGCAGTACGTCTACTTGGCAGCGGTTTAACCCTAAGGATGATGGAGAGAGATGAATCTTCATCAATTACACTTTACTCAAGCCTACTATCAAGCTTAGAACTAGATGACTCAGAAAAGCAGGGATTACAGAATATTCTTGAAGATGAATTAGTCCATGAAGAAGAGTTCATACGGCAACAATCTCAGATGGGAGGCTTCATGCAATACATTAAGGACACAATTTTTGGGCTAAATGATGGCTTAGTTGAAGTCCTGTCAGTTACCACCGGTTTAGCTGGAGTCTATGGTTCACCATACTCGGTTGCATTAAGCAGCCTAGTTGTAGCAGTTGGTGGAGCGTTCAGTATGGGGGTAAGCACATATACAAGCAGCAGATCCCAGTTACAAGTCCATGAAGGCATATTGAAAAAACTAGCCACAACTAGCAAATTCGTCACCAAAGTATTCAAAGACAGAGTCATGGGTTATATCCAAAAACAGGGATACAGTGAGGAAGTCACAAACAGAATAGCTGAGGAGACAATCTCTAATTCGGACCGGTTAACTGAGTTCTTAGCCAGAGAAGAGTATGGTTTACACGAAGATTACCTGAATGAACCTCGTAAAGCTGCACTATATTCTGGGACAGCTAACCTAATTGGTGCTTTAGCACCTGTTTTTCCATACTTTTTAATGCCAGACATCAACACAGCTATACTACTTAGTTTGATCTCCGCTACATTATCTCTCATAGTTACAGGCTTCATCGTTTCATTGGTCGCAAACACATCAACTAAATCAAAGATTGCTGAGATGGTGGTTTCAGGACTTGGCTCAGCTTCAATAAGCTATGTAATTGGTTGGATTGCATCATTTTTCCTTGGAACCAAATAATGAAATTAAAAGGACTCTAAGGTTACTGGTTTATCTTTAAAGGAGAATAGCTTGCTTATTACATCAATATACATGGTATCAGATAATTCTGCTAATCGGTATTCAACCAGTTTCCTGAAATCAATGACTCCCATTATTAAGCTACTGAACCATTCAACACTCATCTTCACTTCCACATCATAGTCATTTACTCCAACTAATTTTGGCATACCATCACTGAAGTGTAGAATAGTTGAACCATTGTTTTCTGGGAGGAAAGTATCTACAATGGTGAGTTTCAGCTTTAATGTCACATTATTGAAATTATATTCAGACATTTCTCGGAAGAGCTGGGGCGTGTTTATAACTCGATACATTATACCCAATGCTTGTCTGTTGGTTTCCTGACAATTATAATACATATCTGGATCGCCATCTCTCGGATCTTTAGCCATGAAATGGAGATCATCATCATTTGTTTCAAACACTATTCTATCAACCTGGTCTAATTGAGTTTGGAAGAATGCTAATATCTCATGAAGAGCTTCAGCGCTATTGTAAATCAAGTTACCTGCAACAATATTTTGTAGTAAAGGATTATTTTCAGCCACTTTCTCGAACTTCATGCAGATGAAACCTTCAACAAGGCCATCATTCTTGTATCCAACCACCTTGTTTCCTCGAAGTAATCGCTCAATCCCCGACTCAGTTTTAATTATCATGCCATGAGTATTCTTAACATAATTCATGTAGCAATCATAAACTTGCTTTAAATCATCTTTATTCAAAAAAACTATGTTATCCTTCTTACCTTTTGGTAAGTCAGATGGTTTAAACCTGTATTGATTCAGTTTACTTCCATACCCATACCCCATTTGATTATAGAAATCTGGTCTAAAGGGGTAAAGCGTCGATAATACTGCTCCCTGGTCTCTGTAATGCTTATGGAAGTGTTCTACCAGCTCCTTAGCTACATGCTCCTTTTTATTTAGTAATTTAACGAAAACATTACCGATCCCACCAACCTTCATAATTTTACCATGAATATTCATTTCAAAATCGTGATACCTTGCTCCACCAACCATTTTTCCGTCTCGATAACAACCATAATAATGATTTGGCTCACCTTCACTCTGAGCTTTCTTCATATTTTCTTTCTATGTTAAACGAGTCTCAGGAGTTACTGTAATCATTAAGGGGTAAGCATCAAGTGACTGGCTGACATAATCTTCAAAATCTTCTCCCTCTAAAAGACGAATAACACTCATGCCTAAACTTAGCGTTTAAAAGATAAAATAATTGTGAAATAAAAAGTGAATAATTTTAAAGCAGTATAACCATTTAGAATGTGGTAGACTTGTCTCAGAAATCAATTGTTTTGAAAGAGTTAGCTGAAGTAGCTTTCAAGGGTCTTGAAGACCAGTTGAAAGGGCTTGATGAGGATGAGATGTATTGGAAACCAACAGATGAATCCAACAACATCGATTGGATAATCAACCACATCTGCAGAATAAGTAACACAACTTTGCCAAGAATCATTAAAGGTGACCCAACCTACAAGCCAGTCGGTTGGCCAGATGATTACAGGGATCGTCAGCATAGCATCGAGAAATATGTAGCTGATCTTGCATCAGGTAAAAAGATGGTAATCGATGGCATCGCAGCCTTATCAGATGCTCAACTGGAAGAAGAGATCCCATTATGGGGTGGCAAAAGAAAGAGGAAAGAAGGACTCTACACCTATATTGGTGAAGTAATCCATCATCGAGGCCAAATCGCCTTCATCAGAGGCACAGTTAAGAGGAAGAAAGAGAAAGACCCCAACTTTCTCTGCTAAATCACAATCAATTAAATAGGCGTATGCACCAAATATTTTCTGCGAATTATTGGTGGATTAAATGTCTGCAAAAGTTGAAGTAATTAAAGCGTTTGCGCAAGCAGGATTCGACAGGCTTGCTCGTTCAACAAAAGATTTGAAAGAAGAACAGATTGACTGGAAGAGCGTTCCAGATGCAAACTCAATTAGATGGATCTTGACACACATGAGTATGGAAGTCAATGTTATGCTTCCAAACATCATTGCAGGAGTCAAAGTTGACTGGCCAAAAGACTACATAGGCAACACAACATACTCACTACAAAAAATCTTAGGCGACATAGAAAATGGAAAAGTCGGCCTAATGAAACTATTAGACAACTTAACTGACAAACAGCTCGACGAAGAGATTGAAATGTGGGGAAGCAAACGCAAGAGGTTAACATCGCTGATGGGGATGGTTGGTGAATTTTTCCATCATGAAGGACAGATTGCTGCCATTTTGGGATTAGAGAAAAGAATCAAAACCCCCAAGTAGCCTAACCATTTTTATTTCCCGGTTTTCTTCTTTTTTATACGACGTTTCTGAAGGTTTAGGTATTGAAGATTGGTTTAAACTGTTATCCAGGAGTCGGTGGCTCAGGAATCCTAGCAACTCGATTAGGCATCGAATTCGCTAAGCATGGACATGATGTTCACTTTATCACATATGAAAGACCATTCGCTGTGCAAGGAATTGATCAAGAGAATGTGCATATTCACTTAGTCACGGTTCTGGAGTACCCACTCTTCAAGTATCCACCCTACACGGTTGCATTAGGCTCAGAGATGGTCAGGATTTCAAAAAATGAAAAACTAGATGTAATAAACGTGCATTATGCTATCCCCCACGCAACCGCTGCCTATCTTAACAGAGAAATTACGGGTGTACCCTACGTGGTTACCCTTCATGGAAGTGACGTGACTATTCTGGGAAGTGACCCAAGTTACCACCCAGTCAATAATCATTCAGTTGAGCAAGCTGATGCGGTCACAGCTGTATCAGATTTTATGCGCAGAGAAGCATACGAACGCTTAGGAGTAGAAAGAGAAGTCAAAGTAATACCAAATTTCGTTGACTCAGACATATTCAAACCAGATGTATGTGATTCAGACATCGTGAAACAAGAGAATGAGACAATGATAATTCATGTCAGCAACTTCAGGCCAGTCAAAAGAGTTCCAGATCTAATATATGCTATGAAAATAGTTACTAAAGAACAACCCAATGCTAAACTATTGCTAGTGGGAGATGGCCCGGATAGACACAGTGTTGAAAGACTCATTGATCACCTAAACTTGAGCAGGAATATTCGATTAACTGGTTTCAGAAGCGATGTTGCTAACCTGATGAGGTGCAGCGACATTGGTTTACTTAGCAGCGAAACAGAGAGTGCACCACTGACACTTCTAGAAGGGATGAGTTCAGGCCTACCTATGATCGCAACAAACGTTGGTGGAATCCCAGAGATCATTGAGAATGGAATGAATGGCGTAATTGTTCCACCCAAAAACCCTGAAGCAATAGCAAACCAGATCATAAATCTGATTAAAGATCCTGAACTCAGGACACAACTGGGAACCAAAGCACGTGAGACAATACTTGAGAAATATACCTCTGAAAAAGTCGTTAATGAGTACATTAAAGTTTTCAATGACGTTATTAATGGCTAAAGATTAACGAAAAAAGTTGATGCATTAGGGGTCAACGGACCGTATAATCTCTTATAAATTTTAACTAAATCATTTACGCCTGAAGCGAGGGCAAGGTCAATCCAAAGCCAATTAACCTCTTGACCATACTTTTCAGGAGCAAAATGACCGAAAGCTGACGAGAGATAACTCTCAATCTCCTGTATTTCTGCCTGCTTCTTCTTCATCTCAGCCAGTAATCCTTGCCTAATTGAAGGATCATTCAATTTCTGTTTAATACTGGTAACATCATTCTCTAAAACAGTTAGGTTATCAAGTAATTCTTTGTATGTTCCTTCAATAACAGTTTTCAAAGAATTATGGTTTAAAGCAACATTATTAAATTCTACACTCTTTTTGGCTTCAACCCAACCAGCTAAGACTTTGAATAACTCCTCGTTTATGAGGGTTCTATATCCTTTTTCAATTAATTTTCTAGCGTAGGCATCATTCCATGGCGTATTATAGAAGACTCGGGTATATCGCATGAATACTGGTGAGGGAAGATTAAGAGTTTTGAGCCCCGGAAAAACTTCAGCATAATAGCTTGTCTCACCCGGACCACCCACATGAGCTATGACTGGCAAAATTGAGTCAACGATAACTTGACGCGAGTCAACACGGGGAGAAATGTCCTCAATTATCTCTGATAAATCGGGATTTGAGGAATTAAAGGAGAATGAATAAGCTTCCTCACATTTTGGGCATTTACCCATCATTGAGCCTGGGTTATCCAAGGAATATTTTAACTCCACTCTTCCACCTTGACAGCTTTCTGTCTTGCATTCATAGAAGAATGGCACATAGTCTCTTCCTCTTACCCCAATCTGTGCCCTGTATCCATATGATTCTAAGACTTCTACAGCATTATTTGCTGCCTCAATGAATCTGCTTCTATTTGGCTCTGATAATAGAAGCTCATAGCCTGGCTGCAATAATCTACGCATCTCAGGAGAGGAGGGCATGAAGAAGGGGACTCCTAATTCTCCTTCTAAATTAATTAAGGTTCCAAGAATCTTAGTTGACCAATCAGCAACATTGGTTGTAGAGTAAAAGCAACTGCGTATAATAGTGTAAACATGATATAAGTTCTGTAAAATTTTCTCCTGCTTAACTGGATCAACGCCTTTCAATAAGCCCCTATAATTGCTCTCAAATTTCTCCAGAGTCTTATCTAACCATTCATCTGAAGGGTTTGGTAAATGCCTGATTGGGGCATTAAGATATTCTTGCTCAACTGGATATGAGACAAGCATCCCTCGTAGACTTGGGCTAGGGACTCTCATATTAATGAGTTCAGGCTGGACACTATCATAATCTCCAATAAAGTAGACTGGGGAACTCTTACACAGACCTGCTAACGTCTCAACGTATATTATTTTGTTTAGAATTAGGCTTGGTCCACCTAAACAATTGGGCTGCTGACCAGTTTCGACTATGCCATCTTTAATTTTATTTAAATTGTTTTCAACTTTGCTTGTATAGATTCCTAGAGTTTTCATTGTATTTTTTATTACTTTTATGACTGCTTCGAAGTCGTTTATACTGTATGTGGGTTTTATTTTCTCTGCAAGCCTAACCGCTTCAGTCATTGATGAGGGGATTACACCCCAGAACTGTTCAGCGACTCTGTATTCTTCTGGATGTTCTAAATAACGTTGGTATAAGACTTGAGCTTGAAGGGATTCTTGAGTCATTGCTTGCCTCCGAGAATGATTAGGATTAGAATGTATGTGATAAAAAGGTTGGTGTCTAATCTAGTTTCAGGAGCCTTGCAGCATTACCGTAAAAGATTTTCTGCACGGTACTCTCCTCTACTCCAATTGCCCTAACTTCCCTGACTTGCTCTCTCAGATAGTTTTCACTGAATCCACGAGGGAAATAACTTGAGTCAGTCCCAAATATTACGCGCTCTGGCCCAATTGTTTCAAGGCATTTAATGAATAGATCTCGAAGAGTCAGTTTGTAAGGCATCCAAGCCATCCACTGGTTTGACCCAGAAGTGTCGATTAAGACATTTGGGCATGCCCAGCATAATTGCAGGAGTTCCCTGAAGTAGCATGCACCAAAATGAGGTATCACGAAATTTAATGTTGGGAAACTGGAAGCAATCTCCCAGAGGCTAAGTGGATTAAGGTTATGAAGATTCCTCGCAGGGCCTCCTCCTCCACCTAAAACTCCGAAGTGGATGAGAACTGGAACCTCGAGCTGTTCAGCCATCTCCCAGAGAGGGTAACCAGCCTTATCATCGATGGGTCTAGTTAATCCCGAGGCAATGATCTTGTAACCTCTTAGACCCAGCTGTTTAACTGCCCTTTCCATCTCTTCAGCTGCGTTTGGAGCGAAGAGGTCATGGTGGGCAAAGCCAGTGAATCGGTCAGGATACATCTTAACGATTTTACTCAGGTTATCATTCCCTCCACCCATGACAAAATTGACACGGGTGACGCCTTTCTTGTCAATGTCAGCGACCCATCTTGCAGCCTGCTCCTCATCAGAATGTACACCAGACTCAGGAGAATCAAAACCCCATTTCCGTCTCCACTCATCACGGTACTTCACTGAGTTCTCCATAATGATTTTAGCCTTTTTCTCACCATACTTCTGAATTAGGCTTGATCCGTAACCCATTCCTCCTGATGAAGGACGTTGTATAGGAAAGTGTGCATGAAAGTCTATTACCTTGAGCCCGTAGAGATCCACGAAACCACCTGAATAGAGAAGGAACGGTTGAAAGTGGGATTTAAAGATTTAGAGCAAAGTCTTAGAATTCTTTAGTTTATAAAAAGGACTATTAACTGGTAAAGGCTCCTCAAGGAAGGCTTCAGCATACTTGCAGTCACCCTGAATCCCCCTCAACTCAGCTTTCTTAGTATTAAACCTCTCATAATATCCCCAATTAAACTTGGCCAGCTGACTTGAGTATTTTTGAATAGCCTTCTTCTTCGAATCATAAAAATCTGATACGTCAATGAGGATATGAGGAGTTGAGATAAGAGTATTAATCTCCATTAACATCAGGCGCTCAACTAACCAGGGTTCAGAATATGTGGTTGTATGAGCAGCCCACTCAATCGCCTCCTTCACCACAGAATATGCTGATTTATGATCAGAATGATAATCAAAGGGAAGATGAGTAAACACGATATTTGGCTTCAATGCTACAATAACATCCGATACACGCTTAATCAAAATTTTATTAACTGACACTTCAGTTTCATTGAAAACAATGGGTTCACTTATCCCAAGCTCCTTACAAGCATTCTTGATCTCAATTAACCGATCTTTAGGATCACAAGTCAGACAAAGCACTTTAACATCATCATTTTTGGCTGCATGAAGTGCAAGTGTTCCACCACACCCAAAAGTCTCATCATCAGGATGAGAGACTATGGCAAGTATGCTGCCCATATTATTCAAAAAATAAAATCTCAGGAGATATAGAAGGTTTCTCCTATAATTGAGTGAAAACTAAATTAGTTTAGATATTTTTTTATCATGCCACCTCTCTTCTAGTTTCATGGTCACGATCACAATCACGAGAAATCAAGTGTTAACAATAACAGTCTCAATTTTAATTGGTGTAGGAATAAGTACAGCTATACTACTTCCCCAATTAAACAATCTCATCAAACAAGTGGATATACTGGTAGCACAAGTTGAAACCATCCCGTATATGCAAGCTCAGATCACTACACTTGAAAAAGTTAACCAAACTCAATACCAACTAATAATAATTCAAAATAATACAATTAATGGTTATATTAAAACTCTCGAAACAGATTTAGATTATATTCACTCAATACAGAAACTTCTAGAGATCCAGAAATATCAGACTGCTAGGCTTGAAAAAAGTTTCAAAATACTTGATCCAACATATGTTCCAACAATTGATTACGATAAAGTTTATGGAAATTTAACTTTCGACCAATGGTGGGATTTAAACAAAAATAATATATTATTTAAAAGATAATTACACAGTTTTAACGTAATTTTTTCTAGTTAATGGTAGTAATATACTTGCTAAAAAGAAGATTAACATCAAGAATATTAAATTATTTGTGTTAAACTGGGTAATACTGCCAAAATAAATCATATAAAAACACCTAAAAACAGTGCCAATCAAAGTTAAAACTAGATATAAAGAAAATTTCATCTGAGAGATCCCTGCAGCTAGATTATAGGTTTTATAGGGTAGATACTGAACGCTTCTTAAAATTAATGTAGTCGGAGCCCCCCAACGTACAATCCACTGCTCAGCATGATGAAGGGTATCTGTAGAGATTAAGAAATATTTACCATACTTCATAATTATGGCTCTGCCCAAAAACACTCCAACAAGATAGCCAATAATGCTACCAATAGATGCTCCTACACCTGCACATAAAGCGGCTATTAAAGGATCGAATCCTGATGCTCCTGCAGGGAGAAGAACTAATTCCCAAGGTATTGGTGCAATGCTTCCAGCTAGAAACATTATCACCCCCAATCCAAAATAGCCTTGCCCCAGCAACCAAGCCATTAAAGAATTTAGGAAAGTATCTAAAATATCAACTCCTCCAACCTCTAATTTGAGGAGTAAACAAGCCTATGCAATCTCCTCATAGACTTTTTCTATTTGATGCGTCACTACTCTCCAATCATACTTCTGGACTGCATCATTGAATGCCTGTTTACCCAATGCCCTAGCATAATCCATGTTAGCTAAAAGCTTGACAATTTTTTCAGATAATTCGTAACTATCCCAAGGTTGGAATAGCATACCATTGATATTATCATCAATTATCTCAGGTACACCACCCATTCTTGACGCAACCACAGGTTTACTTGCTGCCATAGCTTCAATGACTGTGATTCCAAAGGATTCAGCTGATAACGAGGGTAGTGTGAATATGTCACAATTATTATAAAGCCAAGGAAGAGAATCATCAGGAACATACCCTAAAAATTTGATGTTATTTTTTAAGCCGAGACCTTCGGTGAAGGTTTTGAGATACCTCATCATGTAGCCTTTACCTGCTACAATTAATTGTGTTTTTGGAGAATCTTTCAGAATTCTTGGCATCGCTTCAATTAGTAAATGAAACCCTTTTCTGAAGGATAATCTCCCCACTGCAAGTATTTTAGGGCAGTCAGTTGGAATCTTTTTAAGAACCTGAGAATCTGGTGATAAAGGCTTAGAGAATCTTTCAATATCAACTCCGTTGGGAATCACAATAGCTTTCTTATCATCCATAAACCTTTCAATGAATTCAGCAGCAGCATGGCTCACAGCAATGACTCGATCAGCTTGCTTAACATATCCTTTAACTGGGAAAAGAACCTGGCTCATAAGATCCCAGACCATATCATAAGAATTTGCTACGCTTATGGAGTGATTAGTTAGAACCGTCGGAATACCCTGTTTTTTAGCTATATCAATTGACATCAAAGCAGTTGGTGTGAACGCATGATGACCGTGAACGATGTCAACTTTTTCATTTCGCAGAATTTTCTCAAGTTCATCTGCTTGAGGAGGCATAATAACATGTTTTATAGGAGCAACAGTCTTTGTCCTAATCTCTTTGACTGAACGATCATAAGGACTGCTTTTTGGTTCCTTTTCAGACTGTTCTTTAGAGATTATTATTACTTCATGCCCATTCTTGATGAGATTAGTAGTTAGCCCTATGATGTGGGATTGAACTCCACCCACAGTGGGATACACCCAGTCACTGCATAAGGCGATCTTCATCCTAGACTAACCTACTAGAATGCTGACCACAAATATAATGTAAGCTACTGATGTGAACATATCTCCGACCTTCAAAAAAATAAA
>Ga0194112_10011199_pt1 | contig 11142 bp, 20 predicted proteins | sample TA2MahC400mmetaG_FD_146191 | JGI IMG/M metagenome (GOLD analysis project Ga0194112, IMG submission 146191) | Freshwater microbial communities from Lake Tanganyika, Tanzania - TA2015016 Mahale Deep Cast 400m | ecosystem: Environmental > Aquatic > Freshwater > Lake | place: Tanzania: Lake...
TTATGAAAAATATTGGATGGATGTTGTAGACAAAGTGTATATTGTCGCGGGTGGTGACGTAAACTTTCTTCAAGATAAATTAATTGACGCAAATATACAGTTATGTGATCATTATAATAAAAAGACCAAGATCAGACGTTAATACATTCTAATCCAGTATCATATCATATGTCTGGCAATTATAGACAGTATAATTTTTGTTATAAAAAAACGTTTGAAGAAATATGTAAAGAAATATACAATTTCGACATAAGTGAAAATGTCAATTACAAACTTATGGTTTTGCTAAAACTATGTTTGGATTATTGGGACCACAATCATATAGAAACAGATGATATATTGGTTAATTTGAAAAAGGTGCTTTTAAATATTTGAAAGAAGAATTTAGATATAAATTATTAGATTATAGAAAGTTTTTTAAATGATATTTATATAAATGATAGGATTCTATATAATAAGTAGCATAATGTGGTGTAGTGTTGCTGAGTGGATTCTACACAAGTATTTGATGCATAAAACATTTATCGGTTTTAGATATCCATATGAAAGACATGCACTAATTCATCATACGATATTTAAAGCGGATGAAAGTTACCATCTACAAAATGAAGAGGATAAAAATACTATACCTATGGCAAAATGGAATGGAGTTGCAATTGCAAGTGTGGCAAGCATACCTGTTTATTTGATATTTGGTTGGAAAGGTTATATATTAAATTTTATTGTATCTATGTGTTATTACGGTGTTTACGAAACATTACACTGGTATATGCATTTACCAAAGAAAAGAAAGATAGAATATAAAAGTTGGTATAGAAAGTTAAACGGACATCATGTATTACATCATAGATATACAAATAAGAATTTTAATGTTGTATTACCGCTTGCAGATTTGTTGTTTGGTACATTATTAATAAAAAGTCCAATTAAGTTTAAACAAGTTGAATCCAGTTATTGTGTACCTGATGTACAGCCGGTTAATGTCACAGAGTTGTAACCGTACCTTTTTATATTTATAAGGCATGAAAGTAAGAACTCTTTTTATAAGTGACACGCACATTGGAAGTGAGTTTTGTAATCATGAAAAGTTATTGAAATTATTAAGTGAAACTGAATGTGAGTATTTGTATATAATTGGTGATTTTGTAGATGGTTGGGCACTTAAGAGACGATTCAAGTGGCACAACAACTACAATGTGATATTTCAAAAGATATTAAGAATGAGTCGTAAAGGCACAGTTGTTACTTATTTGTGGGGCAATCACGATGACTTTATGGAACCGTTTACTGATATTCATTTTGGTGATAATATATTAATTACTAGAGAAACTATACATACCACAGCTGATAATAAAAGATATTTAATAATGCACGGCGATCAATTTGATGGCATTGTTACAAAGAACAAATGGATACAAAAGATTGGCTCTATAATATATGATTTTAGTTTAGGTATAAACAAATTATTTAGAATATTCAAATTTAGCTTTAGTAATTTTCTCAAGCAAAAGGCTAAAGAAGCTATAAAATACATTGGCAACTATGAAGATACACTAAGTGAATATTGTAAGTTAAATAAGTATGACGGCGTTATTTGTGGACACATACATGCTCCAACTGATAAACAAATGAATGATATAAGATATATTAATACAGGCGATTTTGTAGAAAGTCTTACAGCAGTAATAGAAACTAAGGATGGTATATTGAAACTAGTAAAACTATGAAAAAAATACTATTTGGAGTTTGCACCGAAGGAAGTGGACATACGACACAAACTATTGCAGTCAAACAGTTTCTAAATAAACACGGCTATGATGTAAGTTGTGTATTCGCTGCTGAAAAGAAGTTGGGATTACCTAAATTTTTTACAGATGAATTTAAAGTAGTAACATTTAAAGGATTTGATTTTGTATTTGATAATCAGAGCAGAGTAATAATTTGGAAGACTATGTTAAAGAATGTATTAGAATTACCCCGATTAATTTATACATTTATCAAGATTTACAAAATAATTAAGCGAGAAAATCCAGATACTATTGTTAATTTTTATGAACCATTGGTGGGATTATCTGCTTTATTGTTTCCTAAAATCAAGTATATAAGTATATCACATCAAAATGCGATGACACTTGATGTATATCCTAAAATAAGTGGTTATTTTGTTCAAAAGTTCTTTCTCAAATTAATTAACTGGGTAACAACATTGAGAGCAAAAAAAGTAGCGTTAAGTTATTATGAATTTAGTGATGATAGTGTAGTATGTTGTCCACCTGTGCTCAGACAAGGCAGTTATGACAAAAGTGACAAAACAGAAGATTTTGTGTTAATATATTTAATGAATCAAGATATGGTACCCGGTTTAATTGATGAAGCTGTAATACATCCAGAATTAAATATTGAATGTTTTACAAGATTGACGCGAGAATTTATCTGTCCTCGTAATCTAAAGTTAAATAAATTAGATGGTAAGTTATTTCAGGAAAAGATGAAAGTATGTAAAGCTGTGGTTTGTAGTGGAGGATTTGAAACAAGCGCTGAAGCTATATTAAATAATAAACCATTGTTAATGGTACCACTTCCAAATCACTATGAACAATATGCCAATTGTAATGATGCTGAAAAACGTGGTTTTGGTTCTTATAGTAAAAAAATAGAACTACACAAAATACCAAATAAACAATATGGCAAAACAGATTGGTTTTATTGTGTAGAAGATAAATTGAAAAGTGTCTTTAATATTAACTGATTAAAAATAATAGATTTTTTGACCTTTTTCTTTTTTGAGAAAGGGGTTTTTGTTTATATTTATATGATATGCTTAGATATAAAGACTTTTTAAAAATAATGTCAATGATACGACCACATCCAAAAGATTCTGAATTTAAAATAAATCCTAATGAAATTATTCCACGCAATATGTTTAAAATATGATGAACCTAGTTGAATTATTAAAAAAGCATCGTTTGTTTGAAGGTGTAGATGATCCATCCACTCTCAAATGTATATTTATGGCAGGTGGACCTGGCAGCGGTAAAAGCACTGTAGCAAGAGAATTATTTGATTTACCATCGGATTTATCCGTCAACAAATATGGACTCAAATTAATTAATAGTGATGAAGAGTTTGAAAGAATGCTTCATCAAATGAATATAAGTACCGATTTAAGCAAATTGGACCAAGCTGAATTTGATAAGTTGACAAAAGGACACGAATCTGTAAGAGAAAAAGCTAAGAAAATAACAAGAATGAAGCTTAATATGTACAGAAAAGCTAAGCTAGGTCTAATCATAGATGGTACGGGTGATAGTATTGAATCTATACAAATAAAGAAAAGAGTAATGGAACAACATGGTTATGATTGTTACATGATATTTGTGAATACAAGTTTAGAAGTTGCAATAGAAAGAAACAATAAGAGACCTCGTAAGATACCTCAGGATTTATTATCACAAATGTGGTTTAGTTGTCAAAATAACTTGGGACACTTTCAAAACATATTTAGTAGCAACTTTAAGATTATTGACCGTACAAAAAGTAATGAACCAATAGATAAGACTGTTGTAAGAAATGTAATAGAATTTTTAAGAAGTCCAATCAAGAATCCAGTGGGTAAAAAGTGGATGAGTAATTATTATAAAGGATTTGATAGAGTAAATAAACCAACATTGGGTACTGGAGATTTTGATGTAGATTATCCTAAAACAGAACCAATGAGACCTAGAAAATATGAAAGAACTATCTAAAACTTGGAAAAAAAGAGACGGTAATTTGTATAAAAAATATACATTCAGTAACTATACTGATGGCATACGTTTTGTGAACAAAATAGCTAAACACGCTGAAAATGTACAGCATCATCCTGAATTAAGAATTGGTTATGGCAGTGTAGAAATTTATTTAAAGAGTCATGATGTAAATAAGATAACCAAGAAGGATGTAATATCTGCTAAGAAGTATGATGAATATTACAATGAATGATGAAACATTCATTTATGTTGTAATATTACCACTTTTAATTTGTTTTGGCATACTCACTTTGTAACAATATATCTACTAAAGAAATATACAGATATAGGAATTAAGGAAAATGATTTAAAAGATATCACAAGAAACGCACCACAGTGGTATGGTTATACAAACTGTAATTTTACAACCAAAATCAATAAGATAAAAACTACAAGAAATACAATGTGGCCTGATAAACCTTAACTATTACTGATTAGTTTCTGATGACGGAGGTAATTCGCTGGTTTTGGCAGCACATCCATTACTATTTCTATTACTTTTTTGGCCAAAATACCACCCAATAACAGCCATTACAACACTATTAAGCGCTTCATTGTTGATTTTCATAAAGACAGCAACAGCAAATACTAATATTAAGAAGAGTACGATGATTGCTCTTATTGATACGCCTTTAATATTTGATTCGGAAATTTGTTCTGGTGATGTCATATTAATTATAAATATAATAAAGTATTGACAAAATATCAAAGTGTTGTAAGATGAAACTACTATGACCAAATCTATTGAAGTTAGTACGGACATTAAAATTCATATCAAGGGTACCGATCACATTCTTTCAAAAGAAGAAGCCAATTCACTCTACCTCTGTCTAAAAAAAGAACTTAAAGTATATACCGACCCTCCATTGCCTGGTTGGCCTAATGGCCTTAAAGATGTAACTTGGCCCAATGGTATCGGAAGTGAACAGTGGCCATATGATTTGTGGTATTGTAAAAATACTGGAAATACCGATTTTCCTCCTACAACAACTTCTTATACATTCAATAACAAGTGAAATATAACCACGATAAATATCCTATGATTGTTGGTGGTAAATACACATTTATTGCTAACAAAGCTTTACAAATAAGCCCATTCTTTACAGATTTGGAAGCATTTCTTGTAAGTTATGATTTGGAAGTCAATGAAATTGAACTTAAAATTAATTATCAAGTACCGCTTTATTGGCGAGGTACATATGAAATGTTTATATCTAATTGGCAAAGTAGCCTATGAAATTTGAACTATCTGAAAAAGAAATGGAAAGTTGCAATGCGTTTGTAAATAAACATAAGTTGGACTGTCCAATTCTTAAAAGAATACTGATTTTGGTATAGGCTTTATATTCAAGCCAAGTTCATTAGGATGTGTGATTAAATTGAAGTGTAAGTATGGCAAAAAAGTTAATATTACTGATTATAGTATTTGGAAATGACTAAGATATATCTGCCTATTATTTGTTATAATCATACAGTATTATCACATTTTATGTTTAGTGTGATGAAGCTTGTATTTAGTGGGCAGCAACAAGGCATATCATTTAGTTTAGACTGCATTTATTTTGAGAGTTTGATAGCTAGAGCTAGAAATGCTGCTGCTGTTAATTTTCTAAATACTGATTGTGACTATATGATGTTTATTGACAGCGATATTAGTTTTGAACCAGAAAGTTTCTTTTCATTATTAAAGCGTGATAAAGATGTAATTTCAGGCTTGTATCCGAAGAAATACTTGAATACAAGCAAAGTTAAACTATTGGCTAATAGTAATAAACTAAATGATAATTACGAGGAACTTTGTACAGACTTTGTTGCTGAAGTTGTTTACAACAAAAATGTACTTGAAGTGGAAGAAGTAAAGTATGCTGCAACAGGCTTTATGTTATTCAAGAAGAAGGTGTTTAGTGATTTGAGCAAAGTGTCTGGTATATCTTATAATAATGATATTGATGGTTATGCTAATTACGGCAATACTTTTTATGATTTCTTTCCGTGTAAGGTGAATGAGGTTAATAAGAAGTACGAGAGTGAGGATTATGGTTTTTGTAATTTGTATAGAAGTATAGGCGGTAAGATTTATGTTGACACTACTTGTAAGTTAGTACATTATGGGTGGAAGGGATACAAAGGTAATTTTATAGAACAATGTAAAATATTTTGATATGACGCCTACATTTGATAAAGAAGATTATCAATGGAATTATTGGCATTTGTCAACCATTGAAAGAATTGGTAATATCTTTGAACATAGTGAACTATTAAAGTAATATGACATTCACAATTAATTCTTGGCTTGTTTATTTTTCAATGATACTATTAAAGTAATATAAGAAAAACTAAAAAAACAGATACAAGAACTACAACACTTTATCAACGTCAGTAGAAATTAGTTGACACGGTGTAAAGTTACCCATATACTACTATTATGAAAATTGTCATAAACGCAAAGTATGGTGGATTTGGCCTGAGTGAAACCGCTCTAGGCTTGTACAAGCATAAAAAGAACATCACTGATGAAGAATTTGGTTTATATGAAATTGAACGAAATGATCCCGTACTAGTTGAAATTGTAGAAAATTTGGGTGAAGATGTTAATGACAATTATAGCAAACTTAAAATTGTGGAAATTCCCGATGATGTTAAATGTTGGGTAATTGAAGAATATGATGGCTGGGAAACTGTGGCTGAGTGTCATCGCACCTGGTCAGCATAATATTTTGAACATAATAAACATTATGACTTATACATTCGATACAACCAAAAGTGACTTTTCAATTGACGAATCTAAAATTCTTGAAGTATTTCAAAAATATGGCGTCACAACAGAAAAACCAATCAATCTAAAAGATTTTGTAAGAGATATTGATAAAAATATCTTTAACAGAGTTTATTGGGCTAAATCAGATAAGGCATAATATGGACGATACTACCCCAGATTTTAATGTATATGGTTATCAACTAAGACAACTCTATAAACGAGTTGCTACACTAGAAGAAACTCTCAATAAAGTATTAAATGAGTGGGATAAAACACATATGACAGCTAATAACAATATTGTTTATAAAAAGGCTAAAGATGTGTTAAATCATTATGACCGATGAACATACATGTACCAGAAGAAGTTAGAAACAAGTATCCTCAGTTTGAATTTATAGGTAAGCAAAGGATACTGAACAATAGAACTATTATAGAGGCTTATAATCCTAGTACAGATATGAGTTTCTATTATAGTTTTGATGAAGATTTTTTTTGGTTTGTTGGACAAATACCCGATTGGAAATTACCTAAATTGAGTTGAGTTAACTATTTATTTTAAAATATGTTCTCTTATTTAAAATCATTATTTAATCGTGTCATAGGTAAAAATGGTTCTCAAACAACAGTTTCATCTGAATTTACGATAAAAAAAGACTCTGTTGTAATTTTGGTTCCTGTAGCTCATCATATAGAACCATCTGTGGATGAATCGCTTAGAAAACTTGAATCGATGGGATATACAGTTTGGAGAAAGTATGGGTGGTCTGCTATAGATCAAGGTAGATGTGCAATGGCACAAGAAGCGTTGGATAATGGATATGAACATCTAATTTGGATAGATTCGGATGTTGCTTTTTGGCCATACGATGTTGAAAAGTTATTAAATCATAAACTATCATTTGTAACTGCGCCTTATAGTGTAAAGGGATGGCCTTCACTTACAACTGAGTTCTTAAATAAAAAAGTAGAATTGGGTGAAAATGGTGGACTTTATGAAATAAATTATGGCGCTACAGGTTTTATGTACACACATCGAAGTGTTTACGAAAAAATAGCTAAAGGATACAAAATGGAAAAAGTTAAAATTTGGGGTGGACAATATAATGTTTATCCGTATTTTTATCCTATGTTAATTGACGGTGAATATTTAGGTGAAGATTTTGCTTTTTGTCGTAGATTGAGACAAATCGGCATCAAACTATATTGTGATACATCAATTAGACTTGCACATATAGGTAAGTATAGTTATAGTTATGACTTTATAAATAGAGGTGCTAAAGAAGAACCGAAAAGTGTAACTTATATTCAAAAACAATCAACCAGAAGCAGTTGATATGTAAAATGTGTTATGAATAAATTAACCAAACTAAAGTTAGTTTTAACCGGATTTGTGATTTGGTTTATTTATAATTTATTTGTTATATTTGATAAAATTTATTGATGAAAAGTTACCGACAACAATTTGTTGATTGTACCAGACAAGGTTATACAGAAAAAACAGAAACTTATAATATAAAAGATTATTCTGAATCAAAAGAAAATAAGTTCGTTGCGATAGATATCGTTATGTGTGGTAGATTTGGCGGTAGATGTAGCAGTTACAACGATGGCTGTATTAAACTAAGAAAGGAACAAAATGATAATCTGGTTTACAGGTCAACCAAATAGTGGCAAAACCACATTGAGCACAATACTGTTGTTGTATCTTAATTCTATTGGAAAAACTACCAATTGGATAGATGGTGACAGTCTTAGAAAATTAATTAAAAACACTGACTATTCTGTTAAAGGCAGACGCCACAATATTGATGTAGCTCAATCAATGGCCAAGAACTTTGCGTTGAATAATGATTATGTCGTAGTTTCAGTAGTAGCTCCGTTTAGAGATCAAAGAGAACATTTTAAAGCAAATAACAATGTAAAAGAAATTTATTTAAAGTCTTCAAGAATCAGAGAAGGCAAGATGGTAGATTATTATGAACCGCCAGAAGAAAATTTCTTGTATATTAACACGGATACCTCTAATATAATAGAATCACTTGAATCAATTAAAAAGTATATAAACACATGAATGTAAAATTGGTAGCAGTAACATCACCTCGTATTGATGGACTCAAAAATGCAGAGGATATTGTATCCTATTGTGCTAGAGTAAGTAATCCGTCAAATCAAATGAATACAGAAACAGCTCCAAGATTGTTGAAGTATCTTATCAAACATCAACATTGGAGTCCATTTGAAATGGCAAGTGTCACCGTGGAAATTGTTACAAGTAGAGCTATTGCTGCTCAAATTCTTAGACATAGATCTTTTGCGTTTCAAGAATTTTGTATTACAGGAGACTCTTTAGTGACAACACTTAATAATTCAGGAAAATCTCCCAACTACATTCCCATTAAAAAGCTTTATGAGCGTCAGAGTTGGAAAAATTACAAAGATATTTTGGTTCGGGTTTATGACGAGAAAAATAAGATATTTGTGACTTCAAAGATAAAAGAAGTATTTAAGACAGGTGTAAAGCCGGTCTACGAGGTGACTTTAAGTGATGGTAAAAAGATTAAATGCACTAAAGAGCATAAATTTTTCTCCGATGGGTGTTTTGACTCGCTTGAGAATATCGTTGGTTTAGACTCTAAGCACCATTGTATGACAAAAATTGGTCATATCGCCACCAATGGAATTCCTTGTTATCAAGATAAAAAATGGTTGAGTAATGCTAAAAATGAAAGTATAGAGAATAAGGGTGGTGTCGCTTTTATTGCAGAAAAAGCGGGAGTCTCTTATCACACAATTAGAAAGTGGCTAAAAAAACTAGATCTCAAGTTTACAAAGAAAGAAGTTGCGTTTTATAACGAGATTTGGAATAAAGGCAAGTTTGGTTATAATACCAGCCTTAAGCATTCCAAAGAGCATATTGAAGCCATCCGATTTGCTAGATCTGGAAAAAAAAGCAATTTCTGGAAGGGTGGTCAAAATAGGAGTGAGAGATTAAAGATTACTGATTGGTGTCAAAAAATAAGAAAAAATAAACTTATTGAGTATAAATATTCGTGTAAAGAATGTAAGAGTTCTAAAAAACTAGAACTAGACCATATTGTTCCCGTGTGGCAAGACCATTCTTTAGCATATTCGGAGTCAAATATTCAGGTTTTGTGTGAAAAATGTCACGATAAGAAACATTTACTGTCTGGAGAAGTTAAAATGTGGAGAGAAAAAAGTCGAGGCAACCTAAAAACTATTAAATATGTTAAAATTGAGAAAATTAAATTCTTGGGAGAGCAAGAGACTTACGATTTAGAAGTTGAACACGAATCGCATAATTATGTGGCTAATAAAATATTGGTTCATAATAGCCAAAGATATAGTACCGCTACCAAATTAGAAGATATTCAATGGAGACTACAGGGCAAGACAAATAGACAAGTTGGAGACGCCGAAGTAGATTTGTCATCTGAAAAGAAAGAGTTGGTTGATAAAGCACTACAATCCACTTTAAAAGCGTATGATGCACTTATTCAAGCCGGAGTTGCTAAGGAATGTGCTAGAATGGTATTGCCACTGACAACCCAGACCACGATGTATATGACTGGTACACTAAGAAGTTGGATTCATTATATTGAATTGAGAGCTAAAGAGGATACACAGAAAGAACATAGAGAAATTGCAGTGGGTATTAAAAATATATTCATGAATGAATTTCCAGTTATCAGCGAAGCATTAGGATGGATTAATACAACTGTATGAGATTAATTCTCTGTATACCAGGCAACAATTTCTCAGGTGTCTTTTTAGATAGCCTACTCAATTTTTATAATTGGTGTAATACTAACAAAATCACAGTTCTTTTATCAAGAAGAGAATCGTGTAACATATATTATGTTCGTAATATGTGTCTAGGTGGTAATTCCACAAGTGGAGAAGATCAAAAACCTTTTCAAGGTAAAATTCATTATGACTATATGTTGTGGATTGACAGTGATATAGTATTTAGCATAGACGATTTTATAAGATTGTTGAATTTACAAAAAGATATTGCTTCTGCACTGTATTTAATGCATAACGGACAGCAATATGCAACAGTTAAAGATTGGAATGAAGAACATTTTAATAAAACAGGTTCTTTTGAATTTTTGACACCACAACATTTAGTAAATAAAAATGATCCATTTAAAGTTGACTATACAGGTTTTGGATTTATACTAATAAAGAAAGGTGTATTTGAAAAACTTAAATATCCGTGGTTTAGACCATTATGGAAAAAGTTTGGTAATGTTACTGAATTTACTATGGAAGATGTAAGTTTCTGTCATTTAGTAAAAGAACAGAATATAGATGTTTGGGTACATCCAGAAGTTATTGTTAAACACGAAAAGAAAGTATTGTTATGAGCTACCATCTTTTTATACAGGATACACAGAAGGAACATAGAGAAATTGCAGTGGGTATTAAAAAAATATATTCATGAATGAGTTTCCAGTTATCAGCGAAGCATTAGGATGGATTAATACGACCGTATGAAATATCAATATGACATAAAGATACATACTGTATTAGATTATAATGAACTTGCCGAAGTAATGAATAAGTATGGTAGAG
>Ga0194112_10011200_pt1 | contig 11142 bp, 7 predicted proteins | sample TA2MahC400mmetaG_FD_146191 | JGI IMG/M metagenome (GOLD analysis project Ga0194112, IMG submission 146191) | Freshwater microbial communities from Lake Tanganyika, Tanzania - TA2015016 Mahale Deep Cast 400m | ecosystem: Environmental > Aquatic > Freshwater > Lake | place: Tanzania: Lake...
GGAGGATGACTGGGTCGACCAGGAGGCCGTCGCACACCGGGGTCCGGATGACTGAGGTTGACGGGCAGAGAGGGGGGCGGGCAGAGAGTGCTCATGGCCTAACTTGTTGATTCTCCACACTCTTAAAAGGGTGATCGGTAAACGGCTCGGCGGCCTGTGGTGCGGGTTTGCGCGGCTGACCATGTTCCCGACAAAGCGGTGTGCGGCTCACCAGACCTGATGATCGGCATTCGGGAGAGGCAAGGCGCAGGGACCGGGTTGGCATCGGCCTCGGACCCGACTTTGACACCTGCTGGAAACACGAATCGCTGCCGGCCCAGACCACAAGCGGGTGAGCGGACCATCCTTCGAGTTGTGCCCTGTATCTAGGCGGTCAGGCCACCTGGATGACAGGTGGCGGATTCTTGATCTGCAATGATTCCAATCGGTTCCTGGCCGCAATGCCGGGATCGGTCACCTGCCACACCGTGCCGTCAGGCCCGGACAATTGGGCGAGCTTGATCTGGTTCAGGTCGTCGCCGATGTTGCGCCAGGTGTCGTGGCACGCGTGCTCCGCGACGCGCTCCAGGAGGAGCGCGAGCACGGCGAGGTGGACGTGGGCGTGGATGCGGTGCGGCGCCCAGTGGAAGACCGGCCGGAGGCGCAGACCCGACTTGAGCGTGCGCCAGGCCTCCTCCACCCGCTGGAGTTGCTTGTAGCCCAACGCCATGTCCTCGGCCGTCAGGGTCTCGTCGTTGCCGTGGACCACGAACTTCCCGTCCAGACGCTCGGCGGCCGCGACCCGGCTCAAGTCGAGCTTCAGCCGCCCGGTCTTCGTCGTCCGCAGGTACTTCCCGTATCGTGCGCTCGCTCGCAGCCTGCAGATCCGCCGGGTGTGCTGATCGCGGTCAAGGTACCGCAGCGACGACAGCTCCGCCTTCAGCTCGGTCAGCACTTCCTCTCGATGTCGGGCCTGCCGCTTGGCCTCCTCCGGGTTGTGGCAGACGACGTAGCGTCGCTGGCGGGCTCCGTCCCCCACCACGACCTCCTTCACGCGCAGGTTCCCGGCGACCTCCTTGTACCGACCGGCCCGCGTGACCACTTCGTCGGCAACCTCGTTTCCGCGGGCGACGGGCATGCAGACCAGGTACTTCCCGCCCGCCAGCGCCAGGGTGTGCAGGTTCTCCTCCGACACCATCCCGGCGTCCCCCACGAAGACACAACCCGAGAGCCGCCAACCGCGCAGGTCCTCGCGGACCTGCTTGACCGTCGTCACGTCGACTGTGTTGCCGGGGAACACCCAATGCCGGATCGGGAACCCGTCCCGCGTGACCGCCAGCCCGACAACTATCTGCGGCGCATCCGACCGGCCGTTCTTTGAGTGCCCCCGCTTCCGCGGCGCTTTGTACAGTCTGCCGCCGGACGACTGGCTTCCGCGGACCAGTTCTTCCTTCCCGGATCCCTTGTCCTCCTCGTCCACCTCGAAGTGCAACGAGGTGGTGTCGTAGAAGATCACTTCAACATCCAGGTTGAGGAGGTCCCGCACCCGCCGGTAAACCTCTCGCTCCACGGCCTCCTTGTTCGCCTCCAGGAAGTCCATCGCCCGGTAGAGCTGCTGCAACTGCAGGTCCGCGGTCCCGGCAATCCGCACGTCCTCCCGCAGCCATTGCTCCCAGCAGTAGAGCTTCGAACACGGAGCCAGCGTCCGGTTGGCCACCATGGCGAACACCGCCCGCTCCACCGAGAACCCGAACTTCCGGGTTCCGCCCAGCGCACGCAACACCTCGCGGATCCCCAGCCGGGCCCACAGTTCCTCAAGAACGTACAGCCCGCCGTACTCCCATGCATCCACCACCCGCCAGCCAGGCAACTCCGCCGCCAACTCCTCCGGAGAGAGGCGCTTGAGGATGCTGCGCGCCAGGCGCCGCAGTCGCTCCGTCACGGCCGGATCCTCCGCCCGGCCCCAATTGTAGACCACGCGCGCCGCGGACCGTCGCTTTGCCCGATCCCACACGTTCTCCGCGAACTGGAGGTAAGTCACCTTGTCTCCGCCCGCCCGCCGTTGCGATGTCTCCCTGAGGTACATGGCCCCTCCTCTCGTCATCCTGTGCCCCATTATATCGCGGCTGCTCCGCCCCTGTCAATGGGTATTCCTACAATCCATGTATCTATGGATTTTGGGCCAGAATCACCTTGGCGGCAAGCGCAAACCCGCATGAAACCTAGGGGTCAGGTCGCGGCATGTGCCCAAAATGGCCGCGCAACTGTCAAAGTCGGGTTGAGCGCAGCCACGAGGGCCCTGCTTCCACAGCAGTGGTGACACGCGCGACGGGCTGACCCGGCACGGCGCCCTTCAATTCCACCGAAAACGCGTACGTCGGGCAGGGAGCGAGTGGATCGACGGAAGTGAATGGCGCTGTCAGAGGTTCCTGAGGAGAGCGACCTCCCGGACCGCGGCGCACCCGGGCTCGATCTCCGCGTCCAGCGCCGCGGCCTGGCGGCCCAGGACTCCGGCCTCCACGGCCGGGTCGGCAAGGCGCCGTGCGATCTCCGCCGCCGCGGCGTGGGGCTCCACCACGGACTCCGGGAGCTCCTCCAGGAGGCCCGGCAGGGGCCCGAGGTCCGAAGTGCCCAGCTCCAGCACCGAGGCCCCCGCCACCGCGGCGTCCAGGGTGATGGTGGAGCGCCGGGCCAGGAGGAAGCGAGTCCTCGGCAGGAGGATCCCGCCAGCGCCCCGCAGCACCTCCCAGCCTCCCCCTGCGGCGCGGGACGCGGGCCGCTCCCAGGGCCCCGGATCCATGGACGGGTGGAGCTTCAGGATCCGGCGGAGGGCGGGAACCGGGCTCTCCGCAAGACCCCGGGACACCGCATCCACGAGGCGCCGGTTGCCATCCCCGGGCTCGGGGCTCAGGGCCAGGACCAGGAGGTCCCGCTCCGCGGAGGGCCGCGGCGAGCGGAGCCCGTCAAAGCGATCCGTGCCCACCACCCAGAGCCGCGCCGGATCCACGAAGCGCGCCATGAGCCGCGCGGAGCCGCGGCCCCACACGGCCATGCGGTCCGAAAAGAGGAACCGGTAAAGGGACAGGGGCTCCGGGGGGATCATGCCGTGCTGGTGGGTCACCGAGGGGACGCCCAGGGCCCGGGCCGCCCGGGCGAAGGCCTGATCGTGGAGGTGGAAGTCCTGGGTGGTGAGCACGCTCCGGGGCCTGAGCTCCTCGAGGAGCCGTGTCGCGGCACCGAGCAGGAGCGCGGCCGTCGCAAGGGTCCGTGCCTCCCCCGGGTCCCGGGCAGCCCCCGGAGCCGGGGGCGCCAGCCGTGGCAGCCTGAGCAGGAATCTGGGCACCGGGTGGGCGGCGAGGGCCTCGAAGACGTCCTCCCGGTGGGTCACCGCGAGGACCTCCTCCAGCGCGAGATGGCCCAGGAGACCTTCCAGGATCCCGGTGTGGCGCTTGTCGCTCCAGGGGAAGCCGAAGAAGAGGAGATGCCGGCCAGGACCCGGCGGGGGCCCGGCCCGGACCTCCCGCACCTCCGCGCGGTGCCCCGCGGTCGCGGCCAGGCCGGCCGCGACGCAGAGCGCCCGGTCCAGGGAACGGCGGAGGGGCGTGGGCCGGTGCCCCAGGGCCATGGCCAGGTAACGCTCCACCAGCAGGAAGCTGCGAAGATCGCTCCCGGCCTCCGGGGGCCCGGAGAGGAAGCGCTCCAGCTCCCGGATGGTCTCCTCGAGCCCGGGGAGAGGCCCTGGAGACCGCAGGCCGTAAGGGAGGCCGCCCCTGCTCATCCGAGGGCCGCGGCCAGGCGGTCCACCACCCGGGCCCGCTGATCGTCGGTGAGGGACTGGTGGAGGGGCAGGGAGAGGAGGCCCTCGTACGCGGCCTCCGCCACGGGACACAGGCCCACGCCGGTGCCCAGGCGCTTGCGGTGGTAAGGCTGGAGGTGCACGGGGATGTAATGGACATTGACCCCGATGCCGTCGGCCCGCAGGCGCCGGAACACGGCCTCCCGGTCGTGCCGCGTGGTGTCCAGGCGGATCACGTAGAGGTGGTACGCGTGCTCCCGGTGGGGCTCCCGCGCCAGGGGCCGGACCCCGGGGAGGCCTTCGAGGTCGCGATCATAGGCTGCAGCCAGGGCCCGGCGCCGGTCGAGCCAGGCCGGAGCCTTCCGGAGCTGGCTGATGCCCAGCGCACACTGGAGGTCCGTGATCCGGTAGTTGAAGCCCAGCGCGGTCTGCTCGTAGCGCCAGTCCGCCGCGGCCTCCCGGTGCGCGGCGGTGGCGCCGATGCCGTGGGACCGGAAGCGCCTCATGGCCCGGTCCATCGCGGGGTCCGCGGTGGTGACCAGGCCCCCTTCACCGGTGGTGATGTGCTTCACCGGGTGGAAGCTGAAGACCGTCAGGTCCGCCAGGGAGCCCACGGGCCGGCCATGGAAGGTGGCGCCCAGCGCGTGGCACGCATCGTCGATGAGGATCAGGCCGTGCCGCGTGGCGAGGTCCCGGAGCCGGTCCCAGTCGCAGGGCTGGCCCGCGTAGTCCACGCCCACGATGGCCCGGGTCCTCGGGGTGATGCGGTCCTCCACGCAGTCCGGATCCAGCAGGAGGGAGCCAGCCTTCACGTCTGCGAAGACCGGCGTCGCCCCCTCGTAGAGGACCGCGTTGGCCGAGGCGACGAAGGTGATGGGCGGGACGATCACCTCGTCCCCGGGGCCCAGGCCCGCGGCGAAGACCGCGCAGTGGAGGCCCGCGGTGCCCGTGGCCACCGCGACGCCGTGGGGAGCACCCGCGACCACCGCGACGGCCTCCTCGAACGCGGCGACCGCGGGCCCCGTGGTGAGCCAGTCGGATCGAAGCGCCGCGGCCACGGCCGCGATGTCGTCTTCGTCGATGGACTGCCGCCCGTAAGGGATGGTCATGCGCTGCGCCTCCGCGGGGCTCAGCCCCCGGTGCTCCGGAACTCGTCCACGAGGGTCCGGAGCTCCTCCACGGTGAGCCACCGGTTGTTGGTGCCGGACCCGTAGGAGAACCCATCGGGGCAGGGACGGCCACCCGCCGCGAGGAGGGACTCCTCGCGGCTCCACCAGTCCTGGGTGGGCTGGATGACGAAGTGATCGCCGAACTCCAGGGTATGCCAGGCCTCGTCCGCGGGGACCATGACCTCGTGGACCTTCTCCCCGGGCCGGATGCCCACCACGTCCACCGCGGCCTCGGGGGCCACGGCCCGGGCGACGTCGAGGATCCGGTAGCTGGGGAGCTTCGGCACGAAGATCTCACCGCCGTGCATCCGCGCCATGCAGGCCATCACGAAGTCCACGCCCTGCTGGAGGGTGATGGAGAAGCGGGTCATGTCCGGGTGGGTCACCGGGATGCGGCCCGAGGCACGGCGCTCCAGGAAGAAGGGGATCACCGAGCCCCGGGACGCCACCACGTTGCCATAGCGCACCACCGCGAAGCGCGTGTCCTGCGCGCCGGCCATCGCGTTGGCCGCGACGAAGAGCTTGTCGGAGCACAGCTTCGTCGCGCCGTACAGGTTGATGGGATTGGCGGCCTTGTCCGTGCTCAGCGCAATGACCCTGCGGACCCCCCGGGCGATGCAGGCACGGATGACGTTCTGGCCCCCCAGGATGTTGGTCTTGACGGCCTCGAAGGGGTTGTACTCCGCCGCGGGGACCTGCTTGAGCGCGGCCGCGTGGATGACGTACTCCACGTCCCGGAAGGCCTCCATGAGGCGGTCCGGATCCCGGACGTCGCCGATGAAATAGCGCATGCAGGGCCAGGTCGAAGGCGGGAACTCCTCCGCCATCTGGAACTGCTTGAGCTCGTCCCGGGAGAACACGATGACCTTCCGCGGCCGGCAGCGGGTCAGCAGGGTGGCCACCAGGCGTTTCCCGAAGGAGCCGGTCCCTCCGGTGATCGCGACGACGGCGTTGTCGAACATGGGTCGCTGGCCTCCCTCGCGGCCGGTTGTTCCGGTCGTCGGGACTCTACCAGAACGATCGCCGACGTGGCAACCGCTTGGCGCGGCGCGCATCGGGTTGACTTGAACCGTGGCCGGGGCTACGTTCCTCGCCTGGACCGTGACGACGGGGGACGTGATGAAGGTGAGGAACGACATCCTGGAGGCGATCGGCTCGACGCCGCTGGTACGGCTCAACCGCGTGGTGCCTCGCGGCGCGGCGGAGGTCTTCGCGAAGTGCGAGTACACCAACCCCGGCGGGAGCATCAAGGACCGCATGGCGGTGTACATCGTCCGGCGGGCCCTGGAGGAAGGCACCCTCAGGCCGGGGGGAGTCATCGTGGAGAACACCTCCGGCAACACCGGTGCGGGGCTGGCCCTCATCGCGGCGGTTTACGGGTGCCGCCTGATCCTCACCATGCCCGACAAGATGAGCCAGGAGAAGATCAACACCCTGCGGGCCTTCGGCGCGAAGGTGGTGGTGACGCCCACCAACGTCCCCGCGGACCACCCGGACAGCTACTACGAGACCGCGAAGCGCATCGTGCGGGAGACCCCCGGCGCGTTCTACCTCAACCAGTACCACAACCCCCTCAACATCGAAGCCCACCAGGTGCTCACCGCGCCCGAGCTCTTCGAGGAGATGGACGGCCGGGTGGACGCGGTGGTCGCGGGGGTGGGGACCGGCGGGACCATCAGCGGCCTCGGGCGCTTCTTCAAGGAGAAGTCCCCCTCGACCCGCATCGTGGGCGTGGACCCCGTGGGCTCGATCTACTACGACCTCTTCAAGCACAACCGCATGACCGTGCCCCACGTGTACAAGGTCGAGGGCATCGGCGAGGACATGGTGTGCGCCGCGCTGGACCTCACCGTCATCGACGACATGATCCAGGTGACGGATCCGGAGTGCTTCCGCATGGGCCGGCGCCTCGCGCGGGAGGAGGGCCTCTTCGTGGGCGGCTCCAGCGGCGCGGCCGCGGTGGCCGCGGTGCAGGTGGCGAAGGACCTGGGGCCGGGGAAGCGGGTGGTGACGGTCTTCCCGGACCACGGCGATCGCTATCTCTCGAAGATGTACAACGACGAGTGGATGCGGGTGAACGGTTTCCTGGAGGAGGACGCGGGCCCCGTGGCCCGCTCGATCCTGGAGCGCAAGGGCGGCGAGGTCCTCTGGGCCCGGGACGAGGACACCCTCATCGCGGTGTCGGCCCTCCTCAAGGACAAGGGCGTGTCCCAGGTCCCGGTCCAGGACGCGGAGGGCCGTCTCTGTGGCACGGTGTCGGAGCGCAAGATCCTCACGGCCATGGTCACCGGCACCTCGCCGGGCGAGCCCGTGAGCCGCATCGCGGAGGGCCGTCTCCCCGTGGTCGCCCCGGGCACCCCCCTGTCGCGCATCAACGAGCTGCTCCTGTCCCACAGCGCGGTGCTGGTCGGGACCTCGGAGCGGGCCGCGGACATGACGGGGATCCTGACCCGCATCGACATCATCGAGTACCTGCAGCAGGGCCGCTGAGCCCCGAGGAGGCGCCATGAAGTTCAGCACGCGGGCCATCCACGCGGGCCAGCCCCCCGAGCCCCGCACCGGCGCGGTGGCCGTGCCCGTGTTCCAGACCTCCACCTACGCGCAGCGCAGCCCCGGGGTCCATTCCGGCTACGAATACGCCCGGACCCGGAACCCCACCCGGGAGGCCCTGGAGGAGTGCGTCGCCGCGCTGGAGGGCGGACGCTTCGGCGTCGCGTTCGCCAGCGGCCTCGCTGCGGAGGACGCGTTCCTCCATCTCCTCGAGGCGGGGGACCAGGTGGTGTGCACCGACGACGTGTATGGAGGCACCCGGCGCCTGTTCGAGCGGGTCTTCCGCAAGCACTCGCTGGACTTCCGGTGGGTGGACACCACGAACCCCGCGGCGGTGGAGGCCGCGCTCACGCCCCGGACCCGCTGGGTCTGGGTGGAGACCCCCACCAACCCCATGCTCAAGCTTACGGACCTCGCCGCGGTCGCGTCCATCACACACCGCGCCGGCGCCCGCCTCGCGGTAGACAACACCTTCTCATCCCCCTTCTTCCAGCGCCCCCTGGAGCATGGCGCGGACCTGGTCATCCACTCCTCCACCAAGTACCTCGGGGGTCACAGCGACGTGGTGGGAGGCCTCGCTGTTACCGCGGACCCGGAGCTCCACGACCGGCTGCGCTTCCTCCAGAACGCGGTGGGCGGTGTCCCGGGGCCGTGGGACGCCTGGCTCGTGCTGCGGGGCGTGAAGACCCTGGCGGTGCGGATGCAGCGCCACTTCGAGAACGCCCTCGCGGTGGCCCGGCACCTGGAGAGCCACCCCCGGGTGGCCCGCGTGATCTACCCCTGGCTGCCCTCCCACCCGCAGCATGGCCTCGCGACCCGCCAGATGACCGGCATGAGCGGCATGATCACCATCACCCTCCGGTCCGATCTGGACGGCGCGCGGCGCTTCCTGGAGTCCGTACGGGTCTTCACCCTCGCGGAGAGCCTCGGGGGGGTCGAGTCCCTCATCGAGCACCCGGCCATCATGACCCACGCCAGCGTGCCTCCGGAGGTCCGCGCCGCGCTGGGCATCGAGGACACCCTCATCCGCCTCTCCGTCGGCATCGAGGACCTCGACGATCTCCTCGAGGACCTGGACCGCGGCCTCGCGGCCATGGGACCGTAGCAGGTCAGTCGACGGGGACGCACTCGTCGTCGTTGAGGGGGCACTCGTCCACCAGGGATACAATGGGGACCACGTCCCCCGGGACGAAGAGGTCCGTGACGTCCGTCGCGTCGAAGGTGCCCTTGAAGTAGTAGGCGTCGAAGGTCCCGTCCTCGTCGACGTCCATGTTGGGACAGATGTGCGCCAGGTTCATGAACCAGTGGAAGTTCACCACGCCGAGGCCCGGGATCGTGGTGCAGAGATCGAGGGTGGTCTCCAGGGTGATGCCCCCCTCGAGGTGGCCTTCGGTGATCCCCGAGAGGTCCTCCTTGATGACGCCGCTGCCGAAGAGGCGGTCGATGCGGTAGGGCTTGTTGAGCGTGGCGAACATCATGTCCAGCACCGCGGCCTCCGCGATGTCGAAGCGGCAGCCGTCGAGGTTCACCCGGAAGGGGATGGTCTCCACCGCGTAGTGGAAGGCCTTGGGGACCAGGGGCGTGGCGTCGGGGTCCTCGAACTCCGTGGAGCAGGGCCCCGCGGTCATGGTGATGTAGCCCTCCTCCACGTTGTGCTCCACCACGTGGAAGATGATGACGTTCACGTATTCCGCGATGTCTAACTCGAAGGTGGGATTGAGGACGTCCGTGGGCTCCGTGGAGGCCAGGAAGATGATGCGGAAGGCCTTGCCCGTGAGATCCGGCAGGGTGCATTCAGGGGAGGTCGTGTCCTCGGGGGGCGCCGTGTCCTCCGCGGGCCCGTTCCCGCCGCCACCCCCGGAGTCGCAGGCCGCGCCGAGGAGCCCCGCCACCAGCACCACGAGCATCTTCCCGTGCATCCGCCACCTCCCGTTGGACCTGGAGGATAGCAGACCCCGTTGACCACCGCCAGGGCCTCCTTGACGGCGTTCTCGTTGAAAGCCGACCCACCCCGGGAGTATCATCGTTGCGGACATTCAGCGGACGAGGCGGGACCATGCGATGGAAGACCCTCGGCGTGGCGCTGCTCCTGGCCGGGTGCTCCTCGGAGACCACCTTGGGTCCCGGGGGTTCCGGCCGCGGGGGAGACCTGTGGATCGGCGACGTCTTCTGGGACGGCCATCAGGGAGGAGACACCGGCGCCCCCCCGAAGCCGAATCCCTGCCCCGGAGACCTGGACGGCGACGGGTACGGGCCCGGCTGCGACGCGGGCCCGGACTGCGACGACACGAACCCCTTCTTCACCACCTACTGCCCCCCCTGCAAGAACGGAATCTACCCCGGCTGCCCCTGCACCGAGCCGGGCAAGGTGATCTCCTGCTACGATGGTGACCCGGCCTTCCTGGGCATCGGCGTCTGCGTCAAGGGGGACCAGAGCTGCACGGAGGATGGCTTCTGGACCGCCTGCATCGGCCAGGTCGAGCCGGTGGCAGAGGCCTGTGACGGCCTCGACAACGACTGCGACGGCCAGACCGACGAGGGCGTGCTCTCGCCCTGCGGGGACTGCGAGCCCCTCTGTGACCACGTGGAGGCCGGGCCCGGGGGCCCCTATCCCTTCGAACTCGTGAACGGCAACAACGACGGCGTGGCCCTGACCCTCGAGGGCGAGATCGTACTGGACAAATCCAAGTCGAGCCTCCAGGCGATCTGGATCGCAAACTCCGCGGAGTACACGGTCTCCAAGCTGTCCACGGTCACCGGCCAGGAGCTGGCCCGTTACCACCTCTGCACCGATCCCTCACGCACCTCCGTGGACCTCTTCGGCGATGTCTGGGTCGGCTGCCGGGGCGACGGAAAGGTCGGCAAGATCTCCATCAGCGAGCTGGGCTGCACGGACAAGAACGGCAGCGGGGTCATCGACACCAGCCGGGACGAGGACGGGAACGGCGTCATCAGCGGCGGCGAAATGCTCCCCGAGGGTCAGGACGAGTGCGTCCGCTTCGTGGTGCAGCCCGACGGCGGGGACGCGGCCCCCCGGGCCCTGGCGGTGGACAAGGAGAACCATCTCTGGGCCGGCATGTCTGCCCACGATCGATACATGCGCTTCGACCCCGAGACCGGCGCGGTGGTGCGCCAGTTCGACGTGCCGTCCGGCCATTTCCCCTACGGCGCGGTCATCGACAAGGACGGGATCCTCTGGGCCTCCCATCGCGCAGGTGAGGTCCTGGCGCGGATCGACCTCAACCAGGACCCGCCGGGACAGAAGTACTTCAGTCCTTCGGGCTGCGTGGAACCCTACGGCATCGCCGTGGACGCCGGGGGCGACATCTGGATGGGCAACTCCGGCTGCGACAGCGTCCTGCGCTTCCACCCGGCCACGGAGTCCTTCACCCACGTGGGCGTGGACGTGGACCTGGGAAACACCCGGGGCGTGGCCGCATCCCAGGAGGGCTACGTCTTCTTCGCACACCACGACTTCGGCACCTGCGAGAAGGGGCGCCACGTCACGCGCTACAGCATCTCCGACAACCAGAAGACCTCCTTCACCCTCTCCGGGGACACCATGGGCCCCGTGGGGGTGGCCATGGACTTCGACGGCCACCTCTGGGCCGTGAACCAGTGCACCTCCAGCGCCACGAAGCTCGACGC
>Ga0194112_10011204_pt1 | contig 11136 bp, 8 predicted proteins | sample TA2MahC400mmetaG_FD_146191 | JGI IMG/M metagenome (GOLD analysis project Ga0194112, IMG submission 146191) | Freshwater microbial communities from Lake Tanganyika, Tanzania - TA2015016 Mahale Deep Cast 400m | ecosystem: Environmental > Aquatic > Freshwater > Lake | place: Tanzania: Lake...
GGCCGGCTTGCCGGCGCGCATCCTGAACGCCTGGCGAGAGCGACAATACGTGCTGGTTACCTCACCGGCCATCATCACGGAGATCCGCGCCACGATGAGCTACCCCCGCATTCGGCGCAAGTACGCCATCAGTGACGAGGACGTGGAGCAACTGGTCACTCTTCTGAGACAAGACGCCCTCCTCGTGCCTGGCCAGGCTGATGTCGCGGGATTCATCCCCCACGATCCAGCAGATGAGATGGCCCTGGCTTGCGCTCTAGACGCCCAGGCCGACCTCATCGTCAGCGGCGACCGCCACCTGCTAGACTTGGGCGCCTACCGGGGCATCCCCATCCTCACCGCCCGCGCCTTCCTGGAGCGGCTGAGCGTCCAGTCATGAACTGGCCATCATTGTCCAGCGGGTATCTCTCCCCAGCCGGTGAGCTCCAGGTGGAAGGCCAGATGGGTGGAATCGGGCAGGGCAGCGGATGGCCTGCGGCGGAGTGAGTAAGCGGATGAGAGCAGCCGCCGAACACCCGCTTATCCGCTGCCGGTGCGCGGCGCTATATCCGCTCGTAGTAACTGAAGCTCTTGCTGGAACGCACCAGGCGGTAGGGCAGGACGATATGGTGGAAGATGCGGTCTCGTCCTACCCTGATCGCCTGATCACTGAAGACGTTGGCTCGGTCAAAGGTCAGCTCAGGGCCGCAATCGTCCACCATCTGCAGCATCCCCAATGGAAAGGCCCCGTTGACCCCTTCCGTTGTGATAGTGAAACCATCGGGCAGGCTGGCAGCCGTCACCAGTGGCGGCAGCAGTTGTATGAACCCGCCTCGCTTGCCCAGGTAGTTGACCTGCATCAGCAGCGGCATCAGGTCCCCCGAGGGCATTCCCTGGAGAGCCAGAGCCAGCGCCCCGCCGAACTGGACATACTCGCGGAAGGCAATGGTCTTCTGGAACGGCCACTGGTGGTCTGCTTTGGCTTGAGCAATGGCGGCTTCTTTCTCGCTGGCCTTGGTCTTAGTCTCCTTCAATCGCAGGATCTTGGTAAAGGTATTGTTGACAATGATTCGCTGCGGCAGCCTGACGGCGACCTGCAGGGTACGGATGGCGGGGAAAAATGCCTGCCCCCGTTTCAAGCCCTGCGTGCGGATGGCCACGTCAAGTAAGGCCATTTTCAGCGCAAAAGGGGTGGGCACTATAAGCGACTTTCCTCCTGATGTAGTAGCTGTATAGGGCCGCAGACTGAACAAGGATGTGGGATGGTACTCGGCGATGGTCCACATAACAGCCTCCGTATCCAAGAATCAAACCGCCACCGTGAATGGCTCAGTTGCCTTCACCAACTCCCGCATCACCTCGGCGAATTCAGCTATGCTGCCGAAAGGACAGACCGTTACTGCCCCAGGGCGTAGACCGTTGAGGGCCGCTGCCACGCCTTTAATTTCCTCTTGATAGCCGCCATTGAGCGGGCTGACCGTGGGTGCCGGCACCACATCAGTGCTGTAGCTGACCACACCCTCAAAGGCCACAATATGGGGCAACTGGGTAGCCCGCATTGCCCCTTTGGGCTGGACGAAGGTGTAGAGCATACTCTCCAGCAATGCCTTGTAGCGGGCCCGACGGGCGGCGTCGTCCAACACATAGCGACGAGTGATGTCGTTGAAGCCGATGCGGCTGGTCTCGTAGTGGCTGACCACGGCATAGATACCGGACGAGGCTGGTCGGTGGAATGGCACTTGACCCAGGTTGGCCCGCCGGGCCTCCTCGGTAGCAGCGGCCTCGCGCGCCTCGGCGCCTCGCTCAGTGGCATATTTGACGTGGAAGTAACTGCTGGTGGTAGTCAGCGCGTTCCCTGCTTCGTCCACAGGGATGCCCACTACCCACCCGAACTCGACTACGCTCTTACGCGGCGTTGAACGACCTTCCCCGGTGATCAGATTGCCCTCCAAATCATCGAGGACGCATCTTTCTAGCATCAGGTCCAATGCTTTGGCATCGCTTTGGCCCTGGATTTTAGCCATGTAGTCGTCGTCGGCGCTGATGCGGTTGGCATCGAAGAGTTGGCAGGCAGCGCATAGTGGTAGGTGGTCGTTACCCTTAGCGATGTGGTACAGGTGCTCGGCCTGGATGTGCTTGAACATGTCGCCGCTGATGGCGTTGACATTGTACAACCGCCCATTTGCGGCCACAATATCCACCATGCGGGTCTGAATCTGGGTGCCTTCACTTCCCTCGTTGTTCAGGCTGTGCATATCCAGTGTGACTCGGGCTGAGATAGACAGGGAATAGACTTTGTTTGTCATCAGATTCCTCCTCTTTGTAATTTGGGTTGCTATTCTTCAGCGACCTCTTCGCCCTCTTCCGGTGGCGCTTCGACCACCTCTGGTTCCTGTTCTCTGGGCTCGCGGGCGTAACCGTAGGCGACCAGCAGGTTGGCCACCGTCTTAGAGCCATACTCGTCAGTTAGGTCCACTACCTGCTCGATGTCCTCGGTAGTGATGTTCGCCCGGCGCACCGGCGGGTTGCCTTTGTAGCGCTCGTTGATCTGGGCGTTCTCCTGATTGTAAGCGTGCATGAACTCGCTGAGCGCCTGAATGAACCGGTCGGGATAGGCAGCTTGGCGCAACAGTTCGGTGCCTAGCCCATAACGGATGTCATAGAGACGAGTTTTCCCCCGTGCCTTGAAGAACTGGGGGGTCACTGTGCTGCGGCGAATGGCCGCCGCGACATTCTGGAAGCCAGGACTTTCCAGAATTGGCTTGAGTTTGTGGTCGTGTCCCATAATCAACACCTCCAGATTGGTTGTTGTGAAGCGGCGCACCAGCTGGCGTCGCTCCATTCTTGACATCACGTAACCAGCATAGATGCCCGTGACCTCAAAAAAGGCCCTCAAATCGTGACCGGATAGGAAGTCTCGATAGCTTTCCAGCAGCCGGTACTCGTCGGCATTGCGTTCCTGCAACCCGCTGACAATCCCCTGATGCTCATCGATCAGCGCCTGGTATGCACGTCCTTGCTCAGGAGTCTCCACTGACATCCAGTGGGGCAGAGCAATCTCCGAAAGATTAAGGACAGCCACACCTTGCCCAAGATCCTTGTAGAAGACGGTCGCTAGGCTGTTGACGTAGTCACCTGGTTCCTCACCCCAACGCACGTCAGACAACTGCCCAGCCAACCACTGGCCCAAGAAGGCATCAGTGTAGCGCAGGACGGCCAGCACATCCATCTTGACCGCAGTGCTGGCCCACATGGCCCGGTTGAAGCGGCGGTATATCTTGTCGTGGGTGTCCAGGGTGATGTTGGCCGGGCGCAAGATATAGGTCTTGCGGTCACGAGGGCCGCGTCCTGCCATTGGCTGCGGTGTCTGGATGATGCGGGGTACCCCAGCCCGCCGCATCCCCCAAAACTTGAGGAACTCCAGCGGCCAAAAGGAGTCCGGGTTCCCCAGGCGATGGGCGCCGTCGGCCTTGGGCCGGTTGATCCCTTTGCCCATGCCGGGGTTGAGCACCTGCACGGGGGTGACAGTGTCCTTGGCCTCAAGGCCGTACTCTTTGCTCAGCGCCTGCCAAGTGGCCAGGGCTTCGTCCACATCGTTGGGCGTGTTGGCAAAGAGGGCCAGCAGCAAGCTCAGCAGGTCTGGGAAGCAAGCCCGGCACGCGAGCCAGGCGGTGAGCACCTGGGTGTAGGCGGTGATGGCCTGCATCTGATTGATTTGGGTCAGGATATCCCAATCAGGCGGGGGAGCCAACGCCAAGACTGCTGCCAACTCGGGATACTCGTCCACCGTTGCGCTAGGTCGTCGAGCCTCACGTGACAGTTGCTCACGCGCTTTGCGGTATTCCGTGAACCGTGCCCACTCGGCATCGTAGTCCACTACCACCCCCGGCCAGCCGGCAGGCGGTCTCTTGCTGCGAGTATGGATGAAGGGCAGGTCGCAGAACCAGTCCATTTTCTCGAAGCCCTCCTCAATGGGGGCTTCCAGGATGATGGCGTAGGCGCTGCCGGCATCTCGCACCCGCACGGTCGTCTCGCCGACGTTGGCCTGCAGGAGTCGTTCCAGCAGGGAAGCAACCCCGTAGGCCAGCAGCACGTCGGCGAAGGTATCGGTGGTTTTGTCCACGTAGTAGGTAGGTTGGTACATAGGCTACTCCTTCCTCGTCATCGTGTCAGGTCCTGACTTCTCTGATCTGCCAACCGCAGCACACGCGCCAGAAGCAAGTAGGGCAGTAGTTCCGCCTCCCGCTTCGGGCGCATCAGCCGCCGACTCAACGCCTCGCCCTCCGGCAGCTCCCACCGGATGCCCGCCGCGTTTGGGGCCTCTACTCCCATGTCGGTCAACACTTCCGTTAGAGCCGTAGCTACTGCCGGATGAGCACGGAATGGGCCATGCTGTCCGCCAGCCCCGGCGCTGTGATGGCGGACAATGGCCGTCAGTGCCGCCCGGGCCAGTGCCTGGTCACCTACGTGATCCAGTAGCCAGTCCATCGCCGCGGCGGCGCTCTCGGCGGCATGGTTCGGCTTCATCCGTTGCAGTTTTCGGTTCAGGGACTGTTCGGCTTCGTTCTGCTCATCGTAGTCGGTGTGAGCGGCCAGGTAGTCGTCGGGAATGGTCAGGTCCTCTCCGCGCAATGTGCTCACCTCAGCCTGCCAGCGATGCGCCCATGCCTGCCAGCGGACGTCCAGTTTGCCCAAGTCATGCATAGCGAAGAGCAGGCGTGCCCCTCTATCCAGCGTTCCCTGAGGCCAGGTGAATCTCCTTTCCATCCGACGGGCGACATAGGTCACTTCTTCGGCTAGCGGTGGTCGCTCCTTGCCCTTGGTGCGGTCAAAGAAACGATGCTCGTAGACCCGCATCATTCGTGCTATATGCTCTTGGAAGGTCTCGCGCTGGTAAGGGGCAAAGTCGCGCTGCCGCTTGATCCGTTCTTGTCGAGGCGATAACCATGCGCCATCGCCCGAAACCCCAAGCCACAGGCCGTATTCCCTTGTGTAACTGGCCAACCGAGGATTGATAGCCACGATCAGCGCACCGACTAAGTCATCCTTGCTCGCAATGCATTGCCAATGGTAGACGGTACGCGCTCGGACAGCCTCTTCTTCCTCTTGTACAGGTTCGGCGGTCATCATCACCCAATCCTCGCCCAGCGCGTCGGCTAGTTGTGCCAGTTCCTTGTAGTTGCCGAAGAGGCTTCCCCGGAAGATGCCAAATCCCTCATAGGCCCAGGGGTTATCAATGCTCTTGGGATCAGGATGGATGATGACCGTGCGGCTATCTACATCGCGGATCAGTTCAGTCGCGGCCCCACGCGCTTGGGCATCAATGGTCTGGGCAATACGGTCTGCCACAGCAAAACGGTTGGCCTTAAGCCTGTCCAGCAATTGCTGGTCCGCCTCATGGTGAGCCTCGTTGACTACTGCCAACTCTACACCAAAACTGAAGACTTCTCCTGAACGCCTTGCCAAGGCATCCCAGGTCGTGTTACAGACTTCTTCTTGTATGCGAGTATTGTAAGGAGCGTAATCTGGCTGCCCTCTGCTGTCCACTGGCAGGCGGTATACGTACACGTCACCATCTTCCCCCTGGTAACGGGCACAGCGACCGGCACGCTGGACTACGCTAGCAGCGGGGGCCAGTTCTGTGTGTAGGGCCTGCGAGGTAATGTCCAGCCCTACTTCCACAACTTGAGTAGCAATCAGTATGGCACTTTGGGCAGTGTAAGCCGTCTTGTCCTTGCCGAACTCTCGTTGCAGCCAAGCTTCGGTGTTGTCCCGGTCGGTCCGCAGGAAACGGCTGTGCAGCAGCCGCACTTCCACATTGGGGTCAACCAATGGACGCAAATCCGCAAACAACGCCTGCGCCCGCGCCACGGTGTTGCAAATGGCCACTGAGCGTTGCTGGTGTTTCTCCAGCACAGTGCGGCCTGTAAGCCCAGTCTCCACGATGTGCATCCGGCGGGTCTTCTGCTGCGAGGGAATGGCCGCTGCCTCTTCAGGAGAGAGGACCAGCGGCTCGGCGCTCAATTCCTTCGCCAATGCTAGCACCATCTCCTCGGAGAGGGTGGCTGTCATCACCAGAACTGGTATCACACCGCTTAGCAGTCGCAGCAGGTGTAGCGTGGTCGGCAGCGCTGTCTCCGGATCGAAGAGATGTAGCTCATCAAAGATCAGGTAAGACGACAGAATTGCTCCGGCGTTGAGGTTGCCTTGGCTCAGACTCAGGGCGTAGGGAATGTTGAGAAAGTTGCTGAGTGTCTGGTCAACGGTGGTGAAAATCAGGTTGCCTTCCAGTTTGGGATCCTCGGGCCGATCACCAGTCTGGATGGTCACATCCAAAGGCCGTACAAAACCGAAATTCCTGGCTCGCCCCTCATACTCGGCCCAGAATTGGTTAGCTAGCACGCGCAGAGGCACTGAATAGATACACTTCAGAGGAAAATCGCCTTCATATTCCCAGGCGCGCAGAAATGGATATAGGGCGGCTCGCGTCTTCCCAGCACCGGTTGGAGCCTGCAGAATCGCCGACCGTCCCGCTGAGAGCAACTCACAAACTTGCTTTTGAAAAGGATACAGGCCCATTCTCCCACCTCCGTGCCCGGCTCTCTACTTACCGAAAAAAGTCATCGAAGAAGCGATGCTCTTCAGCAGTATCTGGGTCACGGCCAGGCTTGTCTTGGCGATTGACGATCCAGCCATACACTCGTGCCATCCGCCTTGCTTCTCCCGTCATCATCTCTCGCAATTCCTCTGGAGCCACCACCTCAACATCCGCTCCCCAGCCCCGAATCCAGGGCACCATCTCCTGCACCTCAGCCACTCGCGCCTGCCAGATAATGCTGCCGTCTGGCTGTTCCCTCACCTGCTCTGAACGATGCCAGCGCGTCTCCCGTACCCGGTGAGCCACCCGGGGATGGAATTTGAGTACCACCTCCACCGGCTCCTCCTCGGTGTACCAGATGCCCCAGGCGTCCGCCAGTAACTGTCGTGGGTCGAAGTCGGGTGGGATCTCGTAAGGCTCATCCAGGGGTTCAATGCGGCGGATGCGCTCCAGCTTCAGGGTGCGCACCGCCCCTGGTGGTTCTCGCCAACCGATGGCGTGGGTGGTCTGTCCTACTGCGTAAGGCTCGATGAAGTAGGGAGCGAAGACATACTCGAACACCCGCCCTGTCTTCTCGTGCTGGTGCCAGACCCGCACCTTGCGCTCCAATGACCAGGCTCGTGTTAGTGTCTCCAGCACCTCCAGGTACACTGGGTCGTGTCGCTGCGCAGCATCATCCATCACGTCGGCTGAGCGTTGCAGGTGCTCGCTAATACGTGGAGCCAGTCGCTCCAATGCTAACCCCAGTTTCCGCAGCGCAGCGGCCGCGTGGGGATTCTGTTTGTCCATGCGCGTAGCCATCAGCCGGGCTGCCAGGTGCACCGCCATGGCCTCGTGGAGAGTAAGGCGTACGTTGGTCAAGTAGCTGTCCCGGTCAATGGCCAGGCGGCCGTCATCCGTTTCGTACACCGCGAAGCGTGCCGTCAGGTCCGGCAGGTGGCGATAGATAGTGGAACGGTTTACCCCCAATCGCCGGGCAACCTCTGCCTGTGTGAGACCTTCCGGATGAGCCAGCAACAGCGCTTCGATTTGGAGTAGTCGTTCTGCTTTAGTGGCAGCTCGTTCCATCATCTCATCCTCCTGGTAGCGTTGCGCCTGCCTCTATGATACCACATGTTCCTGCCAAATCCCGCAACAGCGATGCGGAGTCGCCTATCTTCGGCGTTTGAAAGGCTCCAGACCACCTCGGTCGTCCTCGCTGTAGAGGTATCCTGCTTCTTCCATGCTGGGCAACCGTCGCAGAACTGTTGAACGGGAGACACCTAGCCGCCTAGCCAATTCTGCTGGTTGGATGCCTGGGTGTTCGCGGATAATCTGATCCATCTCCTCGAACTCCGCCTGCTTCTTGCGCCAGAAAGCCATTTTCGCCACCTCCATCTGTGGGATTTTACCCACATGATAGAGGCAGCGTGTTGCAGGTACTGCAACAGATAGCCTAAATCAGGCTAAATAATGAACTGGCGCTACAGAAACACGCTCATTCCTCCCCCGTTCCTCGTATCTCATCCCTCATACCTCGTCCCTTGGCCCTCACTTGACCCGCCGGCGCCAATCGTTCAGCACATCGGTCATCGCTTCGGGGATAAGGCAGTGGACCATCCTACACGCCCTGGCTTCACTGGCGTTTCCTCTCGTCGTCCCACCACGTCACAAAGCAAAAGCCGCCTCCTGCCATTGCAGAAAGGCGGCTCTGGTGGTCGCATTGCCTTTAGCCGGACTTCCTGGAGATAGCAGGAACCCGGAATAGGGCCCGCCGGCCAAGCACATTTCTGACGAGCCCATATTCTTTTCGGTAACGTCAGCGTGCAGAAGGCTGGCCCACTGCCAGCGGATTGTTACGCATAAAAACCGATAAGGCACGGCGCGTATCTGCTTTTCCGCTTCGTCTCCGCTGGAAGCTGCCTCCTGTCCACCCAACTGCACGCTTACCCGGCAACAATTATACGCCTTTCTGCGCCTGTTGGCAAGGGGTTGGCGATACTCAAGCAAAAAGCGGTTGGATGGCAAACCGGGCGGCGTGGGCGGCCATCTCGGCCTCAGAGGGCCGCGCCGCAAAGCGATCGGCCGCATCCAGTAGCGGGGGCAGAAGCCGCATGTCGCCGGCGGTGATCAGAAAGACGTCCGGCTCTCCCAAGACCCAATGCACGGCCTTGTCAATCGCCTCTGGGATGTCCAGCGGCTCATAGAAGTAGGTGTTGTAGGTCTTGGGGCGACCCTCCCACGGCTGCCGGGCGATGGCTTTGATGGTCTGGACGGCGACCTGGCGTTCGCGGCATAGTGTGAGCAACGCCGCGCAGTCGGCGGCGTAGCGGGGGTTTTGCCGCAGCGAGTAGTTGTAGGGGAACAAGACGGTATCAAAGGCAAAACGCTCCAGGCTGCGCCGGTGCATCGCCGGCGCCTGCAGCCCGTGGCCCGTCACGCCCAGGAAGCGCACCAACCCCTGGTCACGCGCCTCCACGAAGGCCTCCAGCGCGCCCCCCGGCCCCAGCGCCCTTTCCCAGCCCGCCGGATTGGTCAGACCGTGCATCTGCCAGAGGTCCACGTAGTCTACGCGCAGGCGATCCAGGGAACGCTGTAGATCGTCCCAAGCCTCTCTGTAGGTACGCTTACGCGTCTTGGTGGCGAGGAAGAAGTCACGACGATGCTGCGCCATCCAGGGCCCGATACGCTTCTCCGCATTGCCGTACAAGATCGCCGTGTCAATGTGGTTCACCCCGTATGCCAGCAACAGCTCCAGCAGGCGATCAGCCTCAGCCTGCGTCGCCTTACTCAAGGCATAGGCGCCAAAGATAACGCGTGTGCTTGTCTGCCCGGTGCGACCAAAAGGTTGTTTGGGAATCATGTAGAACTGCCTCCTCTCTCGGACCAGCCGAAACTGACCCGGAATGCAGATGAACGCAGATTAGACGGATGAACGCCGATCAAGCAGTAGAATCTAAACCAGCGTTCGTCTGCCCCGATACATTACCCTAGGAACTGAGATGTATCGGGGCGTCTGCGTCCCCAAAATCGGTGAAGGGGATGGTCACGGAAGCCTTCTCGATACTGGTCCAGCTTGTGGCTCAGCTTGGCGCGCAGCTTCGCCGTCCATTCCGGCTCGTCGGCCAGCGGCCCCTCGGCCAGCGAGCGATAGACCCGCGCAAAGCCTACCAGGTTGTTTAGCCGCAGAAACAGCGGGGCGTGTTGCAGGTCTTGGTCCTCCAGGCGCCGCACGGCGCGGTATCCGCGCAGAAAAGCTTGCCACCGCTCGTCGTGGAGGTCAACCCGTTCCGCCCGATCGTCGAAAAGATTGCGCAAGGCGTTGACCACGTCCGCCGCAAACCAGTAGCAGGCGCAGTCATCGCAGTCGTAGACCCCGGCCCGGCCGTCGCGCCAGACCATGTTGTCCAGCTCAAAGTCGTAGTGGATCAGCCCAAAGTTGGCCCGGCCGACGGGTAAGCCGTGGAGTGGCGCTTCTACGGCGTCCAGCTCCGCCCAGGCGCCCGCCTCGCTGCGGGGAATGACCTGCCGGGCCATGAGCAGGTGGTCGCTCCAGGCCGGCCGGCCGCTGAGGCACAGGCCCTCGCTGGCGTTGTGTACGTCTCCCAGTGCCCGGCCCCAGCGCTCCAGGCCTGCCGCACCCAGGTGGGCCAATTCCAGATGCTCGCCGGACAGGGCCTCAAAGAGCACGCCGTGGAACACGCCCAGGGCGGTGGGCACGCTCTCCACGGTGCGGCCGGCCAGGGAACGAATCGGCCGGGCCACGCTAATCCCCCGGCCGGCCAGGTGCTCCACGTACGCCAGCTCCGCGGCGATGAACCCCGGCTCACGCTCGCTGGCGTGATTGAAGCGCAGCACGTAGTCTTGCCCGGCGGCCTGCACGTGGAAGACGAAGTTGGCGCTGGCGCGGATGCATTGGGCTTTGACGGCCCCAGGTAGCCACCGGGAGGCGATCTCGTCGGCGATGGGGCTTTGCCAATCCTCGTCCACGGTGTCGAAGAACCGCTTCATCAGGTTGAGCTTCATCATGGTCGCAGGCCCTCGTCAGAAAGGCGCAAGCGGGCGGCTGCCGGCTGGCGCTCAAAACGCTTGATGCTCTGTGCGCGCAATGATCTCGTCCTGCAGGGCGGGGCTGAGATCGCAGAAGTAGTCACTATAGCCCGCCACGCGCACAATGAGATCGCGGTACTGCTGGGGATTCTTCTGGGCGGCGCGCAGCGTGGCCGCATCTACCACGTTGAACTGGATGTGGTGCCCGTCCAAACGGAAGTAGGTGCGAATCAGTTGCCCCAGCTTGTTGAGCCCCTCGTCGTCCTGGAGCAACTGGGGGGTGAACTTCTGATTGAGCAGCGTGCCGCCGGTGCGCACGTGATCCATCTTGGCCACGGATTTGAGCACCGCCGTCGGGCCGTGGCGATCGGCGCCCTGTACGGGGGAGACACCTTCGGAGAGGGGCTGCCAGGCTAGACGCCCATCAGGTGTTGCCCCGGTGACCGAGCCAAAGTACACGTGCACCGTGGTCGGCAGCAGGTTGATGTGGTAGGTGCCGCCCTTGGTGTTCGGGCGTCCGTCAATGGCGT
>Ga0194112_10011208_pt1 | contig 11131 bp, 10 predicted proteins | sample TA2MahC400mmetaG_FD_146191 | JGI IMG/M metagenome (GOLD analysis project Ga0194112, IMG submission 146191) | Freshwater microbial communities from Lake Tanganyika, Tanzania - TA2015016 Mahale Deep Cast 400m | ecosystem: Environmental > Aquatic > Freshwater > Lake | place: Tanzania: Lake...
TGTTGCGAGCGGAGTTTATTTTTATGAGCTTGTGGTGAGCACCGTCGCACCACTTGTGACGAGCTCTGTCGAACCATTGAAAGCTGGAGAAAACAGAATTACAAAAAAGATGAGTTTGATAAGATGACACTTCATTCTGTATGAGCTACAAATAAAACATTAAAATAAAATCTTGCTCTTGCACAGTTCTAAAAACAACATGAAAGGAACTTAGTCATGAGTAACTCAAAAATTTTTTTCCTAATTTTAATCACTTTAATCTCAATCAATCATTTATTTTCGCAAACAAACTATTGGATTAAATTGAACTTTCCTGCAGACAGCCTGAAAGTAAATAAATTAGCAATAGCTTCTGACGGGACTATTTATGCTCGTGTTTGGTCGGGTGGGCTTTATCGGTCTACTGATGCGGGTATTAGCTGGAGAAGAATTACTCCAGATAGTATTGGGACGTATATCAGTTCAATGTTCGTCACTAGAGACAAAAATCTAATAATTCTAACAGAACATTGGTTATACTACAGTGGAAATGCCGGCAACAGCTGGGACTATATTTTAACTTGGCCGATTGGTTTTAATTCATTTGCAGAAAATTTTGATGGTGAAATCTTTGCTGGAACATATCAGTACGGACTGTATCACTCGACAGATGGTGGTAAATCGTGGTCAAGTCTTTACAATCGTTTTGTTGATACTCTTATCAGTGCAATTGCAGTTAATAAAGCAAATTATAAAATTTATGCTGGAACAGCGTATGGATTATTTCAGTCAACTGACAATGGAATAAACTGGGAAAAGATAAATTCGTGGAATGAAAATTTTTCTATTTATGAAATTCTTTCTCTTGTGCCTGGGAATATTTTCATAAGAGGCTCGAATTTCATAGCAAGATCAACAAACAATGGAGAAACGTGGACAAATGTTCTGGTGATAACAATCCCGGGACCGAATCGACCGAGTTGTATGGCATTTAACAATGCGGGTGACTTTTTAGTTGGGGTAGCCAATGTATATGCTTGGGACCCTGGATATCATGGAGTCTATCATTCAAAGGATAATGGCGAAACATGGATACAATTACAGCAAGGTATTGAAGGAAGAAGCATCGAGAGCCTGGCTATAAATCCATTCGGATATGCCTTTGCTGGTGCAGATTCATTTGGAATATTTGTATCTGCATACCCAACTACTGAAGTACGGAATGAGAGTAATATCTTGCCAAATAAAACTGAGCTGCACCAAAATTATCCCAATCCATTTGGCGAAGCCACCCATTCGGGCAACCCAGAAACTAGTATTGAGTATTTAGTACCTCGAAGAGAGTATATCACTTTGAAAGTTTATGATATACTAGGTAGAGAAGTCGCAGTACTTGTTGATGAAGTTAAAGAAGCTGGAACATACTCTTTACCATTTTCCGCTTACCATCTCCCCTTATCCAGCGGAGTTTACTTCTATCAACTCACAGCCAGTAAAAATAGAATCACTAAAAAGATGTGTTTGATTAGATAGTTCCTCCGAAAGTATTAAAAACCCAACTTTTTCAATTTTGTCAGAATTTTAAAAGTTGGGTTTTTCTGATCTTCCAATTGTTATTCTCTCCACTGATAAATATCTTTGCAATGAAATTTATCAACTCGCATGGAATATATTATAATTTGTCTTGCGGCACTTCTGACTTCCGGATTAACACTTTTTTCTGGATTTGGACTCGGCACATTGCTAATGCCTGTTTTTGCAGTTTTCTTTCCGATCGATCTTGCAATTGGAATGACAGCAATAGTTCACTTTTTGAACAACATTTTCAAATTGTATCTGCTTGGCAGACATGCGGATAAAAGCGTTGTCCTTAGATTTGGAATTCCGGCAATAGTTACCGCATTGATCGGGGCACAGGTTCTCATTTTGCTTTCTGGAATTGAACCTTTGTTCGAATATGATTTGTTCAGCAAAGCGCTGATAGTTACTCCGGTAAAATTTGTAATTGCTGTCTTAATGATCGTCTTCGCATTGTTTGAAATCATTCCAACGCTTGATAAATTTTCAGTTGAAAAAAAATATTTGCCATTGGGCGGAATGCTCAGCGGATTCTTCGGCGGACTTTCTGGTCATCAAGGGGCTTTGCGGAGTGCATTTTTAGTCAGATGCGGATTGACTAAAGAAAGTTTTATTGCAACTGGCGTAGTAATCGCATGTCTGGTGGATGTTTCGAGACTATTGGTCTACACTTCACATTTCACTTCTGAAGGATTGAGCACAAATCTTTATTTACTGATTGCTGCAACGCTTTCAGCTTTTCTTGGCGCATTCATCGGAAATAAGCTTGTTAAAAAAGTTACAATGAAGGGTATTCAAGCAGTCGTCTCTATCATGCTATTTGCAATTGCCGTTGGATTGGGAAGCGGATTGATTTAAATTGGTTTGTGTGATCGATTAAAGCAACTGATTCACACTAGTGACACAGATTAATCAGATTGCGGAAAATAATTAAAGGAAAAATATGTCAAGTTTAATAAATGAAAAAATTCAGCAAGCGATTGAAATCTTAAAAGAAAAAAATATCGATATGTGGCTAACGTTCGTCCGTGAATCGGGAAACATGAAAGACCCGATGATTGATATGATCGTCGGTACAGGATGTACATGGCAGACTGCATACATTATCACAAAACATGGGGATACAATTGCGATACTTGGGAGTCTCGATGTTGCGAATATGCAGTCCAAAGGAACTTATAAAAAAATCATTGGATATGTTAAAGGTATTCGGGAAGAATTACAAAAAACTCTGAGCAGAATTGATCCAAATAAGATTGCAGTCAATTATTCGCTCGATAATAATCTCGCAGATGGGCTTACTCACGGAATGTACTTGCAGATAATTGAACATCTAAGCGGAACGCCATACTCAGAACGATTAGTTTCTTCGGAAGAGATTGTTACCTCACTCAGAGGACGAAAGTCGCAATCAGAACTCAGGCTGATGAAGGAAGCAATAAAAATTACACTCGATTTGTTTGACAAAGTTTCAGGTTTCATCAAGCCTGGCGTTTCTGAAAAGCAGGTTGCAGGTTTTTTGTTGGATGAAGTAAAAAAATTGAATCTCGAAACTGCTTGGGAAGTTGAGCATTGCCCCGCAGTATTTACCGGACCCGATACAGCAGGTGCACATGCAGGCCCAACCGATAGACTCGTTCAGCCCGGACATGTTTTGAATATCGATTTCGGGGTGAAGTATAAAGAGTATTGTTCAGATCTGCAAAGAACTTGGTACATATTGAGAGAAGGTGAAACCGAAGCTCCGCCGGAAGTAAAACGCGGATTTCAAGTCATTGTAGATGCAATTCAGAAATCTGCAGATGCAATTCGCCCGGGAAAACAAGGATGCGAGATTGATGACATCGCACGGAATTACATCGTAGAAAATGGATACGAAGAATATCCGCACGGACTCGGACATCAAATCGGAAGAAAAGCTCATGACGGCGGCGGACTGCTTGCACCCCGCTGGGAACGCTACGGAAATATTCCTTTCATCCCGATTGAGAAGGGACAAGTCTACACAATCGAACCAAGATTGACTATAAAAGATTACGGCATCGCAACAATTGAAGAAATGGTCTTTGTGAATGATGATGGAGTGGATTTTCTATCCGAACCGCAAAAGGAAATTTATTTGATTTAATTGCAGAAGAATAATTTAAGTACTAGAACACTGATAACACAGATTAGACAGATTTTCACAGATTAACACAAACATCAAAAAATCAGTTTATAGAATTAAATCAGCTGAATCCGCGTTCCATTAAACGCGATATCTAAATCTTCAGCATTTTTGTATTGCCGAGGTAGGTAGTAAGTGATGGATCTTTCAATTTAGAGAGTTTGCTGGTTATTTCCTGCATACGTTTTATAGCATCATTCATTAAATCAATATCATCTTGAATTTCGTCAAGATTTTTTTGTGCAATGTTTTTTTTCATCGAAGCCATTGCCATTGTGAACGCACTCAATGGGTTGTTCATCTGATGTCCAAGTGTCGCAGCCATTTCAAGCAAAGCTCTATCATGTTCAGATTTTTTTAATTCAAGTTGAAGGTCGTAGATACGAAGTCCGCTTCTTATTCTTGCAAGAAGCTCATCATTTTCTACCGGTTTAGTAACATAATCATCTGCACCGGTATCTAGTCCTGTAACTTTATCGTGCAAGGCAGATTTAGCGGTCAATAAAATAAAATAAGTTTGACGATGCTCTGGATTGGATTTTACTTTTTCACATAACGCAGCACCATCCATGACAGGCATATTCCAATCAGCAAGAATAATTTGAGGCGAGAATTCATTAAGAATTTTAAGAGCCTGCAAACCATCCTCGGCAGTTTGAACTTCAAAGTTGTTAACTGTCAAAAGCCGTTCTAACAAATATCGAGCATGTTCTTCATCTTCGACAATAAGTATTTTTCTTTTTTGTTCTGTCATTTCAGATGGCGATTGATTAAAGCAATAAAATCTTGATAATTTGTTATCGGTTTCGTTACACAGGCGTCAGCTAAACTATCTTTCAATATCCTCGAAATATCTTCTTTAGTTGCGTATGCTGTCACAATAATAATTGGAATTTCTTTGAATTGCTCCTTTTGTTTGATAATCTTAGAGAGTTCCTTGCCATCAATTTTTTTATCATCAATATAAGTGTTCTCAAGACTGACATCCATTATAACGAGGTCAATTTTCTGATTTTCGAGAACATTGAAAATTTTCTTGGCGTTATCGGTGGATGCTACTTCAAAATTTCCGATCCTTTTTAGCACAAGCTCGAACAACTCTATGTTAAACGGGTCATCCTCTACGAGCAGTATCTTTACCATTAGATTCTCTAGAAATTATGAAAAACTCAATTAGATGTGAATGATTTGAGCCCTCTAACTCGTTTAGGAATAGTAAGATTAAGAACGATTTTGTTATTTGTTTCGATTGCAGAAGTGAAAGCTCCTCGATTTTGTTCGATTAATCTTTTCGCTGCTGCAAATTTAACATTATGTTTCTCAATAAATAACTCATAAAAATCTTTTGTTTCGGGATTAGTATCTTTCGAAATTATCTTGATTGAGATACGCTCTTGCTGTTCCGCGCATTCAATTAAAATGGAGCTTCCAGTTGAAAGTTGTTTACGTAATTCGTTTAATACGAAAACAAGAACTTGCATTATCGCATTGGCTGATCCATAGAATTGTGGATGCATCGGATGTTCTTTTACTTCTACGTTCAGCTTTGCTTTGCTTAATGTCGCCTCGAGAACATCAACGGTTGAGCTTATTATCGAATTTATACCGTAATACCCATAGTCATATTTAGCAAACATTGAGCGTGAAAAGTCAGAAATGCTTTTTAGAGCTTTTGATGTTCTGTCTACCTCTGCTCTTAAGATTTTCATTACGTCTTCAGTTTTTACATTCTTTTTTATGAGTTCGAGTGAGCTTATCATCACTTGTACGCGATTCTTCATAGTATGGAAGAAATTATCGCTTATTTCACCCACAGATGCAACTTTCGATAGTTCGGATAATTCACTTTTTAAATTTGTGATTTCTTTCTCTTTTATTTCGACTTTTTCATAAAGAAAATTATTAGCAATCGCAGAAAAAGCAAGGTTGGAAAGAATTGAAATCAGAGAAATTTTTTTCGGAACAATGTCCGATCTCCCATAATTTGTTCTAAGGACAAGCAATCCGTAATCTACCTTGGATAATAACAGCGGAACAACGAAAAAAAATTTTTTTATTTCATTTTGCGCCGATTCGAGATCTGGAACAACGGCTATTTTCTTTTCGGAAATAATCCAATCTGCAATTCCTTCTTCAATCATTTTGTCGACAATTTGCTGGCAATTATTCTCGGAGCCATCCGAAATTGACATCAACTTTTGTTTACTATCTTCCCAGAGAAATAGTCTGCAAAAGTCATTAGCTAAAATGCTTTGTAATAATTCCTGCAGTTTTTTTTCAATTTGATCAGCATTGCTCGATGAATTTATTGTTTCTATCATTTCAGAAACTAATATCAAGTCATTTGATTGACTTTGGAACTCATCATTATAAAGCCGGAATCCATTGTAATTCTCAATGAATTTCGTTTTTAATGATAAACTAGTGTTTTGATTGCTTATTTGACCGAGAGGTGAATTCATTTAGTTTACTTGCATCGAAGCTAATTCTTTGAAATTGCTGTTAATAAGTTCTATTGTACTTCTTATCAATCCTTGAAGATAGGTTTCATCGGGAAGTTCTAATGTTTCAATTATTGAATCATCAAGTTTTTCGCTCTCCTCTACGAGCAAATATGGTTCGGATACTAAACTTGAAATATGATCGGCAAGATGAATTAATGCAGTAAGTGTTGGATTAAGAACTGCTTCACTTGGAGAATGATGAAACCTGATTGATTCGATTAACTGTGCCGGAAAATTCCACTTCGAAGCTAAATGGCTTCCAATTTCAGGATGGGTTTTACCAATTATAATTTTTTCTGCATCTAATTGACTGATCTTTTGATAGAATCTCAATTCAGATATGAGATTGAATTCACTAGTTAAATATTTTTGCATAGTCGATATGCCGATATCGTGAAGCAATCCGGCAATAAATGCTTCGCCTGATACTCTGTAACCAAAATCGTTAGCCAACATTCGGGCAACCGTACCGCAGAGAATCGAATGTTTTCCAAAATAATTTGTATTAAAATATCTTTCGTTACGGGATTGTGCCGAATTCAAAATAGAAAGACTAATAATAAGCTCTTTTATCGTATCGAAACCGAGAACAACAATTGCCAACTCAATTGTTGAAACTTTTTGCGTTAAGCCATAAACAGGTGAATTAGCTAAACTAAGAATTTTTGCAACCATTCCTTGATCTTGGCTGATTAGTTTAGCAAGTTTTGCTGCACTGACATACGGCTTATCGATCATATTCATGATCTCATTAGCTACATTAGGAAGAGTCGGCAGTTCGGCAACTTCATCAATCTTTTTAATATTGAATTTTTCTATGTTATTTATGTGAGTCATTGGCATTCAAATTAGTGAATAAGTTTTGAAATCCTTGATTTGAACTTTTTCATCAGATCGCTGTGAATCTGTGAAACCCGCGACACAGAAATTTCGAGTACATCGGCAATCTCCTGATAGTTCATATCTTCATAATAATAAAGTGTAAGAATCAATCTCTGTTTTTCTGGAAGTGAATTAATTTCCTTCAGGATCATTTCCTTGAGGTCTTCTTTTTCAATCTCTTCAGCGGGTGTATCTTCTTGATTGGAAATAAATTCGATCATTGTATCGGAATCTTCCCCAACTTGCTGAGTTAGAGAGATTTTCTGATACTCTTTCAAATAGTCAGTTAAAGTTACTTCTTCCATCTCACAGGCTTTACGCTTTTTATTTTCTTCCTCAATTTCTTTTTTTAGATTTTCTTTATATGAACGTGGGATGAAATCAAGTTTTCTAAGCTCATCGAGGATCATTCCGCGTATTCTTGGGATGGCATAAGTTTCGAACTTTACACCATATTTCGGATTGAAGCGATCTATTGCTTCGCTTAAACCTAGAATTCCATATTGGAAAAAATCTCTATCATCCAGAACGGCAGCATTTCTTAAATCGGTTCTGTGAATTACATAGTGGACAAGTTTAGAATATTGTTTCATCAACTCAGTTTTTAAAGAAGTAGCAGACGTCTTCTTGTATTCCTTCCACAGCACTGCAGTAGTCATCGCATTACTCCTGAATTTAATTTGTGTTCTGGTTTTGAATTTAGAATCGATAGGTTGTAGAGATAATTAAATACAACAACATAAGAGGAGAATAGAAAAAGTACTGAGCTTAGAATAAAAAAGTTAAGCTCGTCAGCTAAAAAATTTGAAACTAAATAAAGCGCAATGAAAACTATTACTAAGCTTCTCGTTTTCTTTAGTCTTTTATATTGTTTCTCATTCATTTTTCGACCTCTTTTTTCCCACATTACTACAAAGGTTGTACCATGAGAATTCAGCTGAGAATAAATTCTTATAACTGCTTGTAGTACAATAGCTTAGTGTAAAAATTTAGTAGACGAAAAGTGAACTTATAATGACTATTTGTGGCTAATATTAGCCATGAGTGGAATATTATTTTTATTGGAAGATTCTTATGATGTTTACTTAGTATCGAGATTTTTTCTTACAACTTTAGCTAATTTTTCTACTGTGTAAGGTTTTTGAATAAAATCATCTATTTTTGACTCCTCAATATTACTGGAATCTTTTTCGATCATGTAACCGCTCGTGAGGATAATTTTTGTGTGAGGTGAGATTTTTTTCACATGTTCTAACACCTCAAGTCCTGAAACTTTTGGAAGAGTTAAATCGAGAATGATCAGATTAATTTCGTTGATGTTCGCATTAAAAATGTTCAGTGCAGCATCGCCGTCCTCTGCCGTGAAAATCCTATAACCCAAATCCGATAAATATTCACTTGAGAAATCACGAATACTTTTTTCATCATCGACTATCAGCAATCCTTCATTTCCGCCGCGGGCAAATGAATCTTCCAACAATTCTTCCTCCTCAATTCGATGCGTGACCGGCAGATATACGTTAAATGTTGTCCCCTCATTCTCTTTTGTTGCGAATTCAATCCTTCCAAAATAACTATCAACTATATTTTTTACTACAGAAAGTCCGAGTCCAGTTCCTTTGGAGCCCGACTTTGATGTAAAGAATGGATCAAATATTTTTTCTTGCTGATTAATTTTTATACCGAAACCTGTATCGGTTACTGAAAACTTTATGTTTTTTTCCCTGGATGATTCTGTTTTTGTAGTTAGAGTTAGTTTTCCTCCGTTCGGCATTGCATCTGAAGCATTAAGGCACAGATTAAGAACTATTTGAATCGCATGTCCCGGATCAATGAATACTTTTGGTAAATTATGCTCGAGCTGAAAAACAATTTCAATTTTAGGATTTAACACTTTCTGCAAAATAGAAACTGCCTCTTTAATCCTGCGATTGAAATCAAGTACTTTTTCTTTAGAAGCAACTCGTTTGCTGAATGCAAGAATCTGCGAGGTAAGATCAGAGCCGCTTTCTGAAGCTTTGAGAATGTTAGTTAAATATTTTTCAATCAGTTCATGGTTTTCAATTCGTTTCAAACCAAGCGAGGCATAACCTTTAATTGCTGCAAGAATGTTATTAAAATCATGAGCGATACCTGCCGCAAGCGAACCAATCGTATTTAATTTCTGCGATTCAATTAACTGATGCTCCAGAAATTTTGTTTTAGTTATATTTTGAAGTACAAGAATTAATGTTTTATCGGTAACCTTTTCTGAACACTTCAACCAAATTGGATCACCATTTGCAGACCGCAGCTCCATTTCAAATGGATTAAAGTCTGCTCTATTACCATCTGCAATTTTTGTTTGAATAAGAGTTTTTAAGTTAGAAAGTTTAACTTTATAAATGGGAAGAATTTTTTGCCACCCCTCATTCGCGAGTTCTGTCTTCTGGCAGCCAAGTATCCTTTCAGAATTCCCAACTATTTCGATTGCTTGTGCTTTTGAGTCGATCGTTAAATAGATACATGATGCAAACTCATCAAAAACAGTTTCCTGCTCGGACGAAAATTTGGTGTAATGGTCTATGATTTTTTGAGTTAGAAGATTTCTAAGCTTACTGATCAAGATAGAGAAATTTCGATCTTTCATTATTAAATCAGTAGCGCCGAATTTGTCCGCTTCTTGATTTATTTCATCGCGTTCGAGCGCAGTGATTAAAAATAAAGGAATGTAAGAGTTCTGTTTCCTTATTTCCCTGATTTCTTCTAAACCGTTTCTACCGGTTAATCGGTAATCAATTACAATAGCATCAAAATCGTTTGAACTTAGAAAATCTATCCAATTTGGAGCGTGGGTTATACCATGATATTCTGCTTCAGGAAGATCTCTCTGTAATACCTTTCTCATTAACGAAAGTTCGACCGGATTATCATCCAAGAACAATAATTTCAAATTAAATTCGTTCAATTTGAATTCTCGTCGATTATTTGTCGTTTCACTTCAAGATTTAATTGTTCCATACGATAGCGCAGCTTTGATCTCGATAATCCTAAAATCTTTGCGGCTCTAACTTGATTTCCCCCTGTGATTTCAAGGGTTTTCATTATGAGGTCTCTCAAAACAACATCGATAGAGATTCCGCTTCTGGGAATATTCAACATATATTTCTCCCCATCTTTTTGGTTTGACGCAATTTTATCGCTCTCGAGAAATTTCATGTGATCAGGACGAATTGTATCGCCTGTCATTAATAGTACGGCTCTCTCAATTGAGTTACGAAGTTCACGAACATTTCCAGGCCAGTGATATTTTTGCATGATTTCGAGGAGTTCAGGATCGATTCTTTTCACATCTTTACCAAAAGCTTTATTGAATTCATCTAAAAATGCGTAAGCGAGAAAATTCACATCCCCTTCCCGGTATCTTAGCGGCGGAACATAGATCGTAGCAACATTCAGTCTGTAATAAAGATCTTCCCGAAAAGTCTTATCATCCACACATTTACGAAGGTCTTTATTAGTTGCTGCAATTATTCTCACATTTACATTAATTTCTTTTGTCCCCCCAAGACGAAAGTATTTACGTTCTTGAAGAACCCGGAGTAATTTTACTTGCAGGTCGAGACTAAGCTCAGCAATTTCGTCGAGCATAATTGTCCCTCCATCAGCAAGCTCGAATTTTCCCATTCTTGTCTTTTCGCCAGCACCGGTATAAGCTCCTTTTTCACTTCCGAAGAATTCACTCTCCGCTAATTCACGCGGTATTGCACCGCAATTTATTGTTATGAATGGGCCATTTTTTCTTGAGGAATTATAATGAATGAACTTGGCAATCATTTCTTTTCCGCTTCCACTTTCACCTTCAATTAATATTGTAGTGCTGTCGCTCTGGGACATTTTTTGTACAGCATCTAAAGTAGATACAATTGTTTTACTCTTGCCGAACATTTCTCTTGTAATTTCCCCTTCTTCATGAAGCAGACGAAGTCTATTAACTTCTTTTTGCAGCTGAACGTGCTTTAAAGTTTTTGTAATGATAAGT
>Ga0194112_10011209_pt1 | contig 11130 bp, 10 predicted proteins | sample TA2MahC400mmetaG_FD_146191 | JGI IMG/M metagenome (GOLD analysis project Ga0194112, IMG submission 146191) | Freshwater microbial communities from Lake Tanganyika, Tanzania - TA2015016 Mahale Deep Cast 400m | ecosystem: Environmental > Aquatic > Freshwater > Lake | place: Tanzania: Lake...
TCTCATCCCCTCTCCGCCCTCTCATCCCCTCTCCGCCTTCTCATCCCCTCTCCGCCCTCTCATCCCCTCTCCGCCCTCTCATCCCCTCTCCGCCCTCTTATCCCCTCTCCGCCTTCTCCGCCCTCTTATCCCCTCTCCGCCTTCTAAGCTCCATAGAGTACACAGCGCACCTTGTGCCCGGACTCGACCTCGACGTTAGGCGGCTCTTGTTGGTCGCACACCCCGCGCACCCTCTGGCCGCAGCGGGGATGGAAAGAGCAGCCCTTGGGGATAGAATACGGATCGGGCACCGAGCCACGAATGGATTCCAAGCGTCGCCGGTCGCGCGTCTTTTGGCCCAGGCGGGGGATAGAGCGGAGCAAGGCGCGCGTGTAGGGATGCAGAGGTTTGTGGAAAATGGTGTCTACAGCAGCTTCTTCGACAATCTTACCCATGTACATGACGATCACGTGCTCGGTCATCTGGGCGACGACGCCCAAATTGTGCGTGATGTACATGATCGCCATGCCGAGCTCTTGTTGCAGATTGCGCATCAGGCGCAGGATTTGCGCCTCAGTCGTCACGTCCAATGCGGTTGTCGGCTCATCAGCAATCAGCAGGCTAGGATGGCAGGAAAGCGCCATGGCAATCACCGCCCGCTGGCGCAGTCCGCCCGATAGTTGATGCGGATAAGCGTCCACGCGCTGCTTGGGGTGCGGAAAGCCGACCAGGGTGAGCATCTCTACCGTTTTGGCCCGGGCTTCGTCTTTGCTGACCTTTTGATGGAGCAGGATAGCTTCCATGATCTGGTTGCCAATTGTGTGCACCGGGCTGAGCGACATCATCGGTTCCTGGGGCACCAGGGCGATCTGGTCGCCACGAATGCTACGCATCACCTTCCCCATGGGGTCGAGAGCGGTTAGCTTGATCTCATCAGTGATCACGCAGCCCGCCTTCTCCGTGGCGATCCGGTGTAGGGTAATCTCACCTTCCACGATCTTGCCTGGCTTGGGCACAATGCGCAAAATCGAGCGTGCGGTGACGCTCTTGCCGCAGCCGCTTTCGCCGACCACGCCCAGCGTCTGACCGCGCTTGATAATGAAGTCAACGCCGTCCACGGCCCGGACAGTCCCCTCGTCCAGGAAGAAGTAGGTCTTAAGATTTTCCACTTCCACCAGCAGATTATCGTTTGTCATACCTGGGACTCCTAACGAGCATAGGGGTCAGCCGCGTCGCGCAGGCCATCGCCCATGAAATTGAACGCCAGCACTGAAATCACGACGGCAAAGCCTGGCGTCAATACCCACGGCGACAACACCAGCGAACGCAGGTTCATCGCTTCCTGCAGCAGAACGCCCCAACTGATAGCCGGCGCGCGTAACCCCAGGCCGAGAAAACTCAAGGCCGTCTCCGACAGGATCATGTTGGGGATGCTCAACGTCAGCGCCGCGATGATGTAGCTGAGGAAGGACGGCAACATGTGGCGCAGAATGATGCGCATCTCGCCGGAACCGTTCAAGCGGGCAGCGAGCACAAAGTCCTCCTCGCGCATGGAAAGAAATCGCCCGCGCACGACGCGCGCCATCCACGTCCAGCCGACCAGGGAAAGGATGACCGAAATGCCGAAGTACACCCGCACGACGGGCCAGGTCGCCGGCAGCGCCGCGCTGAGCGTCATCCAGAGCGGAATGGTGGGAATCGTACGGATGAATTCAATGACGCGCTGGACAATGGTATCCGCGGCCCCGCCCCGGTACCCCGAAATACCACCCAAGACGACGCCCAAGGCCAGGCTGAGGAAAACGCTGACCAGACCCAGCGAGAGGGAAAGGCGCGCCCCGTAGCAGACCCGGGAGAACATATCGCGCCCCAGGCGGTCTGTACCCAGGAGAAAGACGCCCTGTTGCTCTCCGGCCGAGGGTATGCCAAACAAGTGAATGTCTGTTTTCCACAGCCCCAGCAGCTTGTAGGTGAACCCGTGGGTGAAGAACCGGAGGGGATAGCGGGCGCTCGTGTCTTCCACATAACTGATCTGCAGCGTCTCGGGGTCCAGCGTGCGTTTATGCTGGTAGACGAACGGGAACTGAAACCGCCCTTCGGCGTCGCGGATGTGGATGGCGGTGGGCGGCGCTTGTTTGAACTGCAGCAGCGCTCCGTCGGGGTCATAGGGCGCGACGAACTCGCAGAAGATGGCGACAAAGTAGAAGATGATCAGAACGACGCTGGAGATCACCGCCATCTTGTGTTTGCGGAATCGCCACCACATCAGCTTCCAGGGTGGCGCAACGTACACCTGTTCGCCGCCGCTTTCAATCTCTTCCTCGGCCGCAGGGACTTCACCCACGGGTCTCGTGCGGTCCACGTCAGCCATGTTCTACCCCTCTAAGCGGATGCGCGGGTCCACCCACGCCAACAGGATATCCGAGATCAATGTGCCGATGACGGTCAGCGCGCTCAGCAACATGAGGAACGTACCCGCCAGGTACATGTCCTGGGACATGAGGGCGCGCAACTGCATCGGGCCGGTCGTTTGCAGACTGAGCACGACGGAGATCAACGTTGCTCCCGAGACCAGGTTGGCCAGCGACCAACCGACGGTGCTGAAAAACGGGTTTAGCGCCACGCGCACCGGGTACTTCCAGAGCAAACGCTGCTCGGTCAAGCCCTTGGCTCGCGCCAGCTCCACGTAGGGCTTGTTCAATTCGTCCAGCAGGTTGGCGCGCGTGGTGCGGATGCTACCGGCCGTGCCCTCCACGGCCAGGATGACCACGGGGATCCAGAGGTGCTTGAGCATGTCCACGACCTTGGCCCAAGTCCATGGCGCGGCCTCATACTGCTGCGAGAATAAGCCGCCTACATTCATGCCCAGCCGGGATTGGGCAAAGTACATGATGATCAAGGCCAACAGGAAGCCGGGCACCCCCACGCCGATGAAGCTGATGATAGACATCACATAATCGGGGATGGAGTACTGGTGCGTGGCCGAATAGACGCCGATCGGAATGCCGATAAACCAACCGACGAATAGCGAGACGAGCGAGAGCACAATCGTCAACCCCAGCCGTTCCCAGATCAGCTCACTGACAGGCCTTTGCCACTCCATGGATTGGCCCCAGTCGCCGCGCGTGACGATGCCATGCACCCACTTGGCGTATTGTTGATAGACTGGCTGGCCCAATCCATAGCGCTCCCGCATGGTCGCAATCGCCTCTTCCTGGATATTGTCCCCATACGAACGTAGAGTCGCCACGTATGAGGTCAAATAATCCCCGGGCGGGAGTTGGATGGTGACGAACGAGATGATGGAGACCAGAATCAGCGTCGGGATCATCAACAACACACGTCGCATGATATAACCGAACATATACTACCTCCACCCCGGAAGACCTGACAGGTCTGGCCAGACCTGTCAGGTCTGGAGCAAAACTAACTCGTGTGCTTGGCCGGATCGTCCCAGTAGTAGGTTTCACTCTGGCAGAACTGCTCGTCGCCCGTCGTGTCGTCATCAGGCATACCGGCCGGATAGCCCTTGAAGCCGTTCTTGACGATGGCGGGTGAGGGCATCTCGCCCAGGAAGCCGATCATGGGCAGCTCGGTGGCCCAGATGTCCAGGATCTTCTTGAAGGCCGCTGTGCGCTTGGCCTCATCCGGCTCCACGGCCACTTCCTCGTCCCAGATCTTCCAGATGTTCCAGATCCAGTGGCCATCGGGCGGCTTGACGGCGTTGGGGTTGTTGGCGCCTTCGCGGTACCAGAATCCCCAGCCAGGGCACCACGGCCGGTCGGGCTGGACGCCGCGGAAGATGATGGCCTCGGGTACCAGAGGCAGCACCGTGCGGTCGCCGCCCCAGGAAGCGGCTTCGATGTCGTTCGCCGTGTAGTGCTGGGTGTAGAGGGAGCGGTCAACGTACTTGTAGGTGGCCTTGATGCCCACTTTGGCCAGGTCTTTGATCGCCAACAGCACCCGATCCTCCTCCGGCGTACCGGTCTGGTCAGTGCCCTCAATGATGAAGCTGATTGGGGTCACGCCGTCCTTGTGCAGGCGGATGCCATCGGCGCCCTTCTTGGAGTAGCCGGCCGCATCCAGCAGCTTGTTGGCCGTGTCCGGGTCGTACTTGATGTAGGCGTTGGTCAGCTTCTCATAGTACTGCGGCGACATCTTCAGCGGGCTGTACTGGCGTGGCGTCAACATGCCGTTGTAGATGAGCTGGTTGATATTGTCGCGGTTGACGGCATGCGAGATGGCGATGCGCACGTCGCGCACGTTGAAAAACTCGTTGAGCAGCTTGTTCTTAGTGCTGAGGTTGAGCTGGATGGCAAAGTGCCCGGCGTTGATGCTCAGGACCGTCTTGTAATCGCCCTTGGCTTCGCCGCTCTTGTACAGCGCCAGGTCGCCGATGCTCATGTGGCGACGCTGCATGTCAATCTCGCCGTTGGTCACCCACAGGTTTCTCACCTCTGCGCTGTCGAACAGGCGGTGCGTGATCTTGTCAATGTAGGGGAGTTGATTGCCCTGCGCGTCCACGGCAAAGAAGTAGGGGTTACGCTCCATGACAAACGTCTCGGCGGCGATTGCCTTCGTGCAAATCCAGGCGCCAATGTTAGGTCTGTCGGGGTTGTTCAGCCACCGGCAGGCTGTGTTGATATACCACGCGTCCCAACTGGCAGCGCCGGCTGCCTTCCACTTTGCCTCCAACCCCGCCTTGTCGGCGGTCGTGTCTGGGTGGATCGTCTTCATGTAGTGGCTGGGGCAGCAGGGGTTGCCGTAGTTACCCTGCGCTCCTGTGCCGCCCCGTGTATTGGCGTAGATGAACAGCGCCTTGGGCTGTTCAAACGACATCTTGGCCGTGTACTTGTCCACCACCTCGAGCTTGAGTGGGACCTTGTTGGCGCTCATGTAGGTGTCGTTCTGGCCGGGAGAGATGAGCTTGTTTTGTAGCTCATACTTGTGCCACCACACCCAGTCGTCGGTGGTGTGTTCCACGCCGTCCGACCACTTGATGCCCTGGCGCAGCTTGAGCGTCCATACCTTTGCGTCCGGGCTGACGCTCCACGATTCGAGCAGGCGTGGAACCAGATTCAGGTTCTTGTCGAACCAGGCCCAGAAGCGATCTATCAGCTTGGTGGGCCCCCAGCGGTCGGCTACGCCATTGAAGCAGCGTCGCCACGTGCCGCCGTATTTGCCGATGCCCTCATACCCGACCATGACCATGGGGTTCTTGGGCAGGCGCTGCGCCACGGGTGGCAGCTTGCCGGCCTTGACCAGTTCAGCCAGCATGGGCGCTTCCTTGTACGTGATCGGCGCTGGTGTGGCGGTTGCAGCCGGCGCGATAGGGACGGGAGTAGACGTGGGTGCTGCGGCAGGGACTGCGGTAGGGACTGCGGTGGGCGCCTTAGTTGGTGGAACAGGCGTAGGGGTAGGCGCTGGTGCGCCGCAGGCGGCAGCCACGGTTCCCGCGGCCATGACCGCCGATAACCGCAGAAACTCACGGCGTGTGATCTGGCGTTTCATCTTGCTTTCCTCCTTTGGAAATCATAGCCGTTTTCCCAACTTGGACTTGCCACTTGTCTACTACTTTGGCTTATTCGATACACACCTCCTTTCGCGTCGGCGGAGCGCAACCTTGCGAAGGTTCTTAAACCTTCGCAAGGTTCATTGAACCTTCGCAAGGTTGCCCAGGTTCAGCTCGCCGACGTCGCTGGACCGAGGACACCCATTAACCTCAACTCTTCGGCACGATGACAACTGACAAAATGATCGGGGGCGATGGCGCGCAAAGCCGGTTCTTCAGTCGCGCAGTAGTCCTTCTGGTACTGGCAACGGGGATGGAAATAGCAGCCGCTGGGCGGGTTGGCTGGGTCGGCAACTTCGCCCGGCAGCACAATCGGCTCGCTCCGGATGCGCGGGTCAGGCTTGGGGACAGCGGAGAGCAAGGCTTCGGTGTACGGATGCCTGGGATTGAGGAATAACTCTCTCGTCGTGGCGCTTTCCACCAGTTTGCCCACGTACATCACGGCGACGCGGTCACTGATGTGCTCGACCACACTCAGGTCGTGCGAGATGAACAAATAGGTGAGGCCAAATTTCTGTTGCAGGTCTTGCAGTAGATTGAGGATTTGCGCCTGGACCGAAACGTCCAGCGCCGAGACCGGCTCATCGCAGACGACCAGTTGGGGATTGAGGGCCAGGGCGCGCGCCACGCCGATACGCTGGCGCTGCCCACCGCTAAAGGCGTGCGGATAACGGCTCATGTATTCGGGGCGCAAGCCGACCACGCGCAAGAGCTCAGCGACCCGCTCCTTCATCTCGCCCCCCTGCGCCACCTTGTTGACGTACAACGGCTCACCCACAATCTCGAGCAGCGTCATGCGGGGATTGAGTGAGGAATACGGGTCTTGAAAGATCAACTGCATGTTCTGGCGCAGTTGCCTGAGCTGCTGCTTGTCCAGGGCAGGAACGTTGACCCGCCCCAGGTTGCGGTCGCTAAACCAAATGTCCCCCGCCGTGGGATCATAGGCGCGCAGGATCAGACGCCCCGTGGTGGTCTTGCCGCAGCCACTTTCGCCGACCAAGCCGAGCGTCTCTCCTTCTCGGATGTAGAAGCTCACGCCGTCTACGGCTTTGACGTAGCCCACCGTCTTGGAGGCGAAAAAGCCACGCTTGATGGGAAAGTGCTTTTTCAGATCTTTCACCTCAAGCAGCATCTGGTCACTCACAGCACCTTGCGCCAACCTGTCTCCTCCTCTTCGTTTTCAGACGAGGCGCCTAAGATCAAAGAATCCTGGGTCTCGGCGGATTTGGCCAGCGCCGCCGTAGTGAGCCCAGGCCATCCGCAAGAACGGCGTACCACCACGGATGGGGCCAGCACAATTTCTTGGGGCGGACGACTGCGATCGGCCAAACGAGCAAAGAGAAGCTCCATGGCCTGGCGTCCGAGCTCTTGCGCCGGGTTCCTGACGACGGTCAATGGCGGATCAACAAACTCGCCCCAAGTCACGTCATCGAACATGGCAAAGGCAATATCAGCGGGGATGCGTAAGCCTTGGGCCTGCAACGTAGCGATAGTCGCCAGGCCGGTGCTATAGCCGGCGGCATACAGCACCGTGGGGCGCGGGGAGAAAACGAGTTGTTGGGTCACAAACTCCCTACCATCACGCCGGCCCAGTTTGGTGGCCCGCACCAGGTTCTCCTCGTACGGCAAGCCGTGGGCGCGCAGAGCATCCCGGTAGCCACGCAACCGCGCCCGCTTGTGAAAGTCGTTCAAGGCTTCGCTGTACACCACGGCAATCCGGCGGTGTCCTACGCCAATGAGATGTTCGACCAAAGTGCGCGAACCGCGGTAGCTGTCCACCACAACTGCATCTACTAAAGGCCCATAATCCCGCAGCGGACGATTGAGCAAAACAACGGGAATACCACTTTCCGTCAGGGCGCGGATCTCGTCGTCGCACTTGCCAACCGTATTGAGCAACACACCATCAATGCGCCGCTCGCGCAACATACGCAGATATTGCTTTTCGATTTTGGGGTCGGAGAAAGTCGTGCAGAGGATGAGAGTATAATTGTGCGCCAGAGCGACGGTGCTCGCTTCGCGCAGGGCAACACCATGATGGGGGCTAGTGTTGTCTGAGACTACCGCGGCAATGGTGTGGGTCACACGCGTTCGCCAACTGCGCGCTAAAAAGTCCGGCTCAAAACCAAGCGTATTGATGGATTGCTGGACACGGCGATGCGTTTCGTCACTCACCTTGGCGGTGCCGTTGAGCACCCGGGAGACGGTAGCAGTGGAGACGCCAGCGTGTTTAGCCACATCTTTGATCGTAGCCATTGCTGAACCACTACTGAGAAGTGATGAGCTGATAGGGCCAAAGTGGGACTTTGCCCCTAAACGGAGAAGCCCAAAAGACAGGAAGGATGTAACTGTTTACATGACTATTCTACTACGGAAATCCCACCTTGTCAATAGGCAGACGCCTAAAATCCGGGTATAAATTGCCCCCAGCCTGAAGAAACCCCCTTATCCGCCCATTATTCGCAGGAGCAAGCACCCCCAGGTGCGGCCCCTGGCGCGGGGCATCTGGCAGAAAAGCCAGCATCGGCGATGCCTGGCTCCTCCACACAAGAATGTTATACACGTCTGTCAGGCAACCCGCATTGACAAGGCCGCGGGAACGTGGTATATTTCCCTGCGCAATACTTGTGGGAGGTAAATCGTGGTCAAAATCCGCTTACAGCGTGTAGGGGCAAAAAAACAGCCCAGCTACCGCATCGTGGTCGCCGACTCGCGCGCGCCCCAGGGCGGCCGCATCCTGGAAAACATCGGCTTCTACAATCCCCTGACCGCGCCCGCGACGGTCAAGATAGATGAGGCCAAGGCTTTGGCCTGGCTGCAGAAGGGCGCTCAACCGACGGACGTGGTGGCCGAGCTGCTGAAGCCGACGGGCGTGCTGGAGAAATTGGCCCAGCTCAAGGGCCAGAGCCCCCCGCCGAAGGAGTAAGGTGATTGCCGATTTTCGATTGTCGATTGCCGATTGGCGATTTGTGGTCTCTAATCGCCAATCGAAAATCGGCAATCGGCAATCAGAAATCCCTTCCTGGAGGAACAGGTGAAAGAGCTCATCGAGTACATCGCCCGGTCGCTGGTGGACGATCCTGACCAGGTGCACGTCAGCCAGATCCAGGGGGCGCAATCGGTCATCCTGGAGCTGACCGTGGCCCCAGACGATATGGGCAAGGTTATCGGCAAGCAGGGGCGTATCGCCAACGCCATGCGCACCCTGCTCAAAGTGGCCGCGGCCAAGTACGGCCGGCACGCCGTGCTGGAGATCGTCCCGGCGCAGGAGGGCAAGGATTGACGCCGCCGCAGGCACCCGCCAACACGCCTAGCCCCAAGGAGGGCGGCGCAGCCGGGGAGACCGGCTCACCGCCCTTTTCTTCTGCGCCGCGCTACCTGGCCGTGGCGCGCATCCTGACCAGCTTTGGCGTGCACGGTGAAGTGCGCGCCGAGATCCTCACCGATTTTCCACAGCGTTTTGCCGGGCTGCAGACGGTGTACCTGGGTGAGGAGGGGCAGCCCTGCCCGCTGGAATCGTCCCGGCTGCAGCGCGGCCAGGTGATCCTCAAGCTGCAGGGCATTGACACGCCCGAGCAGGCCGCCAAGCTGCGCGGGCAGTTGGTGCTGGTGCCCGTGGAGGAGGCGATGGCCCTGCCGGAAGGTCAGTACTACCTTTACCAGATTATCGGGCTGGCCGTGGAGACCACGGCCGGCGAGCCCCTGGGCCACGTCACCGACGTGCTGTTCACCGGCGCCAACGACGTCTACGTGGTGCGTGGCGAGCGGGGCGAGCTTCTGGTGCCGGCCATCGAGGAGGTGGTCAAGCAGGTGGACCTGGAGCATGGGCGGCTGGTCATCGAGCCGCTGCAGGGGATGTGAAATGCGCAGCCTCCTCTCCCTGGGCCGCTGGCTGGCTCTGTTCCTGGCGCTGCTCATCGTCCTGAGCATCCCGGCGCCTTCCGCCCGCTGGCGAGCGGCGGCCTCTCGCCCCGTGGTCACGCGCAACCCCAAGATCGGCGTGCACACCCGCCTCACCGACGAGGTGGAGGAGTGGAAGATCGCCAAGACCTGGATCCTGGTGCACGAGATGGGATCGCCCTGGGCGGTGGAGTACTTCCCCTGGGCCTACTGCGAGCCAGAGAAAGGGCGCTACGATTTTGAGCACGCTGACCTGGTGGTGGAATACGCCTACGCCGAGGGCATCACGATTTTGGCCCGCGTGGACTTCGTGCCCCAGTGGGCCCGCCCCAAAGATAGCACCACGCGTTACCTGGACAAGGATCGTTTCAGCGATTTTGGCGATTTCGTCTATGCCTTCGTCAGCCACTTCCGGGATCGCCTGCGCTACTTCATCATCTGGAACGAGCCGAACATCACCGCCGAGTGGGGCTATCGCCCGGTTAGCCCGGAGGATTACACCGAACTGCTCAAAATCGCCTACACGCGGGCCAAAGAGGCCAATCCGCAGGCCATCGTCCTGGCGGCGGGCCTGGCCCCCACCCTGGAAGGCGAGCAGAGCGAGTGGGGAATGAGCGACCTGATCTTCCTGCAGCGCATGTACGATGCGGGCGCTCAGCCGTATTTCGACGCCCTGGCCATCCACGCCTACGGCGGGCGGCTCTCCCCGGACGACGCCGCGGCCCCGGATCGCCTCAACTTCGCCCGGGCCGAGCTTCTGCGGGAGATCATGGTGCGCCACGGCGACGCCGCCAAGCCGGCCTTCATCACCGAGGGTGGCTGGAACGATCACCCGCGCTGGACCAAGGCCGTGCGCCCGGCGCAGCGCACCGCCTACACCCTGCGTGCCTACGAGAAAGCCCTGAACGAGTGGCCCTGGTGCCAGGCGGTGTGCTTGTGGGCCTTTCGCTACCCTCGCCCGGCCCACAGCTACAGCGACTACTTCACTTTCGTTAACGCCGATTTCAGCCTCAAGCCCATCTACCTGGAAGTGCAGCGTTACGCCCACGGTAGTAGGTAATCAGGGAATCAGGACTCATCAGGAAGCCTGATTACCCGATTCCCTGATTTCCTGATTCCCCGTCGTTCAACCCCTTGACAGTTTCCTGCTGATGGACTATACTATGGTTGGTGAGAGGCGGGCCCGTAGCTCAATCGGGAGAGCGCGACATTCGCATTGTCGAGGCCAGGGGTTCGAATCCCCTCGGGTCCACCAGCTTGCATTTTGCGGGCGTTTGTGCTAGAATAGCGGGCAACTGCGAGGAACAGGAGCATTAGGCCGTTCGATTCCGTACAGAGAGCCGGGTGCTGGTGGAAGCCCGGCCGGGCTGGTGCGTAGCAGTGGCGACAACAAGCCGCCAGTGCCCGCCGCCAGGAATGGCCGAACTCGCCTGGGAGCAGCGGTGGCGAACGGGGCGTAGACCGCCCTCACTAGCCGCCGACGGTGGCAACCGTTACCTTGCCAACGAGTGGGTAGAAGTAGATTTTCGATTTTAGATTGCCGATTGCCGACTTAGTGACTGAGAGCAGCCAAATCGGCAATCGTCAATCGCAAATCGAAAATCCCGTACGGTGGGCCTGTGGCGCAGTTGGGAGCGCGCCTCAATGGCATTGAGGAGGTTAGGGGTTCGAATCCCCTC
>Ga0194112_10011210_pt1 | contig 11130 bp, 5 predicted proteins | sample TA2MahC400mmetaG_FD_146191 | JGI IMG/M metagenome (GOLD analysis project Ga0194112, IMG submission 146191) | Freshwater microbial communities from Lake Tanganyika, Tanzania - TA2015016 Mahale Deep Cast 400m | ecosystem: Environmental > Aquatic > Freshwater > Lake | place: Tanzania: Lake...
AAGTCGGGCATAGCGCAGACCACGAAGCGGGCTTCGCCCACCCGGATACGTGCGGACGGGCGAAGCGGCCCCGTTCACAACTCCCTGCAAGTCATGCCCGGCCAAATGCTTAGCACGCTGGAGCGGGTACACCCGCCGAGCGGGCCTGTCAACCAACTCACGAATTCCGAGTCCCGCTCGGCTCCCCGACGAGGGCTCGAACGCCGCCCCCAACCACCCGATGCCCCCAATCCACTTGCGTGGCCGTCGTCGCTTTCTCACGCTACCCCTCAGCTCGACGGGTTTCCCGCCACCGCCAGAGCAACGGCAGGTCAAGGCTTCGCCCTACCCTAGCGGGCTCGCCGAAGCACCTGGCCGAAACGGGTTCGTCATCCTGCGGACTGGTCGTTCACCTCCTGCTGCTCTCCACCTCGTCTCACGACGACGCAGTTGCAGTCGGTTACGGGCCGGAAGGCGTTTTGCCCGGAGAGGACTTGCACCTCTCTGACCATGCACGTTTGCAGGCGCACTAGGGGCGGGCCCCTGTGCCCGCCTTCCGATCCCTTTGGCACGCTGCAACATCGGGCAGGCAAGGGGGCCTGCCCCTACGGGCGCTTCGTCCGGGGCTTCCACGCGGTGAAGAGGCCATTCACCGTTTGAGCAACACGCCCTTGATCTGTCATTTGACGCAACGAGGGTACGCAGTATAATGTGGGGCTATGGCACGCCCCCTTCGACTTGGCCACGCGGGTACATTCTGTCACGTGCTGGCGCGCGGCGACGAGCGCAGGGCCATCTTCCGTGACGGTACGGACAGGCTGCATTCTCTCGACCTGCTGATGACCGACGGAGCATCGGCCAACGTGCCGCCCACCTTCGTCGCAACGACGCCCCAATTGGCCTCGGCGGCCGCGGCCGGGGAGGCGGCAATGGGCGCTACGGCATCGGGCCAGGTGGCTGCGCTCGTGAACGGCGCATTGCACATGCTGTGGGTAGCGAAGATGAAGCTGGCTGCCACGCTTGCGGCGGGGGTCCTGCTGGTGAGCGCGACGGCGGCAGGCACCTACCTCGCTCTGGCTGGGAATTCCGCGGAGGGGGGTACCAATGGGCCAGGGAATGCTTCTGGGAAGGCCCAGGATGAGAAGGCTGCTGTGCCGACGCCGGGGGCGGCCAAGGCAGGTTTGGCCGCGACCCTATGGACCACCACATGCGAAGGCAAGACTCCTGCGGCGGGCGCCCTGCGCGTCTACCACATCGGCAACAGCCTGACGGCAGGCCTCTACTCGTACGGCAGCACGGAGAAGCTCTTCTCGGATCGGGGCCTGAAGCTGGTGCGCGGGCAGCACCTGAGGTGGGGCAAGTCTTTACCTTGGATCTGCGAGCATCCAGAGATCAACGACGCTCCGGTCCTGCCGTTCGGCCCGTGGCCGGAGGCGCTCGCCGAGAGCGCCTGGGACGCTCTCATCCTCCAACCCTGTGGCTCGGCTCTGGGTGGCCCACAGGGCGATGTCGCCGCCTGTAAGCACTTCATCGCTACGGCCGCCAAGCACAGCCCGACCATCCAGGTCTATGTTCTCGCGACCTGGCCGCCACGGACGGGTGGCAAGGATTTCACCCAGTCCTGGGACAGGCCGTTGGACGACAAGCCCGTGCCGATGGGTGTGCCGTGCCGCGCCTACTGCGAGCGGCTGGTGGAGCAACTCAACCTGGCGTGTCCTTCCCTGGCCAGGCCGGTGAGGATCATCCCGTTGGGCGATGTCCTCCGCGGGCTGGACGCCGCCGCCAAAGCCAAGGGTATCCCCGGCGTGGCCAACGCCTGGCAGCTCTACCGGGGTGAGATCAACCTCGGGCCGCTGGGCTGCTACGCGACGAAGTGCACGCTCTTCGCGGTCCTGGCCGGCCGTAGTCCTGTGGGCCTTCGCAACGAACCGATGAAAGCCGACGAGCAAGCGGCTGTGCGAAAGGTCGAGGAGGTCGCGTGGCAAATCGTCACCACTCATCCGTTGACCGGCGTGACGCTACCCCGGAACCCCTGACGCGGAACAGAGATGCCCGCCAGTGACCCCATGACCGCCCTGATGGCCCAACTCCGCGCCGCTGCCGAGCGGACGTGGCGGCCGAACCCGAAGCGGTACGAAGGCATCGGCTTCTTCGGCGTCGCCAACATGGGACTCATCTACCAGCGCATGGAATCGTACCGGATGCGTCTGCCAGAGACGTTGTGGCCTCGTGCGATCTCCATCGGCGTCCGCACGCCCGATTGGGTGATGGAGGGCCTCCCGGAGACGGACCGCAACCGGGAGTTCGCCAGTGCGACGTATGGACATGCGATGGGAACCATGGGCAGGGTCGAGGCGGAGCTTGTACGCATCCTGGAGGCCGCGGGCTACCGCGCGGGGAGCGCCGCCAGGCTCAAGTTCGGCGTGAGGGGCATCGAGAAAATGGTGGCCCGTTACGCGGGACTGGGGTGGATCGGCAAGTCGAGTCTGCTGGTGACCCCCGGCGCGGGGCCGCGAGCCTGGTGGTACGTCGTCCTCACCGATGCCCCGCTTCCGCCGTCCGCCCACGGGCCGATGGAACGACAGTGCGGAACGTGCACCCGGTGCGTCCGCGCCTGTCCTGTGCGCGCATTCCGGGACGTGCCCTTCCGGGAGTCCGACCCTCTGCGCGCACGCTACCGGGAGGACTACTGCGGTGCATATCGGAACAGCACGGACCCCATGAGTGGGTGCGGCCGTTGTGTGAAGGTGTGCCCCTTCGGGTCGCGGAGCAGCTTGTTGCCCGCCTCCGACCGCGTCGAGCCCGCAGAGCACTACGATCCGGCTACGCTGCCCCACGGCTACCGTGTGGTCCCGCCGCGGCCAGAGGCCCCGCAAGGAGGGGAGTATCCCGCCGTGGTCGCTGTGCCGGCCCTGCCGGAGACACCGGGGCTGATTGGACGCCTCCTGGCGGTCGCGGCGAAGACCAAGGCGCATTTCTTCGGTGTGGCCGATATCGCGCCCGCGCTGGCCGCCGCGGAGGCCCGGGGCGTGCGGCTTGCCCTCCGTCTACCGCGCGCCGTGGTGTTCGGCATCGCGATGGACGATGCCGCCGTGGACGGACTGCCGGAATCCGGGCACGCCTATCAGACCGCGTATGCGGAAACCGCGTGGGCACGGGGCCTGAGCGCGGCCCGCCACGCGATTGGGGCGGAGCTTCGCGCGGCCGGCGCACAAGCCCGTCCCGCCGACGCGGCCGGGTTCCTGGGGTTGCTGAAAATGGCCGCGCACGGCGCCGGCCTGGGCTGGATCGGGCGGAACGGGTTGCTGGTCACCCCGGAGGTTGGCCCGCGACTCGTGCTCGATGCGCTCCTCACCGACGCCCCGCTCGAGCCTACGGCCCGAGGTCCCGTCGAGAATCGCTGTGGCGATTGCCGCCGATGCGTAGATGTGTGCCCAGTCAAGGCCATCGGGCAACCACCGCCCTCGGGGAGGGTCGTATTGCCCGTGCCTTTCGACGCCGCGCGCTGCCGCAAGCACTGCGCGGAACTATATGGCGGAGCACACGCCGGCTGCGGCCTCTGCGTGGCGGCGTGCCCGTTCGGCCGCCGGCGATGGTACCTGCCCGATGCGCCGGAACTGGCCTCGCGACGCCAGCGCGGGGGGGGGTGCCACATGAACTGGCGACTGGCACGATTCTCAGCGCGGGCGGCGGTGCTGCTGGCCTCGGTGGCGGCGGCTGTTCCCTGGTATCTGGCCGTCGACGCGGAGCCGCCGCTCGACCGGATCGCCCTCCTGCCCTGGGTCAGCCCCCACCTGGCTTTGGGCGGGGCGCTCGGCGCGAAAGCACTGCTCGCGTCCCTGCTCATCGCGCTCCCCGCTGGGGCGCTGGCGGCATGGCGGGGACGCTGGTTCTGCCGCTGGCTCTGCCCCGTCGGTCTGCTGGCCAATGGCTGTTCCAGTGTCGGGAAGCGTTTGCTGAGGCGGCGACCGCTGACGCTCTCGCCTCCGGCGCGCGTCCTCCTCGCGGCGACGTTGGGCGGGGCGGCGGCGGGTTTCCCGTGGTTCCTGTTGCTCGATCCTCTCTCGCTGTTGAGCGGCGCGCTGGCGGCTTGGCGTCCCCACCTTACACTGGTCGGAGCCATCGCTTGTGCCGCGTTCGCCATCCCGCCGCTCGCCGGCCTGGTCTGGCCCGGAGTATGGTGCCAACAGGTCTGCCCGCTGGGGGCCATGCAGGACATGTTGAGTTCCGTGGGCAGGCGCTGCCGAGGCGCCTGGTCGCGGATCCCGACTTCCAGGCCAGAGGCTAGCTGGGCGCTGTCGCGGCGTTTCCTCGTCACGGTCGGCCTCGCCGCGCTTGCCGGCGGCGTGGTTCGGCTGGTCCTTCGCTGGCGGGGCCAGCGGGTCGTGCGCCCGCCCGGCGCCGTGGACGAGGACACGTTCGTTGCCCTCTGCGCCCGGTGCGGAGCGTGCACGCGCGCCTGTCCGGCAGGGATCATCGTGCCCGATCTGGCGAGCGCCGGCGCGCACGGTCTGCTGGCCCCCAAACTTGTCTTCGGCCCCGGACACTGCGATGTCAACTGCAACGCCTGCACGCGGGTATGCCCCACCGGGGCCATTCGCCGGCTTGACCTACCCGCCAAGTCGCGAATGCTGGCCGGCCGCGCGGAAGTGCGGGCTGATGGCTGCCTCGCCAAAGACGGACAGCTCTGCATGGTTTGCCGCGATTGCTGCCCCTACGAGGCAGTCGACGCTGACCGTCCGACTCCGTCTCGGCTCCCCGCCATCAACGCCGACCTCTGCCGTGGCTGCGGGCTGTGCGCCGTGATGTGTCCTGGGGACCCTGGGACCATTCTCGTCTCAGGAAATGCTCATCAGCGGCCGGCTCCGCCTGCATGGGATCGGGCCTGCTGCCCGCGGAAGGCCAGCTCGGCCATGTGGGTAGCCTGACTCGACATGCATACCGAGCCGAGCGTGGTGAACACGCCGTTGCCGGCAACCGCGTTCGTCGCCCCCAAGGGGCAGTAGGGAACTTGGGGGCCTTTTCCGTGCCGCCGCCGTCCCGGCGGCTGGATAGCAGGCGTCGCGCTCCTGATTCCGCGGGCGGGACGCCCGCAGAATTGCCAGCGGGACGCTGGCGGTGCCTTGGCAGCCGTCCGCCCCTCTCTCAGTAGAGGCGACAATGGCTGCGCGGCCGGTGCACTCGGCATCCCGGCAGGCCAGGGGGGGACGGCGGAGGTCCAGTTCGAACGGTACCGTGCGGCCCGGGGGAAGGGCAGCGCGAGCGACTACTACTGGATGGCCCCGATGAGAGCGGTGTGGCTGGCGCACTTCCGCTTCGGCCAACTCCAGGTAGAGGCCAAGTAGAAAGAGACAGAAGGGAATCGTCCATGAGCCAACTGAGTGACCGATACCCATTCGCTCTCGTGCGGGCGGTGGCGATCGCCTGCGGTCTGCTGCTGGGCACAGGCGCAGCGCACGCGGGTTGGCCCGACCACCCCAGCACGTTACGGATCACGAACGTGACGGTCGCGCCGCGCGACGCGAAGACCGCGACCGTGCAGTTCGACATCGCCTGGGATGGTTCGTGGCGCCACGAGGCCAACCACGACGCGGCCTGGGTGTTCTTCAAGGTGCGCCCCGATGGCGCAACGGAGTGGCAGCACGTCCGGTTGGGTGCGGACAAGGTGCTGAATCCCACGGGGTACGGCCAGGAAAAGGGCGGCACGCCGCTGGACTTCATCGTGCCCGACGGCCCGGACGGCTTCACCGGCATGTTCGTGCGGCGCGCGGAATATGGTGTCGGCAAGGTGGCGGCGACCAAGGTTACGGCCCTCTGGAATCTCTCGGCCGCCAAGGGGATCGCGAAAGACGCCACGCCGACCGTGCGGGCGTTCGGGATCGAAATGGTGTTCGTGCCCGAGGGGCCATTCTATCTGGGCGGCGGGACCGACCCTTACCACTTCTACAAGTACACGGACGGAACGCAACACACCTTGGCCTACCGGGTGGCCAGCGCCGGCGCGATCCCGACCGGCCAGCAGGCCGGCAAGCTCTGGGCGCGGCGGGGCGCACAGCCGGAAGACAATGGCGAGATCCCTGCCGCCTTCCCCAACGGCTATGCTGCCCTCTACTGCATGAAGAAACACATTATCGGGGCACAGTACGCCGGCTTTCTGAACACGCTGACCGCGGCGCAAGCGGAGGCGCGTTATTCCAAGGAGAGTCACATCACTCGTTCTGGAACACCCCCGAACTACGTGTATGCCGTGGGAGCAGAACCTTCGGGTTACAATCTAGGCGGCTTGTCCTGGGCGGACGGCGCGGCCTTCGCCGCCTGGGCCGGCTTGCGGCCGATGACGGAACTGGAGTACGAGAAAATCACGCGCGGGCCGATCGAGCCGGGCTGGGACACCGGCGACAGTCTGGACCATCCCTCGTACTGGGAAGTCCAAGACATCAACGGCTGGCGGATCCCCGTCGAACACCCGGTGACGGTCGGCCATCCCAAGGGACGGGATTTCAAAGGCACGCACGGCCAGGGTACGGCGGCCTTGCCCGCGGACTGGCCCCAGGACGACGCCGTCGGCAGCGGGATTCGCGGCGGCCACGGCGCGGCAGGAAATCCGTCGAACCGTCGCGATGCAGCCACCGTGGTTCTGGAGCGGCCACGCTATGGCTTCTGGCGCGGCGTGCGCACAGCGCCGAAGGGAGTGGGGTTGTGACCACTGAATGCAAGACCTCAGCAACAGGAAGGGTCACCATGATGAACAAGCAAACGACCAGCGGTACATGGCAGGCGGGCCAGTACGCGCAACTGGCGATGATCTGCGGCCTGTTGCTGGCAGCCGCCTCGAATGCATGGGCGGACGACCATGCCGACGCGCGATTCAGGGGCACCGGTAAGGCCGATCCTGTCCGGATCACCAACGTGGCCATCAAGCCGTCCGGTTCCGCCGGCGCGGCCGACGTGACTTTCGACCTGGCCTGGGACCATTCCTGGCGGGCGGCCTGGGAAGTGAGCGAGGAGCAGCACGGCGGCAAAGGCCCGTTGAAACTCGAGAGCTGGGATGCGGCGTGGGTCTTCGTCAAGTTCCGCAGTCCCGGCGCCGACCAACATTCGCACGCGATGCTCTCGGCGAGCAAGGGCGACCACCGGGCGCCCGCCAGCGCGGCGCTGGACGTGGGTCTGACCGACGACGGCACGCGCGGCGTGGGAGTGTTCGTTTACCGCAAGGCGGCCGGGCACGGCCCGAACGACTTCAAGGGCGTGACGCTGCGCTGGCTGCACGGCGCGGTGGACCCCGCCGCCGTCGAACTGAAGGTGTATGCGCTGGAGATGGTCTATGTGCCGCAGTGTGCGTTCTGGGCCGGTGATGGTTCGACGGACCGTGTGAAGGGCCAGTTTTCGGCCGGCTACAGCGCCCATCCCTTCCGGGTGGAGAGCGAGCGAGCGCTCACGCTGGGCGGCGAAACGGCGGAGACGCTCAACAACCGCGATGCGGCGGGGATGGACCCGAGCAACAGGGACGATTTCAACAGCGACCAGCCGCGGACGCTTCCCGCGGAATTCCCGAAGGGCTACAAGGCGTTCTACTGTATGAAGCACGAGATCACGCAAAAGCAGTACGTGGACTTTCTCAACACGCTTTCGTATGGGGAACAGGCGGCCTGCACGCGGGAAGGGCCTAATGCGGCCCCCGGCGCCTTTGTCTTGCACAATCCGTCAAGCACGGGCACGGCCGAACGGCTTCGCAACGAGGTCCGGATTGCGGTGTCCGGCGTTCCGGACGCAGCCGTGCCCGTGCGAATCCCGCGGGGGACGTTTGTCGCGTCCGGCACAGTTCCGAAGCGCGGCGCGCCGGCGGTGTACGAGGCGGGTCTGCCCCACCTGGCGTGCAACTACGTCACGCTCAAGGATGGCGAGGTGTTCGCCGCCTGGGCCGGCTTGCGGCCGATGACCGAGTTGGAGTTCGAGAAGGCGTGTCGCGGACCGCTTCTGCCCGTGGCCAACGAGTATGCGTGGGGGACGGACCAGATCGCCGGCATGGATGCAAAGAACGGCAAGTACGTGCTCCAGAACGCCGGCCAGCCGGACGAGACCGTCGTGTGGGAGGGGGACAACGGCCCCGACGCCACGCGCGGCAACGCGCCCGATTTTGGCAGGCTCGGGAACTGGGACGGGCCGCTGCGAGTGGGAGTTTTTGCGACGCCCACGAGCGACCGTGTTCGGGCGGGTGCCTCCTACTGGGGGATTCTGGACCTGACCGGCAACCTGATGGAAACCGCCGTAGCGGTGAGCTATCCCGAAGGGCGCGCTTTCTCGGGCAGTCATGGCGACGGCGGTGCCGCGCCGTGGGCGGGTCTCTACTTCGGCCAGCGCGGCGGTGGCTTTCCAAGAGGCGCCCACCCATCCTTGGCGCATTCAACGTTTCGCATATCGAACCGTTTTATCGCTGCCAATCCTTGGTATGGGGGGGGAGTCGGGGCGCGGCATTTCTACCGGGGCTTCCGCTGCGTGCGCACGGCGAAGTGAAGCGGAAGGAATCGGCCTGCAGTATTCAAAGCTTGGACAACGTTTGAAAAAGGAAGAACCATGAAAAGAAAGACAATGCTGACGGTGATGGTGACCGGCCTTCTGTTGGGCGCAACGGGTTTGCGCGCGGATGGCCTGCGGATCGAGAACGTGACGGCGGCCCCGCGCGACGGCAAGACTGCGCTGGTCACCTTTGATCTCGCCTGGTCGAACGCGTGGCGGCACGGGAGCTTCCACGACGCGGCCTGGGTGTTCTTCAAGGTGCGGGCCGACGACAAGACGGGTTGGCAGCCGGTGCGGCTGGTGGCGGACAAGGTGGTGAATCCCACCGGCTACGGTCAGGAGCAAGGCGGCACGCGGCTGGAGTTCGTCGTGCCGGGAGGCGAGGACGGGTTCGTGGGCATGTTCGTGCGGCCGGCGGCGGAGGGCAAGGGCGTGGTGGCGGCGACGAAGGTCACAGCCGTCTGGGACCTCGCGGCCAACAAGGGCGTTCCGAAGGACCTGAAGGGCGCGAGCGTGCGGGGCTTCGGGATCGAGATGGTGTACGTGGCCGAAGGGCCGTTCTGCCTCGGGTCCGGCGGAAAAGAGTTGAACCGGTTCCACGCCTACACCGGCGATGGCCAGGAGACCCCGCCGTACCGGGTGACGGGGGCCGGCCCGATTGCGACCGGCCGACAGGAAGGCAAGCTGTGGGCGGCGGGCATTGCGCCGGAGGACGGCAGCCAGATTCAGCCCTCCTTCCCCAACGGGTATGCGGCCCTCTACTGCATGAAGTACTTCATCACCCAGGGGCAGTATGCGGACTTCTTGAACACCTTGACCGAGGCGCAGGCAAAAGAGCGTTTTCACATGGATGGTCACGGCCGGTGGATCAACCGCGCCGGGGAATCCCCGAATCACACCTATTCCGCCTCGGGGCGGCCCCCCAACAACTATTTTTCCCCGCGCGCGAGCGAGCGTGACCAGCGCTGCCCCTGGCTGTCCTGGGCGGACGGCGCGGTGTTCGCTGCCTGGGCGGGGCTGCGGCCGATGACGGAGCTGGAGTACGAGAAGGCATGCCGGGGACCGCTGAGCCCGACGCCGAACGAGCAAGGCCTGTCCTACTGGGGTGTGGTGGAGATGAACGCAGCCCTCGTGTATGAGCGCCTGGTGTCGGCCGGCAACGCCGCCGGGCGCGCGTTTGCGGGCACGCACGGCCGGGGCACCTTGAGCCTGCCGGCCGACTGGCCATCCGTTTTTGGCAGCGTGTTGTATCGCGGCGACTATGTTCACGGGCGCCAGTACTCTTCTGTCGGACACCTGCGGGTGTCGGGCCGTTTGAACGCGGTGGACGTGCATGCGGATCGGAAGACCCATCCGCTTGCGGGTTGGCGTGGCGCGCGTTCGGCGCCGAAGGGGGATGCGCTCGCCGGGCTGGTGGCCGTCCGGTTCGACCCCCGGATCGCGCGGCCCATCGCGCGCCTGGGCCGCCCTCTCCGCGCCGATGGGGTCCTGGACGAGTGGGGCAAGCCGGCGTTTACCCTCGGCGGCATCGCCGACCTCTTTCCGCTCTACCGCCGCTTTCCCTCGCCCGCCAGCCCGGACACCTGGCATGGCCCCGCGGACCTGGAGGCCAAGGTCTATCTGGGTTGGGACGCCGAGACGCTCTGTGTCGCGGTCATGGCGAGCGACGACCAGCACTTCAACACGAAAACCGGCCAGGATCTCTGGAACGGCGACGCCCTGCAAATGGGGCTGGTCACCGCGAGAGGTTTCCACTGGAACCTCGGGTTGGCTCTGACCCAGGAGGGCGTGGCTTTTCACCAGTTCGCGGGCGCGGGCGATACGCTGCTCAAGACAGCCGACTGCGCCGTGGTAAGGGACGACAAAGCCAAAGTCACCCACTACGAGCTGCGCCTGCCGCTCGCCGTCCTCGGCTTGGAGCCCGGGGCAGAGCTCGGCGTCAACCTCTTGTTGTTGGACGACGACGGCAAAGGGCAGCGCCACTGGCTCGCGTTGGCGCCGGGCCTCGCCCCCGGCTCATCGGCTGGCAGCAAGACCGCCCTCTATCCGCGGTTCGTTCTGGAGAAGTAGAAAGGAATCGCTTACGAACATGACTTGGTCAGCCAGAGGATACGCATTCATTCAGGGTGGGGCGGTGGCGATCGCCTGCGTTCTGCTGCTGGGGGCATGCCCCGCGCGCGCGGCGACAATCACTAACGTGGCGGTCGGGCCGCGCGACGCGAAGACCGCGACCGTGCAGTTCGACATCGCCTGGGAGAATTCCTGGCGCCACGAGGCCAACCATGACGCGGTCTGGGTGTTCTTCAAGGCGCGGGCCGAGGGCGCGACGGAGTGGCAGCACGTCCGGTTGGGTGCGGACAAGGTGCTGAATCCCACGGGGTACGGCCAGGAAAAGGGCGGCACAGCGCTGGACTTCATCGTGCCCGATGGTGAGGACGGTTTCCTCGGCATGGTCGTGCGGCGAGCGGAGTACGGCGTCGGGAAGGTGGCGGCGACCAAGGTGACGGCCGTCTGGGACCTTGCCGCCAACAAGGGGATTACCAAGGACACGAAGGTCAGCGTGCGGGCGATCGGCATCGAGATGGTGTTTGTGCCCGAGGGGCCGTTCTACCTGGGCATGGGCGGAACGGAGGC
>Ga0194112_10011211_pt1 | contig 11130 bp, 9 predicted proteins | sample TA2MahC400mmetaG_FD_146191 | JGI IMG/M metagenome (GOLD analysis project Ga0194112, IMG submission 146191) | Freshwater microbial communities from Lake Tanganyika, Tanzania - TA2015016 Mahale Deep Cast 400m | ecosystem: Environmental > Aquatic > Freshwater > Lake | place: Tanzania: Lake...
GGCTCTCGCCGGACAACATGGCCCTCTTCCGCCGCTACATGGGGCCGGACTGGTGCACCCACCCGGCATCCCCCGACCTGCTGAACATGGTCAACCAAATCCCGGACGAGGAACTGTGGCACGCCCACGAGCTGCGCCGTTCGCACATGGTCAGATCCGTCCGCGAGTGGATGGAAGACCAGTACAGCGCGCGCAACGCCACGCGGGCGGACGTCGCCCAGGCGAAATCGGTGCTGGACCCCGAATGCCTGACCATCGGTTTCGCGAGACGCTTCGCGTCTTACAAGCGGGCTTCGCTGCTTCTCAGCGACCCTGACCGGTTCAAGGCCATACTCTCGAACAACGAGCGCCCGGTTCAGTTCATATTCGCGGGCAAGGCTCATCCGGCCGACGATCACGGCAAGGCCATCATCCGCCAGATCGTGCAGTTCGCCACCCACTCGGGAGTGCGGCGCCGTCTGGTGTTCCTCGAAAACTACAACATCGAGATAGCGCGCACGCTCATCCAGGGCGTGGATGTATGGATGAACACGCCACGTCGCCCGCACGAGGCCAGCGGCACGTCCGGAATGAAGGCCGCCGTCAACGGCGGACTCCACCTAAGCACTCTGGACGGTTGGTGGTGCGAAGGCTACAGCCGCGATTGCGGATGGGCAATCGGCGACGGCGAGGTGTACGACGACCCGGAGCACCAGGATTCGGTTGAGGCGCAGGCTCTCTACAACCTTCTCGAAAACGACGTCATTCCGAAGTTTTACGACCGTCAGGTCGGCGATCTGCCGGCAACGTGGGTCAAGATGATGAAGGGCTCGATCCGTATGGCGCTGGGGCACTTCACCAGCCATCGCATGGTCGCTGAATACAGGGAACGCTTCTACACGGAAGCCGCACAGCACAACAAGGAATTGAACGCCAACTCGGCCGCGACGGCACGCGCGCTCGTTAAACAACGCGAACGACTCTCCGCGTTCTGGAAGGACGTCCGCGTATCGGCCCCGACCGCGGACCGTCCCGTGTCGCTTCTTCACGTCGGAGACAGTTTCACGGTGCGCACAAGCGCCGTGCTCGGCTCTCTCACGCCGGATGAAGTGGATATCGAGGTGTACCACGGGCCTGTTGATTCCAAGAACCGCATCGTTCAGAGTTCCGTCCAGAAGATGAAGTTGGCGAAAGAAACCGGCGGCGGAACGTACGAATACGAGCACAGGATCGACTGCGAACATACGGGGCGCTACGCTTTCACTTGCCGGGCATCGCCGGCGGGGCGTGACTGGAAATCAATGATGCTGGGTCTTATCACATGGTCAGACGGCGAGTAAGGACATCTGCCGCGGACGCGGCCGGCCAGGGCGAGGTTACGGCCAAGACCACCCACTCGATGTCGGAGGTCTTCGGGAAGAGGGCCAACCCGCGCATACTGGTCGTCACGCCGGAGATAACATACCTGCCTCCCGGCATGGGCAACATGGCCAACCGCCTCACCGCCAAGGCCGGCGGCCTGGCGGACGTCTCGGCATCCCTGGTCTCTGCCCTGTTCGAGATGGGCGCGGATGTGCATGTCGCACTCCCGCACTACCGCAGAATGTTCCACATAGAGGTCGCGAACCTCATCAGCGACGAACTGCGCATCTACCAGAGCAAGCTGCCGCACACCAGGATTCACCTCGCGGAAGACCGCGCCTTCTACTACCGCGACGAGGTGTACAGCAACTACTCGGAGGACAACCCCAAGATCGCCACCGCCTTCCAGCGCGAAGTCCTGAACAACATCATTCCCCGCGTCAATCCAGACCTCATTCACTGCAACGACTGGATGACCGGCCTCATCCCCGCGGCGGCGCGCCGCATGAACATCCCGTGCCTCTTCACTCTCCACAATATACACACCCACGAGCTGCCGCTTGCCGTGATCGAAGACCGCGGCATTGACGCGGCGTCGTTCTGGAAATACCTCTATTTCAAGTACCCCCCGCGCAGTTACGAGGAATCGCGCGCCGGCAATGTGGTGGACCTCCTCGCAAGCGGCATATTCGCATCCCACTTCATCAACACCGTGAGCCCGTCATTCCTGAGAGAGATTGTTGAGGGCCAGCATGATTTCATTCCAGGCCATGTGCGCAACGAGATAGCCAGCAAGGTCCGGGCAGGCTGCGCGGTCGGGATACTCAATTCCCCCGACGCCACCTTTCATCCCCAGACAGACTCCATGATCCATGCACGGTTCTCGAGCAGCGACTTCGTCGCCGGGAAAAGGGCGAACAAGCTGGACTTCCAGGCGAAAACCGGATTGGCGGCCAATCCTGACGCGCCGCTGTTCTTCTGGCCTTCGAGACTTGATCCCATTCAGAAAGGCTGCCAGCTACTCACCCATATCCTCCATGACGTGGTGTCCGCCTACTGGGATGACGGCATCCAGATCGCCATAGTCGCCAACGGCTCATATCAGAAGCATTTCCACGACATAGTGCGGGCCCACGACTTCTACGACCGCGTTTGCGTCTGCGATTTCGACGACCCGCTCTCTCACCTGGGCTACGCGGCTTCCGACTTCACTCTTGTCCCTTCGCGCTTCGAGCCCTGCGGCCTTCCCCAGATGGTCAGTTGCCTGTACGGATCCCTCCCCGTGGTCCACGAAACAGGGGGGCTGAAGGACACGGTCGAGCATATCTCCGTCGAAAACAGCACCGGCAACGGCTTCGTGTTCCGCGTCTTCGACGCCGGCGGACTCCGATGGGCAATTGACCGGGCAATGGATTTCCACCGCCTTCCAGCGCCGGTCCGGGAAGCCCAGACACGGCGCGTCATGATCGAGAGTGCCGGCCGGTTCACTCACCAAGTCACGGCAAGGCGCTATTTCGACATTTACGAAGAGATGCTCAAACGTCCGCTCGTTCGTGAATTCTGAGCGGCCCCGCGAACTCCGGAGGCGGCGCATCCGATGACTGGTCAACGGCGCACCAACGCCAGATTGTCCGACGACCCCTATCTTAGCCCGTTCCTGCCCGTGATCGAACGACGCCATTCCTTCGCGGTAGAGGCGGCGAAACGAATCGGAAACGGCCGTCCGATCGAAGATGCCGCGCTCGGTCACCTGCACTTCGGGTTGCATGGCCGCGGACGCGACCGCGTGCTGCGCGAATGGGCGCCTAACGCAAGCTCCATCCACGTAATCGGCGACTTCTCCGGATGGCGTGAAGTAGAGGAATGCCGCATGCGCCCCGCAGAACGCCCCGGCGAATGGGAACTTGTCCTGCCGCGATCCCTGCTCCCGCACGGGAGTCTCTACCGGCTTCGCGTGCGATGGAACGGAGGCGAAGGCGACCGTATCCCTTCGTATGCAACACGCGTTGTGCAAGACCCGTCCACCCTGATATTCAACGCCCAGGTCTGGGATCCGCCCGCACCCTACGAATGGCGGAATTCCGCCCCCCCCCGCCCCGATGCATTGCTGATCTACGAGTCCCACCCGGGTATGGCACAGGAAAAGGAGGGCGTGGGGTCGTTCGACGAGTTCCGGACGGCCATGCTCCCGCGTATCGCGGAAGTCGGCTACAACACGGTGCAGATGATGGCCGTGATGGAGCACCCGTACTACGGGTCGTTCGGCTACCACGTCTCGAATTTCTTCGCAGTCTCTTCGCGCTTCGGAACCCCGGACGACTTCCGACGCCTGGTTGACGACGCGCACGGCATGGGGTTGCGGGTCATAATCGACCTGATTCACTCACACGCCGCACCAAACGCAGTCGAAGGGCTGGCCCTTTTCGACGGAACACGACACCAGTACTTCCACGCCGAGGGACGCGGCCTGCACCCGGCATGGGGATCCCTGTGTTTCGACTACGCCAGGCCTGAAGTGGTTCATTTCCTCCTGTCGAACTGCCGGTTCTGGCTGGAAGAGTACCGCATTGACGGCTTCCGCTTCGACGGAGTGACAAGCATGCTGTACCTCCATCACGGGTTCGGCCCCGCATTCGATTCGTACGACCGCTACTTCGACGCGTCGGTTGACGAAGACGCTCTCACTTATCTCGCCCTCGCGAACAGACTGATCCATTCCGTCCGCCCGGACGCAGTCACCATTGCCGAGGACGTGAGCGGAATGCCAGGCCTCGCGGCGCCTTGGGAGGACGGGGGCTGCGGGTTCGACTACCGACTCGCAATGGGCATACCTGATATGTGGTTCAAGCTGGCAAGGGACGTCCCGGACGAGAACTGGAATGTCGACCACATCTGGCGTGAACTGACGAACAGGCGCCCCGACGAACAGGTCATATCCTACGTCGAGTCGCACGACCAGGCACTGGTCGGCGGCAAGAGCATGGCTTTCCAACTGATGGACGAGGCGATGTACCGCGCCATGCGCATCACCGACGAGGAACTGCGCATAGACCGCGGAATGGCCCTCCACAAACTTATGCGCCTTGCAACCCTGGCATCGGCTTCTCACGGCTACCTGAACTTCATGGGCAATGAATTCGGGCATCCGGAATGGATAGACTTCCCGCGCGAGGGCAACAATTGGTCGTATCGCCACGCCAGACGCCTCTGGAGTCTTCGATCGGACCCGTCACTCCGGTTCCATTTCCTCGCCGATTTCGATCGCGATCTCCTCAGACTCATCACGGATGCCGGCATTGTCGGATCAGCTCTCCCGCAGCGTCTTCCGGGCATTTCATCCGCCGGTGTGATTGCGTTTGGACGCCGCAACTACTTCTTCATTCTCAATTTCCATCCGTCCGTCTCCTACCCGGATCTGCCTGTCGAATTGCCGCCGGGGTCATACCGCCTCGTGTTTGACACCGATTCCGCCGCCTACGGCGGCCACGGAAGGGTTAATCCAGGTCAGCAGTTCGCCTCCGCTCCGTCAGCGTGCGGATCCGAACTTCGCCACTGCATCTCCGTCTATCTCCCCTGCAGAACCGGGCTTGTGCTTGTGCGAGAAATGCCGGCCCGAGGCATGTCGCGGTGAACATCTGCCCGATCTGCAACGAAGGCGGATTCGGGACTCTTCCACGCGCCGGGGTGTGGATGCTCATATTCATGGTCGCATCGGCGCTGGTCGTGATCGCCGTCTTCCCTTTCATCCTCCGCAAACGCCGGCAACGGGCGCGAAGGGAAATCGAGGAACGGGTGCGCAGCGCAATGGACAAGATTCTCGCGGACGGACGAGTTGAAGGCCCCAAAGGCCCGTACGTGAGACACATACCGTGGAATGCGGGAACCGACGCGTCAACGCCGATGCACGGCCATCCGCGCCCGAAAGCATACCGCGGAACCGAATGGCCGTGATCGCGGACGCCCCGCCGCTTCCCATGCAGACAGGCAGACGCTCACCATGTTTGTCCTTGTTTCCGCAACCACCGCATCTATGATCACGGACAGGCAAAGGCCGCAACAAAGGGAGGTGGACAATGAATGATCAGACGCCCGCATCAGGAGAACGGACCGACGTTGCACCGGAGATGCCGCAGGCCGCGCCAGCTCCGTTTGATCCCAAGACGGTAGAGGAAGGCAAGGCTTTCGCGATTCTCAGCTACGCCATCAGCTTCCTTGGACTCCCGTTCTTTGTCATTCCGCTGATCCAGCGGAACAACAAGTTCAGCCTCTACCATGCCAAGCAGTGCCTGATGCTCTGGATAGCCGCCGCCGCTGTCGCCGTGGCCAGTTCCGTTCTGGCCGTAATATGCATTGGCTTCATCATCGGCATCGTCGGCGGAATCGGCATGCTGGTCCTGAACGTCATGGGCCTCATGAATGCTATCCGGGGCGAGGTGAAGCCGCTGCCGTTGATCGGCAAATGGGCCGAGGACTGGTTCAAGGGCATTCAGACAGTCTGAAACTGAAACTGCTCGCCACGCGGGAATGCGGGACCTTCCCCGAGGCCGCCATCGGCCTCGGAGCGGTCCCGTTTTCGTTTGCGGCGCTTTGGACGGTCCTGAAGTGGTTCCCGCGCGTCCTGCCTGGCTGCTTTCTGCATGATCGCTTCGGCGTGCCCTGTCCGGGATGCGGAACGGTCCACTGCGCGGAATTGATCCTCCGCGGACAGGTCGCGGCTGCCGTACGCAGCCAGCCGCTCGCCGTCGCAGTCGCCGCCGCCGCTGTCACCTTCTCCGCCTACTCCGCCTTGGTTCTGGCCTTCGATCTGCCGCGACTGAGGTTGGCGATGTCCCGGAAAGACAAAGCCTGCGCCGCCGCGCTTGCCATCGCCACGGTCGGTATCAATTGGGCTTATCTGGGCCTCGTCTCCGGCGGCTGAGCCCAACCGTGCGGCGCGGGGTGCAACTGTCAGTTCTTCGCGCGCCCACGGCCGTGCCGCTTCCCGGCCAGCGCGGATGGCGGCAGGAAGGGCTTGACGAACGCCTCGCGGAAATCGTACCCGCCCGCGAAGTCCTCTCTCTTGTCGCTCTCGGTCTTGCCCAGTATGCCGGCTTCAACGAGGTTGAACACGATCTCGCCGAAATCCTCCGTCTTCTTGACCCCCCACTCCTTGAAGACCGTGGCGGCCATCGGACCGAATTCGCGCAGGGCGAAGTCGCGTATGCATTCGAGCAGTTCCTGCCCGGTGATATGCCTGCCCGGTCCCTCTTCCGGCTTCTTCAGCGCCTTTGCCGCGTCGTCAAGCGCCTCGCGGATGAAGACGTATGATTCAAGATCATAGCGACTGTCCTTTTCCACTATCCGGCGCGCCGCCTCCCTGAAATCAGCCTCATGCATTTCCGGTCCCCCCAGACTCCATTCCACCGGTGATCTTCTCGGCATAGCCGGCCATTTCTTCACGATTCTCGTACGAACCCGCCTTCCAGTTCCATGAATGCCGGTCGTCCTCGAACCGCGGAATTACATGGAAATGGATATGAGGAACGACCTGACCCGCAACGCGCCCGTTGGCCTGGGTAACGTTTATCCCGTCGGCCTTAAGCCCCTTCATCTGTGCGTCAGCCACTATCCGCACCACCCTGATAAGACGCGACAATACCTCGTCAGGTGTGCCGGTGATCGGATCGTAATGCCTCTTAGGAACCACCAGGACATGCCCCTTCACCACCGGCCCTATGTCCATGAATGCGACGACATGCTCGTCCTCGTAGACCTTCTGAGCGGGAATCCGCCCCTCAACTATGCCGCAGAACACACACTCGTCCCCCATCTCAGACCTCCCCGCCGCGCCATTCTCCCGCCTTCACAGCGGCGTTTTGGCTTGCTTCCGTGGCCCGGAATCTGCTCCAAATCATCACCGGAAACTACACCATTCCCGTGCCCCGGCAAAGGGCTAAGAACTCCCGAAAGGAGCTGCCATGAGAAGATCGTTGTCCGCCGTCCTCGTTGCCTGCATGCTGGCCGCAGGCGCCTTGACCAGTTCGGCCGGATGGGTTGGCGTAACCGCAAAGGCCGGAACCCAGGGAGCCGGCGCCGACCTGACACTCAAGCTTCTTCCCAGACTGAACCTGCGCGCTGGAGTCAACTACTTCGATCTCGACCTTGACCTGTCGCTCGACGAAGCAAATGTCCAGAGTTCGATCACGTGGCTTACATTCCCCGTGCTCCTCGACGTTCACCCGTTCGGAGGCGGTTTCCGTCTGTCCGGCGGCGTTGTGTTCAACAACACGAAGGCCACTCTGTCCGCCGTCCCGAATGAGACCCTCGAGTTGCAGAATACCGACTACGAGATTCTCGGGCTTGACGGCAAGATCACGCTTGAACCGACCGGCTACTACGCCGGATTCGGTTACGGCAACGCCGTGAGCAGGAACGGCCGGTGGCATTTCGCCTGCGATTTCGGGGTGATGTATGGCGATTCACTGCAGGCTTCCGCCAACGCAACCGCGACCGACCCGCTGCTGCAGGAGGCGCTCAATGCCGACCTGGATGCGGAGATAAGGCAGTTTGAGAAAGATACCGAAGGGCTTGTCTTCTATCCCGTGCTGTCTGTCGGCGTATCTCTTGCATTCTGAAACGCGCCGCCACCTGCCGCCACCTGCGCAGGGCATGCCCCGCCCGCGTGGTTCAACGGTGCAGGTTTCCCCGCCATGCCATGACTGCTAGCCCGAGGATGAACAGGCCGACCACCACGAGCAACGCGCGCCGCTCGGACGGCGCCATTGAGACGAAAGATGCAACCGTTCTCGCCGCCCTGGATAGAAACTGCCGAGCCATGCCCGTCATGAAGCCACAACGTTGACCAGCTTGCCGGGAACGACAATCACTTTCCGCACGGTCATTCCTTCGGTGAATTTCAGAACGTTGGCGTCCGACAGCGCCGCCTTCTCCATCGTTTCCCGATCAGCGTCCGCGGAAACCACCGCCCTGCCACGGACCTTTCCGTTCACCTGCACAGCAATCTCGATCTCGTCCCTCGCAAGCGCCTCGGGGCTGAATTCCGGCCACGGGACGGCCATCAGCGGCGCCTTGTGCCCAAGTTCCGTCCAGAGCTCGTCGGAGATGTGCGGCGCAAAGGGAGAAAGCAGGACCACCAGCGTCTCCATCGCGTTCCTGTAAACTCGCCTTGTCCCCGCGGAACTCGATTCGCCAAGCTCGCAAGCATCAATAGCGTTCAGCAGCTCCATGATTCTGGCTATCGCCGAATTGAACCGGAATCCCTCCTCAATGTCGAAGGTGACCTGCTGGATGGCGGTGTGAACTGCGCGGTGAAGTTCACGGACAGCCGGTTCCATACCGTCCATAGGCGGCACGCCGGCCTCAAGACCGGTAATGAACTGCCTCTTGTCGTATACCTTCCTCCATAGCCGCCGCAGAAAACGAACCGCGCCCTCGATCCCCTGGTCGCTCCACTCGGCATCCTTCTCCGGCGGGCCGATGAAGAGCGTGTAGAGCCGGAGCGTGTCCGCTCCATACTCGACCACCAGCTCATCGGGACTGACAACATTGCCCTTGGACTTGGACATCTTGTAGAGCTGCCCGTCCTTTGAACTCCGCTTGCAGATCATCCCCTGCGTAAACAGCGCACCGAACGGCTCGCGGAACCCGACGTGTCCGGCGTCGTGAAGAACTTTCACGATGAAACGTGAGTAAAGGAGATGCAGAACAGCATGCTCCACACCGCCTATGTACTGGTCAACCGGCAGCCACCTGTTCACGTCTTCGCGGTCGAACGGAACATCCGCCCGCCCCGGACTCACGTAACGCAGGAAATACCAGCAGGAGCACAGCCACTGTGCCAGCGTGTCGGTCTCTCTCTTCCCCGGCCCGCCGCAGGAAGGACACTTCGCGGATGGAAAGGCGGCATGCGAAGCCAGGGGGTTCCCGCGCTCCACCCTGAAATCAACGTCGTCCGGAAGAAGGACGGGCAAATCCTCCTCTCGCACGGGAACGGCGCCGCACTTCCCGCAATGCACGATAGGGATCGGCGCGCCCCAATAACGCTGCCTGCTGATGAGCCAGTCTCGCAGACGGTACGTGACTGACGAGTCCCCGAACCCGCCTTGGGCCGCGTGCCGGATCATTCCGGGTATCGCATCCCTGTTCCGTTGCCCGTCGAACGGACCTGATGCAACCATCGGACCGTCACCGACATATGCTTCGGTCATGACCGTTGCATCCAGCGGCCGTTCCTCGTTCTGGATGACAACCTTGACCGGTATGCCGTACTCCCGTGCGAATTCAAAATCGCGCTGGTCATGTGCTGGAACAGCCATCACCGCGCCGGTGCCGTATTCCATCAGCACGTAGTTCGTCACCCAGAGAGGAACGTTTTCTCCGTTGAACGGGTTGCGCACATGGAACCCGCTGAACACCCCCTCCTTGCGTGTCGCGCCGTCAGAGCGCACGGCGGCCGACACCATGAGCTGGCGGCTGATGAAATCCATGACCTCGGTTTCGCGCGGCGACCCCGCAATCAGCTTTCGGACCAGCGGATGTTCCGGCGCTATCGCCAAGAACGTAACCCCGTATATCGTGTCAGGCCTGGTCGTAAAAATAGGGCAGGGATCGCCGGTCTCGCTGACCGTAAACTCAACCCTGGCGCCCTCTGAACGCCCGATCCAGTTCGCCTGCATCTGGCGCACTTTCTCCGGCCACTTCGGCAGGAGGTCCAGGTCGTCGAGAAGCTTCTGGGCGTAGTCCGTTATTTTGAAGAACCACTGGTCCAAGTCTCTCTTGGCAACCGGCCTCCCGCATCGGTCGCACGTCCCGTCGGCAAGGACCTCCTCGTTCGCAAGGGTCGTGCATAGCTCGCACCAGTTCACAGGGGCGCATTTCCTGTACGCAAGCCCCCGCTTGTGGAGTTGCAGGAATATCCACTGGGTCCAGCGGTAGTACTCAGGGTCGGACGTGTCTACCTCGCGATTCCAGTCGTATCCAACCCCCCACTGCCGGAGTTGCCTCTTCATGTGGGCAATGTTCTGGCGTGTAGAATCCTTAGGGTGTATCCCCTTGTCCTTGGCTGCGTTCTCGGCGGGAAGGTCGAACGCGTCCCAACCCATGGGAGAGAGGACCTCGAAACCGCGCATCTTCTTGTAGCGCGCAAGGACGTCACCGATGATGTAGTTTCTGCCATGCCCGACGTGCATCGTCCCCGACGGGTAGGGAAACATGGTCAGACAGTAGAACTTCTTGTCGGATCTGGACGTGTCGGCGGTGAAACAGGCACTGTCGTCCCACAGTTTCTGCCAGCGGGCCTCTATCTCCGCGAACGGATACTTCTCCTGCATTTCGTCGCCGCGCCCCCCGCGATCCATCTATCTCTCCAGCAGGCCGGACGGATCAGTCGCGGCGCCGATGTACCTATTGTCGATCCATGTGCCCTGAAAAACCCTGCCATCAGCGCAGACGTACCTGCCATCCCCGCTCAACCGGCCGAGACGCATGGCGCCTTCATAGGTGTCATCGTTCGCGAACTTCACGGAGCCGGATCCTTCCAGCATCCGTCCCTTGCTCCACGTTGCCTCCACTTTCCCGCCGTTGGCAAACAAGTAAACGCCCTTGCCGGAGAACAGGCCTGCGCTCCATTCACCCGAATACACATCTCCGCCGGCGAAGGCATAGACGCCTGAGCCGTTCCGTACCCCATCGGTGAAGTTGCCTTCATAGACCGCACCGTCGGGATACTCCATCCTGCCTCGGCCATCCGGAACGCCGGAAACCATCTCACCCACGTATTTCACTCCGCCC
>Ga0194112_10011215_pt1 | contig 11126 bp, 9 predicted proteins | sample TA2MahC400mmetaG_FD_146191 | JGI IMG/M metagenome (GOLD analysis project Ga0194112, IMG submission 146191) | Freshwater microbial communities from Lake Tanganyika, Tanzania - TA2015016 Mahale Deep Cast 400m | ecosystem: Environmental > Aquatic > Freshwater > Lake | place: Tanzania: Lake...
CGCTCCGGCGGGAGGGGGTCGGGGGGAGGGAAGCGGACTGCTCCCCCTCCCGCTCCGGCGGGAGGGGGTCGGGGGGAGGGGGGCGGAGGGCGCGCGAAGGCCTCAGCCGCGCCCTTCGCATCCCCCTCCGGCCCTGACGGGCCACCTCCCCCGCTGGGGCGGGGGAGGAGAGCCTGCGCTCCCCCTCCCGCTCCAGCGGGAGGGGGTCGGGGGGAGGGAAGCGGACTGCTCCCCCTCCCGCTCCGGCGGGAGGGGGTCGGGGGGAGGGGGGCGGAGGGCGCGCGAAGACCTCGGCCGCGCCCTCTGCTTCCCCCTCCGGCCCTGGCGGGGCACCCCCCCCGCTGGGGCGGGGGAGGAGGGCCTGCGCTCCCCCTCCCGCTCCGGCGGGAGGGGGTCGGGGGAAGGGATGCGGACTGCTCCCCCTCCCGCTCCGGCGGGAGGGGGTCGGGGGGAGGGAAGCCAAGGGCGCGCGAAGACCTCAGCCGCGCCCTCCGCTTCCCCCTCCGGCCCTGGCGGGCCACCTCCCCCGCTGCCGCGGGGGAGGAGAGGTTGGCTAGAACCTCGCCAGGGCCGCGGTGTAGGCGTCGTACTCGCGCGGGGTGCCCAGCGACTCGGTGGCGATCACCTGGCGCACCGTGCCTTCGGCGTCGAGCACGAAGGTGGCCCGGTTGGCACAGCCCCGCTCCTCGTTGAAGACGCCGTAGAGGCGGGAGACCTCGCCGTGGGGCCAGAAGTCCGACAGCACCGGGAAGTTGAAGCCGTTCTCCGCCGACCACTTGGCCAGGGCGGGCCGGGGGTAGGTGGTCACCATCACGATGTTGGCGTCGAGGGCGTTCAGGTCGGCGAAGTGGTCGCGCAGGGTGCAGGCCTCGCCGTCGCAGAGGCCGGTCCAGGGGAAGGGGATGAAGACGAGCAGCGTCTTGCGGCCCTTCGCCTGCTCCAGGCTGAAGGGGGTGCTGTCGGTGTTGGGCAGGGTGAACCCGGGGGCGGGGGTGCCGACGGAAACGGGCATTTCGTGACGACCTTTCGTTGGCTGAGTGCGGGCATGGTACGCGGCCTGCCGGCCCAGAGAAGAGGGCTCTAGAGCAGGAGGCGGGCCGCCCAGCCCACCGGGTCCTCCAACTCGGCAGGGCCGGGCAAGCCGTCGGGGCCGTCCCACAGGCGGGCCAGGGCCTCCTCGCCCCAGCGGCGCGCCACCTCGGTGCAGAAGGTGGTGCCGCGGCGATAGCGGTGGTGCTCCAGGTCGAGCCCGAGCATGCGCTGCAGCATCTGCTCTCCGGGGGACGGCTCGGCGCGGCGCCGGTCGATGGCCTCCCGCAGGCGGGGCGCCTCCGGGATGAGGCCGGGGGCGGCACGCTCCACCAGCCACTCGGCGTAGCCCTCGAGCAGCGCCATGAAGGCTTGAAGCCGGCGCAGCGCCTGCTCCGACTCCGGCCCGGCCACCAGGCCGCTGAGCACGGAGGGGTCGTCGAGGAGGTCCTGGAGGCGGTCGGGATCCTGCAGGGCTTCCAGGCGCTCCTGCAGGCCGGCGGGGTCGGGCCGCAGGCCGTCGACGAAGGCGGCGACCAGATCGCCCAGGTGGCGGCGCACCCAGGGGACGGCGACCTCTGCCCGGTGGGCCGCCTCGTGGAGGGCGAGCCACAGCCGCGCCTGGCGCTCGTCGAGGCCGTGATCGGCGGTGAAGGCGGCCAGGTTGGGCACCACGAAGGAAGGCGGGGCCCCTTGGACCGGCAGGCCCACGTCGAACCCGGCCAGCACCCGATGGCTCAGGAAGCCGGCCATGCTGCCCATTTGCATGCCCACCAGGGCGGGCCCCAGCGGCAGCATGAGGGGTCCGGCCTCTCCTGCTTCGGAACCCCCCATCTTGGCCGCCAGCGGCTCGGCCAGGTAGGCGAAGCCGGTGACGCTCTCCGCCGCCCAGGAGCGGCGGTCCAGGGTGCGCACGGCCCCGGCGGCGGCGTCCAGCGGGGAGACGGCCGCCACCCGCAGGGCGGCGGTGTGGGTCAGTTCGGCGAGCTCTTCGGCCACCCAGGGGTCCACCGGCTCTGCCGGGCCGGCCACGCTCTCGGCGACCTCACGGGCCAGTCCCCAGTTGATCGGGCCCGGGGTTTCGAGCAGGCGGCGCAGGCGGTCGAAGAGGTTGTCGGTCACACCCCCTCCGGGCGCTCCATGAGGGACACCGGGATGGCCTGGACCGCTCCCTCCCGTTCGACCTGCAACTCCACGATCTCACCCACCCGCTGGAAACGGAGCAAGACCACCAGCCGTTCCATGGTGGCCAGCGGCTCTCCGCCCACCGAGAGGATGATGTCTCCTGCCTGGATCCCGGCGGCAGCGGCGGCGGTGCCGGCTATCACGCTGACCACCGCCACCCCGGCCGGCACGGTGGAGCCGTCGTCCTCCTGGCGGAAGAAGGTGCGCCCCTCGATCCCGAGGAAGGGATGGTCGGCCTCGCCCCGGGCGATGAGCTGCTCGGTGACGATCGACACCAGTTCCACCGGGATGGCGAAGCCGAGCCCCTCGGCCCCGACGTCGCTGATGCCGATGGCAGCGGTGATGCCGATGAGGCGGCCCCGGGCATCCACCAGGGCACCGCCGCTGGAGCCCCGGGTGATGGGAGCGTCCGTCTGGATGAGCCCGTACAGGTACTCGTTGGCCCCGGTGCGGAGTTGCCGGTCGAAGGCGGAGACCACCCCCACCGTCACCGAGGGCCCTCCGGCCAGGCCCAGCGGGCTGCCGATGGCGATGGCCGGGTCTCCGATCTCGAGATCGACCGACGACCCGAGAGTGACGGGGGTGAGGCCGGAGGCGGCGATGCGCAGCACGGCGAGGTCGGTGGCGGCATCTTCACCCACCACCTCTGCCGGGTAGGCGCGTCCCCCGGCGAAGATGACCCGCACCCGGGCGGCGCCGGCGACGACGTGCTCGTTGGTCACCAGGAGCCCGTCGGCGCGGAGCACCACCCCCGAACCGGAGCCGTCGGCGATGAAGTCGCCCGCGGCCGCGGAGGACACCTCGACGGTCACGATCGAAGGGAGCACCGCCTGGGCCACGGCGGCGGCCCCGACGGCTGCCGCCTCGGTGCGCACGATGCGGGTCTCGACGCGCTGCACCACCTCGACCGGCCGGCCGCGGTCGAACCAGAGCAGGAAGGCCCCCGCGGTGAGGGCCGCCCCCAGGGCCCCGGCGGTCAACCCCACCAGGGCGTAGCGCCGACCCTGCCTGGGGACCGACGGCCTCGGGGGGTCGGGCGGCACCGCGGCGAAGGGTTCCGCGGGCAGCGGTCCGACCATCCCGGGGGCGGGATCGGGAACCGGAGCCGGGACGGCCGGGTCGCCCGGCGGGGCGGCGGGGAGGGCCTCCGGGGCGCGTTCCGGCTCGGCGCCGCCTTCGATCGGCAGGTCGTGCGGCTCCCGGGTTTTGTCCTCCATGTGATGGATTCTATGGAGGGGAGCCGCCAAACCGGCCCCGGAGCGGGTCGGGCGGGCGGGCGCGAGACACCGGGTGGGCGCCGCGGTCCAGGCCGGCGTGCCCCCGGGCGCGATTGCAGAGCGGAATCGCTCGACAGGTTGGGTTAGTAGTTATTAGCCTGGCGCCGGCCAGGTACGGAGTGAAGGTCGGGGAGGGCCCGGTTCGGTGCTCGCACTGAAGAACGTCGAGGTCGTGTACCACGATGTGATCCTGGTGCTGCGCGGCATCTCGCTCCAGGTACCCGACGGCGCCATCGTCGCTCTCCTCGGCGCCAACGGCGCCGGCAAGACCACCACCCTGCGGGCGATCAGCGGCATCCTCGACGTGCAGAACGGGAAGATGACCAAAGGGGAGGTCACCCTCGACGGCCAGCGCATCGACCACCTCTCCGCGTCCAAGATCGTGAAGCTCGGGGTGAGCCAGGCCCTGGAGGGCCGGCGCGTTCTGGCCGAACTGACGGTCGAGGAGAACCTTCGCCTCGGGGCCCACACCAACCGCCGGCGCCTCGGCGAGAACATGGATCGGGTGTACGGCCTCTTCCCCGACCTCAAGCAGCGCCCCAAGTTCATCGCCGGGTACCTGTCGGGGGGCCAGCAGCAGATGCTGGCCATCGGTCGGGCCCTCATGTCGGCACCCCGCTACCTGCTGCTCGACGAGCCCAGCCTGGGCCTGGCGCCCATGCTGGTGCAGGAGATCCGGGACATCATCGTGGAGATCAACCGCCAGGGCACGGGGGTGCTCCTGGTGGAGCAGAACGCCGGCATGGCTCTGACCGTCTCGTCGCACGGATACATCCTGGAGACCGGGAAGATGGTCATGGACAAGGCCTCGGCGGAGCTGCTGAAAGACGAGGACGTGCGGGAGTTCTACCTGGGCCTGCATTCGGGAGGCGACCAGATCCGGTCCTTCGCCGAGGTCAAGCAGTACCGGCGGAAGAAGAGGTGGCTCTCGTGAGGGCGCTCCGCTTGCACGAGGTGCTCCCTGCCGGAGGCGAGTCGGGGCGGGTGATCCTCGAAGTGGAGGATGTCCACCTCTCCTTCGCCGGGGTCAAGGCAGTCGACGGCGTCTCCTTCCGGGTTCACACCAACGAGTTGTTCGCCATCATCGGCCCCAACGGCGCCGGCAAGACCTCCATCTTCAACTGCATCTCCGGCGTCTACCGCCCCCAGCAGGGGTCGATCCGCTTCCAGGGCCGGGATCTGCTGGGCGTGCGCCCCGACCGCATCGCCGGCCTGGGCATCGCCCGCACCTTTCAGAACATCGAGTTGTTCCCCCAGATGACGGTGCTCGACAACCTGATGCTGGGCCGGCACCAGCATCTGAACTACGGGACCCTGGCGGCCATCGCCCGGGTGGGCAAGGCCAGCCGCGAGGAGGCTCGGAACCGCGAGGTGGTCGAAGGCATCGTGGAGTTCCTGGGCCTGCAGCCGGTGCGCAAGTCCTACGTGTCGATGCTGCCCTACGGCCTGCAGAAGCGGGTGGAGCTGGGCCGGGCGCTGGCCATGGCCCCGCAGCTGCTGATGCTCGACGAGCCGGTGGCGGGCATGAACCTCGAGGAGACCGAGGACATGGCCCGCTTCATCCACGACATCCGCTGGGAGCTGGGCATCGGGATCATCCTGGTGGAGCACGAGATGCGGATGGTCATGGACCTGGCCGACACCGTGTTCGCCCTCGACTTCGGCAGGCCGATCGCGGTGGGCACCCCCTCTGAGATCCAGAACAACCCCGACGTGATCCGCGCCTACCTGGGCGAGGAGCACGGCACCGCCCCCGCGGGAGGAGGAGCCGCGTGACCATACTCGCCGACGCCCCCGCGGCCGTCACCCCCGCGGTCACCGCCGCTTCCCGGCTCCGCCAGGTGGCCCGGGAGCGGCCCGGGGAGGCCGCCCTGCGGGTGAAGAACCGGGGCGTCTGGCGAGAGATCTCCTGGGCGGAGTACTGGGATCAGGTGGAAGCCTTCGGCCACGCCCTGCTGGCCATGGGGGTCCGGCCCCGCGACCGTATCGCCATCCATTCCGAGAACCGGCCGGAGTGGCTGGTCACCGACGTGGGCACCATCGCGGTGCGGGCGGTATGCATGGGCCTCTACCCGACCAACCCCACCGCCGAGGTGCGCTACCTGCTGCAGAACTCGGGGTCGCGCCTGCTGGTGGTCGAGGACCAGGAGCAGGCCGACAAGGTGCTCGACATCCCCGCCGGGGAACTCCCGGCACTCGAGCGCATCGTCTACATCGAACAGCGGGGGGTGGACCGCTACACCGACCCGCGCCTCGTGTCCTGGGACGACTTCATCGCCGAGGGTGGGGCGCACCGCCGCGCCCATCCGGGGGCGGTGGAGGAGCGCATGGCCGCCGCCACCCCCGACGACCTGGCCTATCTCATCTACACCTCGGGGACCACGGGGCCGCCCAAGGGGTCGATGCTCACCGTGGGCAACTGCGATTTCGCCGGGAGCATGCTGGCCTCGGCCGACGGCCTCATCAACCCGCCCCCCGGGCCCAGGGACTTCGTCCTCTCCTACCTGCCCCTGTGCCATGTGTACGAGAAGGCGATCGCGGTCTGGCTGCCCCTGTGGACCGGGGCGGTGGTCAACTTCGGGGAGTCGCTGGAAACCTTGATGACCGACATCCGGGAGATCCAGCCCACGGTGTTCCAGGGGGTGCCTCGCATCTGGGAGCGCATCCACGCCGGCATCCAGGTGAAGCTGGCCTCGGCCTCCCGGCTCAAGAAGCTGAACGCGGGGATCTGGCTGCTGGTGGCCCGATGGCTGGGCAAGACGCTGGCCCGCACCGGCGGGCGGCACACCCCGCTGAGCGGGGTGGCCTACTGGTTCGGCAACCTCTTCCTCTACCGGGCGCTCAAGGAGCGGGTGGGCTTGCGCCGCTGCCGCTTCGGGGTGTCGGCGGCCGCCCCCATCGCCCCGGAGATCCTGCAGTACTTCATGTCGCTCGGAGTGCCCATCCACGAGGCCTACGGCATGACCGAGAACGCCGCCATCGCCACCACCAACCGTCCGGGGCGGGTGCGGCTGGGGACGGTGGGGGAGCCCTACCCCCAGATCGAGGTGCGCATCGACGAGGTGACCGGGGAGATCCTCACCCGCCACCCCGGCTCCTTCGTGGGCTACTGGGAGATGCCAGAGGCCACCGCCCGCACCCTGGATGAAGAAGGCTGGCTCCATACCGGGGACGTGGGGGAGTGGGTCGACGGCACCCACATTCGCATCGTCGACCGCATCAAGGACATCATCATCACCTCCGGCGGCAAGAACATCTCTCCGTCGGAGATCGAGAACAGTCTGAAGACCTCGCCCTTCGTCAAGGAGGCGATCGTCATCGGCGACCGGCGCAAGTACCTCGCCGCCCTCATCGGCATCGAGTTCGAGGTGGTGAGCGAGTGGGCCCAGCGGCACAAACTGGCTCACACCACCTACCGCGACCTGTCCGAGAAGCCCGAGGTGGTGAAGCTCATCCAGAGGGTGGTCGACGAGACCAACGCCAAGTTCGCCTCGGTCGAGCAGATCAAGAAGTTCACCCTCATCCCGAAGGAGCTCGACCACGAGACCGGCGAACTGACCGCCACCCAGAAGGTGAAGCGCTCCGAGATCGAGAAGCGCTTCGGCGACCTGATCGAGGCGATGTACCGATGAGCCTTCTCCAGGCCCTGCTCAACGGGATCGCCCTGGCGGCGGTGTACTCCCTGCTGGCCATGGGCTTCGTGATCATCTACAAGTCGATGCAGGTGCTCAGCTTCGCCCAGCCGGCCCTGATGCTGTTCGGCGGCTGGTGGGTGGTGTACTTCGCCACCACCGTCAGCCTCAACTTCTACCTGGCGGTGCTCATCGCCGTGGTCATCGCCGCGGCGACCGGGCTGGTGATCGAGCGGGTGTTCCTGCGGCCCATGGTGGGCAAGCCCGTCTTCGCCGTGGCCATCATGACCATCGGCCTCGATCTCTCCATCCGGGTCTTCGCCGGCAACTTCTACGACGTCAGCCCGCGTTCCACCGGAGACCCCTGGGGCCTGAACACCTTCGTGTTCTTCGGGCGGTTGGTGATCAACCACCGCCGGGTGGCGGCCATCGTGGTGGCGGTGGCGGTGCTCCTGGGCCTGCTGGCCTTCTTCCGCTACTCGCGCATGGGACTGGCGATGCGGGCTGCCGCCTTCGACCAGGAGGTGGCGCTGATCCAGGGGGTGTCGGTGGCGGCAGTGTTCGCCATCTCCTGGGCCCTGGCCTCGGTGCTGGCCACCCTGGCCAGCCTGTTCATCAACCCCGACCTGGGGTCGCTGGCGCCCACCAACTACGTGCTGGCCCTCAAGGCGCTGCCGGTGGTGGTCATCGGGGGCCTCGACTCCATCGGCGGCGCCCTGGTGGCGGCTCTGCTGGTGGGCATCGCCGAAGCCCTCACCGGCACCTATCAGAGCCACCTGACTCCCTATGTGGGGCAGAACTTCTCGCAGGTGGTGCCCTACCTGGTCATGTTCGTGGTGCTGCTGGTGCGCCCCTACGGCCTGTTCGGCACCCGGGAGGTGGAGCGGGTATGAGGCTGCGCCCCGGCCTGGTGACCGACTACCGCTCCGACGCCGGCATCTTCAAGAGCGTCACCCAGCGGGTGTGGTTCGTCCTGCTGATCGTGGTGGCGGTGTACCTGGGCGGAGGAGGGTCGCTCGGGCCGGTGAAGTTCTCCCCCGACATCATGATCCTGCTGGTCTACGCCCTCTTCGCTTCGATCGGCGCCCTCGGGCTCAACATCATCACCGGCATGGGGGGCCAGATCTCGCTGGGCCACGCCTTCTTCCTGGGGCTGGGGGCCTACACCGCGGCCATCCTGGGCGGGGTGGAGCAGACCCGGGCCGGCGCCGGCGGCGTCACCGAAGTGGTCATCCGGGGTTACGGCCTGGACATGCTCATCTGGCTTCCGGCGGCCGGGATCGTCGCCGCCCTGGCCGGCCTCATCGTGGCGCCGGTGGCTACCCGCCTGCGCGGCCTCTACCTGGCTTTCGTCACCGTGGGACTGGTGTTCCTGGGCGAGCACATCTTCCGCGAGGCGAAGACCCTCACCGGCGGCGCGGGGAACGGCCGGCCGACCGCCGAGCATCGGATGCTGGGGTTCCGCTTCGACGAGGGCGGCGAGGTGTTCGGGCTCTACCTCAGCAAGGCGCAGAAGCTCTTCTTCCTGGCGTTGATCCTGCTGCTGGTCATGGGCCTGGCGGCCAAGAACCTGTTCCGCTCCCGGGTGGGCCGGGCGCTGGCCGCCATCCGGGACCGCGACATCGCCGCCGAGATGATGGGGATCCCCCTCGCCCGGTACAAGCTGATCGCCTTCGTCATCTCGTCCTTCTACGCCGGCATCGCCGGGGCCCTCTTCTGGGCGGTGGTGGGCCGCCTCACCGCCGAGGGCTTCAACTTCCTGCTGAGCATCAAGTACGTGGCCATGATCCTGATCGGCGGGGTGGCCACCGTCTCCGGGTCCATCATGGGCGCCTTCTTCATCACCTTCCTGCCCAAGGTGGTGGAGTGGCTGGCTTCGCTGCCCGGTCTCGCGGACTACATCACGAAGGATCCGTCGGGCATGATCAACACCTTCCAGCTCGAGCAGATCCTCTTCGGCCTGTTCATCGTGGGGTTCCTGATCCTGGAGCCCATGGGCCTGTACGGCATCTGGATTCGGGTGCGCAACTACTGGAAGGGGTGGCCTTTCAGCTACTGAGCCCGGCAGCGGCCGGGCCGATCCGATAGATTGGCGGGGGAGCCCCCCGGGCCCCCTCACCGGGCGAGGAAAAGGGAAACGGGAAACGGGAGGAGACGAGACATGATGAGACGGCGACCCTGGTTCGCGGCGCTGGCTGCGCTGGCGGTGCTCTCGTTGGTAGCCGCCGCCTGCGGCGATGACGCGGCCACCACCACGGCGGCGCCGACGACCACTGCGGCCCCGACGACCACCGAGGCCCCGACGACCACTGTGGCGCCGACGACCACTGTGGCGCCGACGACCACCGAGCCCCCGGCGGAGATCGCCTTCGACGTGGGCGTCACCCTGGAGCCCTGCCCCGGGTCGGCCAACGCCGACAACGGGTGCATCTACCTGGGCAACATCTCGGACTTCTCCGGCCCCTTCGCCGGCTTCGGGGCGCCGCTCGCCGCCGGGCACCTGGACTTCTGGGCCCGGGTGAACGCCGGTGGCGGCATCGGCCCCGACGGCGGCAAGAAGTTCGACGTGGCGATCACCGCGGACAACACCATCGACGCCGGCTACGTGGCCGAGCAGCACGTGGCCGGGTACGAGCGGATCCGGGGCAACGTCGCCGCCCTGGCCGAGACCCTGGGCACCCTGCAGACCCTGGCGGCCCTGCCCGACTACATCGAGGACAGCACCATCGCGGCAGTGTCGACCTGGTACTCCGGCTGGAGCTTCCCGGAGTTCGACGGCGGCGTCATCATGGAGACCGGGTCCAACTACTGCATGGAGGCCATGAACGGCTTCGACTTCATGATGGGCCTCATGGCGCAGCAGTTCCAGAAGGAAGGCTTCACCTACGGCATCGTGAAGTTCCCCGGCGACTACGGCGAGGACTACGCCGCCGGCGTCAAGAAGGCTGCGGCGGCCTACGGCCTCGGCGACCCGCTGGCCGAGGTCATGCAGATCCCGATGTCGGTCGGCGGCACGCTGGACGACGCGGTGGTCGCCATGGTCACCGCCAAGCCGGAGGTGATCTTCGTGGTCACCGGCCCCATGGAGCTGGCCACCCTCATGGGCGGCGTGGCTCAGGCCGGCTACCAGACGGCCCTGTACGTGGGCGTCGGCCCGTCGTGGAACCCGGCGCTGCTGGGCACCGCGGTGCGGCCGCTGCTCGAGGCCGGGGTGTACTTCCACACCTCGCCGACCGCGGGCTGGGACGCCGACACGCCGGGACACGAGGCCATGCGGGCTGCCTTTGAGGCCGCGGCGCGTGACCCGCAGTTGCGCAACCTCGGCTACATCGCCGGCTGGACCATGGAGTACTCCATCAAGGCGGCGCTCGAGACGGCCATCGAGAACGGCGACCTGACCCGTGCCGGCATCAAGGCGGCGGCCAACTCGCTGACGATGGTGGACTACGAGGGCATGCTGCCCGCCAAGAGCTTCGTCGGAACCCCGGCGGAGACGGTGGAGCGCGGCTCCGTGGTGCATCGCATCGACGTGAACGCCTCCGACGGCCTGGCGGTCATCGCCCCCTTCTTCGTGGGCCCGACGTCGGCGGCCTACGAGTTCACCGCTCCCTGCGCGGTGCTGGGCGGCTGACCGAGAGCAGTCATCTACCGAGCGAGAGGGGCGGCCCGGCGGGCCGCCCCTCTCACTCGTCCCCCCTCCCGCCCCAGCGGGAGGGGGTCGGGGGGAGGGGAGGATGGCTCCCCCTCCCGCCCCAGCGGGAGGGGGTCGGGGGGAGGGTTGCGGAGGGCGCGCGTGGGGGCTGGGTCGCGCTCTTCGCTTCCCCCTCCGGCCCTGGCGGGCCACCTCCCCCGCTGGGGCGGGGGAGGAGAAGAGCCCGGCTCCCCCTCCGGCCCTGGCGGGCCACCTCCCCCGCTGGGGCGGGGGAGGAGAAGAGCCCGGCTCCCCCTCCGGCCCTGGCGGGCCACCTCCCCCGCTGGGGCGGGGGAGGAGGAGAGCCCGGCT
>Ga0194112_10011216_pt1 | contig 11126 bp, 10 predicted proteins | sample TA2MahC400mmetaG_FD_146191 | JGI IMG/M metagenome (GOLD analysis project Ga0194112, IMG submission 146191) | Freshwater microbial communities from Lake Tanganyika, Tanzania - TA2015016 Mahale Deep Cast 400m | ecosystem: Environmental > Aquatic > Freshwater > Lake | place: Tanzania: Lake...
TTTCCCGCTTTTTGAGAGCAGGTCATGGGAAATCTGGGCCAAGATCTCACCATAGATCTTGACTTCAGATTCAATGAACATATCTAAGGTCTGGTTCACAACTCCTTCGGTAGAATTTTCTATGGGCGCCACGCCAAAATCCACTTTCTCCTTTTCCACGCTCTCAAAGATATCCCAAATGCTCTCCCCGGAGATCGCCTCAAGAGAGCTTCCGAAATGTTTGACACAGGCCTGATGCGTATGGCTGGCAGGAGGCCCCAGATAGACTACACTCAAGCCGTTTTCCAGGGAACGACATCCTGAGATGATCTCCCGAAAGACAGGAGCAATGGCCTGCTTCGGAAAGGGGCCGGAATTTTGTTTAACCAGGTGTCGCAGAATCTTCTCTTCCCGATTAGGATCATAGGAGTTTATTTTGCCTTCTAATTTCGCCTTGCCCACCTCCAATACGATCTCTGCCCGTTCGTTCAAAAAACGGAGGATCTGTCTATCCAGGTCATCAATCTTTTGGCGAAAGTCTTTAATCCTTTCCTCTCTTCCCATTTTCATAGCCTCTCGATCGCTTTCTGCCGGAGCAGATGATCGACCAGAACAATGGCCACCACGGCCTCACAAACCGGGATGATCCGGGGGATCGGTGAGGTATCATGTCGCCCCTTGATTTGCAGCGAAACGGGCCGCATGGAGGAATCGACTGTCCTCTGCTCAATCGAAATGGAGGGAACAGGTTTCACGGCCAATCGCAATATGATATCCGCTCCATTTGATATCCCACCCAAAATTCCACCTGCATCGTTCTTCTCGAATCCTTCTGGCCCTATGGGATCGTTACATTCCGATCCAAGCATGCGGGCCACTCCAAATCCTGCACCCACCTCCACTCCCCGCACCGCACCGATGCTCATCAAGGCCTTGGCCAAGTCCGCCTCCAATTTATCGAAGACTGGTTCTCCTAATCCGGAAGGGCAACCTCGAACTTGAATTTCGACAATGCCTCCCACTGTATCCCCTTGGAGCCTTACTTCCTCTACCTTCTTCTCCATCGCCATAGCTGCATTTCTATGTGGGCATCGAAAAATATTTCTCTCAATTTCATCATAAACTATCTTTTCCGCCCGGATCCCTCCCAGCTCTATTGTGTAAGCAAAGACCCTTATTTTCTCTTGTTCCAGGATCTTCTTTGCAACGGCTCCTGCAGCAACCCTTCCCACTGTTTCCCTCGCAGAAGCCCTTCCTCCCCCTCGATGGTCCCTGATGCCATATTTGACCTGATAGGTGAAATCTGCGTGACCTGGCCTGAAAAGATCTTTCATTTCATCATAAGGAGTCGAGTTAACATCTTCATTCCATATGATGATTGAGATCGGTGTTCCCGTAGTCTTTCCCTCGAAGACTCCGGAAAGAATCTCCACTCGGTCTCTCTCTTTCCTAGGACTCGATCCTCCTCCTTGGCCCGGACGTCTCCGATCCATCTCTTTCTGAATGTCTTCTTCAGAGAGTTCCGTTTTCGGCGGACAGCCATCTATTAAGACACCCAGAGCCTTTCCATGAGATTCCCCCCAGGTGGTGACCCTAAAAAGCGTCCCGAACGAATTTCCTCCCATCGAACTCCTCCACCCTCTCTTTGAAAATAGAAAGAACGTTATTTGCCACCCCATCCACGTCCAATAACGACGTATCCACTTGGATTTCCGAGGCTTGCTCATAGAAGTTTTCTCGGTGGGCCAGGACCTCTTTTAACTCTTCCAGGACTCCCTTTCCTGTTAGGCTAGGTCTCCCCGTGGCCGTCCGGGGGTCTTTGGCCATCCGCTGAAGAAGAATCTCAATATCGGCTTTGAGCCATATGATGAAACCGTTTCTTTTTAGGGCCTTGACGTTTTCGGGTTCAAGGACCGCACCCCCACCCGCAGCAATAATCAGATCGTCATAGCTTGAAATTTCTGAAATGACCCTTCTCTCAATTGCCCTGAAATAGTCCCATCCATGGATTTTTACAATTTCTCCGATAGGGATGCCCTGACGTTCTTCAATCAGATCATCCGTATCCACAAACGTCTTTCGCAAGGAGGCGGATAATCTTCTGCCCACAGTGGTTTTACCTGCAGTCCTGCATCCGACCAAAACGAGGTTCATGTGTAGAGCCTCTCAAACGTTTTCCAAAAATCAGGGAAAGATTTATTCACGCACTCTTCTCCCTTGATCTTTACTCCGGGGGTAACCAGACCGGCGATGGCAAAACTCATGGCCAAACGGTGATCATTGTAGGTCTCGATTTCCGCCCCGTGGGTTTTTCCCCCCTCAATTTTCAACCAGTCCTTTCCCTCTTCAACCTGGATCCCCATCTTTCTTAGCTCCCGTGCCAGGGCCCTGATGCGGTCTGATTCTTTCAGCCGGAGATGGCCGATGTTTCGGATAACAGTCATTCCTCGGGCAAAGGCTGCTGTGACAGCAAGAGTCGGAACTAAATCGGGCATGGCATTCATGTCAACCTCAATCCTCTGAAGCTCCTTCCCGTGGACTTCCGCCCAGCTATCTCCTCGAATGACATTGCATCCCATTTTTTCAAGGATGTTAACAAAACCTGTATCGCCCTGGATGGAGGTTGAGTTGAGGTTTTCAACCCTCACTTTTCCCCGAGTAATCGCTGCCGCTGAAAGGAAATAAGAGGCATGCGAAGCGTCCCCTTCGATTCGATAGACTTGAGGGAGATACCTCTGTCCCGACCGAACAAAAAAAGAATGATATCCTTCGCCCTGGACTTCAACACCAAAGGCTGATATCACCTGCCGAGTAATGTCCACATAAGGCTTAGAAGCCAAGTTCCCCATTAATTCAACTGTTACGTCTCTCGAAGCATAGGGAGCAACCATCAGGAGTGCAGAGAGAAACTGGCTGCTCTCTTCACCCCTAATCTTTGTCGTGCCTCCTTTGAGACCTTGAGACTCTACAACCACTGGCGGACAACCGTTTCCCTCTTTGGAATAGCTTCTAATGCCCAATGCTCTCAAACCACCCAATAAATCCTCAATCGGTCGCCCCCTCATTCGCTCACTCCCATCTAACAGGGTTCTGCCGTTCTTAAGAGCAGCCAGAGCCGTAAGAAACCTCATGGAGGTGCCAGAATTTCCAACAAAAAGTCTTTCTTCTGAAGCCGCGAGTTTCCCTCCCTTCCCCTGCACATGGAGTCTATCTCCCTTCCAATAGATTCGCACCCCAAACTTTTTTAAACCATGAATGGTATGATTCGTATCTTCGCTTCGCAGGGCGTTGATCAAAATAGACTCACCCTCTGCCAAAGCCGAGACGATAAGGGTCCGGTGGGTATAGCTCTTTGATCCGGGAATGACAACGGCAGCATCGCAATGATCAAGAGGCCTGATCTCAATCATGGCTAACTCCTGATAGGCTAACCTCGCTTCTCAAAACGCGCCGTAGATCGTTTTTGATTTCCAAGGGGTTGGGCTTTTTGCCCGTCCATATTTCAAGTTGGGCAGCTCCCTGATGGGCAAGCATCTCCAATCCGTCGATCGTCATGCACCCCCGTTCCGCAGCTTCTCGTAGGAGCCTTGTCTGCAGAGGTCGGTAGACAATGTCCATCACCACCATTCCTTCCTCCAAGATCTCTTTCGGGATAGGGCTCTCCGCATCCAACGGATACATACCGACAGAGGTTGCGTTGACCAGAATATCCCCATCCATCTCCTCAAAAGATGAAAGAGGATGATGGAAACATCCCAACTCTTTAGCCAAGATCTTGGCCCTATTCTGTGATCGATTGAAAATGATCACCTGGCACCCTTTCTCTTTTAGACCAAAGCCAATGGCACGAGCAGCACCTCCAGCCCCAAGAAGGATCACTCTCTTACCTTTCAAGTCAACCTTTGTCTCCAGCGCTTGCAAGGCTCCTTCCCAATCGGTGTTGTGGCCGATCATCCTTCCCCCTTCATTCAGAATTGTATTCACTGCTCTGATCTTCGATGCCACGCCTTCAATCTGATCGAGGTAGGGAAGGATCTGGGTCTTAAATGGAAGGGTTACGCTCACTCCCCGCAGTCCCAATTCTCTAACCCCCCCGATAGCTTCTTCAAGGTCATTAACCTCGAAGGCCAGATAAACCGCATTCAATCCCATCCTTCTGAAAGCCCCATTGTGGATGATCGGGCTTAAGCTGTGCCTCACCGGATTTCCAATGATCCCGTAGAGTTCTGTCTGCGCATCGATCATCTTAATCTCTCACAGATTTCCTTCATCTCCCGAATGGTCAATTGTCCGGGGGCAGATGTCTTTCCCTTACTTAGGGCTGCGTAGGTCCATGCTGCTCCCATAAAAGGGGCGAAGATACGACTCATCTTGCCTCTCTCCCCCATGCAAAAAGCAACAATCTCCTGTTCTCTCTTTTTGGCGTAAGGAATGAGCGATAAAATATTGAAATTGTCTTCCCAAGATTGGGCAAAGGACACAATTTTTACTACGTCTCCCCCCGTTTGAGCCATGCGGTTAAAGAGTTTCTTCAGTTCTCCTGGGGAAGGTGTTTTCTGAAAATCATGGAAGGAAAGAACGATCCTTGTCTTCTTTTTATTTGCAATTAAGTCCCTGAGCAATGGCTTCTCGCTGCTCATCTCCACGTCCACATATTCAGCCCCCAATTCAACAGCCTCCCTCAAAATTCTAAATCTACTCTTCTCCTTACTCCCGCACTTGCCCCCTTCCTCCTTTCGTCGGTTGGTAATGATAAATGGCTTTTCTCCTGCCTTTAATAGAGGCATTAGCTCTGAGTTCCTCAAGTAATCCATTCGAAGCTCGATGAGGTCAGCAAGCCCATTGGCTTCTTTGATAGCCTTAAGGGCATTTTTCACTGTCTTCTCGATAATGGGAAGGCAGACCTTTCTCCCATTTCTATCTTTCGATGATCGTCTCATCAATTCGTATCCCAGAATGTCTTCCTGCTCCTTCTCGATAGACCAGAATCTCATTCCCTTCTTTAAGATCTACCAAGGAAACTGCTTTCCCGTTAGACTGCGTGAGCCTAATAGTTTCGGCATTCTGCAAGATGACGGAGATGCCCTGGCCGTCTTCCTCGGCCTCCAATAAGACTAAGGGGCGTCTCTCCACCTTAGCCCTTCCCACCAGGGCTGGATAGTTTTTGCCCTCAAAATTCACGATAAGCACTTGATCGCCAGACCTGACCTCTGATAGATATTTTGTCTGCCCTCCGGCCAAGCGAATGTAAGCATGGACAGGCCCAGCATTGACCCGGAAAGGTCTGGGATTGACAAAAGGATTCTCCACGCTCTCGGAATGAACAAGAAAGAGGGCCTGGCTGCTATTACCTACCAGCATCCCTTCGCCCGTTGTCATTGAGGAGCATGTATCCACACAAACTCTGTCTCCCAGCCCGAGGGGATTGATGCGCTTGATCCTTGCAAGGGAGAGTTCTATTTTTTCGGTCTCCCTCTTGAGCGAGTAAACGATGTGCCGTACAGCTTCCGGATTGGACTGGTTAATCACGATCCCATCCACCCCTTTTTCAAGAATTCCAAATGCTGTCCGACCTTCTTGAAGATCTTCGATCTCGACGAAAAGGTTATTCGTCCGGCTCAATAAATTCTCCAGTGGGATGATTTTCCAATCCCCATCCTTCACAACTACTTTCTTAGAGAGGCTGAGCGCGAGAATCTCTTCTTCGTCCTTCTTTTCTCGAATCTCTTTCTCTACCACATCGCGGCCCAACATTAAATCTCCGTCCTCGGCCACAGTGGCAATGATACCCATCTTTTTTACTTCCGATCCCATTCCGGCCGGAATCCAGAGGGCATCCGCCCCGCTTTCCACAGCAGCTGAAGCAATCTCCTTCCTCCAAGGTATTGCCTTTACCCAGATCTCTTTCATACCCTCACCTCCAATTTCTTTACCTTTTCTTCCGCCATGCTGCCATTGTGGACAATCTTGCATATAGCTTGAACGATCTTGGCTGGATCCTCATGCTGAAAAACGTTTCTTCCAATAGATACGCCTGCTCCGCCTGCCGCCATCGCTCCTTTGACCATTTCCAGGATATCCTGGTCATTGCCCATTTTTTCTCCTCCGGCAATGATTACGGGAACAAAACAACCTTCCACTACCTCCCTGAAGCTCTCTGGGGAGCCAGTATAGACAACCTTGACGATATCTGCCCCTAACTCAGCTCCTACACGAGCAGCATGCTTCACCATCTTTAGATCATATTCACTCTCTATTTTAGGACCCCTCGTATAAATCATTGCTAAAAGCGGCATCCCCCATTCCGTAGCCTCTTTGGCTACGTTACCTAAGTCATTTAGCATTGATTTTTCATCCTCTGCCCCGAGGTTTACATGGACAGAAACCGCATCTGCCCCCAACTTGATCGCCTCTTCCACAGTGCATACCATCACCTTTGAGTTTGGGTCCGGCCCTATCTTTGTGCTCCCTGAAAGATGGACAATTAACGCCACACCCTTGCCATTTCTCCTCAAGTTAGCCCCTACCAACCCTTTGTGAATGACGATGGCGTTGGCTCCCCCCATGGCCACAGCATTTATCGTCCGGCCCATATCAATCAACCCAGAGACCGGTCCAATAGTCACCCCATGATCCATGGGGACGATGACCGTCCTACCAGAATCTCTGTCCATGAGGCGGCCCATCCGAAGATTTTTCCCAATCATGATCTGTTTCCTCCTTTGAAGAAAATAAAAAAGCCGTGAGAAGCAATTTCCCACGGCTAAAAATAAAAAGGCCGTGGGTAGTATTTCCATCTACCCACGGCCTTAATTGGCTACTTTTTTTAATTAATGACCAGCCCAAGGCAGTGGATAGACTTCCGCATAAAAATACCAATAAAAGCTATATCCACTGCTAAAATTGAAAATATGGAGCTGGCTCATTTTGGACCTTCTGAATTTTTTGTCTTTTTAACACAATCTAAACTTCGTGTCAAGAGAAATTTTTCATCACCCTTTTTTTCTTCAAAAAAGTATCCCATATTTGTGAAGCCACAGGCGGACACCCTTGGATAAAGACACCTTTGCTTTTCATCTTCGATGTGCAGTTTCCTAACAGGATTGCCCCCTCGGGAAATGTGTTCAAATGTCTACCGATTCCGATATGAATCTTCTTGTCCTTTAAACGGTAATTTGAAAGCAAGGAATGGTAATTTTGGAGAAAGACCAACAGGGTTGAAAGGCATGCGCTGCATGATCCTTCGTTATGAACAATGATATCAGGAAATGGGATAGAGAGTTTTGAAGGGGGAGGATTGAAAGGAGCCTCCCATTTCAAATAATCCTCGGGTTGGATTGAAATTTGTTTAAGTTGAATTTCTCCCAGCCCTTTTTTTGCCGATAATTTGAAATGGGGTACCTTCTTGGGATCAAAGCCCATCAGTCGGGTGGCCACCGCATCTGTAGAAAGGGAATTATTTCCTACTAACACTATTCCCATCTTTTTTGGTCTCCCATAAGCTGGCCCCATTCCTTCCATCCCTACGGTGCCATCGATGATGGCTAAATGCGGGAAGAGGACTGAAGCCATATCTGATATGGCGATATCCAATGTTTTATAACCCTGAGTGACACTTTCATTACATCTCGGTTGGTGCAATCTTGCTTTTTCTCTCCTCCATAATAAACCCTTCATATTTTTGATGCTCAAAGTTACCTGGGTGTGCATGTGGGTCTTTATAACAGGGATGGAAATGATGAAATCCACCTCTTTCAAGATGGAAGAAACTTTAATCTTCTTTATTACTTTTCCTTCGGGAATCATCATCTCCATAGGATCGATTTGATCCAAATCAACAAGCTTGACCTTTTTCTTTTCTGAAATCCCTTTCATGCCTGTCATCCGAAAGGCCTCTCGTGGCTTCACCCCAAAAATGCAACTCTCTCCGATCACGATATCAGCTACCCCCTTCTCTTTTAGACGATCGATGGTAGCCTCGACCACTGAAGGATGAGTCGTGACTCCTTCACCAGGGGATGCCAATCGAGCCGCATTTGGTTTTATCAAGACCTTTCTTCCCTTCAGGTCTGGTAAAGGGAACTTTTGGAGAGTGGTTTTCGTCGTTTCATAGGGATCTTCTCCTTTTGAAATGACGACCAGTGGGTTTTTATTATCCATCCTCCCTCACCTCATCCTTCCCGGCGCGACAGACGCCTTTACATATCGATTAGACTATTCTTTCTTTATGGTACATCTTGAATAACTCCCCGGCGATGATCATCTTTTGAATATTTGAGGTTCCCTCCAGATATTCCATGCCTCGAGCGTCTGCACTGAGCTGATTGACCAGATTGTCCTTGAAGTATCCCCTTCCGCCCATTAGTATTTGGGCCTTGGTAGCAACGTCCATAACCACTTGGGAAGCAAACAGCTTGGCCTGAGAAGAGCTTACTCTGTAGTAGGAAGTCCCAACTTGTCCCAAGGCATGCAGGCACAATCCTCTGGCCGCATTTATTCGGGTAAACATATCTGAAATTTCAAAGCTGATACCCTGACTGCTCGTCAAGGGATGGTCGAATTGTCTTCTACGATGGGTATAAAAATAGATTTCATGAAAAATCCTGCAAGCTAATCCACAACAGATGCCTGCGATATGAATTCTCCCTCTGTCGATGACATCGAGTGTTAGGAGGAGTCCCATTCCTTCGTTTCCTACCAAATTCTTAACGGGGACAGGAGTATTTTTAAAAATGAGCTCTCCTGTAGGTAATATTCTTAATCCGTCTTTTTCGGGCAACCCTTTTATGGTTAACCCTGGGAAATCATTCCCTACAATAAACACGCTTAAGGAGCGGGGACCTGGAATCCCTTTTGTGTTGGCAAGGATCGCATAATCGCGAGCCAACCCACTGTTGGAGATAAAAATTTTCTTGCCATTAAACAGATAATGATCACCAGCCCTCTCCGCCCTGAGTCCAACTGCACTCGCATCGGATCCCGCCTTCTCCTCTGTCATCGCAATGGCCCCAAAATTCCCTTCCGCCATCTTGGGAAGATATTCTTCCTTTTGCTGTTTGGTGCCACTCAGGATAACATCAATCGCTCGTCCGTGAGATACAAAAATGATGCCCAAACCTGGAGAGGCGTAGCCTAACAGTTCCATCATAAAATAGATTTCCTGCTCGGAGGATTTTTGACCTCCATATTCAACGGGTACAAAGAGCTTGAAAAAAAGGGCTTCTTTTAGAGCTGAAAGGATACGGCTCCACTCTTCAGGAAATACAGCCCTATTGTTTTCTATCTTGGCGTCCAGAAAAGAATAGGTGGGGATAACCATTTCTTTGAGGATCGTAATAAAGCTATCTACATATTTTCTTTCCTTCCAGCCAGGGTGAAATGAATTAAGGATTTTCACGAGATTGTCCATAATCTCAGCTCCTTTTAGGGAAAACAGAATGATTTTCAAACCTTCCTTCACAATAATTGGCCTTCATGAAGAATCCTCTGAAAAAATTTCCTGCTCTCGTTAAAATAAAAAAGCCATGGGCTTCGATCATCTATGGCCTTTTTATCAGGCAAGATACCAGGATTTAAGCGCATGGGTGCCTACTTTTACAATATAAATACCGATTCCTGCTTCTAACCTCATTCTTCGCTCAATGAACTTCAGAGATACAGCCCAAGGGTATAAAAAAGCCGTGAGAGGAATTTTCCCACGGCTAAAAATAAAAAAGCCGTGGATAGCTTTAATCTACCCACGGCTTAACTGGCACCCTTTAATTTTCTTTAACGATCAGCCAGAAACGGTGGGTAGACCTTGGCATACCAAAACCAATAAAAATAATACCCACCACTAAAGTTAAAATTACGAGGCTGATCCATCATTCACCTTTTTAAATTTGCACAGATTTATAACACGACCTAAATTTTATGTCAAGAAAAAATTGGTTTTTGCTTGTTTTTTTGTTATTTAAAATTGAAGGGGATTCTCCTTATCAAGTGGATAGAATTTGCTCAAGCGTTTCGAGAAAGTTAAGCCCATCAAGGACATATGAGTTGTAAAGTGTCAGATGGAGTTGTTGGGGGCACCACTCTGCCAAGCTTTATCGATCCCAGTTCTTCAATAACCAGATTATACAAAGCCACGCAATTTTAGTCGGAGGTCACTTGGACTATCGGCATACATCATGGCTTTTTCTTCGATATAGCCTTTTCGCCGTTTTCTACTTCAGTGACTTTGCAGCCATTTGGAACAAGCGCGGCCTCAAGGAACTTTAGAATCTCAGGCTCATCATCCACACAAAGAATTTTGGTTTTGTGGTAATCATGATTTTCCTCGCCGTTCAGGCTCTTCAAATTGAGAATCGAGATATTTCTTCTTGCATTCAGGGCAGACGCCGTGGCTGAAAACCGCTTCTGTGTGTTCTGTGACGTAGGATTCAACCGATTGCCAGTAATTTTTATCATCACGAATCTTTTTACAATAGGAGCAGATAGGAAGCAGTCCTTTCAGTTGCTTCACCTGTGAAAGAGCATCTTCAAGCTCACAAATTAATTTTTCTTTGGCTTCCTCTGCTCGTTTTTGTTCGGTGATATCCTGTGCCACACAGACGATGCCTTGAATTTTGCCTGGCAATACCTCTTCACTACCTCTTAACCCCCCCCGTCCTCCCCTTAAGATAAGGGGAGGTGAAGGTGGGGTTATGTCTAACAGAGGGGGCTGGGGAGTGTTATCCTTCTCCCGCATGATGGACATCGAGAAAAGCACGGGGATCTTCCTGCCATCTTTTGACAGATAGGTCTTCTCCAGATTGTTGACAACCCCCTTTTTAATCAGGTTGGCAAGACCCGAACCCTTAAAAGGCTCCTCTTCTTCTTCCGCAAAAATGATGCCAATATGCCGTCCTATGATTTCTCTTTCTTCATAACCCAGTAGAGAGCAGGTGGCAGGATTTACATATCGAATCTTGCCCCATGAAGAAACGACGATCAAGCTGTTCATCATCGAGTTGACGATATTTTCCGTGTATTCTTTGGCGGCGACGAGCTCATCCCCTGTTTTTTCCAGCTCCACAGCCATTTTATTAAAAGAATCCGCAAGCTCGCCCAGCTCATCTCTGGACTTAACCTCCACCCGATTGGTAAAATCCCATTTACCTATCATT
>Ga0194112_10011217_pt1 | contig 11124 bp, 11 predicted proteins | sample TA2MahC400mmetaG_FD_146191 | JGI IMG/M metagenome (GOLD analysis project Ga0194112, IMG submission 146191) | Freshwater microbial communities from Lake Tanganyika, Tanzania - TA2015016 Mahale Deep Cast 400m | ecosystem: Environmental > Aquatic > Freshwater > Lake | place: Tanzania: Lake...
ATCGCTTGGCAAGATCGACTGAAACCTGTGGTGGATCAGTCCGTTGGGTGCGTTCTCCGATCCGCGCCCCCACAGCACCACTGACTGATCGGGTTTCACTGCCGCTGCGTGATGCACACCCGCGGCGATTTGTGAAACGAGGGGAAGATCCGGCGGTTGGACTTCCTCCCCATCACAGGAGTTGGCACCGCAGCCCCAAACCACTATCCGATCAGCAAGAGTTGTTTCCGCAGCCACCCCAAGCAGCAAGCACCCTTGGAACGCCAGCGCATGCCATCGGGGAGTTGAACGCACATGCCGAGAAGAGTTGGACGAAACACCAACACGGCCCAATAAGGTTTGTAGTTTGGTAGTTGTCATGGGGAGCATTCACTTTCGCTAGAGTCTGATTGCTTAGTACGCGCGGCGTCGGCGACCGAAGGCGCCGGCGACTCCGAGGAGGGCGAGTGCGCCTGGAGAGGGAATCCAAATCAAAACATGGCCGTACCCGTAGAGCGCCTGCGTGGTACCCGCCAACTTGAATCCAGTCTTTAGGTGGAAGAGACAATATGGAGTCCAAAAGTCATCGCCGGTGCGGACGATTTGCATGAGCAGCATCTGGTAACCGCCTACTCCGTTCGGAAGCACATTGTTTGCCACCCCGGGCGTCGCGTCGTACCAACCGGCCGCCGTGGGAATAAAGGACCGATCCGTGCTGCCCGCGGGATATACGAAGCCCGGATCGAGAGCCGTGTCGTTGCCACCCGAAGTGCCGCTGCCACTCGATGTGACCCATGAGTCGTTTTCGCGCGCGGTGGTGCCCAAAAGATTCACATTCGCGCTCCATGAGCCGAGCGGATTCCCGTCGGCATCTTCGCCAGCGTCCTGATGGCGGGCATTCAACGTGCCAAATTGAGTGGGCTGACCAGCAATGTTCACACCGAAGTCAAACGCATTCAAGAAGACGATGTTGCTGGCGTTCCAGTTACCGTAGATCTTGTACTGCGTGTTCCCAGCTGCGGTCATCGTGCGCACATAGCTGAAGCCAGCCCACTGTGGCGCGGACTGCGCGGATGCGGACGAAGCGATGAGCGCTGTGGCTCCCAGGACTGCGAATGTCTTCATCTACCAATCCTCCCTGTGTTGTCGTGCGAGCAGAACCAGTTCACCTTCACCACTCCAATCGACGCTGCCCTCCGTGCGAAGAGTGTGCGTCAAATCCCTTGCCACTCCCGATACCGCCACAACAACAAGGCAGATGTCCCAGAAGTTCTGCTCATTTTCTACAGCAGGTGGAGCGCTCTGCAAATGAACTTTGAGATTTTTGGTGGTTTTTTGTCCGGCCAAGTTCGCTGAACCCGCTTTCTGCAACCCCAGTCGAGCGACACGCAGTTACCCTCTGCCCCGAGATCGGCGTTGACGGCTATCGGGCGGTGAAACAGCGGAGGGCATCGCATGGCACGATTTCGAGTGCGGGATCAGCAGGGGCGGACCTACGGACCGATCGATGCGGGTGAACTGCGCCCGTGGATCATGGAGGGCAGGCTGACCGAGGACATGCTCCTGCAGCAGGAGGGTTCAGCGGATTGGTACCGCGCAGGTGATGTTCCAGCGCTCGCAAAGATCTTCGCGCAGCGGAAAGCGGCAATGGGCAGTGCAGGTGCAGCCGCACGAAAGCGAGCACAAGAGGAGGCGCTCGAGATTCAGCCCGATACGAGCGAAGGCCTCGGGGCCAATGATGACGCCGCGTATCAGAGCCGTCCGGAAGACGTGGAGCCCGCTCCCCCGCCGCCGCCAACTCCACCATCCGCAAACCCGCTGCATGAGGAGTCGCAGCACCAACCCACCGAGCCCCAGCGGATGGACGTCGTCCAGTGCGCGGCGTTCAACCTCCTGTTTTCGATCACGGGCATGGTGGTCGGGCTTGTTGTCGCGCTGATCGCGACCGGCATTCTGTCGAAGGCTTGGCCTGAGTACGAAAGCATCTTTCAGTTCAACACCTTCCGTGGTGAACGGTATCCCAATAACAGTAACTTCGGTGATGCGACACGTGCGATCATTTACCTCGTTGGCCTGACTCTCGGATTTGTGGCGGGGCAAGTGGTGTTTGTGGTTCGCTTCTGGCGCCGATGAGCCGAGGCGGATCGCCGTAGAACGCGTCGACTGATCGTGGGGCGCTGGTCCGCGACTGGCTGATCGCCCGCCGCTGATCCTCGCACGAAGTTCGCTCGCACGCGCAGTCATCCCGACCACACGCCGTAGCCGCGTCTGCGCAGTTTGCCCGCGCAGCGGCGTTCGGCGGCGACGGCTTCGTTCCAAGTCTTGTACCCCTGCCGCCCGCGCATCAGCCGCATCACGAGCGCGCGCCAGGATTGGCATCTCGGAACTTCGCGATTTCCATCACCGCGCGGTCAAGTTCGATGACATACACGCAGTACGCGCGCTTGATCTCCCTGCCGTCCGCCGCCATGACACCATTGTGACCGACGATCCCCTGCGGGCGCGTGAACACCCTGCGCAGAAACTCGCGCGACAGCCCAGAAATTACGGCGATCCTCGGCAAGCCCCCCGCCCCCTTACCAGCCCCCGTACACACCCCCCCTTGACAGCCCCCCTATATGTAGAGGGCCATCATTGGGAGCGCCCCGGGTTTTACAAACGCAATAGAAGAGGAGGCATATTGACAACGATGCAAGTGCGCACGGCGACGTGCGGTGTGTGCGGCTTTGAGCAGCAGGTTCAGGTTCTGACAAGTACCAACGCGTTCGGTTCGCCGGATCTCGATCTGAGACCCCCACCGATGGAGCGGGAGACCATCGCTCTGAAGATTCAAAGGTGCGACGGGTGCGGCTACTGCGCTGCGAGCCTCCACGAGGGGTCGCCGCAGATGAAATCGATGATTGAGAGCAGCGAGTACCAGCTTCAACTGCAGAACCCTGCTTTCCCTGATTTGGCAAACAGCTTCCTTTGTGGAGCAATGCTGCACGAGGCAGCAGGCAAACTGAACCAAGCCGCGATTCGCCTGCTGTATGCAGCGTGGGCGTGTGATGACTGTGGCAGCACCACTGCCGCGGCGCATTGCCGGAACGCCGCGGAAGCCATGATCGTGCGGACGAACGAGAGTGGTCAGCCTGTCTGCCAGCAGGGTGACGGCGCGACGGACTGCCTCCGCGTGGATCTGCTGCGGCGTGCGGGACGCGGCGCCGACGCGCGAAAGATCATCAGCGCGGCGCTCCCAAAGATCACCGATGAAATTCTCCGCAAAGTCTTGAAATTTCAAGCGGCGCTCATCAAGCGACGCGACATGGGCTGTTACACGGTGAGCGATGTCGTCCGGGAGTAAACATGCGAATACCAAACAACAAAGTTTATCTTGTTCAATCGGAAGGCGATATGGAAGCAGTCATGGAGAGATTCTTCGAGTTGCGTCGAACCAAAGCGAAGAAGAAGAGCTTGTCCGTTGTTGTTCCCTCATCTGGATTCAGCAGCATCTTGGCTGCAAATCTGACCGGCATGTTGATGACAAGGAACATGGGCGATCCCAGGAACTACCACGTGCACATTTGCGTGAGAGATGAAACCTGGGGTTGACGGCAGAGGCCCAGCCGGGCGCTCTCTTCGTCGTACGGCAGGTCACCGCGGATCGCAGTGATCGCGTCCCAGCTGTCGTGCAGGTGCGCGGTCAGAAGCGCGGTCAGTACCGGATCGGTGATCTCCGCGCGCTTCGGGCGCGCGAGGCAATCGTTCCGCGCGATCGTGGCCGCGAGGCGCGTCGCCAAGCATGCGGCTGCCAGCGACCGTGCGCGTCGGATGGGCCGCCTGGGCCGACAGGCGTGCGTGGGCGTCGACCCTGATCGCCGCGGATCCGCTGCTGCGCAAGTACGCGTCGTGGAACGACGGGGAACGCGAGGCCTTCGGATGCTCGCTCTCGATCGATTTCGACGAGTCGATCGCGCGGCGCACGTTCGCGGACTGGCTGCGCGGCGCTCGCCACATCAAGCAGCGGCACCCGCCCGTCGCGGTGCGCTTCTTCGCTCCCGAGGGCACCGCCGTCTCGGTGACGGCGCGCTGCCCCTCCCTTGCCCTTGGCGCGGCGCGCACCCCGAGGCCTTCCACTGGTACAACCACCGCCACCACCACGCGTCGATCGCGCACTTCACCCCCGCGGAGGTCCACACCGGAAGGCACCTGGCGCTGCGCGAGGTGCGCCAGCGCGTCCTCGACAGAGCGTGGGACCTGCATCCGGAACGCTTCGTCCGGGGCAGGCCGGTCGCCGAGGCCGTCCCCGGCGAGGTGTGGATCAACCGGGCCGAGCAGGAACCCGCAAGCAACGTGCCGCAGGCGGCGGCTTCATGACCAAAAGTGTCTCAAAGTCATTGACACGGTCCACAGCCTCCTGCTCTGACCGCACTGCGGTCGCCGGCCTGTTCAAGCCAGCCACCGCGATGACCGATACCACGAAACCACGCATCCACACTGTCCATCTTATCTGTGTTCTCCGCGCCGTTGGCGCACTCATGTGCTTGCTCCGCCAACACCCCTACTTCGCATTCGAACACGCGCCCGCTGACGGGGAACCCACCCGGCACCCCGCTCGATGCTGAGCGATGTGGTAAGTAGACCTGCCGCCAGGACAATGCTCGCGATCGCACCAGCCCCAAGCATCATGGCCGACAGCGCGACGATCGAGGTGCCCTCGATGCCGCAGATCTGCGCCTCAAGCGGCAGGTAGGTCCACCTAGTCACTGTGAGGAAGCTCAGCCAGTCGGCAGCCTGCTCCGCGCTGCTGTGCCAGGTCTTGAAGAAGAGGTCGTAGTGCTCGGGATCGCGTGCAAGCCCGTTTGACAGGCACTTCTCCGAATACAGGAACTGCGGCAGCGTGACCAGCACCGACACGAGAACTGCGATCGACTCGGCCTTGCGGCGCGCGAACGAGCACGCCGCCGCAATCGTGAGTCCAAGTAGCCCACCCAACAGGCCTGCGGCCCAGAACGCGATGATGGTTGAATGCCAGTGGAGGTGCGTTGTGCGGGTTGCCTTGGCCCAGTCCGTGTACTGACCGTCGAAGTCCAGCCCCGGCCGCCATCCATCGAGCGACATCCAGTGGAACGGCACTGTCATGACGACCGCGCCGATGGCCGAAGACACGAGCACAAAGCACGCGCGGGCCAGCACTTGGCGGAGCGGAGATGTGCCGTCGAGATCCTCCCGGCGGATCACATCGATGTCCTTCAGAAGGTCGCGCACAGACTGGTTGATGCCCAGCCAGAAAATCGCGACGAGCCCAATGGCAAGACGCTCCTCCCGGAAGTTCCCTGATCCAAGGCGAACCATGATCCCCAGAGCTAGAGGAAGCGCGATGAACGCGAGCAGCGCCGGCACTGGCGTGTTGATCCACTGGCGGAACCCGCGTGCCACCAGCTCCACAAACCGCGGTCTTGGAGCTCTTGCCTTGTCCCGGCGCAGCGCCGCCGCTTCTGACGCCTCTAGTGGCTGGTGCCGGGAGATGAGCGCCTCGACCCGCGCTGCGGATGCAGCCACAGCATCCGATCCCTCGATGGTTGCCGCAATCTCGGCACCGTCCGCACCCCACCGCACAGCCACGCACTTGTCGGCGAACTGCAGGGCGTCAAGCGAATGGGTGACCACCACCACTGCGCACCCCTGATGGGCGAGCCTGCGCAAGAGCTGCATGGTCCTGCGCTCGTTGTCGAAGTCGAGGCCTGTCGTCGGCTCGTCCAGGATGACCAGATCCGGGTCACCAACGAGTCCCAGCGCGAGGTTCACCCGTCGACGCTGTCCACCCGAGAGGTGTCCCACGAGTTTCCCGGCGTGGGACTCCAGCCCGACAGACTGCAGCAGCGACGCGACCTGCTCCAACACGGCCTTGCGCGTTCGTGCGGTCCCGCGGTTCGATGGGTGCAGGAGGTACGCGTACTCCACTGCCTGCCACACCGTCAGCTCATGCAGCACCGCGTCATCCTGCGGGATGTAGGCGACGCGCGACTGAATGTGGTATGCGAACTGCGGGAGCTGGTGCGACTCGTAGACCTTGCACTGGCCATCGGCCCGTACGGTCATACTGCCGCCGGTTGGCGTGAGGATTCCCGCGATCATCCGCACAAGGGTCGTCTTGCCTGAGCCGGAGCCGCCAACGATCGCAGCAAGCTCGCCGGACTTGAATGCAACCGTGAAGTTGCGGACCCGCTTGGCCAGGGACAGTTCAGCGGCCGAGATCTCGAACGAGCCCACCTCGGGCGCCTGCACGAATCCCCGCTCCAGGCCACTCCACCGCCAGGCGTATCGCGCTGTGCTGACGATGTCGCCTGGCCTTATGAGCTCGGTCGCGAACGGCTCGCCATTGAGCCGTACGCCTGTGGCATCAAGGCACACCGCACGGAGGCAGTTGTCCTCACGCGGGATCAGTCGCAGCGCCGGCGACTCCAGGTTTCGCTCGAGGGTCCCGCCTTCGGAAGCCGCCACGTCGATGCTGACGCCCACCTCAAGCCGAACGAGCGACTCGCGCTCGCCACCGCAACGTGTCGAATGCGGAGGTACAGCCAAGTCAAGGTCTGCGACGAAGCCGACCCCGTCACCTTGGCCATCCGTGCTCACCTGCCGGCTACCTCCGAGCGCGACCCAGGGAACCAGCACGGTGCCCCCGCCCGACTCGCCAGCAGTGCGGAGGAATCGCACGGCGATCACGCCAGCGCTTGAGAGCCGCGCCTCCATTGCGATGCCATCGGCGATCGAGGCGACTGTCCCGACCGGGACCGACTGGCGCGCGAGCCCTCCCCGGCGCTTCAGGATGACATGAAGCGCTGCTGGATCACAGCGGCCCCCGGACTGGCAGCCCAACAAGGACGCGGCTTCGAGCGAGTGGCCACACGGCGCACGCACGCGCGCGTCGGGCCACCATCGAGGCGCCCTGCACTCGGTGCAGTAGCGGTACATCGTTCACCGAACCTTGGTCACAGTCGTCTTGCCGAACACCTTGAAGGAGGGCCGCACGCGCATCTCCATCTCGAAGAGCAAGTGATCGACCGACCGTTCGCGGTAGTCCACCGTTCCGAATCCTCCGAGCTTGGTCACCACGCCATCCTTGTCGGACAGCTCAAAGCGGGCCTCATCGAGATTGACCTCACCCGTGACCGCCTTGCCGTCAGCAGCCGATCCCACCGTGATTCGCTGAGGCCCGTCGATTGACACGTTCCTGACAATGCCGCCAGACGGGTCTGGCGAGTCGTTCACTCGCTTGAGTTTCACGCTCGTGTCAATGATGACTCCGCGGAGTCGTGGGTCGATCATCGATCCGAGATTGTCTGCCCGAACATACCATGACGCGCCTACCTCGCGTGCACGGTTCGGGAAGATGTAGTGATCCGAGAGTGCGTTGGCACGTGTGATCACGTTCGCCTCGTGATCACTGAGAGTGCAGCCGATCGGCTCGACCCTCACAATGCCCTTACCATCTTCGAAGGTGAGGCTCACCTTCTTCCCATCGAGCATTGCAAAGTCCGGGCGGGGCAGAATTAAGCGGAGGCCCTTGCTGACATCGAGCATGCCGCCGAGTTCGAGGTACTCGTCGATCCCTCGAAGCACCCTTAGTGCCTCAGGAGGCACTTCCCACTGCTTGCCGTTCACACGGTCAATCCAGTCCTTCGTGCCCAGCGTGGTAGCGCCAAGAGTACCGGCACAGAGGTCGACAATCCCGCCAACGAGAGATGACACCAGCCAGGCCTGCCCCTCGGTGAGTTCAAGCCCTGCGCTGACCGCATCGTAGTTGACCACCTCCTTAAAGGTGAATGAGCGCTCCTCAACGATTGTGCGTCCGTCGTTGGAGATCACGTCCCCCGTCGATGTGAGCACCCAGGTGAGGTTGAACTTCCCGGACCCCTTAAGACCCCAGTCCTTGAGGTAGCCATCGCCCGACACCTGAGCGACGGTCTCCGTCTCGTAGCGGTGACCTGGTCTTCGGATGTTGATGATGACCGTGGAATCATTGACCTCGGTATAGCGCTCGGCATCGGGCTCGATCACCCGCGGCCCTTCCTCCTGCACAAGGTCAGCCGGAATCGGCGGCGGGGGAGGCGGCGGTGGAGGCGGCTCGTTCATGAGGTGCCGGATCACGACCACGAGCACCACCACTCCCACCAGCCCTGCCACCACGTACCCAACTCGAGTCATATTGCTCATGAATGCTCCCGTCTAGTTGCGAACCATTGCTCGATCACTGCCCCTGCACGCGTTCCAAAGTCGCGCTGATTACCCCCGCTGAGCCTTGCTGAGCTTCGACCCTGACCCCACTACCTGTGAACACAAGGTGACCCCTGCAGAGCAGAGGGTCATCTCCATAGCCATCCTCCCACACGGCGATCTCAATCCTACGGCCGTCTGGAACGTAGAGCTCGCCAAGCTGCTCTGCCTCCGGAATCATGAACACGAGCTGCCGATCGTAGTTCTCGTCCATCTCTTCATCTGCATTAGTAACCACCGGATAGCTACGTGTGATCTTCGCGATCCAGTCGTCACCGAACCGGTCCGGCACCTTGGCGCGCAAGCGAATGACGATCGCATTCACGTTGGGGTACTTATTGATGACGGCCATGCCATCAAGTCCAAGTTCCTCAGCCACATGGTTGTAGTGCCATTGTGCGCGATACTGCTTGTTGCGCTGGCCCTCCTGCAAGCCTTGGATACGCACTTCAACCATCTGGTTGATCTCGCTATTCACCACCCCACCAACAAGGAGGGAAAGCTCCGTCATCGCGTGGCTGAACGGCGGAACGCGCGTGTGGCCCTCCGCATCCATCACGGCTGCCACGTACGCCGCGACAACCGGCTTGGCCAGAGACACAACACCCTCGCGTGGGAATGCCTGGGAATCCTTGCTGACCACTCCATGCCAGTCCAAGACATCCTTCGCAATCTCGGCCAGTGGCTCCTTTTTGCCGAGTCGTTCCGTTACACGGGTCTCCTGTGCGGTTGCCACACGTGCTGCACGGCTATGCAACTCCCCGCGCATCCACTCGGTTATGTCTGGTGCACGCAGCTGGCTACACACTTTATCAGCCGCGAACAATAGGGCGTCTCTGCGGACCAGATCCTCCGTCTGCGTGTCTAGTTCCTCCAGTAGGGCCACCTCGAGCGGACGACGGGCCTCCTCGATGCGGGGCTTGGCCTCATCTTTATGCTGTCGCAGTTTGCCGCCAAGCACCACGTCTCCGGGGTCGTCGTCCAGGTACTTCTTGAGTGCGGCGACGTATTCGTCGATCTGTCGCCGGGGTGCGCCTTGGTCGAGGGGTGCTGGCCTGATCTCTCGCCAGCGGGCCTCATCCCCGGCAGCCCGGAGTCGGTCCAGTAGCGGATCCGTGCCGAGGCCCATGTCCCGAAGCGCACGAGCGGCAGCCACAATCTCTTGGTAGGACGCGCTCTCCTTTGCCAGCACGGTCTCGGCACGCACCTGGGCGAGTTTGATCTCGAGTTGACCGACGGCGACGGTGGCGTGCTCGGCGAAGGGCCTGTGCTGCTTGAGCAGCCCAGCAATGGCATTCTCCATCTCGATGCCCCCAGTGGCAGGCCGCGCGATCATCTCCTCGGCTCTTCGCTTCCACTCGGACTGCTCCTGAGCGCACTGCACCTTGAGGCGCGTCAGGCGGTCGTGCGACGCCCCGCGCCAGAAGACCAGCATCGGGTGCTGCTGCAGGAGCGCACTGAGATCGGCGCTGCGCTGAAACACATCGATGTCTGAGCGCTCCTCGATCGCTCGCACGCGCGCCGCAATGCGCGCATCGATCCATGCCATCGACGCGACCACGATCGCCGCACACGACAGTGCCGCGATCGCCGTCGTCCAAAGGATCCGACGCGGACGGAGTACACCGAGCGATGACAGTGCCTCGCCCGCAGTCGCGAAGGCCGGCGGTGCATGTCCAGCGAGCCGCTTCAGGAACTCCCCGAACTCCCTCGGACATGCTGCGATCGCCTCGTAGGCCGCCGGATCCCGCATGGTGGGCTCGCGCCCAAGTGCCATTGTCCAAGCGACGTCGTATGCAGCGCTTTGCCATGTCCTGCCAGGCTCATCCACCCAGAGGCAGCGGTCGAGAATGTTCAGGACCCATCGCCCACGCTTGTCACGCGCCAACCAGTCCACTCCCGCCGGCCCAGGTACCGACCCGCTCGCGAAGAGCTTGAGTACCCGCAGCGCTCCTCGCAGTGCGTCTTTGCACTCTTTTGCCGTGGCACGACCGGCACGACCGGTCACGGTGACCGACATACGGCGTGCGGCATGTTCCTCGAAGACAGCGCTCACGATCAGCCATGTGCCACGGACACCGTCGGACGAGGCGCTGACTAGAGTCACGTTCAACTCTCGCCCCAGCTCGTTGAGCACATTCTCCAAACGCTGTAGGCGCCCCCTGCCCGCGGCACCAGGATCTGCGAAGATCAGGACAGCCGGCGAGCCATCCCAAGTGCAGGAGCACTTGAAGACCTCGCCTGCTAGCTCGGCAGCGCGGTGACCCGAAACCACGGCTTGCGGCGGAAGGTCTGCAGGTAGGCGCGGCTTGTCCGGTGGCATAGAGTGATGAACTCCCGTGGAAGGCAGCGCGCCGTTCGCGCTAGCCCCCCCCTTTATACTGCATTCGGGGTACCGCGTCCAGTTTCTGAGACAAGTTGAAGTTGGTACTCACGCGGCCTCCCCGAGGAGGATGCGTCGGTGCGCTGCGGGCGTTCGGTAGCCGATCCGCCCGATGATCCAGTGGTTGTTGAAGCGAGGGCGATCGAGTTTGTTTCAGGGGAGTGTCCCCCTGTCACCTCCACAACAAACAGAGCCACCGACCTGTTGGTCGGTGACTCCGCGCAAAATACTCTCTGAGCTATTTCGGTCAGCGCCAGTGCTTGAAGTTCCGAACCTGTTGACGCAGACGCTCGCGGTCGACGGCATTTGTCGGGCTAAAGCCGTTCCAAGGGGTGACGGACTGTCCCGGCGAAGGGACCTGCCTGTTCAAGTTGTGGAGCGCGCTGCTGTCGCTCACTCGTCTTCGATGCAGTCGGGCCACTGCGGAGCCGATAGGTCCCCCTCTTCGTGGTCGTCTCCGAGTACCCGCGACAACTCTGCCACTCGGTCCAGAATGAGCGCCTCGC
>Ga0194112_10011225_pt1 | contig 11121 bp, 5 predicted proteins | sample TA2MahC400mmetaG_FD_146191 | JGI IMG/M metagenome (GOLD analysis project Ga0194112, IMG submission 146191) | Freshwater microbial communities from Lake Tanganyika, Tanzania - TA2015016 Mahale Deep Cast 400m | ecosystem: Environmental > Aquatic > Freshwater > Lake | place: Tanzania: Lake...
AGCGGCGGCTGCCGCGCGAGGAGGTGTACGTCACCTGCGGCGACTACCGCGAGGTGGCCGAGGCCATCCGCGCCATGGTGATCCGCGGGGCGCCGGCCATCGGCGTGGCGGCGGCCATGGGCGTGGCGTTGGGCGTGCTCCGCTCGTCCGATCCGGAAGCCGAGTTTGACGTCATCTGCCGGAACCTGGCCGAAACGCGGCCCACCGCGGTGAACCTGTTCTGGGCCATTGAGCGCATGCGGCGGCTGTTCGAAGCCGGTCGCGGCGGCCCGCTCGAGGAGCTGCGCCGGCGCCTCATCGAGGAGGCCGTGCGCATGCGCGAGGAGGACATCGCTATCAACCAGGCCATGGGCCGTCACGGCGCGCCACTGGTAGCCGACGGCAAGACCGTCCTCACCCACTGCAACGCCGGCGCCCTGGCCACCGCCGGCTACGGCACCGCCCTGGGAGTAATCCGCGCCGCCATCGCCGCCGGCAAGAAGATCGACGTGATGGCCGGCGAAACCCGGCCCTTCCTGCAAGGCGCGCGGCTGACCGCCTGGGAGCTGGCGCACGACGGCATCCCCGTCACCGTCATCACCGACAACATGGCGGGGCATTTCCTGCGCTCCGGGCGCATCGGCTGCGTGGTGGTGGGGGCGGACCGCATCGCCGCCAACGGCGATGTGGCCAACAAGATCGGCACTTACTCCGTGGCCGTGCTGGCGCACGAAAACCAGGTGCCCTTCTACGTGGCCGCGCCCATTTCGACGCTGGACCTGACGCTGGCCTCGGGTGAGTTGATCCCCATCGAGCAACGCCCTAGCGAGGAGGTGACCCACGTGTTCGGCGTCCTGGTGACGCCGGACGGGGTGGGCGTCGAGAACCCCGCCTTCGACGTCACCCCGCACCGCTACGTGAGCGCCATCATCACCGAGCGCGGCGTAGCCCGGCCGCCCTACGCCGAGTCGCTGCGGGGCCTGGCGGGCTAGTACTGGGAAGTGCAGTACTGTTCACGAAAAGCCTTGCTGGGCGGGGATTGCCGGGATATACTACTCCTGAGGTCGTTAGGGGAACTTACTATGGGATTGTACTTTCCTTGTTTTCGAGGGATCATCGCATCCCTTTGCATGCTTAGTCTTGCTTTCAGCGCCGGCCTCCTGGCGCAGCCCGGGCCGCCCGACCGCGTGGCTGTGATCATCGGCTTCGAGCGGCAGCCCGGGGCCAGTGAGGAGGCGCTGGTGCGGGCGATGGGCGGCACGGTCAGGCACACCTACCGCATCATCCCCGCCATCGCCGCCACCCTGCCTCAGCGCGCTATCGAGGCGCTGGGCAATCACCCGCTGGTGAGCGTCATCGAGCCGGACGTGCGGCTGTACGCGCTGGACGAGTACTCCGAAGCGTGGGGCGTTGCGAAGATCGGCGCCCGGCTGGTGCACGAAACCTCCCCTTTCAACAAGGGAGCCGGGCTTGCGGTCTGTGTCATCGATTCCGGAATCGACACGGATCACCCGGACCTGAAAACACACGCTGGAGGCTGGGACTATGTGAACGGCGACAATGACCCAGCCGACGACAACGGGCACGGAACCCACGTCGCGGGCAGCATTGCCGCTTTGCTGAACGGCCCGGGGGTGGTGGGCGTCGCGCCGGAGGCCAAGATCCTCGCTTACAAGATCCTCGACGCCAGCGGCAGCGGCTACTTCAGCAACGCGATCGCGGCCCTGCAAGACTGTCAGGCGGCTGGCGGCAAGATCACCAACAACAGCTATGGGTCGAGCCAGGACCCGGGCACGCTGGTCAGACAAGCCTTCGACAACGCCTACAACGCCGGCATCCTTCACGTGGCGTCCGCGGGAAACGCGGCGTTCTTGACCTGCAACGAAGTTTCCTACCCCGCCAAGTACGACTCGGTGATCGCCGTCGGCGCCACCGACTCCGGCGATACGATTGCCAGGTGGTCCTGCAAGGGAGCGGAAGTGGAACTGGCCGCCCCCGGGGTGAACATCAAGTCCACCTACCCCAACGACACCTACGCGACCGCCAGCGGCACTTCGATGGCCTCGCCCCACGTGGCCGGAACAGCGGCCTTGGTGTTCAACTGCGGGCTGGGGGACCTGAACGGCGACGGGAATCTCGGCACCAACATCGACGTCCGGCTGCGCATGCAGCAGACGGCCCTGGATTGGGGCGCCGCCGGACGCGACACCTCATACGGCTTCGGCAGGGTGCAGGCCGACGTGGCAGCGCGGAACTGCGGGACGCAGCCTCAGCCACCATCCGTTCCTAACGCCCCCAGCAACCTGGCTGTTACCGGCGGCAGGAACTATATCGCCCTCGGATGGCGGGACAACTCGGACAACGAGACGAACTTTGAGGTATGGCGCTGCACCGGCTCTGGCTGCACCAACTTTGCGCTGATCGCCACGTTGTCGGCTAACACCACTGCGTACACGAACAGCGGGCTCAAGCGCTCCACGACATACGGCTACAAGGTCCGCGCCACCAACAGCGCCGGTGCGTCGGGCTACACCGAAGTCAAGTACGCCACGACTACGGCGCGCTGAAGCACGGTTTGGCGGCTTCGCGACAGCCGGGCTAGAACGCAACCCTGCCCAACACCGCCGCCCGGCGGGCGCCGGTGGCGGAGGGGAGATTGCCGGGGCGGCGGCGCCAGGTCCGCCAGGCCAGCACCGCGAAGGCGATGGCTTCCTTGGCGTCGATGTCGATGCCGAAATCGGCCGAAGTCGCCACCGCCGCGCCGGGCAGCAGCGCCGCAAGCTGTCCCATGATCTCCGGGTTGTGCGCGCCGCCGCCGGAGACGATCAGCTCGTCCACCGGCATGCGCGGCCGCACGAAGCGCTCGATGCCCACGGCCACAGCGGCGGGAGTGAGCGCGGTGGCGGTCGCCACCAGGTCCGCTTCCTCCAGGCCGGTGGCCACCAGCCGGTCTACAAACTCCTTGCCGTATTGCTCGCGCCCCGCGGTCTTGGGAGGCCGAGCCCAGTAGAACGGATCGCGCAGCAGCTTCTCCAGCAGCACGTGGTCCACACTCCCGCGCCGCGCCATGCGGCCGTAGCGGTCATAGGCCCAGCGGTTACCGGTGAAACGCGCTATCAACTGGTCGATGACCATGTTGCCGGGGCCGGTGTCGAAGGCGATCACCTCCTCGGCAGGCGCCGCGGGCGGAATGGCGGTTAGGTTGGCGATGCCGCCCACGTTCAAGGCCACCCGGCCCAGGCGGCGATGGTGGAACAGCAGGTAGTCCACCAGCGGCACCAGGGGCGCTCCGCACCCTCCGCAGGCGATGTCGCGCGGCCGGAAGTCGTTCACCACCGGGATTCCGGTGCGCTCCGCCAGCACCGCCGCCTCGCCGATCTGGAACGTGCTGGCCACCCGCCGGTCCAGGAACTTGACGGGCCGGCCGTCGTGAAAAATGGTCTGGCCGTGGCAACCGATCAGCCCGATGGAGCGCAACGGGACGCCGGCCTGCCGGCAGGTCTTCTTGAGGGCTTCGGCGTACAACTCGCCCAGCAGGAAGTTCAGGCGCGCCACCTGGCCGGTGTGAGCCACGGCGTTCGAGACTTCCAGCAGAGCGTGCCGCACGGCTTCAGGATAGGGCGAGGTGTGCGTGGCCACAGTTGCGAAGCGGCCGCCACGAATATCAACGATGGCCACATCGATGCCGTCGAGGGAGGTGCCGCTCATGATGCCCGCTACTCTCATGGCCGTTTCAACTCCTCCTGGAGTTCGTACAACAGGCGCAGGGCTTCGATGGGCCGCAGCTCATCGATCTTCAGATTGCGGATGCGCCCGGCGATCTGATAGTTCACCGGCTCGAACAACTGGATCTGCACCGGCCCGCGCGGGGCGCGCGCGCCGGGGGAAAGCTCCTCGGTCACCTGGTGCCCGGTCTTCTCGTGCAGCTCGAGGACCTGTCGGGCGCGCTCGATCACCCCGGAAGGCAGCCCGGCCAGGCGCGCCACTTCGATGCCGTAGCTGCGGTCGGCGGCCCCCGGCTCGACCTGGCGCAGGAAGATGATCTCCTCGCCGGCCTCCTTCACCGAGACGCGCAGGTTGCGCACGCCCTCCAGTTGCCCGGCCAGCTCAGTCAGCTCGTGGTAATGCGTGGCGAATAGCGTCTTGGCGCGGATGCGGGCGTGGATCTGCTCGATGACCGCCCAGGCCAGGGCCAGCCCGTCGTAGGTGGCGGTGCCGCGCCCGATCTCGTCCAGCACGATCAAACTGCGCTCGGTGGCGGTGTTGAGGATGGCGGCGGTTTCCGTCATCTCGACCATAAAGGTCGAGCGGCCGCGGGCCAGGTTGTCGGAGGCGCCGATGCGCGTGAACACCCGGTCCACCACAGGCAGCAGCGCTTCGCCGGCCGGCACGTAGCCGCCCATCTGCGCCAGTATCGAGATCAGCGCCGCCTGCCGCAGGTAAGTGGACTTACCGCCCATGTTAGGCCCGGTGATGATGGCGATGAAGGCCGTGGCTGGCTCCAGATACAGGTCGTTGGGGATGAAGCGCAGCGCCTCGCCCTCGCCCAGCTTCTCGACCACCGGATGGCGGCCCGCCAGGATGCGCATCTGGCCGCTTTCGGCGAAGCGCGGGCGGGCGTAGCGGTTTTCGGCCGCCACCTGCGCCAGGGCCGCGGTTACGTCCAGCTCGGCGACGGCCCCCGCGGTCCGCCGTATGCGCGCCCCGCTGGCGGCGGCGAAGGTCCGCACCTCGGAGAAGATCTGCTTCTCCAGCTCGAGGCTCTTCTCCTCGGCGTCCAGTATCTGCCGTTCAAGCTCTTTCAGTTCCGGGGTGGTGAAGCGCTCGGCATTAACCAGGGTCTGCTTGCGCTCGTAATCGGCGGGGGCCAGATGCAGGTTGGGCTTGGAGATCTCCAGGTAGTAGCCGAAGACCTGGTTGAAGCGTATCTTGAGCGAGCCGATGCCGGTGCGGGCGCGCTCGCGGGCCTCGATCTCGGCGATGTAGCGCTTGCTGTTGCGAGCCAGGTCCCGGAGGCGGTCCAGCTCCGGGTTAAAGCCGTCGCGGATAGTCCCGCCGTCGGCCAGGCTGACGGGAGGCTGCTCGGCGATGGCGGTCAGGATGCGCTCGCGCACGTCGGCCAGCTCGTCGAGGGCCTCCCGGAGCTGCACCAGGCGCGGGGCCGCGGCGGCCTCCAGAATCTGGCGCAGACGCGGGATGCGCGCCAGGGACTTGCCCAGGGCCAGCAGCTCGCGCGGGCCGGCGCTGCCCAGGGTGACCTTGGCCAGCAGCCGCTCCAGGTCCTGTATCTCGCCCAGCGTCTGGCGCGCCTCGGCCCGCCAGACGGCCTCCCGCAGCAGCGCCTCCAGCGCGTCCAGCCGCGCCTCGATCTCCGCCACATCCAGAGACGGGCGCAGCAGCCGGGCCCGCAGCAGCCGCCCGCCCATGCCCGTGAGCGTCTGGTCGATCACCCCGATGAGCGTGGCCTCCTTGCGGCCGTCGAAGAAAATGGGTTCGAGCAGCTCGAGGTTACGCACCGTGACCGCGTCCAGCACCATGCCCTCGGCGCGGTCCTGGAACGCGGGGCGATCCAGGTGATCCAGCGCGGCGCGCTGCGTGTCCTTCAGGTAATGCAGGATGGCGCCGGCGGCGGCCACGGCCAGCCGCTGGCCTCCCAGCCCGCAGCCCTCCAGGGTCAGCAGCCGGTAGTGCTCGCGCAGGCTGCGCTCGGCGTAGTCCGGGTCGAAGATCCACTCTTCGAGCTCCGTGAGCAGCCGGCCCGGCGCGTCGGTCTTGGCCAGCAGCGCCCGGTCCGGGGTTCCGTGCAGCACCTCCCGCGCGCCCACCTGTTCCAGCGCCGCCGCCAGCTCGGGCGCCTCCACCTCGGTGGCGCGGAACTCGCCCGTCGAGACGTCCACCCAGGCCAGCCCGGCGCGCCGCTCCCGCACCGACACCGCCGCCAGGTAGTTGTTCTCGTGCGAGCGCAGCAGGGCCGGCTCGGTGGCCGTACCTGGCGTCACAATCCGCGTGATGTCGCGCTTGACCAGCTTCCTGGCGAACCGCGGGTCCTCCAGTTGGTCGCAGATGGCCACGCGATAGCCCTTCTGGATCAGCCGGGCGATGTAGGATTCCGCCGCGTGATAGGGCACCCCGCACATGGGCACGGGCGCGCCCCGCTCCTTGTTGCGCGCCGTCAGGGTGATCTCCAGCTCACGGGCCGCTATCTGCGCGTCCTCGTAGAACAGCTCGTAGAAATCCCCCAGCCGGAACATCAACAGGGCGTGCGGGACCTGCTGCTTGATGGAATGATACTGCCGCATCAGCGGCGTGGCTGCGTCGCTAGTCATACTGGCGCCCGCCGCACCCCGGGGCTCAGGCGTAGATGCCGCGCAGCTTGATGACGGAAGCCACGCGGTCCAGCGCCAGCATGTAAGCGGCGATGCGGTTGTTCACCCCATGTTTGTCCACGTAGCCAACCACGTCCCGGAAGCTGTTCACCATAATCTCCTCGAGCCGCTCGTTGACCAGTTGCTCGTTCCAGAAATAGCCCTGGCGGTCCTGCACCCACTCGAAGTAGGAAACCGTGACGCCGCCGGCGTTGGCCAGGATGTCCGGGATCACGAACACGCCCTGGCTGGCCAGGATGTGGTCGGCCAGCGCGGTGGTGGGGCCATTGGCGCCTTCGCACAGGGCCCGGGTGCGTATGCGGCCCGCGTTCTGCGAGGTGATCACATTCTCCTTGGCCCCCGGCAGCAGCACCTCGCACTCCAGGAACAGGGCCTCGGCGGGGTCGATCGCCTCCGCGCCGGAGAAGCCGGTGATCGAGCCGGTGGTCTTGCGATGCTTGAGCAGTTCCGGGATGTCCAGGCCGTTGGAGTTGTAGATGGCCCCGTCCACTTCGATGACCGCGACGATCTTGAAGCCTTCCCGCGCCATCAGCTTGGCCGACATGCTGCCCACGTTGCCGAAGCCCTGGATCACCACGCGGGAGCCCTCGACAGGCAGACCTAGACGCTTCAGCGCCTCGCGGGTCACAAACAGGCAGCCTCGCCCGGTGGCCTCGGGGCGCCCGCGCGAGCCGCCCAGGGCCAGCGGCTTGCCCGTGACCACCGCAGTGGTGGTCTGGCGGACGTGCATCGAGTAGGTGTCCATGATCCAGGCCATGATCTGCTCGTTGGTGTTCATGTCCGGGGCGGGCACGTCCACTTCGGGGCCGATAAAGGGCAGGATCTCGGCGGTGTATCGCCGGGTGATGCGCTCCAGTTCCGCTTCCGAGAGCACCTGGGGGTTACAGATCACGCCACCCTTGCCCCCGCCGAAGGGGATGTTGACCACGGCGCACTTCCAGGTCATCCAGGCGGCCAGGGCGCGGACCTCATCCAGGGTGACATCGGGAGCGAAGCGGATGCCGCCCTTGGCGGGGCCGCGCGCGATGGAGTGCTGCACCCGGTAGCCGGTGAAGACCTCCAGCCGTCCGTCGTCGAGCTGCACGGGGATGTTCACCGTGATCTCGCGGGCCGGTGTGCGGAGCACCTTGCAGAGGCCGTCGTTCAGCCCCAGCCGGAGGGCGGCTTCATTGAAGCGCGCCTCCGCCGCCACCCAGGGGTTCAGTTCCTGCTCGAGGGGAATCCTGCTCGTTGGCACAGTTTCACCCACCTCCGAAGCCATTATGCCGCAGAGCAGGCGCCGCCGGCTGAAGCCGGCGCTACTGGTGGGGCAAGCTTCAGCTTGCCAGTGGCTGAAGCCGGCGCTACTTCGCCGGGCCGGGCTCCATCAGTTCGGTGCGGCTGCCGTCGGGATCGAACAGGTTCAGCAGCCAGCGCTGGTTGCGGCCGACGCGGGGCTTGAAGCGGTCCTCGGCGGGCAGGCCCCGTGCGAGCAGCTTCCTGTAAGCGGCCTGGATGTCGGGCACCTCCAGGCACATGTGCAGCATGGAGCCGAGCTGGCCGCGTGTGGGCGCGCCCGTGTGCAGCATGAATTCGACGTAGTCGCCGCCGGGTATTTGCATATTCACCCAGCGCAGCTCGTTGTCGCTGGGGCCGCCGCGCCAGGTCTCACGAAACCCCAGCTTATCCCGGTAGAAGGCCAGGGCGGCGTCCAGATTGGCCACGGTGATGCCGACGTGGCGCAGGCGCTCCGAGATGCGCGTTTGGCCCAGCAGCTTGCCATGCGTCTGGCGGACCCCCGAGCCCGGCTGGTACTCGACGAACTCCAGCCGCATCCCGTCGGGGTCCTTCACCGAGAAGTTCCGGTTGCCGTCGCGCCCCTGCCGGACCTCGCCCGGCGCCAGACCGCGTCCCGCCAGCAGCTCGTGCAGCTTCTCGATTTCCGGCGTGGCCAGCGCCAGGTGTGACATACGCCGGTCCTGCTCCGGCTTCAGACCCGGAAACAGCTCGATGTACTGGTCTTCGTTGATCTTCAGGAACGTATAGCGGAGGTTGCCCTGCTCGTCCTTGAGAGCGAAAGCTCCCTCATAGCCCAGCAGCCTGGTGTAGAACTGCCGGGCCTTGTCCATATCGCTGACCAAGAACGCCCCGTGTGCGATGCCGCTGATGGGCAGATCCTGGGCGCCGGCCAGGACCGCCAGCAAGGCCCCGCTGAGTAGGAGTCTCATTTCTCCATTCTAGAACTCGTCCTGGGCTGCCGGGCGCAAACGGAAGATACAGGATTTGCAGGATTGCCGGTCGGGGACCCTGGGTGTACAGTGAAAATGGGATCCCACATGAGGGAGAGGGGGCGGACCAACGGTCCGCCAGGCAGGGTTGGCCCATTCGGCACCCTCAGTTTGCCTGCCCTCCACATCAGGGCCCCGCTTACCCAGGGCACAAGAAGACAAGGAGTGCGCTATGAGCGTAACCAATTCTTCTGAAAGGAGTTATGCGCCGAGCCACATCATCGCGGCCATCATCCTATGTTTGCTGCTGGCCACGTCAGTGTGGGCCCAGGCGCTCGGAAACATCACCGGCACGGTGGAGGACAGCACGGGCGCCGTGATTCCCGGCGCCACCGTGGTGATCACGAATGAAGAGACAGGGATCGTCACCCGGGTCCAGTCCCGGGCCGACGGGACGTACCTGGCGATGAACCTGGTTCCAGGTCAGTACAGGATTTCGGTGGAGTCGCCGGGCTTCAAGCGCTTCGAGATCAGGGGCCTGCGTCTGAACGTGGGAACGACGCTGACGCAATCCATCGTGCTGGGGATCGGCGTGGTGACCGAAACCATCGAGGTGAGCGGCCAGACGTTGATGGTCCAGACCACCTCAGGCGAGGTGGGCTCGACGGTTCAGGTGGAGCAGATTCTCGAGATGCCCATGCCGAACCGCAACGTGTTTTCGCTGGTCAATCTGGTGCCGGGGGCCTGGTACCGGGGAGGCGCCGATGATGAGCCCCGCATTTCCATTGGCGGCGGCCGCACGCAGTCGGCATCGGCGCTGCTGGACGGCGCTCAAAACAGCCGCGGAGGCTTGGGCGTGCAGAACGTCGAGATGTTGCCGCCGATCGATTCGATGCGCGAGTTCAGGGTGGAAGTAAACAACATGGGGGCCCAGTACGGTCGCAGCTCAGCCGGGCTGATCAACGCGGTGACCAAGAGCGGCACCAACGAGTTCCACGGCAGCCTCTATGAGTTCGTGCGCAACGACAAGTTCGACGCCCGGGGCTGGGCGGCGGATGAAAAGCCCATTCTGCGGCGGAACAATTTCGGCGGGACCATCGGCGGACCGATCATCAAGAACAAGACCCACTTCTTCTACAATTTCGATGCCATCATGAACCGTGGCAGCACGGTTCAGACCCGGAGCGTGGGTCTGCCGGAGTTCCACCAGGGCGACTTCTCGAATGCGACGGCCTTGATCGGCGGCACGAGAAAGGTTGTGCCGATTTATGATCCCAGTTCGGGAACCGGCACCTTTACCGCGCCGAAGGCTACCCAGCTCTTTCCGGGCAACGTCATTCCCAAGTCACGGTGGGACAAGGTCGCGGCGGCCATCGTGGCAGGCAACTACATTCCCGCTCCCAACCGGACGCCAAACAACATGGACAACAATGCCGGCAACTGGCAGGAGATCGTGCCGGACATCCTGGACCGCAACTATCACACCATCCGGCTGGATCACGAGCTCAACGCCAAGACACGCGGCTACGCCCGCTACATCGTATCCACACCGGACAATGACCTGACAGGATATTCCAAGGGTTACGGCGTGGCCGATCAGGACGGCCTCCAGCTCAGCAATCAGCGTCACAATCTCAGCTTGAACGTGACCCATCTGTTCTCGCCGACGTTCATCATGAGCTTCACGGGAGGGTTCGGCCGGGTCACCATTGATCGCAAGTCCGGGGCCTGCTGTGAGACCAACTATGCGGAGAAGTTCGGCATTCCGGAAGTCTCCCGGGTGGGCGGCGAAGTGTTCCCGCGCATCAACGGTATCGGCGGCGGTCTCGTGCCGGTGGACGTAATCGGCGCCGCGGGCAACGCGAACCGTTTCGCGGTGTTCAACAATTTCGACTACGACTTGCAGTTCACGAAGATGGCCGGCATCCACACGCTGAAATTCGGCTTCAAGCACCAGCGCTTCCAGGGCAACGACCTCAGCCGGGCGTGGCCTAGCGGCCAGTGGGGGTTCAATGGGCGCTGGACGAAGGGCTACAACGACAAGGGGACGGCGATCGCGAACACCGGCATCAGTTACGCCGACTTTCTGCTGGGCCGCCTCAACACCGTAGACGCCCGTGCGGCGCCCAACTTCGGCAACCGCGCCCAGTATTACGCAGGTTACTTCCAGGACGACTGGAAGGTCACCCGCAACCTGACGCTGAACATCGGCGTCCGCTATGAAACCGAGACCCCGTACACGGAAGTGGCCGGCCGGCAAAACGGCTTCAGCCTGTGGGAACGCAACCCGCTGGCCGGGCAGTTCGGGATTCCGGAAGGAGCGATCGGGATCACGACGTTCCCGAACCGCCACGGGAAGGGCAAGTACTTGTGGCACTGGGACAAGAACAATTGGGCGCCTCGTTTCGGTTTCGCCTGGCGCATGTTCGGCACAGACAACACGGTGTTGCGCGGCGGCTACGGAATCTTCTTCGGCAACCCCTACGACCGGAACGCGGCTCAGGTGGCCCGCGCCGGCTTTGACCCCTTATACAAGGCACGCCACCCGA
>Ga0194112_10011231_pt1 | contig 11117 bp, 10 predicted proteins | sample TA2MahC400mmetaG_FD_146191 | JGI IMG/M metagenome (GOLD analysis project Ga0194112, IMG submission 146191) | Freshwater microbial communities from Lake Tanganyika, Tanzania - TA2015016 Mahale Deep Cast 400m | ecosystem: Environmental > Aquatic > Freshwater > Lake | place: Tanzania: Lake...
CTCAGACAGTCCTCGCTCGCGCGCAGGCGCGCTCGCTGCGGGAACTCGCGGCAGGCCCTCTCCGGTCCCCTCGCCCCTCGGGGCAGCGGCCGCTCGCGCGCGGGCGCGCTCGCTGCGCCGCGGCGGGGCTCACCGTCCCGCGGGGGGCTCCCTTCGCGCGCGCGTCGCCGCGTGGATCGGCGTGTAGCGGGAGAGCGGGTCTTCCGGCTCGATGTCCTCGTAGAAGCCGGTGAGCACGAAGCCGGCTTCCAGCTGACCGGCGATCTGCTCGGTCAGCGTGTGGCTGAACTCGAGCGGCCGGCGGTCGCGCAGGCGCTCGCGCAGCGCGTCGGCGGGGAGGTCCCGCACATCGGCGTAGGGCAGCCGGTGGCGCACGGTCAGCCGGCCCCGGTCGTAGTCGTCCTGGTCGAAGAGGTAGACGATCGGGCAGGTGAACCCCGCCAGCAGCTCGCCGCCCGGGCGCAGGACGCGATGGGCCTCGCGCCACACGGGGCGGAGGTCGGGCGCGAAGACGTTGGCGATGGGGTGGACGACGAGGTCGAAGGCGCCGTCGGCGAAGCGACCGAGGTCGGCCATGTCGCCGCGGATCGCGGCGAGCTCCAGGCCCTCGCGCCGCGCCACGCGCCGATCCTGGGCGAGCTGCTTCGGGGAGTTGTCGTAGACGGTCACCCGCGCCCCGGCCGCGGCCAGGATCGGTCCCTGCTGGCCCCCGCCGGAGGCGAGGCAGAGCACGCGCGCGCCGTGGAGCGGAGGGAACCAGGATCGCGGCACGGGCAGGGTCGGCGTGAGGAGGATCTGCCAATCGCCGCGACGCGCACGGGCGATCGCCCCGGCGTCGACCGGGATCGTCCAGCGGTTCCGGCGGGCGACCTCGGCGTCCCAGGCGGCGGCGTTGTGCGCGACGACATCGATCGACGCCGGGCGGCGGGGGGCGGGCTTCGCCGCGGGGCGGCGCGCGGGGGCGGGGGCGGCGGCCGGGCGTCGGGGCGCGGGCGTGCGGCGAGCGCGGCCCTCCAACGGATGCGGGCCGTCGTCGCCGGTCGGGGAGGTGGGCCAACCGAATCGCGCCAGGTCCACGCGCCCGCGCTCGTCGAACTCGACGCCCTCCGCCGCGAGCAGAGCGCGCTGGTCGCGATGCCCCTCTCCGTGGCGGCGGGGGCTGACCTCGCCGCGGCTGTTGATGACGCGCTGCCAGGGTATGCGCAGCCCGGCCGGGGTCGCCGCCATGGCGTAGCCGACCATGCGCGGCGTGCAGCGCCCGATCCTCGCGGCGATGCCGCCGTAGGTCGCCACCCGCCCGCGAGGAATGCGGGCGACGAGCTCGTGGATGCGGCCGTAGAGGCCGGCGCCTTCGACCGCAGCGCTGCGGGTGCGGGCCATCGAACGGAACCTCCTTGCCGCCAGCCCGTGGGCCACGAATCCGCCCCCGTGGGCCACGAACCCGCCCCCGTGGGCCACGAACCCGCCCCCGTGGGCCACGAACCCGCCCCCGTGGGCCACGAATCCGCCCCCGTGGGCCACGAATCCGCCCCCGTGGGCCACGAATCCGCCCCCGTGGGCCACGAATCCGCCCCCGGGACCGCAATCAAGATGCCCCTCGCGCCGGGGGGGAGTTCCCTCTGGATCCGGCGCGTCCCGCCGGGGTCTAATGCTCTCCGCCCGCCCGCCGGGCGGGCGCCCCCCCCGGGGGGTCGTAGGTCCGCTGCTCGCCCCCCCCCCGCGGGGCGGAGGAGCCGTCACGCAGGAGGTCGGTCCATGGTCGTCGAAATCGCCCCGCGCGTCTACTGGGTCGGGGTGGTCGATTGGGACATCCGCCGTTTCCACGGTCACGAGCTCTCCACGCACCGCGGGACGAGCTACAACGCCTACCTGATCCTGGACGAGAAGATCGCGCTCGTGGACACGGTCGCCGCGCCCTTCGCCGGCCGGCTGCTCGAGAGTATCCGCGAGCTGGTCGACCCGGCGCGGATCGACTATGTGATCGCCAACCACGCCGAGCTCGACCACGCCGGGGCCCTGCCCGAGGTCATGCGCGAGGCGCCGCAGGCGTCGCTGATCGTATCGCGCCGCGGCGCGGAGAGCATTCCCGGGCACCATCATCGGCCCTGGCCGATCCGCGCCGTGCGCACCGGGGAACGGCTCTCGCTGGGCCAGGACGAGCTGCTCTTCGTCGAGGCGCCGATGCTGCACTGGCCCGACAGCATGTTCACCTACCTCGCCGGGCGCCGGCTGCTGATGCCCAACGACGCGTTCGGCCAGCACTACGCCGCCGGCCGGCTGTTCAACGACGAGGTCGACGGCCAGGAGCTCCTCCAGGAGGCGCGCAAGTACTACGCCAACATCCTCACCCCCTTCAGCGCGCAGGTGCTGAAGAAGATCGACGAGCTGCTGGCCCTCGAGCTGCCGGTGTCCATGATCGCGCCGAGCCACGGGGTCCTCTGGCGCGAGGATCCCCTGCAGATCGTCCGGCAGTACCAGGCCTGGGCGCGCCAGGAGCCGCAAAAACGCGCGGTGATCGTCCAGGACACGATGTGGGGCGCGACGACCCGGCTGGCGGAAGCGATCGGCGACGGGCTGACCGCCGAGGGCGTACCCTACAAGATCTTCCACGCCGCGGTCACCGACCGCAACGACGTCCTGGCCGAGGTCCTCGGGGCGGGAGCCCTCGTCGTCGGCTCGCCGACGATCAACCAGGGCATGCTGGGGACGATCACGGTGCTGCTCGAGGATCTGGCGCACCTGAAGTTCCACGTCCCGATCGGCGGGGCGTTCGGCAGCTACGGCTGGGGAGGCGAGTCGGTGAAGGCGATCGCCGAGCGGCTGGCCGCCTGCGGGCTGCGGCTGCCGGCGGATCCCCTGCGGGTCCAGTGGCAGCCCCGAGCGGAGGACCTGGCCGCCGCCGCGAGCCTGGGCCGCGCCGTCGGGGCGGCGGTCCGGGAGCTCTAGTGCGGGAGCGGCTCGGCGGCTCCCGCCTCTCCCGCGGGCTGCTCGTCGTCGCCGGCACGCTGCTCGTCGCCCTCGGCGTGGTCGGCGTCTTCGTGCCCCTCCTGCCGACGACGCCGTTCCTGCTGGCCGCGGCGGCCTGCTACGCCCGCAGCTCCGAGCGCATGCACCGCTGGCTCCTCTCGAAGAGGATCTTCGCCTTCTACCTGGGCGGGCGGGCGGAGCGCCGGGGGCTGCCGCTCGCCGCGAAGCTGACGACGCTGGCGCTCCTCTGGCTGGCGATCGGTTCCTCGGGCCTGCTGGTCGTCCCGGCGCGGCTCTGGTGGGCGAGGCTCCTGCTCCTCGCCGTCGCGCTGGCGGTCACCGCGCACATCCTGCGGATCGGTGCGCGGCGCGCGTGAACCGCCCGGTGGACCGGTGTGCGCCCCTCGCGCCCCGAGCGATCAGAAGAAGCTCTCCGTGTAGACGAGCGATTCCGGGAAGCGTTCGTCGATGATCCGGATCATGTCGCCGAGCATCTCGCTTCGGCCGCAGAGGTAGAAGTCGTAGCCGCCCGGTTCGAGCCGCTCGCCGGCGTAGTCGCTCACTCGGCCGCGATGGCCCCCCGGAATGGAGCGCGCCTTGTCCGCGCTCCGGGAGACGCAGGGCGCATAGATCTCCACGGCCGAGCGCAGCAGATCGTCGTCGTGGAGATCCCCGGCGCGGGAGACGCCCCGGAGCAGCAGGTACGCGCGCACGCCGGCCCGCGCCATCGCCAGAAAGGGTGCGACCCCGGTGCCCGTCGAGGCGAGAACCGCGCGCCGCGGCGAGGCCCGGAAGGTGAAGTATCCGTGCGGGCCGGTGATGGACAGCCTCGCGCCGGCAGGGATCTCCACCAGGCGCGTGGTCATCCGGCCGCCGGCGACGAGGCGGATGCAGAGCGTGAGCGTCGGATCCCCGGGCGCGTTGGTCAGCGTGTAGCTGCGCGTCAGTCCGCCGAGGCTCAGGCGGACGAACTGCCCGGGGAGGAAGCGGAAGCCGGGGGGGCGGGAGATCTCGAGGCCGAGCACGCCCGGGGCGAGCCGGCGCCGGGAGACGACCTCGACCGCGGCGGGCGAAGCGGATGCCGCTCGGCTCACGGCTCCCACTCGGTCTCCGCCGCGCTCGCCTCCCGGTTGGCGGCGCGGGCCAGGACGAAGAGGAAGTCGGACAGCCGGTTGAGGAAGACGACCGTCTGCTCGTACGCCGGCGGAGGGTCCGCCGTCTCCGCCAGCAGGGCCACGGCGCGGCGCTCCGCGCGGCGGCAAACGGTGCGGGCCACATGCGCCCAGGCCCCTGGAGCGCTGCCGCCGGGCAGGATGAAGCGCTCGAGCGGCGGCAGGCTGGCGGCCAGCCGGTCGATCTCCGCCTCGAGTCGGGCGGCTTCCTCCCCGCCAAGGTCCTTCAGCGCCTCCGCTCGCGGCGAGCCGGGCGCCGTCGCCCAGTGCGCCCCGGCCGCGAACAGGGCTCCCTGCGCGCCGCGGACGACCTCCGCCTGATCGGCCATCGTCGCCGGCAGGGCCGCCGCCAGCGCCCCGAGAACCGCGTTCAGCTCGTCGATCTCGCCGCAGACCTCCAGGCGGGGATCCGCCTTGGACACGCGCTCGCCGCTGAAGAGGCTCGTGCGCCCCCCGTCGCCGGTCCTGGTGTAGATCTTCATCGCTCCACGCCTCCGTTCGCGTCCCGATCGGCCAGCGTAACACCGGCGAGGCCCGCGCGGCCAGGAGTGCCTGCGGATCGGCGCTGCCGCAGCGTTCGCGCCTGCGAAACGAGCATCCCGGCCAGCATCAGCGCGCAGCCGAGCCACTCCCGCCCCCCGAAGCTCTCCTGCAGCACGAGCCGGCCGCCGAGCGCGGCGAAGACCGCTTCCAGGCTCATCAGGATCGCCGCGTGGGCGGGCGGCGCCCGGCGCTGGGCGACGACCTGGAGCGTGTAGGCGACGCCGACCGAGAGGACGCCGCTGTAGAGGATCGGCCACGCCGCGCCGGCGAGACCCGCCCAGCGGATCTCCTCCGCCGCCAGGGCGACGGCCAGGCTCGCGACCGCGCAGACCGCGTACTGGAGGCAGGCCAGGGCCGTCGCCGGCAGGCCCGGGGAGATCCGGCCGATGAGGATCACGTGCGCGGCCCAGAAGAAGGCGCCGCAGAATACCAGCGCGTCGCCGCGGGCCATCGCGAGTCCCGAGCCGGCCGCGGCCCCGGTGTCGGCCCGGACGCTCAGGAAGTAGAGCCCGGCGAGCGCGAGGAGCGCGCCGGCCCAGCCGCCCGCGCCGGGGCGCTGTCGCCAGAAGAGGCCCAGCAGGGGCACCAGGATCACGTAGAGGCCGGTGATGAAGCCCGCCTTGCCGGCCGTCGTGTGCACGAGTCCGCCCTGCTGCAGCGCCGCGCCGCCGAAGAGGACCGCCCCGGCGCAGAGGCCGCCGGCGAGCAGGCGCGGCGACGGCGGGCGAGCGCCAGGCTCGCGCGATGACCGGGTGCGCGCGGAGGCCGGGCCTTCGGAGGGCGCGCCCGCGGGAGGGCGTGGCGTGGACGGGGGGCGCACCGAAGTCGCGCGCGCGGGCCGGGCTCGCAGGGCGAAGGGCAGCATCAGCAGCGCGCCGATGCCGAAGCGGACCGCGTTGAAAAGGAAGGGCCCGACGTGCTCCATGCCGGCGCGCTGGGCGACGAAGGCGAAGCCCCAGATCGCCGCCGTGACCAGCAGCAGGGCATCGGCCTCGAGCGCCCGCCGTCTCATCGCAGGTGGGTCCAGAGGATCCGCAGGCCGATGGCGATCAGCACGATCCCGCCCGCGGTCTCCATGCGCCTGCCGAGGGCGAGTCCCAGTCGCCGGCCGAGATGGAAGGCGCTGAACGAGAGCAGGGCGGTGACGACCCCGATGGCCGCGGCCGGCTGCCAGATGCGGGTTCCCAGGAAGGCCAGGCTCAACCCGACGGCCAGGGCGTCGATGCTCGTGGCGAGGCTGAGCGACAGGAGGATCAGGCCGCGGGAGGGATCGGGCGGGCACTCGGGGGCGCGGCCCAGGCCGGAGCGGATCATGCGCGCGCCGACGAAGCCGAGCAGGGCGAAGGCGAGCCAATGATCGAACGCGTCGATGAGACCGGCGAAGCGCGAGCCGACGAACCAGCCGAGGACCGGCATGGCGAACTGGAAGAAGCCGAAGCTGAGCGCGAGGCGCAGCGCGCCCAGCCGGTTCGGAGCCGGCCAGCAGGCGCCCGCGGCGAGGCAGACCGCCGCCGCGTCCATCGCCAGGCCGAGGGCGACGAGCAGGATCTCGAGCGGCGACACGCTAGGCGCTCCCCCGCCAGACGCCGGCGAAGGCCGCGCCGAGCGCCAGGAAGGCGAGCGCCGCGGCGGGCGCTGGCAGCGCCAGCACCGGGATCAGGAAGAGCAGGCGCTCGGCCAGGATCCCGGCCAGAACGACGAGCGCCATGGCGGCGACGACCGCCGGGCTGGCCTTGGCGGAGCGCGAGAGGAGCAGGACGAAGGGGATGAAGAACAGGCCGGCGAGGACGAGCGTCGCCATCCGCCGCAGCGGCGCCTCGCCCAGCCGGCGGAGGAGGAAGTCGACCTCGTGGGGCAGGTTCCCGTACCAGATGACCAGGTACTGGGCGAAGAACTGCCCGGCCCAGAGCAACGAGAAGCCGAAGAGCAGCGTCGCCGCGTCGAGCAGCGCGGCGCGATCGCCCCCCCGGCCTCGCCGCGTCTGGCGGGCGGCGGTGAGGGCCGCCACGGCGACGCCGGCGTAGAGCGCTTCGACGAAGAAGTAGCCGCCGAAGAGAGTGCTGACCCAGGGATACTCGAGCGACATGACCCAATCGAAGGCGATGATCGTCTGGCTGAACACGAAGACGAGCGCGTAGAGCCCGGCGAGGAACGATCGGCGCGGCGTGTCGCCCGCCACGGACCGGGCGTAGAGCAGGGCCAGGAACCAGACGGCCAGCAGCAGCGCCGCGTTGCGGGCGACGAAGAAGCCCGGCGACAGCCAGCCGCTCGGCTGCTGCGCCCAGGCGTAGACGGAGAGGCCGCGGGCGAAGACCAGGAAGGCGAAGGGGAAGACGAGCAGCAGCGGGTGGACCGCCAGCAACGCTCCGCGTAGCGGCGCGATCCAGCGGGCCCGGGTGAGATCGCCGGCGGCAGCCAGGGCGACGGCGCCCTGACCGACGGCGACCCAGAAGAGCAGAGCGGGCAGCAGCGCCCCCGGCGGCGCGGAAAAGCCGATCGCGGCGAGCGCGGCGACCGCCCCGGCGACGGCGAGGTAGGGACGCCTAGTCATAACCGTCTCCGTTCGGCACGAGGCAGGGGCGCCTGGTCATGACCGTCTCCGTTCGGGGCGAGGCAGGGGCGTCTAGGCATGGCCGCCTCCGTTCGGGGCGAGAGGGGGCCGGGCGCCGTCGCCTCCGTTCGTGCCGCCGCCAGCGTCTTCCGGCGACACCTCGATGACGAAGGCGTCGGCGTGCTCCTCGGGCTCTCGGATCCGCGCCGGCGAGGGCAGGCGCGCCAGCAGCAGGAAGCCGAAGAACGAGGCGAGCGCCCCGAGGAGGATCGTCAGCGCGAAGGCGACGACGATGAAGGCGGGCACCGAGATGAGCGGCTTGCCGCCCGTGATCAGCGGCCAGCTGCGCACGGTGAGGATCGGGAACGCGAAGCCGAGCAGGAGGCCGGCGCACGCCCCGGCCAGCGTGAAGTAGCGCAGCGGGCTCTGCCGGACGCGCAGCAGCGCCTCCGCCTCGTGGACGGGGACGGGGGTGCGCACGCGGATGCGCTCGGGCGATACGCCTTGGGCGCGCAGTGCCTCGAGCCGGGCGAGGAAGGCGGGCCTGTCGTCGAGCTCCCAGCGCTGGATCATGCCGCGGTTCCTCCCGGGCGCCCCTCCAGGGCCGGGTCGGCGGGCGACTCGGCGCGCTCCTTGAGCTCCGTCACCGACAACACCGGCAGGAGCTTCGTGAAGATCAGGAAGAGGGTGAAGAACATGCCGAAGCTGCCGATGGTGATCCCGATCTCGACCGCACTCGGCGAGTAGGTGCCCCACGAGTAGGGGTCGTACTCCCGGGCGAGCGCGGTGACGATGATCACGAAGCGCTCGCACCACATGCCGACGTGGATGAAGAGCGAGATCGCCAGGAGGTAGCCCGGATGGCGCCGCAGCCTCCGCCAAAGCAGCGTCAGCGGCAGGAGCGTGTTGCCGAGGATCATCAGGTAGAACATGAAGCGGTAGTCGCCGAAGGTCCGGTAGCGGAAGTGGGCCGTCTCGAATAGGTGGCCGCTGTAGTAGGCCATGGCGAACTCGACGATGTAGGCGTAGGTGACGATGAGCGAGGTGAAGATCAGGATCTTGGCCAGGCTCTCCATGTGGTCGACGGTGATGTGCCGCTCGAGGCGGAGGATCCGGCGCATGGGGATCGAGAGCGTCAGCACCATCGCCGTGCCGGAGAAGATCGCGCCGGCGACGAAGTAGGGGGCGAAGATCGTCGTGTGCCACCCCGGCACGATGCTCGTGGCGAAGTCCCAGGAGACGACCGAATGGACGGAGATGACCAGCGGCGTGGCCAGGGCGGCCAGGAAGAGGTAGAGCTGGTTGTAGTGGGCCCACTGGGCCGCCGTCCCCAGCCAGCCGAGCGACAGGAGCCGATAGAGACCGGCCCGCAGGCCCGAGAAGCGCCGCCGCAGCGCGGCGAGGTCGGGGATCAGGCCGACGTAGAAGAAGACCAGGCTGACGATCAGGTAGGTGCTGATGGCGAAGACGTCCCAGACGAGCGGGGAGCGGAAGTTGACCCAGAGCAGGCGCTGGTTCGGGTAGGGCATCAGCCAGTAGAAGAGCCACGAGCGGCCGAGGTGGATCAGCGGGTAGAGGCCGGCGGTCATGACCGCGATGACCGTCATCGCTTCCGCCGAGCGGTTGAAGCTGCTGCGGAAGCGGGCGCGGAAGAGGAAGAGCACGGCGGAGATGAGCGTGCCCGAGTGGGCGATGCCGACCCAGAAGACGAAGTTGGTGATGTAGACGCCCCAGCCGACCGGATGGCGGATCCCGGCGACGCCCATGCCGGCGATCATCTGGTGGAGCCAGAGGCCGAGGCCGCCCGCGAAGCAGAGGGCGCAGATCGCCAGCGCCGCCCGGAAGAGGAGGCCCGGCCGGCCCATCGCCGCCAGGACGTCGGTCTCGATGCGCCCGAAGGCCTGCCTAGTGCTCATGGCGCGCATCCCGGCTGAGGTAGTGGACGGCCGGCTCGGTGCCGAGGGCGGCGAGCACGCGGTAGGCGCGCGCGTCGCGGGCCAGCCGGGATACGCGCGCGCTCGGGTCGAGCAGGTTGCCGAAGACGATCGCCCCGCTCGGGCAGGACTGCGCGCAGGCGGGCGTCACCTCGCCGTCGGCGACGGGGCGGTCCTCGTCCCGGGCGCGATCCTTGGCCCGGCGGATGCGCTGGACGCAGAAGGTGCACTTCTCCATGACCCCCTTGGGGCGCGTCGAGACGTCGGGGTTGAGCAGCCGATCGAGCGGCTCCGGCCGGTGATGGGAGAACCAGTTGAAGCGCCGCGCCTTGTAGGGGCAGTTGTTGGCGCAGTAGCGCGTGCCCACGCAGCGGTTGTACACCTGGACGTTGAGGCCCTCCTGGCTGTGGTAGGTGGCGTAGACGGGGCACACCGTTTCGCAGGGCGCCATGTCGCAGTGCTGGCACATCATCGGCAGGAACAGGAGCCCGTCCCGCCCTCCACCGGCGCCCCGCCGCGCGTAGGGCTGGATCCGCAGCCAGGACATCTCCCGTCCGCGCAGATGCTCCTTTGGTCCGCTGAGCGGGACGTTGTTCTCCAGGTAGCAGGCGGCGACGCAGGCCGAGCAGCCGGTGCACTTGTCCAGGTCGACGACCATGCCCCAGCGGTAGAGAGGGTGGTCGTGCGCAGGGTAGAGGGAGGCCGCGCGCCCGCCGGGAGCGCCATGACCGTCGTGCCCGCCCTGTCCGCCCGGTCCTCCATGCCCGCCGTCGTCACCGGGGAGGATTCCGCGGCCGCCCGCCTCCATCGACCCGGCCATGACGGGCAGGCGCTTCCCGTCCGTCGTCGCGCGCAGCTCGCGGATGGCCAGAACGCGCACGAGCTCGCCCGTCTCCGGGTCCATCTCGGGCGCGAGCCCCGAGCCGGGATCGAGCGCCCGGTCGATGGGGACGACGATGTGGCCGTCGGGCAGCCCCGGCTGAGCGCGCAGCGGCAGGCGCAGCGCGCCCGCCGAGGTGACGATCTCGACGACGAGCCCGTCGTCCCAGCCGCGCGCGCGGCAGCGCGACTCCGGCAGCGCGGCGTACTCCCCATAGGTGACCGTGGAGACGGGGTCGGGGATCTCGTGCAGCAGCGGGATCACGCGGCTGCGCCCGTCGTGCATGCGCACCGAGGGGCCGAGGACGAGCGTGGACCCCTGCGGCTCCGCTCCCTCCGCGGCGGCGTGGCGCGCGGCGATCTCGCGCAGCGCGGCGGCGGCGGCGCCGGAGCGCAGGGTCGGTGCCGCGGCTCCGGCGCGCGGGGCCGGCGCCGCTCGCTCGGGCGGCCGCTCGGCGTAGCGCGGGCCGCGAGGATCGAGGCCGCGCTCCGCCCACCAGCCGTCGCGATACTCGCGGAAGGTGCGCGCGTCGCCGAGCAGCGCCAGCAGGATGTCCCCCTGGCTGCGCGTGTCGAAGAGGGGGCGGAAGACCGGATCGTGGCGGGAGTGTCGCCCGCGGACGACCTCCGCGTCGCCGCTGCTCTCCAGGCCGTGGGAGATGGGCAGCCAGAGGTGGCACGGCGGCATCGACTCGTGGAGGAAGTCGGTCAGTCCGACGACGAGGCGCGCGCGCTCGAGCGCGGCGCGCACGCCCGGCGAGGCGGCGAGCGTGTGCAGGCCGGCGAGGAAACAGACCCGCGGCTCCCGCGGCTCTCCGGCGGACAGGCCCGGGTCGCCCGCGGTGGCCGGGGCGCCCCGGGCGAGCTCGTCGACCTCGATCAGCGTCCCGACGCGATCGAGGTTCTCGGGCCGGTCGAAGTCGACGGTCGAGCCGATCTGCCCCGTGGCGCACTGGAGCAGCCCGGCGAGGAGCGCGGCATCGCCGCCGCCCGGCATCGCCGTGGCGATCCCGCCGCAGAGGAGCAGCGGCCGGCGCGCCGAGCGCAGCGCGCCGGCGAGCTCGCGCAGGG
>Ga0194112_10011236_pt1 | contig 11110 bp, 8 predicted proteins | sample TA2MahC400mmetaG_FD_146191 | JGI IMG/M metagenome (GOLD analysis project Ga0194112, IMG submission 146191) | Freshwater microbial communities from Lake Tanganyika, Tanzania - TA2015016 Mahale Deep Cast 400m | ecosystem: Environmental > Aquatic > Freshwater > Lake | place: Tanzania: Lake...
ACGGTGGGAACAGTCACTATCGATCTCTTCGATCACACGAACAGAAGAGTGGCGGGGACATTTGAGTTTGACGCAGAAGGCCAACGGAGTGCGAGCATTGCCATTCGTGAAGGAAGATATGATGTGAGGTGGTAGGCGAGCGTTGACAACGTATGGCAGGGCAGTAAAGGAAATCCCGACGCGAAGTCGGGACTTTTCTTTGCGATGCTGGCAGCGGCGAATGAACGTCGCGCAACCGGCTCATGTCTCAACAAAAAAGGCCGCCTCTCCGTTTGGAAAGGCGGCCTTCGTACAACGGGATACTAGTTGAACGTATAGCGAATGCTGAGCATGATCTGGTAGACATCGAATACCGAGGCCGTAGGCTCGAATGTCTTTGACATCAACTCGCCTCCGATTTCCCGCAGTCGATAGAGGGCACGGCCCTGGGCATCGACGCTGCGGAAAATCAATGGCTGATTGTGCACGAGACGCTGTCCGGCACCCCACTTCTTGTTGATCAGGTTGCCGACGTTGAGAACGTCTGCCCTGACCTGGATGGCGTTTCGGTGTCCAAAGATTTCCGCGAAGATCTCTTGAGCAACGCTCAGATCCATTCTGTACACCATCGGCAGGAAGACGGCATTGCGTTCGACGTACTTGCCCCTGTTGGCGTTCAAGTACTTATCCTGCTGGATGTACTTCTCCCACGCCTCAGCCTGTTGCGCAGCGGTAAAGGTTTTTGCCGAGGGGGTCGTGATGCTGTACGTCTCGAAGTTCATCTCGGACGTGTTGCGCGGGATATAGATCAGGTCGTTGCTGGTGCCACCATCTCCATTGAGGTCACCGGAGAACGTATAGCTCGTATTGCCGATGGTGCGGGCCTCATAGATGAGGGAGAGCGTGGTGGCTCCGAAATTGAAGTATTCCTGGCGATAGCTCAGAGCGCCGATAAATCTGTGTCCTGGTGAATTGATCGAGAACCCAACGCCGGGCTTGTTCGGATTTCCAGGATGCTGATTGTTGTTCCAGGAGCCGAATGCGATGGAACCGGGATCAACTGTGTTCCTCGCCTCGCCGTAATTATAGGCGATCTTTCCGAAGAATCCCGCACTGAATGGTTTTTCCAGGGCGAACGACGCGTTCCAATAGTAGCCCACATTCTGATTCTTGAGCACGATGGCATTATCGATCTTTGCGTTGATGCGATTCGAGGTTGTCCAACGTCCCCGATTATCGGCACCGCTGAAGCTCGTATTGGCGGGCGCCAGGTTCGCGTTGATGTAGTAAATGCCGTTCACATCGCGGTCGTAGAGGAATTCAGCGGTCGCAACCAGACCAAACGGGAGTTGCTGATCGACGGCGAAATTGTTTCTCCAGATCTGCGGAAATCTGAAGTTAGGATCTGTGAAAGCGAGCTCGTAGCTTGCAGCCGGAGCGCCGGTGACCGTGGCTGGTTTGTACTTGTTGATGTTCGGATTGAAGGGTCTGGCTCTTGTGTTGTCAAGACGCTCGAATCCGGTCAGTACACCGTTATTGCCAACCTGATTGGAGATCCAAACGTACGCAGGGCGAGCCGTGAAGATGCCCGAGCCGCCGCGCACTTGCGTGCTTCGGTTTCCAAACACGTCCCAGTTAAATCCGAAACGGGGTGACCAGAGAATGTTCGGATCTGGCATCTTACTGGTGGAGTATTTCACCGTGTTGCCATCCTCGTCGCGGAATGACATCCCATCGACTTCGGCATTCTTGAAACCAGTGTCGCCAAAGAACGGAACATCAAGTCGCAATCCAAACGTGAGCCGCAGATCCTTTGTGACCTGCCACTCGTCCTGGGCATAGGCGCCGAGATAGGTGACTTCGAGGGGCTGGATCGGCTTTTCCTGACCGGGGATGTTGGACCAGCGAACCTGGAATCGACGCAGCGTGATTGGTGATGTGGTCAAGTTGGGATTGGCAAGATAGGCGTTCGCATCGGTATAGAAGTCAGTCAGAGAGCTGTAGACGTAGACACTCTGGGAACCCGGGAAGAAGACGTTCTCGGATTCGTACATCTCTGCGCTCACGCCAAGTGTGATGTAGTGATTGGCTCTGTAGATCGTCAGGTTGTTCTGAAGCTGATAGCTCCCGTACCGGAGCTCGTTGTTCGGCGTAAACGGCTCGAAACCGAAGGAGGTATACACCGAACCTGCCGAGAGGACATCCACGAACGGGAACATGGCTCCTTTGTACGACCGGCTCTCATCACTGTAGTTGTAGCCGATGACCAGGTTGTTTGCCATCCCGTCGCCGATGATGGAGTTCCACTCACCAACGATTGAGCGAATATTCTCCATGATCCCGTAGTTCGAGTTTCGGAAGTTCAGTCCGGTCGTGACCCCCCGGCGTGTTCCAAATCCGAGCGACGAGGAGTTCGACACGAGCACATCTGTATCGGAATCGAGGTGGATGTATCGCACGCTGACCTTGTTCCGGTCATCCAGGTTGTAGTCGAGACGAACGAGGAACTTGAGAGCGGGCGTCTCGAAATCGTACCCCTGATACGGCCCCGTTTCATAGTTGAAGTTCGTCTTCAGATAACTGCTGAGCTGGTTCAGATCGGATGCCAGAACGCGGGTGATATTGCCGCTGACAGTCTGACCACCGGTGTTCGCGAGGAAGGTTGTGCCGGGAAAGGTCGTTGATTCATCCTCATAGCTCACGAAGAAGAACAATTTGTTCTTGATGATCGGACCGCCAAGGCGGAGACCGAGCTGGTTGAACTTAAACGTGCCCGGACTGTAGGTGAGATCGCCGGCTTTCGTTCCGACGAGACCCTGGTGACGACGTTGATAGTATGCGGAACCGGCGAACTCGTTTGTTCCACTCCTCGTGACAGTGTTGACACCGGCGCCGACGAAGTTGCCTTGGCGGACGTCAAACGGTGCGATGTTCACCTGGACCTGTTCGATCGCATCCAAAGAAATCGGGGAAACGTTTGTGCGTCCACCCGGCTCTCCGGCAAGTCCAAATGAATTGTTGAAGTACGAACCGTCAACAGTCGTGTTGTTCAGGCGGTTGTCCTGACCCGCGAACGAAGAACCGCTTGCTTGCGGAGTCAACCGCGTGAAATCAGAAATCCTGCGGGAGATCGTCGGCATCGATTCGATGACCTGTTTGCCAACCGAGGTTCCTGCGCCGGTGCGCGCCGCACTCATCAGTGCACTGCGCTCAGCCGTCACGACGACTTCTCCGGCGAGAATCGCCTGCTCCGCCAGCTGAAAATCCTGCCTCAGGTTCTGCGAGAGTTGAAGATAGATGTCTCCAACTTCCTGTTTCGCATAGCCGACGAAGGATACTGCGATGGCGTATGGTCCACCGACGCGAAGGCCGGGCAGGTTGTAGTTTCCATTGTCGCGGCTCGTGGTGCCGTATACAGTTCCGGAGGGAACGTGAGTCGCGATGATATTGGCGCCGGGAAGGGCCTTGCCCGCATTATCTACTACGTTTCCGTAGATTGCAGACGTCGTGACACCTTGCGCCATCATGGAAGTGGTAGCAAGTATCAACATCAAGAGGAGCAACCAAACATAACCAAATGTTCTGGTATGCATCATATTTCCTCCTTGGGGTTTAAGAGATTGAGTTGACTAAAGTGGGTTATGGAATTTCTACGTTGAGGAGGGTCGTTGCTACAAAAAGTCTGGACCGGGTTTGGCTCGAATATGGTCTTCAACAATGTGTGCCTCGACGAGTTTAGAAGCCGCGTCGACGAAAGCGGGAAACCTGTCCACGCGACTGATTCAGGACGGACAAACGTACTGAGGAGAAATCTCAGATGCAAGCAAAAGATGCCCTTTCGAGTCGATTGAATGTGGAAAAAAGCGACTGCAAAGGAGGAGAAGGAAATGCATGCCGGGTCGCAAACATGACTCGTCGCCGATTCTCACGCTTCACGACGGGAGAAAAATCAATCGATGAACACAAGTGTCAGAACCTGGAATTCGTTTTGCTCGTCGCTCTCGAACGCGCACACTGAAACCAGCGTCAACGTTTCGACCGGAGTCGTCTGATCCAATCGCAAGTTGTTGCCAGTCAATGCGTGAGATTCGGTTGAAGCCCTCCAAGACATTTCTCACGTGAAGATTCTCATGCGTTCACTCAGGGACACTCAGCAGTTGGATGTAAAGATGCTCACTGCAGTGGTCTGAGAGTCGACCCTCCGGAAGATGGATCCTCCGACGGTCACAGAATCAAGAACGAATCTTCAGAATTTCTATGAAGTGTGGTATCACGGAGTGAAAAACACAAAATCCGGCTAAGTCTATGCAAATCAAACTGTTGTGACTCCATCCACTGATCATAGACCTGCCGGAGGAGCCAAAGTGCCCGTAATCATTGGCGATTTTGAATTTTCCTATTGACATTACACCGAAAAAGTCTATATTTGCTAAGGAATTTTGAGATTGCTTGAGATTTAATCGCGTAAGTAATTCAGCTTCAAGTTTGCTTTAACTAATCATCTTATCTCCCAACATTTTAGAGGGCCCTCATAATGGGGAAGTCAATGACAAAGAGTCAAGTTGCCGCCCATCTGGCCAGCAAGTTCGACCTGAAGAAGAAGGTCGCTACAGGCATTCTGGAAGAAATGGCCGAGCTGTCGTATCGAGAAGCCAAAAACTCGTTCACACTACCGGGGATTGGCAAACTTGTTCTCGTGGAGCGAAAGGCCAGAATGGGCCGCAATCCGGCGACGGGAGAGCAAATTCATATTCCCGCGAAGACAGTCGTGAAATTCAGGGTCGCAAAAGCAGCAAAAGAGGCGATCCTCGCTCCGCCGAAGCCGTTCTAATGGGGCTTTTCTATCACGCTCGAGCGAACGCCAATGCGCACAGGCATTGGCGTTTTGCTTTCTTGGGGATATATCCCCGCATTTGCAGTGCGATGTGTCTGCGAGCCCGCGGCACGGCTTGATCGGGGATCGATCGACTTGCGTGCGCAAAAACGCCGCCGGGAAAGCGCCCCTCCCTCCCGAACGAGAGATCGCACCACCTTCTCGGGATTCTGATTCATTTTCACTATCTTTGGGCGTTCACTTCAAGCCCGCGGATCTTTGGAATCAATGCTCTACCTGAACATCATTTGGCATCATCACCAACCGCTCTACCTCGATCCAACCGCTGACCGGCTCATCGCACCGTGGGTCCGCACGCATGCCACCAAGGATTACTACGACATGGTGGCCATGCTCGAAGAATATCCAGACGTTCATCTGACAGTCAATCTTACCTCCTCGCTCCTGGCTCAGTTGCAGGAGTACTATGTTGGGCGATTGGGATCTGTGATTGATCGAGCACGCGGGAGTATCGATGTTGACAGGTTTCTTGCCAATGGAAAGGGTCGAATTGATCCGTGGATCGATCTGGCGCTGACTCCCACTCGGGATTTCACCGAGCAAGACCTCACTGCATTAGCGGGCAATACGTGGAATGCCTTTGGAACGACTGCCGTCATGATGAATAGGTTCCCTCAATACCTTGCGCTGCACAGGAAGTTCTCGCAGGGAGGGGTGAACGCTCTCTCTGAACAGGAGATGCGGGAGATCAAGTTTTGGTTCTTTCTTGCCCATTTCGATCCGGATTTCCTGACGGGGCGCCAAAAACTCATCACAGGCTACACCGTCGGCGTGAGTGACTATCTTCAGCGGAGAAGTGACGGTACGTTCTGGCTGACGAAAGAGATCGAAGAAGCCGACTGCGTCAGAATAGTCTGTGAGGCCTTTAAAGTCATCGAGGCGGTTGTCCCGATGCATCGACACCTGATGTACGATCCAGCGGAGCGATCCGGGCAAATTGAGCTCATCACGACGCCATATTATCATCCGATCCTTCCACTTATCTGCAATACGGACGTCGCGAAACAATCTCAGCCGAACGATCTCCTGCCTGAACGATTCTCGTATCCCGAGGATGCCGCAGCGCACGTCCGGAAGTCGGTGCACCTCTTTGAGGATCTATTTGGCCGAACGCCGGCCGGTATGTGGCCGGCAGAAGGGGCAGTCTCAAAGGACGCCATCGATCATTTCGCTACCGCCGGGATCCGATGGATAGCCACGGACGAACGAATTCTCCACAGATCGCGGGCTCAAGCCACCGACAAACTTCTTCCGTACCGCGTGTCGGGGAGAGGGGGGGAACTCGCCATCTTTTTCCGCGACACCGTTCTTTCCGACAAGATCGGCTTCGTGTACCAGCACTGGGACGGAAAAGACGCAGGAAAGGATTTCGTGGAGCTGGTGCTCCGGCAACGTCCAACATCCAATGATATGGATCGCGTGCTGACGGTTATTCTCGACGGTGAAAACGCGTGGGAGTGGTTTCGCTACGACCAGGATGGAAAATCGTTTTTGCACGAATTGTACGCACGACTCACCGAGGCCCAGAAACGCGGGGAGGTGCAGACAGTCACTCCGTCGGAATACATTGCGGGCAATCCAGATCGCGGCATCAAATCTCATCCGATTGAATCGATGGTTGAGATCACATCTCTTTGGCCGGGATCATGGATCAATGAAAACTTCGATACGTGGATCGGACATCCTGAGAAGAACCGTGCGTGGGAGTACTTGCGAACGGCTCGCGACGATTTAGCGGCTTCGACGCTCGTGCCCCCGAGCCTGAATGAGAAATCGCCGCGGAAACATTCGAGACGCTGGTACGCGCATCGGGCGTGGGAGGCGTTGCTAGCCGCGGAAGGATCCGATTGGTTCTGGTGGTACGGCACCGACCATTTCAATGATATGGATGCTCATCCATTCGAAACAGCATTTCTCGCCTACCTCAAGAGCATCTACACGCTCGCAGAGAAAGCGGGTGCATCACTTCCTGATCGAGTTTTTCCGCCGATCACGAAGAAGCATCAAACTCAAACGACACGAAAACAGGGAGGCACCATGGCACAGAGCGAAAAAGATCAGGTGAGGGTTCTGTTCCAGTGCGACGCGAGAGGATTCTCAGTACCGACGACAATCTACATTGCCGGCAATCATTCATCGTTGGGAGACTGGGTTCCAAACAACGTCCCGATGTACGATGATGGGACGCACGGTGATCAAGTGGCAGGGGATGGAATTTGGTCCCTCGAGGGGATGTTTCCGGTAGGCACGGTTCTGGAGTACAAGTTCACCAACAGCGGACAGCAGGGGGAGTGGGATCCGGGAGAAGAATTTCCGTATCTCACCCGGGGGATTGTCGTCGAGCGAATGCCCGATCCGGGAATTATGTTGCTGGACCGTTTTGGAGCGCTGTAGTCCGTTGCATTCATCCTCGGACAGAGGTCATCGCGTGCATCGACCATGCGCGGATGTTGAGCTGTGCCGTGATCATTGAGAAGGGAGTTCATGACCGATGAAAAGTCATACGGAATATCTCTGGTTCAATACGAAGAACGCGCGTGAATACATCAACATCTCAGGCGAGGTGGAAGAGATTGTTCGGAAGAGCGGGGTGAAAGAAGGGATGGTGCTGGTTTCCGCCATGCACATCACCGCTGCCGTGTACGTGAATGACGCAGAAGATGGACTGATCCAGGATATCGACGAATGGCTTGAGAAACTCGCCCCGTTCAACCTGAAATACAGGCATCACCGGACGGGAGAAACGAACGGCGATGCCCATCTCAAGAGCCTGCTCATGCACCATGAGGTCATTGTTCCAATCACCGATGGCAAGCTCGATTTCGGTCCGTGGCAGCAGATTTACTACGCCGAGTTCGACGGCCAGCGAAAGAAACGTGTCATTGTCAAAGTCATGGGGGAATAGCGTGCGCTGGTTCGCTCATCGTATCGAGTATCTCCTTTTTCTCCTCTTCTCCGGCTTCTTGCTTCTTCTTCCTCTCACCTGGGTCCAGCGGCTCGCCCGTGCCGTCGGGCGATTCACCTTTCGCGTGCTCGGTTATCGGCGGGGAGTCACAATTGATAACCTGAGCAAAGCCTTTCCCGAACACTCCCGGGAGCGTATTTTCAACCTTGCTCTCCGTGCCTATGAGAACATCGGCGTCAGCTTCTTTGAACTCATCTGGGTACTTCGAATGGATCGGGACTCGATCAAGCGGCTCGTCCGCTTTGAGAATGCGGAAGAAGTGCGGGCGGTCCTCGAGCGCGGAAAGGGCTTGATCTTGGCAACAGCACACTTCGGGAACTGGGAAATGTGCGCGCAGTCCTTTGTCTCCGAGCTGGGGGAGCCGTTGCACGTTGTCGTGAAACCGCAATCCAACGCCTACGTCGATAAAGAAGTCAATCGGAGGAGGGAAAAGCTTGGCAATATGGCCATCCCGATGTCTCAGGCTGTGCGCGAGATTTCAAAAGCCCTTCGAGAAGGTCGGGCTGTGGGAATTGTCGGAGACCAGAGCGCAGCGAAGGAGAGTCTATGGACCGAGTTCTTCGGACGCAAAGTCCCGACCCATCCCGGCACGGCCGTTTTCGCGCTCAAGAATCGATCACCATTGATGCTCGGCTTCGCGATCCGTCAGCCGGATGGTACATATGCGCTGAGGTTTGACGAAATCCCGATGGACGACTTGCCCGAATACACGCCGTCCAGCGTCGAAGAGCTAACCCGCAGGCATGTCGAACTGACCGAAGCGATGATCCGGCGATATCCGGATCAGTACATGTGGATGCATCGCCGCTGGAAACACCTCCCTGTTGACGAGACGATCGCACAGTCGAAAGGGGCTCAATGAGATCGGTGCGGCGTATTCTCGTGTTTCAGACCGCCTTCCTTGGTGATGTCGTTCTCACGCTCCCCCTTGTGCAGGCGATTGCCGATTTTTTTGCACAAGCGGCAATCGATATTGTCGTCGTTCCGCGTTCTGCCGAGGTTTGCCGCAACCATCCGAACATCGGCACGATCATCGAATATGACAAGCGGGGGCGTGACAAAGGTCTGGCCGGTTATCGTCGTTTGCTGGAACGATTACGTGAGCGGAGGTACGATCTTGCATTTGTGCCGCATCGTTCGATCAGAAGCGCGTCCCTGGCATTCCTGGCGGGGATACCTCTGCGCGTCGGGTTCACGCGTAGTGCGGGGAGGTTTCTCTTTAACAAGCAGGTCCACTATGACCGGCACCAACATGAGATCGAGCGGAACATTTCGCTCCTCGGGGGCCTTGGGATTCACACACTCCCATTCCTCCTCCCGACCGTCCACCCTTCGAACGATGATCGAAGAACGGTCGAAAGACTTCTGGCGGAATTGCGCGGGGGAAAGAGCGGCCGAACATTGATCGCGTTCGCTCCGGGAACGATCTGGAACACGAAGCGATGGTTGAAGGAACGATTCGCGCAACTTGCCGACATGCTTGGCCGTGAGGGGTATCGTGTGGTTCTGATTGGTGGAAGCGAGGATGTTGCGTTGTGCGAGGAGATCGAACGGGCCGCCTCCGATTCTCACGCGCGCAATCTGGCAGGGAAGCTCACAGTGCTTCAGTCGGCAGAAGTGATTCGGCGCTGCGCGGTTCTGGTGACAAACGACAGCGCGCCGATGCATCTCGGTGTCGCGGTGGGCACCCCGGTCGTTGCGATATTCGGTGCGACCGTTCCGGCGTTTGGATTTGCCCCGAGGGGACCGGGTGACGTCGTCGTCGAAACGCGCGGGCTCCGCTGCCGGCCGTGCTCAATTCACGGAGGGGCGCGGTGTCCGATCAAAACATTCGATTGCATGGAACGGATTTCCGCGGAGCGTGTATTTCTCCGCGTGATGGATCGGTTGGGGAAAGATTTCCGAGGATCGGAGCGTTAGCGTAGGTCGCACACGACGCAATGGATTGAATCTCACGAAAAAGTTGGCTATGTTTCTCCCCGTCGCGTTCGTAGTCCCGATTCACCCCATGATGCCGATTGAATCGGCAGAGTGGCGGGTGAATCCAGGATCCCGCAATGCGGGACTCAGTCGCAAAATGACTGATGTTGGCGAGCGCAGTGATTTCGAGTTCACTGTTATGTTGAGCATCCCCGCCAAAGGCGGGACTGGCAAATGTAACCTGCGCCCGTAGCTCAGCTGGATAGAGCGACAGCCTCCGGAGCTGTAGGCCGGGCGTTCGAATCGCCCCGGGCGCACTATTGAATCCACTTTCTCACGTCCACCATTGAGGATCTATGCTCAAAGCGAAGAAGAGGGTCTCCAAACGAGAAATCAAGCAAGATAGACTCGTTTCCACGTATTTCGAAGCGCGATCGGTGATTGACCAGAACAAGCGGCTGATCAGTACCGTCGCGACCCTTCTCGTGATCACTGCAATCGGGATATGGTTCTACTTGAATAACCGAGCAGCGGAAAATGAGAGCGCACTCGCCGATCTGGGAAAGATCATGCGCTATTACGATGAAGGAAAGTACGATCAAGCCATCAACGGAATTCCGGAAGAGAACGTTCGCGGGCTACAGTCCATCATCGATACGTATGCGAGCACGGAAGGGGTTGAGCTTTCCAAACTCTATCTGGCGAATTCGTATTTCGCGCTGAAGCAGTACGACAAGGCCTTGCAGTACTACGAAGATGCGGATATCGCAAACCGTGGATTGCATGCCTCCGCGATTGCCGGCGCTGGTGCCTGCCTGGAGGCGCTCGACCGACCGGTCGAAGCTGCCCGACGGTATGAAGCGGCGGCTGCGCTCGAATTGCAAGGAGTTCTCGCCCCGGAATACTACCTCCAATCGGCACGCAATTACATCGCGGCAGACAAACGGGAGAAAGCGATCGAGATCCTGTCGAAGATCAAGAAAGAGTATCCAACCTCGCTCCCGGCGCGTGAGGTTGATCGCTTGATTGCTTTCGCGAATGCCTGATCTGCTTTGGTTGAAGATCCTTCACAGACATCAAATGGGCGCTCCGAGCAAACCGGCAGTGCCCATTTTCCGTATTGCTCAGGAACGAATCGCTGTGTCCCACTGATGATCTCCGAAACGATGCACTGAGACTCGAGCATGTTCTCTTTTCCGAGCAAAGCATATTCCCATCGCATCATGCGCGTGGCAACTCCTGCGATCGCGGGGATGTCGACGCAGATGATCGTGTCGATCATCGAAACGGCGTTGGTCGGGAGACTCGGTTCCTCAGAGATCGCTCTGGCGGCGATGGGACTGGGAGTTCTG
>Ga0194112_10011237_pt1 | contig 11110 bp, 3 predicted proteins | sample TA2MahC400mmetaG_FD_146191 | JGI IMG/M metagenome (GOLD analysis project Ga0194112, IMG submission 146191) | Freshwater microbial communities from Lake Tanganyika, Tanzania - TA2015016 Mahale Deep Cast 400m | ecosystem: Environmental > Aquatic > Freshwater > Lake | place: Tanzania: Lake...
ACCGCCTGGCGGCCGACATTGGCCCCTTCAACCGCACCCTCTCGACAGGACCGTGAATGGCCCGCGATCCCTTTGCCTGGCTCACGCTGCACGGCCCGCTTGATCTGCCCACCTTCGGGATGCAGCCGGACACCGGCCCCTTGGCGGTGGTCGCGCTGGGCACCCATTCCCACCACCACCTGCTGATGGATCCCCACGCCCACGCCTGGGTGTTGCGCGCAGATGCCCGCCCAATCCCCGTGCAAGGGCCCCTCTCCCCGGCGATCCGCCGCCTCTTTGGCCCCCACCGGGGCGGCCATTTCTGGGAACAGGCCGCCCACGGCATGGCGCTCGAGTTCGCCCTCTCCGAGTGCGAGGAGGCGATGGGCGGGCAATGGCCCGGCCCTGGCCTGTGGACGGATGTGCAGAGCCCCATCCTGGCCATCTGGCTGCGCGACGGGCTGGCATGGCGCCAGGCGCCCGGGGTGGCCCCAAAAACGCTGGCCCAGTTCTGGCAGGGCCCCTTTCCGCCCGCCTTTCCCAGCATTGAGGCCCAAGAGCGGCTGGGGTGCGGGCTGGTGCTGCTCGATGCGCCCCTCGCCCCCTCGGCCCACACCCGCCTCGCCTCCCAGGGCCGCGCCCAACAGGACCTGGACCTGGTGCATGCCTGGCTGCGCGCACACCACCACCACGACCAGCCCGCCCTGCACCTGTCCGTCTTTTCCTAGACACCACCCCGGCCCCGTGGCCGGGGTGATCTGCTGGCGCCGCCATAGGGCCCCGCCGTCCTGTGCATCCATGCACAAGAGCTGTGGGCCTGGGGGGCTGGAACCCAGGAGGGTGTATATCCATTTGTGTCGGACCCCTTTTGGAGACACGCTATGACCCAGATTCTTGTGGCCCACTATTCCACCTACGGCACCAACGCCGCCATGGCCCGCACCGCCGCCGAGGCCCTCACAAAGGCTGGCTACACGGTGGTGGAGCGGCGCTTCGCCGAAACCGTCCCCGATGCCATCGTCCAGGCACAAGCGCCCTGGGCCGACGCGGCCGCCGCGCAGGCGCACATCCCGGTCCTCACCGGCGAGGACATCGTGGCCGCGGACGGCATCATCTTCTCGATGCCCACCCGTTTTGGGGCCGCGCCTGTCCAGGTCCGCGCGCTCTTTGACAGCCTGGGCGGGCTGTGGGGCTCGGGAAAACTGGCCAACAAGGCCATCTCCGCCATGACCTCCGCGGCCAACGCCCATGGCGGGCAAGAGGCCACGTTGCTGGGGCTCTACACCTCCCTGATGCACTGGGGCGCGATCCTGGTCCCGCCTGGCTTTACCGATGACAGCATCAGTGGCGCGGGAGGCAACCCCTATGGCTTCTCCCGCACCGCTGCAGGGCCGCTCACCGAGGTCGAAAAAGAGGCCATCGCGGCACAAGCTGTGCGTACCGCCAAGGTGGCTGCGGCCATAAAGGGCACCTTGTGAAGCCTCCCCGCCCTCAAGGACGGGGGTTCCTGGGGCGGTACGCTGAACAGGCCTATCCCCCATCTGCAAAAAAACCGGCCCCTCGTTGAGGGGCCGGTCTTTTGCATGCAAACCTGTGCGGTCTAAAAACTCAAGGTCAGGTTTAGGAATGGCCCTTCCTTTTCTGGCTTGATGGTGCGCAAATCGTCGGACACCCCGCCCCAGGCATAGCCCACACCCAGCCGGGCATTGGGGGTAATCTGCCGCGACACCGACACAAGGGCCCCGTACTCATGGCCATTGTCGCCATGCCACAGGCCACGCACCTCTCCCGTCGCATCCCACTTGTGGGTGATGTGGTAATCGGCGCGCAGCGCGGCCATCTGCGTCCAGGAGTTTTCGCGCACCGCACCCTCCCCGACCGCAAAGGTCTTGCGGTGGCGCAGGCCGTACTTGCCCCCCACCGTCCATTGGGTGTTGATCTGGTAGCTGACCGCCACGTTCAGAATGTGCGAGCGCTGCCCATCGCCATTGGTGTCGCCATCAAAGTTTTCCTGGCCCGCAGCCGGGCGATCGTCCAGGTAGGTGTAGGAGAAGAGCCCAATGGTGCGATCGCTCTGCGCCGGGCGGTAGGCAAACCCGGCCTTGGCCTCCACGTAGCGACCCGTCCCCACGCCGGTCACCGCCGAATCCGACCACAGCCCGTCGATGTTGGACTGGAATCGCCAATCCTCCGACATGCGGTTTTCCGCGCTCGCTTTGAGCACGTAGGTGTCCACATTGCCGTTCTCGTCGCGTGCATCCTCGGACCGGTCGCGCACCCATTCCCCCCGCAGCGCCACGGACCACCCTTCCGCGTCGGTGCGCGACACCCCCGCGGTCACGCCGGTCTTGCGCAGGCGATCACCATCCTCCGTCGTGCCTCGGCCACTGATGACCGCCGCCTCATAGCGCCACTGCTTGCCCGGGGTCCAGGCCAGCCCGTAGCGGCTCGTGGCCGAAGGGCGCGCGCCAAAGGCGTCGTACTGGAACTCGCTGGTCTGGGACAGCTCGTCGCTCCACTCGCGGGAACTGGACGCCACCAGCACGCCCTTGTCGGTGCCAAAGAAGCCCTCTTCGTCAAAGCGGCGCTGCGGATCCAGCCGGTAGGCCAGCGTCCGCGTCAGGCCCGCACGGTTCTCCGTCACGCCCACCTCTGCGCCCCAGCCCAGGGAGCCATAGGACACATCGGCCGACACCGACACGGCCGGGCTGTAGGCGAACGCCGCCCCTGCGCCCACGCGATCGTCGCGCCGCATGCCACCGCTGCGTTCCACGGTCGCCTGCCCATACACCCACCAGCCTGTACCAGCGGCCGTTTCACGGGTGTAGCGCAGCGCCACATCCGTGCGCGCGCCCAGGTTGTCCGCCCGGGCATCGGTCTGCGCCCTGTTGTCGTCGCGCTCGGTGCGCCGCACCTCGGCCAGCACCGTGTCGCTGTTGGCCAGCCTGTGCTCCACACCCAGCCAGAAGTCCTGCTCCTTCAAGCCCCCCGTTTCGCGATCCGCGCGCGCCCCAAAGGTCAGCGCGGTGGCCTCCGACAGCGCCACCTCTGCAGCAAGGCGCGCCCGCAGGCGATCGGATTCGACCACGCCCTCAGGACCCACGAACCCACCCTCTTCATGCGCCACAAAGGCATCGATCGTGCCATTCCCCCAGCCCAGATCGGCCAGATCCGCACGGGCCGTCAGGCGCGTGCCCCAAGCGGGATCCCGGCTCAACCGGCGGGTCTCGGGCTCAAACACCAGCCCCCCGCTGTTGGAAAACGCGTCTGCGCCCCCCGGCCCGCGGCTTTGGGCCGCCTCGAGGAGCACCGAGGTGCGCTCAGTCGGCGCCACCAGCACATCGGCGGCCACCACATCGGTGCTGGGCGTGGAGGACGTGTCCGCGCGCCCTTCGATGCCGATGCGCGTGTGGTCGCCCACCCATGCTTCTGCCCGGCCGCCCGCCACGGTGCCGTCCACCGGGCCAATGGGCACATATTCATACGCTGCCACCAGGAAGACCTCGGTGGAGCGCCCACCGCCCACCAGCCCACCGCCGTCGGTGAAAAACGACAGCGGCTCCTGGAGCACCACCACCCCTTGGACCGTGTTGACGCGGTAATCCACCCCTTCCGTCAAGGTGCGGCGATCGAGCACCTGTCCTGTCAGGCTGTCGCGCACCTCCACGGCCACGCTTGCGCTGTCTTCGACGATGTCGCGGCGCGAGAGGAAAAAGGCCGACGCGCCGGTGGCGCGCAGCGTGTCGCGCTGGATGGCGGTATCGGCCGCCGCCACATAGGCCGCCACCGAGCGCCGGGCCGCCCCTTCAGGGGTCCTGTCCAGCGATTCCCATTGGGCACTCGCCCCATAGAGTGTGCGGCTTTCCCGGGCCAGCCCTTTCAAGAGCGGCTCGGTCTCAAAATCCCCCCACTGTGCCACCGCCCCATCGCGCGCCACGCGCACAAACAGCCGCCCCGAAGATGGGGCCAGGTCTTCGCGCACGCTGTCATCGCCATAGGTCAGGAACGGCTCGCTGGGATCGATGTCGCGCAGGATGCGCTTGGGATCCTTTTGCCAAAAGTCGTCAAAGAGATCGCCCAAGGGGCGCTCCTCGGTATCCACCCGGGCGGTGACGCGCGTGCCATCGGCCAACACGCCATCGGCAAAGCCCGCCAGGCGGCCCTCTTCAAACTCCCGCCCAATCGTGACATCGGCCATGGCCGTGTAGAACCACTCCGATGGGGCCACATCCACCTGCTCGACGCGCCGGTCGGCGCTGTGCGCGTCGCGCCCGCTGATGGTGACGCCATGCACGCCCGGCGGCAGGATGCGCTCCACCATAAAGGCCTGCGAGGGCGCCGCCAGGATGCGCTCGCCCATCACTTCCAGATCGGCGCCCTCGGGTACCTCCATCCCCGACACGACCACCGCACCCCCGCGCACAGGGATCGCGCGCCGCGCGGCATAGTCCTCGGCCAGGAAGGCATCGAGCGAATCCCCCCCAAAGCCCGCCGGGCTGGGCTGGGCCTGCACCGCCAGCACCCGGGGCCGGGTTGCGTCGCGCCGCCCCTTAGCGTCAAAGGCCTCCAAGGTGTAGGTCAGCGATCGCAGATCTGGGGCAGGGGTCCAGATCACCTCCCCGTTGGGGGCCACGGGCAGGCGCGCCACCACGCGCCCCCGCGTCCCTTCGCGCACCACCACCTGGGCCCGCGCGATCCATGCCGGGTAGTTGGAATAGGCACGGAAGACCACGGGCTGCCCGGGGGCCACTTCATCGACCAGATCGCGCGTCACCACGTTCAGCTTCGGCTCTGCACCGATGCCAGAGTATTGCACCTGCACGCCCATCCGATCGAGCAGGCGATCCACCACCACGGCCTCGGCCGCCACAGGGCCGGCGGCGTCTGTGGTGTCCGCCGCCACCGATGCGGCCCGCACCGGAGGGCTGGCGGGGGCCACCGTGATGGAGAACCCCAGGTCGCCAGCATCCTGGCCCATGGCGGCCCCCGCCACACTCAACGCCAACACCGAGGCAAACGTGCGAACCGTCAACATGCTGCGCATCCTCAACGCAAAAGGGTGGTGGAGGTGCGCAACCGCTGCGGACCTTTCCAGTAGGCGCGCAACATCCTTTGCGCCTCTTCCATATGGGCACGTCCTGCGCCCGTGTCTTCCCCTGGGGCCAGCGTATAGACAAATTCCACACGCAACGCCGAATTTTTATGGGCTTGGGCCAAGTCCCTAAGTCCTGCGGACAATTCGGGACGCGCCCGGCCATTGGGGAAGGCCTTGGCGGTGAGCGCCACGCGCACCGTGGTGGTCTCCTGGACCGCGAAGTCCAGGCGCGTGACCATGCCGGCGGTCAGGCGCACCACGCGTGGGTTCTCGCTGGCGACCACCGATCCCACCGGCAGCGTGCGCTCGTCCAGTTTCAGCTGGAAGTTGCTGCCAATGGAAGACGGCAGGGCCTCGCAGGGCAGGTTGAAGCGGCCATGCTGATCGGTGACCACCGACACACCATTGGGGGCCACCAGGCGCACGCCCGCCAGCCCACGCTCGGACTGGCCGTTGTGGTTGAACGCCCCGTCCCCATCACCGTCCCCAAAGACACGGCCCACCACGGTGCCACAGCCAAACACCGGATCCAGCGCCACCCGCACCACCGCCTCCGCGGTGTTGGAGATGCGCGCCCCGTCCAGGTTGTTGGCCCAGGCGCGGTTCGTGTGCCGGCCCGCCCCCGCGCTCGAGAGCACGGTCGTGGAAAGGGTGGCGCGCAGCGTGGCGCCTGGTGCCAAGGCGCGGGTTGGGAAGACCACGGTCCGGCCTTCCGTGCGCACCTCTACCGCGCGCCCGTTGAGGCGCGCACTGCCTTCGCGCAGGGCAAAGCCTGCCGGCAGGGCATCGACAATCGCCACATCCACGGGCAGGGACGCGCCCTCGGCCTGGCGGACCGTGATGGTCCATTCCACCGCGTCGCCAATGCGCACCTCATCCACGCGGGTGGTCTTTTCCACCACCAACGGACGCGACACCGGCGCCTCAACCGGCACCGCCGCAGCCGTAGACTCGTCGCTTACCACCACCGCGCCTGGCGCGGTGCCTTCGGCGGTGCCGGTCAGGCGGATGCTCCCGGCCTGGGCATCGGCCGGCGTGATGGTGTAGGTCGCGCCGGTGCATTCCAGCACCGCCGTTTCCCCCACCGCCAGGTCCACCGGCACACAGACGAGATCGGGCAGATCCAGCGAAAGGCTGTCGGGGCGAATGGTGACCCCCGTCAGCGGCACGTTGCCGGTGTTGGTGACGGTGAAGCGGAACACCACCCCATCGCCCACATCCGTGCGCCCGTTGCGGTTGCGATCCACAATGTCGGCGATCGAAATGGCCAAATCCAGGGCAGGCTGGCCGATCTCCACCACCGTGGGGGTGGTGTTGGTCGCATCGGTACCCGAACGGGCCTCGATGCGGCGCGACGCACCCGAGCCATCCACATAGGCGCCCGACACCGTGGCCTGGTTTTCCACCATGGCGGCCGAGAAGTCCGCGGCGGTGACCGCATAGGTGGCCGTGTAGGTGGTGGTGTCCACCGCCCCCGGAGCCAGGCTGGCGATCGGCCCGCCGGTGAGCACAAGCCCAGGCAGATCGTCCGTGAGGCGGATGTCGGTCAAGGTGACCCCGCCCGTGTTGCGGATCTCAAAGGTGTAGCGGATGGTGTCGCCCACCGCCGTGATCCCGCCTTCCGGCAACACGGCCCGCTTGATGACCACAATGCCGGGCTCTTGATCAAACACCACCCGCGTCGGCGCATCATTGGACGCATCGGTACCAGAGGTGTCTTGCGCCACCTGCGGCCCCGTCAGCGGGTCGGTGTATTGGCCCGTGACGGTCGCGGAGTTTTCCACCGCGCCACGATCCAGATCCGCCTGCGTCAGGGTGTAGGAGCCAGTCCATGCGGTGCTGAACGCCCCCGGTGCCAAGGTGGCCAGGGTGGGGGCGTCGAGCACGATGCCGTCCAGCGCATCGGTCAGCACCAGATCCGTGAGGGTGGTGTTGCCGGTGTTTTCCACCCGGAACGCATAGGTGAGGACATCGCCCACCTGCACCGGTTCGGACAGGCCGCTGGCATCGACCGTCTTGATCAGCGCCACACTGCCGCGCTGGCCCAACGCCACGCGCACCGGCGTGTCGTTGTCGATGGCCGTGCCCGAGGTGTCGGACACCGCCACCGGCGCGCCAGCCTCCCCAGGGTAGGTCGCATCCACACGGGCCGAGTTTTCCACAAAGCCCCGATCCAGATCCGCCTGCGTGAGGGCATAGGTGCCGGTCCATGTCGCGTCCGATTCCCCCGGCGCCAGGGCCGCCAAGGGCGGCGCCACCACCTCCGCCCCTTCAAGGGCATCGGTCAAGGCCAGGTTGGACAGCGTGGTGGAGCCGGTGTTGCGCACCTCAAAACCAAAGCGCACCACATCGCCCACCGCCGGCGGGGTCGAGATCCCGCTGGCATCCGCCGTCTTGATCAGCGCCACCGCGCCCAGCCTGTCCAACACGGCCCGCGTGGGCGTGTCGTTGGTCGCAAGCGAGCCGGACACATCGCTCGTGGTCTGGGCCACGCCGCCCTCATCGGTGTAGGTACCCGTGGCGGTGGCCGAGTTTTCCACAAAGCCACGGTCCAGATCCGCCTGCGTCAGCGCATAGGTGCCCGACCATGAGGCGTCCGACGCGCCGGGCGCGAGGGCCGGTAGTGCCGGGGCATCCAGGACCAGCCCGTCCAGGGCATCGGCCAAGGTGACGGCGGTCAGGGTGGTGGTGCCGGTGTTTTCAACCACAAAGCTGTAGGCCAAGACATCGCCCACCTGGGCAGGGGTGGAGAGGCCAGAGGCATCCACCGTCTTGATCAGCGCCAGCGCCGCCGTGCGGGCAAGATCCACCCGGGTGGGGGTGTCGTTGGCGGTGTCGGTACCGGAGCGATCGTCCACCACCCGCACGCCACCCGTGCCATCGGTGGTGTTGGCCTCGACCAAAGCCTGGTTTTCGACAAACCCACGATCCAGGTCCGCCTGCGTCAGGGCATAGGCAGCGGTCCATGAGGCATCCGAATCCCCGGGTGCCAACGTGGCCAGGCTGGGCGCATCCAGCGCCAGGCCCGCCATCGGATCGCTCAAGGCTACGTCCGTCAACGTGGTGTTGCCCGTGTTTTCGACGCGGAACGTATAGGCCAGAACATCACCCACCTGCGCGGGCGTCGAGAGGCCGGAGGCGTCCACCGTCTTGACCAGGGCAACCGCGCCGCTTTGCACCAGATCCGCCACCGTGGGCGCATCGCTGTTGGCGGTCGTACCTGAGACATCCTGCACCGGAATCATGGTCCCCGTGCCGTCCGCATAGGCCGCGGTGGCGGTGGCCGAGTTTTCCACGAAGCCCCGATCGATGTCGGCCTGAGTGAGGGCATACAACCCGGTCCAGGTGGCATCTGAGGCCCCCGGCGCCAGCGTGGCGATGGTGGGGGCATCGAGATCAAGGCCCACCAGATCGTCGGACAGGGCCACACCCGTGAGGGTGGTGTTGCCGGTGTTGGCCACCGTAAAGGCATAGGCCAGTTCGTCGCCCACCTGAGCGGGCGTCGAAATCGCGCTGGCATCCACGGTCTTGATCAGCACCAAGCTGCCAGCCTGGCCCAACAGGGCACGGGTCGGCGTGTCGTTGGCCAGTGCCGTGCCGGAGGTGTCCTCCACCACGACGTCCGCACCGCTCGCGTCGGTGGACACGGCGCGCACCACGGCGCTGTTCTCCACCCAGCCCCGATCCAGATCGGCCTGGGTGAGCGCATAGGTGCCGGTCCACGAGGCATCCGAGGCCCCCGGGGCCAGGGTCAACACGGGCGCCGACAAGGCCATGCCCGGCAGCGCGTCCGTCAGCGTGACCGCCGTGAGCGTGGTGTTGCCGGTATTGACCACCGTGAAGCCATAGGACAGGTCCTCACCCACAGCCGCAGGGCTGGACACCGCGCCGGTGTCGACGGTTTTGATCAGCGCAATGGACGGGGCTTGCTCCAGCACCGCCCGCGTGGGCGTGTCGTTGGTGGCCAGCGTTCCAGAGGCATCCGAAACCGAATCGGGGGCACCAGTGCTGTCGGTATAGCCGCCGGTGGCGGTGGCCGAGTTGGCCACGAAGCCCCGGTCGATATCGGCCTGGGTCAGGGCATAAGACCCGGTCCAGGTGGCATCTGAGGCCCCCGGCGCCAGCGTGGCGATGGTGGGGGCATCCAGGACCATGCCCGGCAAGTTGTCGGCCAGCACCACCCCCGTCAGTGTGGTGTTGCCGGCGTTGGCGACCGTGAAGGCATAGGTGAGCACGTCGCCCACAGCTGCAGGGGAGGACAGCGCGCTGGTGTCCACGGCCTTGACCAGTGTGATGGCCGCGCCTTGTTCCAACACGGCCCGGGTGGGCGTGTCGTTGGTGGCGGTGGTACCCGACACGTCCGAAACACTGGCAGGCGCACCATCCGCGTCCGTGTAGCCGCCTGTGGCGGTGGCCGAGTTGGCCACGAAGCCCCGATCGATATCGGCCTGCGTGATCGTGTAGGTGCCGGTCCAGGAGGCATCCGATGCCCCCGGGGCCAACGTCGGGATGGTGGTGGCATCCAGCACCATGCCCGGCAGGGCATCGGCCAGCGCCACGCCGGCCAGCGTGGTGTTGCCGGTGTTGGCGACCGTGAAGGCATAGGCCAGCTCATCGCCCACCGCGGCCGGGCTCGACAGCCCAGCGGTGTCCACCGTCTTGACCAGCGTGATGGCCGCGCCTTGTTCCAGCACCGCCCGCGTGGGCATGTCGTTGGTGGCGGTGGTGCCGGACACGTCCGATACACTCGCCGCTTCGCCGTCCGCGTGCGTATAGTTGCCGGTGGCCGTGGCCGAATTGGCCACGAACCCGCGGTCGATGTCGGCCTGCGTGATCGTATAGGTACCAGTCCAGGTCGCATCCAAGGCGCCCGGGGCCAGCATCGCGATCACAGGGGCATCCAGATCCATGCCCGGCAGGAGGTCCACCAGCGCCACCCCTGTGAGGGTGGTGTTGCCGGTATTGGCGACCGTGAAGGCATAGGCCAGCTCGTCGCCCACCGCAGCCGGGCTGGACAGGCCGGAGGTGTCCACCGCCTTGACCAGCGTGATGGCCGCCCCTTGTTCCAACACCGCGCGCGTGGGGGTGTCGTTGGTGGCGGTGGTGCCGGACACGTCCGACACACTGGTCGCCGCGCCATCCGCATCCGTATAGCCGCCGGTGGCGGTGGCGGAGTTGGCCACAAAGCCCCGATCGATGTCGGCCTGCGTGATCGTGTAGGTGCCAGTCCAGGTGGCATTCGAGGCACCGGGCGCCAGCGTCAGCACCGGCGCGGACAGGGCCATGCCTGGCAGCGCATCCGTCAGAGACACCCCAGTCAGCGTGGTGTTGCCGGTGTTGGCCACGGTAAAGGCATAGGTGAGCTCGTCGCCCACCGCAGCCGGGCTGGACAGCCCAGCCGTGTCGACGGTCTTGACCAGCGTGATGGCCGCGCCTTGTTCCAGCACCGCGCGCGTGGGCGTGTCATTCGCGGCGGTGGTACCCGACACATCCGACACACTCGCCGCCGCGCCATCCGCATCCGTGTAGCCGCCGGTGGCGGTGGCCGAGTTGGCCACGAAGCCCCGGTCGATGTCGGCCTGGGTGATCGTATAGGTGCCAGTCCATGTCGCATCCGAGGCGCCCGGCGCCAGCGTCAGCGCCGGCGCGGACAGGGCCATGCCCGGCAGATCATCCACCAGCGCCACGCCCGTCAGGGTGGTGTTGCCGGTGTTCGCCACCGTGAAGGCATAGGTGAGCTCGTCTCCCACCGCGGCCGGGCTGGACAGCCCAGCGGTGTCCACCGTCTTGACCAGCGTGATGGCGGCCCCTTGCTCCAACACGGCCCGCGTGGGTGTATCGTTGGTGGCGGTGGTGCCAGACACGTCCGACACACTGGCCGCCGCGCCATCCGCATCCGTATAGCCGCCGGTGGCGGTGGCCGAGTTGGCCACAAACCCACGGTCGATGTCGGCCTGCGTGATCGTGTAGGTGCCGGTCCAGGTGGCATCCGACGCCCCAGGCGCCAGCGTCAGCACGGGCGCGGACAGGACCATG
>Ga0194112_10011239_pt1 | contig 11109 bp, 10 predicted proteins | sample TA2MahC400mmetaG_FD_146191 | JGI IMG/M metagenome (GOLD analysis project Ga0194112, IMG submission 146191) | Freshwater microbial communities from Lake Tanganyika, Tanzania - TA2015016 Mahale Deep Cast 400m | ecosystem: Environmental > Aquatic > Freshwater > Lake | place: Tanzania: Lake...
CGCAGACCAGCTGACGTTGGCCGAGGTCGGCGAGAGGTCGCGCGGCCTAATCGAGGCTGCTCGTGCGGGTAGGCTCCCGGCAGGGGCATCGAGCACGTTCACCGTCTCGAACCTCGGGATGTATGGGATCAAGTGGTTCAGCGCCATCCTCAACCCTCCCGAGGCGGCCATTCTCGCCGTCGGTGCGTTGGAGGACCGGCTCGTCCTGGATGGCTCGCGGGTCTGCGCGATCCCGTCGCTCACGCTGGTACTGACGTGCGACCACCGAATCATCGACGGGCAGCTTGCCGCCCGCTTCCTGCAGGCCCTGAAGGCTCGTGTGGAGAGCCCCGATGCCTGGCACGCGCTTCCGGCTTGACATCGACTACCCGGCCGAGAGGATGGAGCGGAACCGGCGCCGGATCGAGGCCTCCGCTAAGCTCGGCTACGCTGACCGCGTTCCGGTCGGCTTCTGTCTGGTGCCGCGCTACTTCACGCCCATCTTCGGCATCCCCTACAGCGCGATCTTCGCCAACGTTGAGGAGCACTACTACTGGCAGCTTCAGTTCCTCAAGTACCGGATCGAGAACATCCCGGAGGACATCATCTGCACCGGGCCTGCGGCATCGGTCAGCCCGTACTTCGACAACGTGCTGGACTCGGCGGCGTTCAGCGCCGAGGTCGTGTGGCCTGAGAACGAGACGCTCCACAGCCGGCCGACCATCCACTCTGTTGAGGCCATGGCGCGCTTCGAGGCCCCGGAGCCGGGCACCGGGCTGTGGGGACAGGCGCGCGACTGGTGGCTGCAGATGCGCGACCTGGCGCGTGAGACAACGGTCACGTTCAACGGAGCCGAGGGGCACGTGGACGTCGGCGTCCTGGGGGTGAGCGGACTGAGCCCGCACATGATCGCCGTAGACCTCGTGGGTGTCGACTTCTACTGGTGGCAGATCGAGTACCCGAACGAGTGCCATGCGTTCCTGGCGAAGATCACCGACGGCCTCATCGCCGCGCAGCGCTACTTCACGGAGATCGACCCACGACCGCGCGGCGGCCTGGGACTCGCTGAGGATACCGCGCAGGCGATGTCGGCGGCGCAGTTCCGGGAGTTCTGCGTCCCCTACGCCCGCAAGCTCTTCGACGCCTTCCCCGGTGTGCGGGGTGTGCACATGTGCGGCCAGAGCGCGCACCTCCATCAGAGCCTGCTGGAGGACCTCCACATCACGAGCTTCGACCTGTTCGGCTACCTCGTCGAGCCCGAGGTGGCAGCCAGGAACCTCGGCGGACGCATGCACCTTTGGGGCAACATCGACCCCATGCTGATGCTGAACGGCACGCGGGAAGAGGTGAAGAGGGCTGCTCTGCACGCACTGGAAGCCCTGGCGCCTTGCGGGGGCTACCGGCTGGGGGACGGCGCCAACGTCTGCCCGGGTACGCCGGTAGAGAACCTCGCGGCCGTGACCGAGGCGGCGGAGGAGTACGGCCTGCCGCGCGAGACCACACGTTGACCCGACCACGGGGCGCTGCTATAATCCGGCGCGGGGCAGGGGAGGGTACTCGGGGGCCTCTTCCACACGCTGACCGGCGAAGTGTGCCGGGCCACTTCATGCGCGCCAATCATCACAGCCCACTCGTCAAGCGGAACTTCGTCCTCGGCGTTGTCAATGGCGCACTTTGGCAGCTCGGCAACGCCTTCATGAACCCCTCGACGGTCGTCCCGGCGTTCATCCTCGCGCTGGGCCGCGGCGACAAGATCTGGATTGGGGTCATCAGCGCGTGCATGAACTCCGGCTGGGCCTGGCCGCACATCTTCCTCGCTCGGTACCTCAGCACCAAGGAGCGCCTGCTACCGTACTACTGGTTCTCCGCGATCGCCCGCAGCGTGGCGATCCTCGCCCTCACGGGCGTGATCGCTCTACTGCACGACGCGGGCCCGACCGTCGTCTTCGCGCTGGTGGCGGGGCTGTTCCTGGTCTACGGCTCCTGCGGTGCGGTCGGGATCATCCCGTTCATGACCATCGTGTCGGACTCCATGCCTGCCTCGCTGCGGGGGCGCTTTTTCGGCATGCGCTGGCTGCTCGGCGGGCTGATGGGCATGGCCGCTGGGATCATCGTCAAGCAAGTGTTGTCCGGCCGATCCGGCGTGGCCTACCCGAACAACTACGTGATGCTGTTCGGAATCGCCTCCATCATCTACGTGGCCTCCTTCGTGTCCTTCGGGTTCGTACGCGAGCCGGCCCGCACCGGCCCGAGCCGCGAGCTGCCGATGCGCCAGGAGCTGGCCCGCGGGCCGCGCCTCCTTCGCCGCGACCCGGACTTCCGCCGGCTGGCCACGTCTCGCGTTTCCGACGCGATCGGCGGCGGCCTGACCGTCCCGTTCATGGCGCCCTTCGCTCTCCAGTACTGGCGGGCGCCCGAGGAGGTCATCGGGGTCTTCCTTGCGTGCCAGGCGGGCGCCGGCGCAGTCTCGAACCTGCTGTGGAGCCAGATCAGCGACAAGCGCGGCAACCGCCAGGTGCTCATCTGGTCCTCAGCAGCTTCCGTCGTCACCTCCGTCATGGTCCTCGTCTCACTCGTCCTGCCGCGCGTGCCCCTCGGGACTTGGGTCGGCGTGCCATTCACGCTGCCGCTGGCCCTCTTCTCACTCGCCTTCATCCCGCAGGGCGTCGCGATGAGCGGCCTGGCGATGGGCCAGACGAACTACCTCCTCGACATCGCACCCAATCGGCGCCGGGCGACCTACGTGGCCTTCTCCTCGCTGATCGGCTTCCCCCTGGCGTGGTGGCCGGTCGCGGGCGCCCTGATCATCGGCGAGGCGCGCTTCCCCCTTGGGTTCGGAATCGCGCTCGTAGCGACCGTGGTCTCCCTGCTCAACGCGACCCGCCTCCGCGAGCCTCGTGCCCTCGACTTGGGGCTCGAAGCGGACCCAATACCCGTCGAGGAGCGGGCCTCCGCAGCCGGCGGCTGAGCCGCCCGAAACCAGGCCCATCCGGCCTGCGTAGTCCCTCAGGGCAGCCTTGTTGCGCCTGGCGGAGTCGATCCGGCCACCTGAAGCCTGTCCGGCGCGAGTTGTGGAAAACTACGTTGAGAACCCTCCCCAGAGGGCAGAAACTGTGGAAAACGGCCCGTTTGGCCCCACAGTGCGCCCGGAGGCTGGGGCTTGCGGCAGGTCACGACGGTGCAAGAGCATGTAAACGTCCCGTAAACAACGCGCGTCCCGCAGAGCGGCGACGCGAGGAGACCGAGCATGGCGAAGCAGTGGTTTGAGGACTACTTCGACGAGCACTATCTCCCAACCCACGGAGATGGCCTGGCGCGCGCCCCAGGCGAGGTCGAGTTCATCGTCACGGCCCTCGGTCTGCCGCCCGGTTCGGCGATCCTGGACCTCGCCTGTGGCCACGGACGCCACGCCGTCGAGTTGGCGGCGCGCGGGTATCAGGTCAGCGGGCTCGACCTCTCCCGGGCCCTGTTGGCCAAGGCCGAGGAGTACGCCCGCTCGCGCGACGTGCAGCTCGAACTCATCGAGGAGGACATGCGGCGCATCCCCGAGACCTGGGCCGCGCGCTTCGATGGCATCATCAATGTCTTCACCGCCTGGGGCTACTTCGAGCAGGACGCCGAGAACGAGCAGGTCATCCAGTCCGTCGCGCGCTCCCTGAAGCTCGGCGGGCGCTTCCTCCTGGATGTCATCAACCGCGAGTGGGTCATCCGGCACTTCCGCGACACTCAGTGGCGCGAGGAGGCAGACGGCATCCTCGCGCTGGAACGTGTGACCCTCAACCTCCGCCGGAGCCGCTCCGAATCGGTGCGCACCTTCGTCCTCCCCGACGGCCGCCGGCTCATCCGTCCCGTGGTCGTACGTCTGTACACTCTCGCCGAGGTGAGCGCCGTTTTCTCGCGCCACAACCTCGAGATCACCGACGTGTACGGTGGCTGGAGCGGCGAGGAGTACACGATGGACTCGCGTCGAATGATCGTGGTCGCGGAGCGGCAGAAGTAGCACGGGAGGCGTTCACCCATGTTGGCGCTCATCACGGCGTGTCTGGCGATCCCCGTTGTGGCGTTCCCGCAAGACACCGTCGCGCCGCTGGAGCCCTTCGACAGCCTCGCGGAGTGGAATGTCGAGCTGACCGGGCACGCGGCCGGCTCGGTGGATGCGTCGGACGGCCGGGCCGTCCTCGCCGTGCGCTTCGATCCCGCAACCGACCGGCCTGGCCACTCGCGCCTCACCATGACCCGCACGTTCGGGGCGCCCGAGGACCTGTCACAGTATGCGGGGCTGCGCGTGCGCGCGCGGATCGGCAAACCGCTCGACACCGCCCTGTGGCTGCACCTCCTGGAAGCCGACGGCGTACGCTACCGTGCGCAGGTCGTGCTGAGACAGGGCTTGGTGGGCGAGTGGCAGGAGTTCGCGACCCGTTTCGACACGGACTTCTCGTGGGACTTCGAGAGCGCTCCCGACGCCGACCAGAAGCTCGACCTGCAGGCCATCACCGGCCTCCGGCTGATGATGGGCCTTCTGGAGGGCGCCGACGGGCAGATCGAGATCGACGAGATCGCTCCATACGTTCAGCCACCCGAGCCAACCACGAACCTGCTGTGGACAAAGACCGAGGGCGGCGCCATCAAGCTCTTGCCTGCCGAAACGAGGCTGCCGGTCCAGGTTGTCCTCGACGTGACGGTAGGGAAGCTGGAGCAGGGGCTGCAGAAGCCGGAGCTGACGTGGGAGGCGAGAGACGCGTGGACGCGGCGCATCGGCAGCGGGAGCTTCACCGTCACCCGCAACGGAGAGAACAGCGCGCCGATGACCCTTGGCTTCCCGGCTTCGGGCTACGCCGAGGTCGATCTGCGACTCCTGGACGGCGACCGGGAGCTGCGCCGACAGACCTACTGCCTGGCTGCCTTGCCGCAGCCGAGCGAGCAGGACGCCGCGCCGCGCGAGGACTCCATCTTCGGCATCTGGCCCGGCGGGTACGGGACGTGGATCAAGCTCGGCGCGAAGTGGGCTCGCACCTACTGCCAGCCCTGGGACTTCGAGCCTCAGCCGGATGGCTCGTACAGGTACCTGCGCACCGACAAGGACGGGAAGCCTCTCCCCTTCGCCCCGAACCTCGAGGAGCCCCTCAACTACGAGTGCTTCTTCCGCGGGATGCCGAAGTGGCTCTCCACCAAGCCGGACCGCTCTGACTACCGGAAGTTCCCGCCCACCGACTGGAACGAGTACGCGCGCTTCGTGACATGGTACGTGGGCCAGATGAAGGACCGCATCCACGTCTGGGAGACGTGGAACGAGCCGGTCCCGTACGCGTACTGGATGGGCACGATGGAGGAGGTCATCAAGCTCCATGAGGTGACCTACAAGGCCGTCCACGCCGCCGACCCCGAGGCGATCGTGCTTGGCCCGTGCCCGTACAACATCCGCCTGCCCTTCACGGAGCAGTTCTTCGAGATGGGAGGCGGGGAGTGGATTGACGCCGTCGTCGTCCATGCCTACATGAAGCAGCCCGACCCGAACTTCATCGAGGACTTGACGTGGCTCCGCGATGTCCTGCAGAGGCACAGCCTGGAGAAGGACATCTGGGTGACCGAGGTCGGCTGGGACACGATGGAGCACACGGAGCTGCAGCAGGCGAACTACCTCGTGCAGACCTACGCCATCGGCCTCGCCGAGGGTGTCCACACGATCATCTGGCACATGAACTGGGACTACAACGACACGATGCTGCGCGGCGGCCACGGCCTGCTGCGCTACACCCACCAACCCAAGCCCGGCCTCGCGGCGTACGCCACGCTCATCCGGTTCCTCGAAGGCGCGCAGTTCGAGCGCTACGAGGGCGACGAGGACGCGCCCGCCCGCATCATCCAGTTCCGCAAGAACGGGAAGCGCCTCTGGGTCGCGTGGGGCCGCGAGCCCGGCGTCGTGTGGCGTCCGCCGGCCCCGAAGTGGGAAGTGCGCGACATGATGGGCGCGCCGCTCGAACCGACCAACCAGGGCTTCTTCAACCTCGGCGAGAGCCCGATCTACGGGTTCGAGACGGGCTGACCGCCCTCACGCCCACCGCCGCCCGCCCAGCCGTTCGACCTGCGCCCACGCGCGGTCGAACAGCGGGCTGCGGTCCGGCTCATACATCGCCATCAGGCTGAGGATGTGTCGCTGCCAGCCGTCCAGCGCGCGCTTCCGGTCGCCCAGGACCTCGTAGGCAACGGCGAGGCAGCGTTCCTTGACGATCTCCCAGGGGCCGAACCAGGAGACGCGCACCGACCTGAGGGCCTCCGTCGCCCGCTCGCGCATGTCGGCGCTGGGCTGAGGCGACTCCAGTAGACCTGCCTCCATCCCGGCCGCCCATAGCCGGAACACATGGTCATTGGGGTACACGATCTTCGCCGAATCGACCGGCTCCAGGTGTCGCGGGTCAACCTGCACGCCGCTGGCGGCCGCTTTGGCCCAGCCCTGCCGACTCGACTCGAGAAAGCGAAGAATGTCCTCCCGCGTCGGGGCAGGATCGAGGACCGCGGCCTCCCGCGCCGGCTCGTCGAGCATCTCCCATACCGCCGCGATGCTCTCACGCGCTGAGGACTCGATGTGAGGTGAGGCATCGTGGGTGTACATCGGCTCGATGCCTGGGACCTGGCGGATGCACACCTCGGCGCGTTCGAGTTGCCGCCGAGCCTCGTCGGAACGCCGAACAGCGGCGAGTGCCTTCGCTCGCCTGGTGCGGATATGGGCCTCGAACCAGAGCCGCGCCCCCCGCACGCCTGGGTCGGTCGTGTGCGCATCCATGGAGGCGAGGAAGGCCTCCAGGTTCTCGGTGTCACCGACCGCTTCCTCGTACAGGCCCGCAAGCAGGTCGTGGGCTGCTGCAGCCAGGTTCGGCGGGGGCCTCGAGGAGCGCAAGTATGCGAAGTACTCGGCGTTGGTCTTGAGACCGAGACTCTCGACAGGAGGACGCTCAACCGCCCCGGGGGTCTGCGCAATCAGCGGCCTGTTCGCCCTGTCGCAGTCGATAGCGAACCGCAGCCCCCCGTCAGCACGAAGGTCGTAGAGGCTGCGCGCGTACGCCGCCATCCGAGGCACGGCGACTCGCCTCCGCAGCTCCCACGCCAACCGGTTCACGCCTCTCACCTCCTCCTTGCGCCCTGCTCGGGATCGACCGCCCCTGTCCGAGCCAGGGAACTCCTTCGGCGTCAGGCAGGGATGGCCCTGCACGGCCAGACGTGGTTGACACACGTGAGACGTGGTGGTAGTCTCGCGGCAGGATGATCCCGGAGTTCAACGAGCACGGTGAGCTGCCCCCAGGGACCTGCGAGGTAAGCTTCGCCGAATCGGCCGGACGGCGACCCACGATCCTCCCGATCGAGGACGACCGGGAATACGAAGTGGCGGTCGAATGGCGCGCCAGGTTGCAGGCTTGCTTGGACAATCCCGACCACGTGGGAGTGGGCCTCGACGAGACCACCAGGGCGGACCTCCTCCGAGGCTATGAGTTGCACCTTCAGGACGTAGTGCAGAGGATCGCCGAGTACGAGACGGCCCGCCGCGAAGCGCCCAAACCCGGCCACGCAGTGACTACCCGAACCTGACTCGATCCCGGAGTCAGGGCCAGAGCTCCGCAGGCCCGTTCCTCGCCGCGGCACCGGTGAGTAGGTGCTGCGAACTCCCGCGACGAACTCAGGCGTTGGTAAGGACAGGAACGAGGTGATCGACCATGACGCGCGTGTCGCGTCTCGTGATTCCGCTACTGGTCGCAGTCGCCCTTTGTGCTCCGCTCCGCGCCGGCCTCATCGGCACCGATCAGGAGCGCAAGATCGGGCGCCAGGTCGCCGACCAACTGGAGAAGAAGTACGGCCTGGTGCGCGGCGACGCGATGGTGCAGAAGGTGCAGACCGTCGGCGGCAAGGTCGCCTTCTTCGCCAAGCAGGACCGCCCGAAGGTGGACTACCAGTTCAACGTGCTCGCCGACAAGGAGATCAACGCGGTCGCGTGCCCCGGGGGCTACATGTACGCCTTCCGGGGCCTCGTGAAGAAGATGCCGGAGGAGGAGTTGCTGGCCGCTGTGCTCGCCCACGAATGCGCGCATGTCTCGCAGCGGCACGGCATGGAGACGCTCGAACGGTCGCTCGGATTCTCGGTGCTCCTCGGCATCATCACGGGCGGCCAGTCGGACCTCGGCAACGCGGCCCTGGGCGTGCTGATGCGCGGCTACAGCCGCGACCAGGAGGCCCAGGCTGACAAGATCGGGCACATCTACCTCTATCAGGCGGGGTACGACGTCGGCGCGATGACCCGCATGTTGGAGCGCCTGTCGGAACTCGCGGAGGACGGCGGCGGCGTGCCCAACTTCCTGCGCACCCACCCTTCTGACGAGTCCCGCATTCGCGCCGCCCAGAAGCGCGAGGCGAAGATCCTCCTCGATCTGGGCAGCCGGAATCCTCCGGACAACCCACCTCGCCTTGCCGTCGTCTACCAGTCCCTCGGCAGCGAGGAGGCGGAGGTGACGACGGTCGGCGAGGGTCTCGCGACCCAACTCGCGCAGATGCTGACCGGCTGCGCGCAGTTCCGCGCCGAGTTCGCCGGCACCCGTGTGACCGGCGAACCCGAGCGCGTGGCGGCTCTTGCCCGCCTCGCCGGTGAGCAGGGCCTCGACGGCGCCGTCGGCATCTCGTTCACGGAGCCGCCCCTGAAGACCGAAGGCACCGGGCGGAACGCTGAGGTCAGGATCAAGCTCTCGACCACGATGACCGTCGTCCCCGCCGGCGGGACGCAGGCCGAACTGACCTACTCCTACGCCACCAAAGAGGACAAGCGCGACGCCGACGAGGCGAAGAAGATAGAAGAGACCGTTAAGGCGAAGACCGACGAGACCGCCCGCGCGCTGGCCATCGCGGTCTTACGCCCGCCGACGCCGTTGTAGGGGCGGACCCGTGTGTCCGCCCCTCGAACCACACCGAAGGAGCCCGCACACATGCCCCTGTTGCCGACTGTCGACTTCTGCGGACTGAACCCCACGCGCATGATCATCGGCGCGAACCCGTTCGGCGGCTTCAGCCACCAGACCCCGGAACGCGACGCCGAGATGGTCGCCTACTACACGCCCGAGCGCATCCGCGAGACGTGGGCCCGCGCCCACGCTGCCGGCATCAATGCGATGGTCACGAACAACGAGACGCCTCACGTCCTGGAGGCGGTCATCCCGTACATCGCCGAGGGCGGGCCGCTGCAGTGGATCGCGCAGGTCAGCGACAGCCGCTGCGGCAGCATGATCGAGGCGGTGGACAGGGCGGTCTCCATCGGCTGCAAGGCGTTCTACTTCCACGGCGGGATCATCGACCGGCTCTACTCCGAGCAGGATGCCGACACGCTCCGCGCCTGGGCCGCCCACGCCAAGACGCACGGCGTCCCGGTCGGCGTGGCCGGACACGCGCCCGAGGCGCACTATTGGGTGGATAGCCTCGACCTCGTGGACTTCCACGTGGTCTGCTTCTTCAACTGCGGCAGCCTGCACGCCGGCAAGGGGCACCGGTTCCGCCTCGCCGACTTCGCGCCCGCCGCCGAGTGCTGCCGCCGGATCGCGAAGCCCTGCATCGCCTACAAGATCATGGCTGCCGGCCGCATCGACCCCCTCATGGCCTTCGAGTACGCCTTCGAGAACATCAAGCCCACCGATGTCGTCAACGTCGGCATCCACCGCGGCGACAAGAACGACATGGTCGAAGAGGACGTCGCGATCGTGAGGGCGCTGCTGGAGGCATGAGGACGGCGCGCTGGCCCACCCGGTGAAGAGGAGGGACGCCCGGTGAAGGTCTACGAACTGCTCTCCAGGCGCACTAAGAGGCGCGACGAGGCGGGTCGGCCGGACGTCTACCAGTACGACAACCTCCCGCTCGAGTTCCGCGTCCAGGTCATCCACATCTGGGTCGACGCGATTGGGCCTTGGTACCCGGCTAGGCCCCACTCGAGGTATGTGCGGCGATTCCACGCCTCCAACGCCCTCTGGCAGGCCATCCACGACCAGTTGGTGCGGGAGTTTGGGGTCTTCTCCTTGGCCAAGGCCCACGACAACCCATGCGTTCAGTGCCGGGACTACCTCCAGGAGGCAGACTCAAAGAAGGCGCTAGACACCATAGACTTCACGTTCTCGTTCATCGACCGGGCGGTTCGGCAGGTCAGAGACGAGGAGTGGTTGCGAACGGACGTCAAGCTCACTGCCGACGAGGCGATTGCGCAGCTCAACTACCGCTTCCGGGAGCACGGGATTGGGTGGCAGTTCCAGGACGGGAAGCTGCGCAGGGCCGATTCCGACTACATTCATGAGGAGGTCGTCAAGGAGGCCCTGTGGGTTTTGCGCCACAGTAGCTTCAGGGGTCCCGCCCAGGAGTTCGAGACAGCACACCAGCACTACCGGGCGGGACGCTACGAGGATGCCATCGCGAACGCCCTGAAGGCGTTCGAGAGCACGATCAAGGTCGTATGCGACGCCCGAGGTTGGCCCCACGACCCGAACGCGACGGCCAGCCAGCTGATCAAGGTCGTGTTCGACAGAGGGTTGGTTCCGGCCGAGATGCAGAGCCACTTCTCAGGGCTCCGGACGACGCTGGAGGGCGGCCTCCCTACCGTCCGCAACAGGCAGGCGGCACACGGGCAAGGCGTGTTGCTGCGCACAGTGCCCGACTACTTGGCTGCCTACGCGCTCCATCTCGCCGCCGCCAACATCGTGCTGCTCGCAGCCGCCCACGAGGCCACGCAGTAGTGGACGCCAAGACTCCCGGGGACTCACAGGAGGGCCACGCCCAAGGGAGGGAGTGGCCCAGGGAAGCCGCTGGACCCAGCGGAGGAACGGAGGAGGCGCGTAGCGATGCGCACAGGACTGTGGTGTCACCTCGAACAGGCTCTGCCGCGCCTGGAGACAACGGGCGATGGCGACTTGTGGGTAGCAACGCCATACATCTCGCTCCAGGCGGTTCAGGAGCTAGCGCGAGTTTGAGAGTTTGGGCCGACGGATCCCCAGGAATGGGGGTTGGGGTCGGTCGTTTTACATCACGGAGCGGGTATGTCGCTATCGGGACGGGGTCGATTGGGGCCCTCGAGGACGGTGGGGAGGGTCGGAAGGCCCACGGCCTTGAGGACCTGAG
>Ga0194112_10011240_pt1 | contig 11109 bp, 20 predicted proteins | sample TA2MahC400mmetaG_FD_146191 | JGI IMG/M metagenome (GOLD analysis project Ga0194112, IMG submission 146191) | Freshwater microbial communities from Lake Tanganyika, Tanzania - TA2015016 Mahale Deep Cast 400m | ecosystem: Environmental > Aquatic > Freshwater > Lake | place: Tanzania: Lake...
CAATACAGGAAACGACAGTGGAGCCATTGACTCTAGCCGAGGTGCTTTTACTAGCCGCTCTCATCGCCGGAGCCGTCACCATGGCAGCCTTGACCTTCATCCTCGCCCGCTGCTCCTAACCCATATGTTTCCATTCTGGAAACATAAGTGGGCGGTGAGGGCGGTCGGCACGCAGAAGACCATAGATGTGGCTAGAAGGAGAAAGAAATCGTGACAAGCAAGTCGCGGATCGAATGGGCGGATGTGACCTGGAATCCGGTGACCGGGTGCAGCCACATCAGCCCAGGCTGTGCCCATTGCTATGCCGAGCGCTTGGCCAAGCGGTTGCAAGCGGTTGGCTTGCCGAAATATGGAAAGGGATTTGAGCCGGCCTGGCATAACGCCGATCTATTCGCGCCCCTGAGCTGGAAGCGGCCTAAGAAAGTGTTCGTGTGTTCGATGGGCGACTTGTTTCATCGGTCTATCCCTGATCAAGTAATCTACGATGTGTTTGCTGTAATGAACGCCGCGGCCTGGCAGACCTTTCAAGTGTTGACGAAGCGACCAGCGCGGCTACAAGAGATTGATACTGCCCTTCGCGACGGAAAGTACTGGACTCCCAACATCTGGATAGGCGTAAGCGTGGAAACCAAAGACTATTTGTGGCGCATTGATCAACTGCGCGAGACCGGCGCGCACGTGAAATTCGTTTCTTTCGAGCCGCTCTTGGGCCCGATACGCAGCCTCAATCTCGTGGGCATAGACTGGGTAATCGTCGGTGGCGAAACCGGCCCCGGCGCGCGACCGATGGAGGCGGACTGGGCGCGGGCAATCCGCGACATGTGCCTGATGGCGCGCGTCCCGTTCTTTTTCAAGCAGTGGGGCGGGATGAGAAGCAGATGTCGGGAACTCGATGAGCAACTTTGGAATCAGACACCGGTCGCTTCCACAGCCAGGAAGGGAGAAACTGGTGTCTGAATCAAAGTTGCCGGTGCGATGTCGCGCATGTTGCAAACAACCGAGCGTGCAAGAAGCGGTGAGTTACTGGAATGTGGCGTTCCGCGCGCGGGTGCGCTGCAAAGATTGGGAATGTTGGGATGGGCCCTGGCGCCGCACGCCACAGGAAGCGATTGCCGCATGGAACGCGGTCATGCGGAAGGAAGAGGAGAAACGGAGATGGCGGAAGTTGGCAGAGCAGGACAACCCATGACGATAATAATACTGGACTGCGCATGTGGCCGGTCGCCGCTATTATTCCAGCCAGGCAACTGGCCCGGCGCGCGCGTTGAGTGTGTTGATTCCGAGTGCTGGCGCGGGCCGATGTTGCCTAATGCCGCCTCGGCAATCGAAGCCTGGAATAGAGTGATGGCAAGAGCGCTGTCCCCTGAGGAGTGGTTCAAGGAGGCGAAGCCATGGCCCACATGAGTAGTAGTGCTTTCATGCCCGCGAAGGAGAGCGTCGTGTGTAAAGACAAAGTCGCCCCGCTCGTGAAGGGGGGACAGGGACGCAGCGACGCGGAGATGATGGATTCCCTCGTGAATCTGGGCATTGTGTTGGGGATCGTCATCGTGGTAATCCTCGGCGCATTGCTGTTTCTGTAAGAAGGAGGAGAGCATGGCCAGACCGAAGGCGCGGACGACATTCATCGGCGGCACGGACATCGCGGCCATCCTCGGCCTAAACCCGTACAAGTCGGCGTTGGAGGTGTACGCCGAGAAAGTAGGCGTCGCACCGGAACGCGAGGAATCCGAAGCCGCCAGGTGGGGCAAAACGTTGCAAAGCGTCGTGGCGGCGGAGTACCGCCGGCGCCATCCAGGCGTCACATTGCACCGGAGTCGCATTCGGCTGAAACCAGGCTTTCCGTACATGGGCGGAACACCGGACTACGTGATCCAATCCTCAGCAGTGCGCGATAATGGGGGGCTGGAAATCAAAACGGCCGGATTACGGCAAGCGGGACGTTGGGGAGAGAGTTCCGATGCCGTGCCGGAGGAGTACTACACGCAGTGCGCCTGGTACATGTTCGTGCTGAATGCCACGTGGTGGGATCTCGCGGTGCTGATCGGGGGACAAGATTACCGAGAGTATCATCTTGAACGTGACAACGACATCTGCGACAAGATGTGTGAGGCCGCGCGTAGCTTCTGGCATCATCACGTCATGTTGCGTGTGCCGCCGCCACCGGACGCATCGGAGAGCGCGAAGGCGGCGCTCACCGCGCTCTATGCGAAGCGGGCCAGGCCTGATCTGTACGCGGCGACCTACCAAGAGCGGATGGCTTGCGACCTGCTGCGCGAGGCGCGCAAACGGCGACGGGACGCGGAGGATGGCGAAATGCTGGCGGAGAATCAGGTGAAAGCGCTGATTGGGGAGCGGGGAGGCCTGATCTTGAACGAGGACGAAAAGGTGACTTGGCTTGCCACGAAAGACCGGGAGGCCGTCAACTGGCGCGCAGTAGTAGAGGAGTTGCACCCACCCGAGGAATTGCTGCGGAAGCACACCAAGACGACGCCGGGCGTCCGGCGATTGGTGGTGCCGCGTGCCTGGGACAAGGAGACATTCGATGAATAAGAAGACGGTGACGCCGATGCGTTGCGCTTGTGGGCGGAGGGCGTTCATTGCAGCGAGCCAGGAGCAGGGCAACGCGCACGTCCGCTGTGCGCGGGGAAGGTGTTGGGATGGGCCAATATGCGCCAGCAAGAGGAGGGCGGTAGCGCGATGGAACCGGCTAATGGCTCTTGCCCAAGCAAGAAAGGACGGTTGAGAGGAAGCGAAGCTAAGGGCGGAGACGGCCAATGACAAATGGCGGCAGAGAAAAGCCCAGAGGGAAGGCCTAATCAAGCAGGAGGAGGACACACATGAGTGAAAGCACAAACGTTCCGGCGGTGAGCGAGAAACTGGCCAACTTGCGCGGGCTGTTGGAGCGCGCGAAGCCGAAACTGGCAGCGGTGACCCCGAAGCACCTGACAGCAGAGAGGCTCATCCGCATCGCCCTGGTTGCGACCAGCCGGCAGCCGAGACTTCTGGATTGCAGCCCGCAGAGCCTGCTGCGGTGCGTGATGGACGCAGGGCAACTGGGGCTGGTGCCCGGGCAGCTTCACGGAGGAGCGCACCTCGTCCCGTTCAAGAATCGGCAGACCGGATGCATGGAGGCGACGTTGATCCCTGACTATCGGGGGTTGATCAAGCTCGCTCGCCAGAGTGCGGAGATCGAAAGCGTGGAGGCGCACGTAGTTCACCAGAAAGACGGTTTCGAGGCGCGATACGGGTTGCGCCCGACTCTGGATCACGCGCCATCCCTGGCGGACGACCCGGGGCCCGTGGTCGCGTGCTACGCCATCGCGCGCTTCAAGAGTGGGGCAGCGCAGTTCGACCTCATGACCCTGAAGGAGCTGGAAGCTATCCGCCAGCGCAGCCGGGCGGCGGAGGCCGGCCCCTGGGTGACCGACACGGAGGAGATGTATCGGAAGACAGTGGTGAAGCGGTTGTGCAAGTACCTGCCACAATCGCCCGAGCTGGAGCGGGCACTGGCGCTGGAGACGGCCGCCGAGACCGAGACGCCCGCCCTTCGGGAGGAGGAGGCCGACGAGATCGAAATCGCGGCCCCAGCGGGCGCTACGGCCCGCGTCAAGGCCGCGCTCGGCGTGAGCGACAGGCCGCAGCAAGGCGTCGAGCCGCCAGAAGCCGCATCTATGTCGTCCAAGCGCGGCAGGCCGAAGAAGACGCCGCCGGCCCCCGAACCGGCGGCTGAAATGCCCTTGTCCGTCGGCCTGCCGCGTGTCGAAGAACCTGAACCGGGCACGCCCGAGGTCAACCCATTCGATGGCTTCGACCGCCGCCGCGCGGTGGGCGAAATCGCAACCGTCATGGGCGACTTGCCGTCGCCGATGGTGGAACGCATCTGCCAGGGTTTGGGCCTGAGCGCGACTGAGTGGCAGGTCGGAACCGATGCGCAGCTGGAAACCCTGTTCGGGCGGCTGATTCAGGCGAAGGGGGCGAAGCCGCTGTTTGGCGAAACGCCGAAAAGGGAAGCCACTCCGCGCTAGAAACCCAAGCGGCCGAAGCGTAGCCAATTTGCGGGAGAAACCCACGAAACCCGAGCGCAGCCAACACGGCAGAGAACCCCATCGGCCGCGAGCGCAGCCATGCGGGATGAGAAACCCAGGCGGCTTGAGCGTAGCCAGAGTGCGAGAGAAACCCATGCCAGGCGAGCGCAGCCACGCGGGAAGAGAAACCCAAAGCAAGACAGCGTAGCCAGCTCGGGACAGAAACCCAAGCAAGCTGAGCGCAGCCAGACGACAAGAGAAAGCCACATACGGAGAGCGCAGCCAGGCGGGCCGAGCAACCCACACGCCCGAAGTGCAGCCAGGGCGGGAGAGAAACCCAAACCAAGAGAGCGTAGCCAGGTTGCCGCAGAAACCCAGGCGGCTGGAGCGTAGCCAAAAAGTGGGAGAAACCCAAGTAAATAGAGCGCAGCCAGGCTGCCCGAGAAACCCAATCGCGGCGAGCGCAGCCAACTTGCCCCAGAAACCCAGGCGGCTTGAGCGTAGCCATGCGGGATGAGAAACCCATAGGCCCGAAGCGTAGCCAGGGCAGGAAAGAAAACCAAACTCCGCCAGCGTAGCCACACACTCCCAGAAACCCATGCACGCCGAGCGCAACGCCAAACCTGAAGGAGGAGAACATGGAGAACCTGAGGTTGGTGACGCAGACCTACTACGACATCCAAGCCATCCGGCTGGAGATGGAGGGCCGCGTCCGCGCGCTGACGCAGCCGCAGCGGGACTCGAAAGGAAAGGAGGTCGGCCCGCCCGTGATGACGGAGGAACGGGCGGAGTACTATTTCGCCATCCCGATTGAGCGTTTCCGCGATGCCGAAGCGCACTGCCAGAAGCGCCTCGCGGCGGAAGTCAAGGGCGTTCCCGTCTGGGAATCGTACCTGAAGAACGTCAAGGGAATTGGCCCCTGCATGGCAGCCGGGCTGATTTCGATGCTCGACCCCCGGAAGGCCGAACACGCCTCATCCTTCTGGCGATACTTCGGGATGGACGTGCGCGAGGATGGCCGCTCCCCCCATCGGAAGAAGGGCGAGAAGCAGAACTGGAACCCGCACGGCCGCGTCCTGAGCTGGAAAATCGGAATGCAGTTCTTGAAAGCGCAGTCTCCCTACTGTACCGTGTACTACGCCGAAAAGGAACGCCTGGAAGCGAAGGGCGCCGTCAACGACGGTTGCGCGTTTCCCCTTCAGCGCGAGGAGTGCAAGGCCCGCATGAGCGGCGCGGCGGGTCGCCTGGGCCGAGAGGCGAAGAAACCGCCGTGCAAGGAGCACGCCCACCGTGCGGCCAGCCGGAAGATGGTGAAACTTTTCCTCTCCCACCTTTGGGCTGAATGGCGCAAGCTGGAAGGCTTGCCCGTTTCGACTCCGTACGCGCTTGGGAAACTGGGCCACAACGGCTATATCGCCCCGGGCGAGATGGTGGCGGACTAGATAGCCAGGGAGCTTGAGAAACCTAAGGCAAGAGAGCGCAGCCATGCGCGCTGAGAAACCCATAGTGGCCGAGCGCAGCCAGGTTGCCGCAGAAACCCAGGCGGCTGGAGCGCAGCCAGTGAGGAAGAGAAACCCACGTGACGAGAGCGCAGCCAACGCCCAGGGAGAAACCCAGACGCGGCCAGCGCAGCCAGAACCCGAGAGAAACCCACCCCCCTCGAGCGCAGCCAGGGCAGGAAAGAAAACCAAAAGGCGCGAGCGCAACCGCGCGAAGGATAGAGCGAAGCGGTTCGCAGGAGGCCATTGATGAGAGAGCTCCACGTGTACCGGGCCGTGTTCAGTGAAAGCGGCAAAATGCCTCGCGACGTCGTCTGGGTGGCCGACTTTGGGCCAGACCCTCGCCCGTTATGCGTCATATGCGGGCGACCGGGTCACTATCAAGTGCGCGGCGACAAATGTCGGCGCTGCGCGACTGGGTCAGGCGTGAAGGATGCGCGCCGCCTGTGCCCCGGGTGCAAACGGCCCGGCTGCCTGGTGTACGAGAACAATCGCTGCCTGGAGTGCTACCGCAAGATGTACCACCTGATAAACCTGCGCCGGAAGGGGCACCAGAGGAAGGCGTATGACTGAGCTCACGCTTCCCTACCCGCCATCCATCAACCATTACTACGTCCGCACGCCGAAAGGGGGCTTTTGTGTCGGGCCCGAGGGCATGGCCTACCGACGGGCCGTGCGCGTAATCGTCCTGGCTGAGAAATGCCCGACTATCGAGGGGCCCTTGCGCTTGGCCATACGCCTCTTTCCGCCGGACGAACGGCGGCGGGACATAGACAACCCGCTGAAGTGCCTGCTCGACGCGCTGGAACACGGCGGCGCTTTTCCGGACGATTCCGCCATTCGCGCCCTCCTCGTTCGTCGAGAATCCGCCGAACCACCCGGCCGCGTGCTCATTCAGCTCGAAGGTGACGATCCAGGCCCGGAGCAGGACGCCTTCGACGAGGAGGCGAGCATGTGGCCATCGGCGCTCGCCGTCTGGCGCGGCGACCCGCCGACGGCCGGGAGCGTCTGCGAACCGACGGTGAAGCTACTGGTTGACCAATTCGCCACGAAGTGCAAATGGTTCGGGAAGAGGGATTATCTGTGGCGCTGGTTTCGGAACGCCTTGCGGCATTACAAGTCCGACGTGCTGTCGCGCCGCATCGAGACGCTAGGCGCGCCCGGGCTACCGCCCTGGCGGCTCGTGCAGGACCTGGGCCCGGCGGACGACCCCGAGTGGTGGAGGCGCCTGAAATGACGACGAGCTCATTTGCGACGGCGGCCCAAGTTCTGCGTGACCGGTGGCCGCGCACGTACACAGAGCCAGTTCTGCAACGGCTGTGGGAGGACGTGAAAGCCCTGCCGGCCGAAATCTTCCAGCGCGCCGTCACGGAAATCCTGTATGAGCACGACTCGGGTCGCCGAATGCACCCCACGCCGCGCGCCATCGCCACGCTCACGATTTCCTACGCGGCGGCATTGCCTGAGCGCCGCCCAACGGGGCAAGTGACATATGTCTCGGCGCCGCTCTGGGCCGCCTTCATGTCCTACACGCGCGACATGCTCGGTGGCACGGTCGAAGAGAAGATACGGGCCCTCGACCGCTGGGCCCAGGTGCTCTGGGCCAACGGACAGGAGCCTACCCCGGCGCTCGTGGCGCTGCGCGAACGCCTAGAGAGACTGCGGAACGAAGCAACGTGACCGAACGAATCGGCGTGACCAGGCGGCGGCGCGAAGGCGAGGTTGCCTCTCGCGGTGTCGCAATTCGGAATCATTGCCTCGAGTGCGTGGGCTACGTGCCGGAGGAAGTGGAGGCTTGCACCACGCCCGAATGCTGGCTCTATCCCTGGCGATTCGGGCCCGGCAAACCGGAAGCGGGGCCGACGCCTCCACGGAAGGCCCGGAAACCCGCGCCACGGGCCTCAACCTTGTCAAGTTTTCGAGGATCTCGGGCGAGGCCGACCTGAGGGTGGGGGACGCCCGAGATCGTGTCACCACGGGCCCCAAAACCGCCCTGGCGGGCATCGGGGCCCGGGCATGACGAAACAAGGCGAGCCGGACGGACTGTGCATCCCATCCGGCCCGCCCGCCTACTCCCTTTGCCCCGCCTCGGGCACTGCCTGCCACTCCTGCACGAGCACCAGCAGGCAATCGAAGCAGATAAACACCGCGCTGTCCCCCCACTTGTCCTCAAGGGAGACCTGGACGCCCAAGCGCCGGAGGGGCTTCGCGCCCAGGTCGCGACCCCCGCACCAGGTGTCGCGCGGGGCCTCGCTAAGGTTCAGGCTGAAGATCCGCCCGGGCGTCCGTAACAGCCGAGTCAAACAGCACGACTGGTTCACGACTGCTCCTTTCGCGGGTCAGGAGCCGCCAATCGCCGCCGGATGGCCTCCTCGATCCAGCGGCTCCGGGGTTCCTCGCCGCGCACCCGGTCCACCTCCTGGACCACGCGCGGCGACAGAGTCACACAGAACGCCTCCCGCCGGACCCGCACGAACCGGGCCACGTCCACCGGCGCGCCGCGGGGCCGGAGGGCGTCCGCTTCCGCGCGGAATTCATCCGCGCAGAGCCGACACAACACGAGGCCGCCCACCCCCAGGCGGGCGACCTCACTGGATCCACACGCCGCACACGGCGGGATGCTGCTCATCACTTCCTCCACCCCATCGCGCCGGCCCTCCGCCGGCAAGAACCCGGGGCCGAGCACGCACGCCCGGCCCGGGCGCGACCGTCACACCGCGGGGGCGGGGGCGGTTTCGATCTCCGCGGCCCGCCGCTCCAGCTCAGCCGCGCGGGCGCGGAGCTCCGCCGCTTCCGCCCGGAGCGCGGCCGCGCCACTCGCCGCGAGGGCGAAGGGGGATATGTGAATCCCATTGCCCTCCGCGATAGCTCGCGCCGCGTCCACGTTCCCCGCGCGGGGATCGTTGCCGCTCGCCCACTGCCGCAGCAGCCAGCAGGCAAAGCACTTCTGCTCCGCCTCCTGCGCCTGGCGGGCCGTGCGGCCCGATAGCGGGCCGTACATTTGTATGTGGCCATTGTGGCCACACGCCCAGCTCACCACTTCCCACGCCATAGCCAGCCCTCCTCCCGCCCCATTCCGCCGGCCTTCCACCGGCAAAACCGCCAGGGCCGGGCACGCCGCCCGGCCCCCCGACAAAGAACCTAAACGGCGAACCGCGACAAAGCCGCCTCGCCGAGCTCCTTTGACAACCAGGGGCCCAGCGGCAGCGGACTGGCCGCCCGCTGCAAGTGTCGCGACCGTACCCGGGCCACCCACCCGGGCCGGATCAGGTTCCCCCAGTCGCCCACATGTGCCGGCTGAAAGGCGGCCCGCACAACCATAACCTCGATCACATCCCCACATGCGGCATTGCCGCAACTGCAGCGCACCAACATCATCATTCTCCTCCGCCCCTGGTCGCCGGCCCTCCGCCGGCAAGAAAACGCGCCCGACGCCCCCGAAGGGGCGCCGGGCGTTCCATTAGATAGTCCGGTCCCAGATCTCATGGACTACGTACGTCCGGAGGTTTGCCCCCGCCTCCTCCATCTCCTCGGGGGAGAGATCCTTCCCCCGCTGCTCCGGGCGGAGCCCGGGAAGATCTACGGAGATCACCCGGGCGCACACTGCGCAGAGGTGGAGGGGCAGCGTTCCCACGACCACCTGCCCCCGGATTTCCTCCGGGCTGTTCACCTGGGCGATCACCTGTCCGGTCATCCCCCGCCGGCGCAGCCACTCCACCGCGCCGGCGTGACGGGTAACGATGATCATGGGCTGCCTCCTTTCTCGCTGCTCTTCTCCTTATAGTCGAGGAGCGCAGCATGAGCTACCGGGAACCGACGCGCCACTTCGGCGACCACGTCGGCCCCAACCGGCCCGTCGTGGCGCGGCGCCGCGCCTTCTGACCAGGGCCAGACCGGATACCCGGTGTTATCCGGGTCTGTGATGGGGAAGATCTCGACCTGAAACTGCCCCTCTTGCCGCGCGCCCCGGAGGTAATAGACGACCCCCGGGTACGCGATGTCCCATCCACGGAGCGCCTCCCATTCCATAGGGGGATAGGCGGCCGGCGGCGGGGGTTCCACCAGTTCCCCGGCCAGGAAGCGCCGCTCGACTTCCTGGCGGGCGGCCTGGGCAGCCGCCTCGTACCGGGCTTCCGCAGCCCGCCACTCGGCGACCTGTTCGGCGTGCGTGGCCAACGCCGCCCGGGCCTCGGGATAGCGATCCCGGGCCTCGTCCAACAGCCGCTGAGACTGGCCGTCCCGGCGAGGCGGCCCCCAGATCCTCACGCGCCCCGGGCGGCAGTCCCCCTCCGGATGCCACAGAAAGCACAGGTGGTATTTGTCCGCCGGCCGGCTGGTGTCCCACATCGGAAGTGGGACCCTCCAGTCGGCGAGCCGGATGCGCGGAGACCCCCGCTCCGCCTCGACCAGCGCCCGGTTGAGCGCCGCCCGCGCAACCGGCGGCAGCTCCGCCCCACCCGGGGGGCCGGTATGGTGGTCGTCCCCCTTGTCCAGGGGGTCGAAACAGATAGGGGGACTCCACATCTGGTGAAGAGGAGGCACTAGATTCCCCCGGTCGAAACCGGGGCCGGGCGGCGTGCCCGGCCCCGCCACGCGGACAGCCAGCCGTCGGGATCCAACGGCCTGGCGCTGCGGGCCCAGCGCGGTGCCCGGCGGCACGCCCGGCGTATCGCCGCCGCGCACACCGCGGACAACAGCGTGCATCGCCTCATCGTCGTCCTCCGTCCCACGCGCCGGCCCTCCGCCGGCAGAAGCGCCAGGGCCGGGCACGGCGCCCGGCCCCGGCACCACGAACTATTTCTTGGATTCCTGAACGGAACATCGGGGGCAAAGGCGGGCCTTCATCCAGGCTTCGTTCCGCGGACGGTCCGGGGGGATAAAGAGCACCACCCAAAGAGAATGCCCGCAACGGAACTCCATCTTGTGGTGCATGACCGCGCGGCTAGTCATGGCTTCCTCCTCGCCCCATCCCGCCGGCCCTCCACCGGCAAGAAAGTGGGGGCCGGGCGGCGTGCCCGGCCCCGTCACCTGCTCACATCCAGTGGCCGTCGCCCGCCCGCCAGGGCAGCGGGGGCAGGCAGCCCGGGAGGCCCGAACGATTGTGGGCCTCCACGACCCCTTGTGCGTGCGCCTGGAGGGGGGCGACGAGCGCCTTGCGCGCCGCCTCACGCGAGGCGGCGCGCCCGTGGGCGACAATGTGCGACCCGGTGGGGCGCACGCCCGGCTGGTCGCCGATGACCCAGACCCAGGACCCCGAAGGGTCCTGGGCAACGACCAACTGGTACCCGAAGGACCGGTCCGTCCCCCGGGACCCGGTCAGGTACTCGATGCTCCGCCCCTCGGCGCGCCCATCGAGGACGGGTCGCCAGGCCGCCGTCAAGACCTGTTCGATCTTCACAGTACTCCTCCCGCCCCGCTGCGCCGGCCCTCCGCCGGCCAGAACCTGAGGGCCGGGCACCGCGTCCGGCCCCTCTTGCCTTTCCCCGGGATTGCTCCACCCCCCCCCCGCCCCGGCCGGCCCCACCGCCGCGCAAAGGCATAAGTTTCCAGCGGCGCCGGCCTTCCACATAGATTATACATCATAT
>Ga0194112_10011241_pt1 | contig 11108 bp, 11 predicted proteins | sample TA2MahC400mmetaG_FD_146191 | JGI IMG/M metagenome (GOLD analysis project Ga0194112, IMG submission 146191) | Freshwater microbial communities from Lake Tanganyika, Tanzania - TA2015016 Mahale Deep Cast 400m | ecosystem: Environmental > Aquatic > Freshwater > Lake | place: Tanzania: Lake...
TGGCTGGTGACCGCTAGAGGAACGGCTGTGGTCGTAGTCGATTAATCTGGACTTTTTTGTTGAAATTGAATATACTAAAAACAAAAAACATGTTGGAATAATGGAAAATTGGAATAATGGAATGATGGGTTAAAAACATTTTCAACAAGATAATTCCCTTCATCTTGCACCCAATATTCCATCATTCCATGGTTTCCTTCGGGGCGTAGCGCAGCCTGGTAGCGCACTGGCATGGGGTGTCAGGTGTCGGAGGTTCAAATCCTCTCGCCCCGACCATTTTGTATTGAGGTTGGAGGTTTAAGGTTAGAGGTGAAAGACCGAAAATCTTTTGCCTCAACCCTTCAGCCTCAAACCTTTAGCCTTGATACGGTGTATGGTCAAACGATCTAACATCCTTGTGACCAATGACGATGGGATCCACTCCAAAGGCATCCTTGTACTGGCAAAGGCTCTCCGTGAGATTGGCGATGTTTTCGTCGTCGCTCCTGACAGGGAAGAGAGCGCCATCGCTCACTCCCTTACCCTCCATCGGCCCCTTCGTGTAGAAAAGATCAAGAGAGATTATTACGCTGTGGATGGGACTCCGGCTGATTGCGTTCACCTGGGGGTCAATGTCCTCGTTCCGGGTCGGCCAGGGTTGATTGTGGCAGGGATTAACAAGGGAGGAAACCTGGGAGATGATGTCACCTATTCCGGGACCGTCTCGGCGGCCTTCGAGGGAACCCTGTTGGGCATTCCTTCCTTTGCCATCTCCCTGGTCTCGAGAAGCCATTTCAAATTCGATCCTGCGGCGCGTTTTGCGGTGAGAATGGCTAAGCACGTGATCAGATATGGACTCCCGAAAGACACCCTTCTCAATATCAATGTCCCCAACCTCGATGAAGAGGAAATCAAATCCTACAAGATTACCCGTCAGGGAAGGTGGGTTCATAATGGAAGCGGCGTCATCGAGAAGACGGATCCTCGGGGGAAGAAATATTACTGGATTGGAAGCGGACAATTCATTTTTGACCGGAAGAAGGACACCGATTTTGAGGCGGTATCCAAGGCGTCTATCTCCGTGACCCCCCTCCATCTCGATCTGACCCATTACGGTTCGATTCGCCTCTTAAGAAAATGGAAAGTGTAGTTCCGAAAAACAAGGAAGAAGGGAGGAGAAGTCTATGATTCGATTTGAGCAGACCTTTATGAATTTTCTTCTCCAGCATCAGGAGAAGCATAATCGCACCTATCATTTTCTGGTCCTCATGGACGCCATCATCAGCGCGGGGAAGTATATTCAGCACTATTATCTTACCGGCGCCTTGAAAGGAAATCTTGGCTCCGCAGGCGATGTCAATGTGCAAGGTGAGGATGTCATGCGTATGGATCAGATCGCCCAGGAGATCACCCTTCACTATCTGAAGACCTCAGGCCGGGTCATTCATGCGGTCAGCGAGGAATCGGAGGAGATCATCCAGATCAATCCCGAGGGAGGGCGTTATTTTGTCTATTTCGACCCGATGGACGGATCCTCCAATATCCCCCATGGGCTTCCGATCGGTTTTCTCTTTGGCATTGCGAAGCGTAATCTCGAAGGCTCTGAGGACGGCCATTTGAGGTCAGGAAAAGATTATATCGCCGCCGGCATGTTTGTGATTCCTACGGGAACCTTCACCCTCGGGCTGAAGGATGCGGGCACATGGCAGTTTCATATCGACGAGACCATGAACTTTGTCAGGCCTACCCGGATGATCCTTCCCGAAGACCCCAAAAGCTGGGAGTTGTCGTTCAATGCCTCTAACCGCACCACTTTTGCTGAGCGCGTTCAGAAATGGATCATAGAGAACGAAAGCAAGTATGCGTTCAGATACCTGGGCGCGTTAGCCGGGGATTTTCACAGGCTCCTGACGAACGGCGGCATGTTCATGTATCCGGCGATCGTCAATCATCCCAATCCCAAGAAGAATCGTCCGGAAGGAAAATTGCGCCTCATGTATGAAGGGTCGGTCGTGGCCTTCATCTGCCGCGAAGCAGGCGGAATGGCTGTCAATGAGGCAGGAATCCCGATTCTTGAGATTCAACCGAGCAAACACCACCAGCGAACAGCGCTCTATGTAGGTTCAAAGAAGTTGGTGGAGGATATTGCGAAGGTCTTAAGAGCCCCGGGTTAGGGGTTAGGCTACGAAGCCCCTGCCTACCGGCAGGCAGGCGTTTCGTTATTCGGTAACGGTTACGTTTAAAAGAATTAAACACGTCAGACTTAACCTTTTATAGACGATACGGGCATCGTTACCGTCGCCGTTAAACAAAACCCTTATTTTTTAGTCAATCTTACAACCCCAAAGGAGACGAAGTCATGGCAAAAAGAAAGGTTTCCAAAGCTGATTTTAAGAAAGCGCTTGAGATTGGACGGCCGCCTAACATCAAGAAACTTTTCCCTAATTCGAAAGCCTTAATTGTGAGCGGGAAGGTGGTGGATCGGGCCATGATCGCCAAAGGGAGGGCGATTGCAATGGCGGCAAACGGCCGGAATCAATTTGTGATCCGGGGAGTTCTTCAGGCTGCCCAGCGAGCCAACACGCCCGTCATCATCGAGATCGCAAAATCGGAGGGGGGCGCCAAAGCCTATTGTGCGGTCAACTACTGGAATATGGCGATGCTGGTCGATACGATCTGCAACGAACTTGGAATTACCATCCCGGTAGCAATCCATGCCGACCATTATGGCATTAAGAATGAGAAGGATCTTGCCGCCGCCAAAGTGGAGATTCCCACCTTCTTTGAAGCGGGAATGACCTCGATTGCCATTGATGCGTCTCATCTTCCTGACGACCAGAACCTATTAGCCAATATTTCCATCAACCCCTTTATTCCAAAATGGGCTGGGCTTGAGACAGAAGTGGGGGAAATCAAAGGTGAGACAGGGCTTTCCACGGTGGAAGAGGCGCTCTTTCTCATCCGGGGGCTGAATGCGAATGATATTTTCCCGGATTGGATCGCCCTGAACAATGGGACGACCCATGGCATCGAGGAGAAGGACTCAGGAATCCAGGTGCAATTGACCGCAGATATTCACAAAGCGATAGAACCCTATAGGGTCTCCGGCGCTCAACACGGAACTTCCGGAAACAGCTCGGAGAGACTTCGTCAAATCCTTGCCAAAACCCACACCACCAAAGCGAATGTCGCCACAGCCCTCCAGATGATCTCCTGGGGCGTTCAGGTCAATGATTATGGAAATGCCATTCTCGATGCGGATGGAAATTTCAGCAAAGTCAAAGGGGAGGGCGTTACCGAGGAGTTGTGGGCGGAGATGGTGGCCCATGCCCAATCGAAAAGCTGGAAAAAGGGAGACTATAAGAATCTCAACCTGCCGTTTGAAAATAAACTGCTCGCCCAACCCAGAGAGATCCGGGATCGGATCGTCGAGCAGGTGGGGGCATTCGCTTACAAGATGATGACAGAGGTCTTCAATTCCAAGGATACGGCTCCTTTTGCCATTGAGGCCATTCTGAAAGCGGGCTCCCATGATATCGGACCAAAAGTTGGCCGGATGGAAGACCCTGCGGAATGGGCAGAGAGCAAGATCATTGAAAAGGCCTCCCGCCTGGCGAGTGATAAGGGGCTTGCCGGCAAGTTCGACGACTGAGAGATCTGACAAACATAGCCTTATCCAGTGTACAGATTCAGAAATGACTTTTAAATAAACGTCATTCCGGACTTGATCCGGAATCCAGTCTTTTTAACTGGATTTCCGCTTTCGCGGGAATGACACCCCTTATGATCATTGCAAAGAAGTGTTAGATTCACTACATTAGGTAGGCTTTTGGAGTTGAAAAAATTCGAAATTCGAATATCGAATGATTACGGTTATCAGGGTATCAGAATATCAGGTAGTGGAAATCAGAGCATCAGAGCATCAGGGCATCAGAATAAGATATTCTGGTCCTCTTTTTCCTGATCTCCTGATAACCTGGTATCCTGCTTCCTGATTTACTGGTTACCTGATCCCCTAGATGAATTTAGTCTATGCAAAAGCGAGTTTACATCGAAACCTATGGCTGCCAGATGAATGAGCATGATTCTGAGCGGATACTCAGGCTTCTAGGGACCTGCCATTACATCGAGACAAAAGAACCCGACGAGGCTGACTTCATCCTCGTCAATACCTGCAGCGTCCGGGAAAAGCCCGAGCAAAAGGTTTACAGCGCGATTGGGAGATTCAGACATTTGAAAGAGGGGAGGGGGGCCATCATCGGCGTAGCAGGCTGCGTTGCCCAGCAGGAGGGGGACCGTCTCCTGAGCCGTATCCCCTATCTGGATCTTGTCATCGGAACACACGCCATTCATTTGCTCCCCCAAATGCTTGAAAAGTTCGAGGTCTCAGGACAAAAGGTCTCTGAAACTGAATTCGATACGGGAGTTGATTATCTCAGAGAAACTCTTCCCCTGACATCTCAAGGGAAAGTTAAATCCTATGTGACGATTATGCAGGGATGCGACCGTTTCTGTTCTTACTGCGTTGTGCCTTATGTGCGGGGAAGAGAGAAGAGCCGGCCGAGCGGAGAGATTCTCGAGGAGATAAAAAGCCATGCAGCCTCAGGAGTGAAAGAGATCTGCCTCCTTGGCCAGAATGTGAATGGTTATGGGAAGGGATTGGAAGGTGAGCCGGGGTTTTCCGAACTTCTCCATCGTATAAACGAGATGAAAGGCATTGAGCGGATTCGATTTACTACCTCGCATCCCGCAGATTTATCAGAAGAACTCATCCAGTGTTTCGGGAAACTGGAAAAACTTTGCGAGCACTTTCATCTTCCCTTCCAGTCCGGATCCGACCGGATTTTGGAACGAATGAACCGGGGTTATACCCGGGAGTCCTACATCGAAAAAATCGATCGTCTGAGAGAGGTTTGCCCCTCCATTGCTATTACAGCCGATGTGATCGTTGGTTTTCCGGGTGAGGAGGAAAAGGACTTCGAAGAGACCCTTGACTTGATGAAGAAGGTCCGGTTCGATGACCTCTTCTCCTTTAAGTACTCTCCAAGAAAGGGAACAAGGGCCGCCGGGCTCGGTGATCAGATGGAAGAGCAGGTGAAACAGGAAAGGCTTGCGCTTCTACAGAGAATCCAGAGAGAAATCACTCTTCAAAAAAATCAGGGATTAGAAGGTCGGGTGGAAGAGGTATTGGTTGAAGGTCGCAGCAAACAGAGGGCTCAAGATGTCGCCGGCAGAACCCGAGCAAACAAGATCGTCAATTTCGAAGGGGATTTGAAATTAATAGGAAAGCTCGTCCCCGTTTGCATCGTCAAAGCTTACCCTCACTCATTGAGGGGAGAAATGCTGAAAGATTGAATTTGGAACAGAGTTATTCCAGATTGAAGTTCAGAAACCATTTCCCTTCGAATTAGTGTCTGTTTATAAATTGCCCCCTCAATCAGAATTGTCATTCCGGCGAAAGCCAGAATCCAGTCCTTTCAAGAGCTTCTGGATGCCGGATCAAGTCCGGCATGACGAAAAACGCTGTTTATGGACAGACACGAATTAGATAAAAACCCCACATTCCCGGATCATTTCGAATAGTCCTATTCGAATATCTTGACGAGCCTATCCTTTTTTTGATAAATGGTTGGATTAATAGGGATGGAGAGGCTGGATTCTCCTGGGAGCCAACCTCATATCAACAGCCCGGCTCTTTGGAGGAATCGTGGACATCCATGATTTTCAACATAGAATACCCTTTTATTTTAACAGGTTCGGCAACAGGCAGACATGCAATAATAGGCGGAATTATCTTATCATAATATAATTTTTCCGTCTAATATCTGTGCACAAGGAGGGATTAAAAATGACAAATTCATCGACTGATCATATTGATAAAATTCTTTCGTGCATAGGAAGGAAGGTCTCTTTCAAATATCCGGGAATTGAAGGAGACAAGCATGGGATATTGAAGGATCGAGCCGTCGTTGAAAGCACGAACGAGATTGGAGCAGTCCCTTATTGGGACGTGGTTGATCTCATCGAATTTAATAGCGAAAAAGAACCAGAATGGATACGTATCGGTTATTATCGAAAACCTAAACAGAAACTGAATTGGGGCAGCCAGACAACGATCACGGAGCTTGTATCTATCTGGAAGAGAATTTTCGTCAATACAGCACGAGAGAAAAAGTGGTTTCGTGACTTGCTTGACGACGTAATGAACGAACTCAAGAAGTGACTGCACAACAAGTCAATCAAGGCGCCGGGGAATAGCTCCGTCGCCTTTTAGCGGAGGTCAGTGCCCCGCGCCTTATTTCTGTCGTTGGCTGAGGACAAAGAGATGACTGGAACGCTAGAGACGATCTGGTACCTGCAAACAGTGTTTGACCGGAAAGTAGCCTATCCAGGGGAAAGTCTGTTTGCAAGCGCTACTGTCAGAAATGCGACGGCCGTTCCCATTTTCGTGGGTAACTGCCACTGGCAATTCAGTTGCTATCCTGACTTTCAACCAGGCGTGGTGTCATTGGGTACATCCATTCCGAGTGATGGTTTCACCACCATACCTGCGTGGCACCTTCCGATTCCGGAAGTACAAGAGGGGCAATACGAGGCGAGGCTATCTCTCGACACTTGGATTTGGGATTGCCAACTTTCCAACTGGGTTCCTTTGGGACTTATAAATCCCGATCGCGGTGAATCTTTTCACATCATCCACACGCCCCGTTTCCGCGCCTTTATTAGTCGAAGTAACCATGAGGTTGACCTCCCAATAGTCAACGCCATTGTGTCTCTCATTCAGCGGTGGGGATTTGATACCCACACAGTTGGAATCAACGAAATTGAAAAAGCTGAAGGTCGGGTCCCCGATAGAATTGTGGAGGAGATCGCCAAGTCTGACTGCGTTTTCGCCATCGCGACGCCACGGGATGTCAGTTCTATCCCGAACCTCTTCAGAACTCTCACGTGGCTTCACAACGAGGTCTCCTTCAGTTTTATGGCGAAGCGACCGACACTCCTTATTGCCGATCAAACTGTCCTGCTGGATGGTCTGACAGGAACGGACAAGATACCAACGATCCGCTATTCTGCATCCGACCTGGCATCTTTTTTGGTGCTTCTCAATGGACTAATGCCAACAATTCGCCAGGTCTTAAGAGACGAGACATTGCGGAGGTGGGAACAAGAGCGAATCCGAGAGATCGAGGAAATCCGTTATCAAAGCTTCGTCGCAGGCATGGTTGTTCAGAAGCGATTGCTGCTCAAAGAATAAAAGTTCTTCAGCCAACAAAGCCCTGCAGCCGACGCCTAACAGCCTACGCTGCGCTGCGACCTTCAGGCGCGGCTGAGCGCCAGCGTTGGCTGTAAACAAAGGAGAAAAGTCATGGAAAATTTTACAGCGTACCTCATATCAGTTGTTGCTGGGATAACAGTAACTGTTCTCGCAAAGCCAGCTTGGCTTCTTGTCAGCGGATTTGCGCAAATGATTTTCTCAGATTTGCCGCAAATTTCTGGAGAATGGACTGCTAGGTTCACTGAACCAACAGAGAATGGGGCACGCGAAGAGATGTCAGAGACCATCAACTTACATCAACTTGGTCGAATCGTTTGGGGCGAGGGAAACATTGCTGATACGCGTGGTCGCGTTTTCAAGTATTGTGGTACTATCTTGAGACACACCCTTCATGGCACTTACCGTAGGAAGGGAAGCCCTGCGCCGGCCGGCACAGGCACTTTTCAGCTACGAATAGCAGGAAGTGACGCCTCTATGGATGGTTGGTGCCTCTGGTATGATCGCGACACGGACAACATACAAGCCTCTTCCTACAAATGGACCAAACGTCCTTCATAGCTATACGGGCCATAAATGAACCCACATAGCCTTGAAATTGATGTCGCTGGAATTTGTTCAGTTATACACAATTGCACGGGATGTCCAGGCGAATCCAAACGTTGCTGTTCGAGCTATGAAGTAACTATAAACAGTAAAGAGCTGCAGAACATAATTGGATGCATTCCGTTGGCAGCCCGCTTTTGCTCTCATCTGAAATCGCATTATGTTTACGAAAATGTCTTCGAGCCGATTTCACGTGGCCTTTACTGCATTGACACGAATGAAGACGGAACCTGTGTGTTTTCCTATCTTGAAGGTAAAAGAATCGTGTGTTCCTTGCATACTGTGGCCGAACAACTAGGAATTCCTTTTCGAAAAGCTAAACCGGAGTCATGCCTTCTTTGGCCTTTGGCTATTTTTGAAGGAGAAACAAGAATACTATCTATTCATGACGACGCTTTCGAATTCAGTTGCAATACACGCAATACCAAAGGAAGATTCTCATTGTGTCCATCTATCGCCAAGAACATCGAAAAGGTTTTCGGCGTTGAATTCAGGAACGAACTGCAAGATGTTGCCAACAAAAGGCTGCACTGGACGAGCATCCCGCTGCGCGGGCCCCTCGCCAGTGAGCCCTGACGTTGGGTCGAAAGTTATAAATGCACGAAATACAGCTATCAAAGAAAACGATATGGCACTCGAATCTCTAAGCTTGCTCGATCACGTCCGAAAATCATTCAACTCTAACACGAGCAGAACTGACCGCTCTCGGATCGGTCAGTTCCTTACGCCTGCTACGATCGCGCATTTCATGTCATCGATGTTTGAAACGGGGGGGCAAGAGGTAAGGATTCTGGACCCTGGCGCCGGGGCAGGGGTGCTTTTTGCGACGTGCGTGGAGACTTTAGTTACGCGAAAGACCCGACCTCTTTCTATTGAGGTTGTTGCCTATGAAACGGATAGAGAAATACTACCCTATCTGGAAGAAACCATGAAGCGATGCGAATCTCTCTGCAAGTCCAATGGCATAGCCTTTCAAGGGATCATACGGTTTGAGGATTTTGTTTTGTCTGCCATTACCGAGATTGAAGAATCTCTCTTTGCCGTTCCTGGCAAGCGTTTCACACATGTCATTCTTAACCCCCCCTACAAAAAGATGAATGCTCAGACAGCTATGAGCCGAATGCTTTACTCGGCTGGCATAGAGGTGGCAAACCTTTACGCGGTTTTTGTATGGCTGTCAATGCGGTTGTTGGAATCGGGGGGCCAAATCGTGGCCATAACACCCCGGAGCTTTTGCAATGGCCCTTATTTCAAGAAATTCCGCGTTGCATTCCTGAGTATGATGAGTCTCAAGCGCATTCATGTATTCCTCTCGCGCAAGAAGGCATTCGGCGACGACGATGTGCTCCAGGAGAATGTGATCTATCATGCCATCCGTGGGCTTCAGAAGCCCAAGTCTGTCATAATCTCCGCGTCCGAGAGTATTGATTTCGACAATGTACACATTCTGTCTATGCCATATAGCCATGTTGTCTACCCTATCGATCGGGATGCCTTTATCCATCTGGGTGTTGATGACGCCAATCTTGATGTGATGAAACGAATGGAATGCATTGTATCGTCACTCAACAAACTAAACCTGAATGTCTCCACAGGGCGTACCGTCGATTTCAGAGCACGGGAACACCTAAGACGGTCTCCTCAGCAAGGAACAGTTCCGCTGATCTATCCGTGTCATTTTCGACATGGCTTTATCAACTGGCCCGTTGAATCCGGAAAGAAGCCTAATGCCATAGCGTCATTGCCCGAGACATCCGATCTTCTCTTAGAATCTGGATACTATGTTCTCACAAAAAGGTTCTCGTCCAAGGAACAGGAGAGGCGGGTCATGGCGGCGATATATGACCCTTTAAGGGTGAATGCACCTTTTGTAAGTTTTGAAAATCACGTGAATTATTTCCACAGACAAGGCAAAGGATTACCGGCGGACTTGGCAAAAGGGCTTGCCTTATACCTCAATTCTACAATTGTTGATCAGTATTTCCGCCTATTTAGCGGTCACACTCAAGTTAATGCCACTGATCTGCGAAAAATGCCCTATCCTACTTATGACCAACTCTTGCGACTTGGCGCCTATGTCAAGGGGGGAATGCCCGATCAGGAGACTATTGACGCCATTATGGAAAAGGAGTGCGAGAACTGTGATTAAGAAAGCAAATGAGCGGAAAGCAGAAGAAAAAATCAGGCAGGCCCTCACGGTCTTGAATCATTTGGGTTTTCCAAGGCAGCAACAGAACGAGCGATCTGCCCTGACCCTTCTATCGTTACTGGGCCTTAAACCCAACACCGGCTGGGAGGGTGCAACCGATCCATTGATGGGTATTACCCCTATGATGGATTTTTTTCACCAACACTACGGGAAAAAATATGCACCCAACACAAGGGAAACTGTGCGCCGCCAAACAGTCCACCAGTTTCTACAAGCCGGCTTGATTGTCGCCAATCCCGATAAGCCCTCTAGACCGACCAATAGCCCGAAAGCGGTCTATCAGATTGAATTGTCCGCCCTGAAACTCCTTCGAGGTTTTGGAAAGCGAGGATGGGAGGAGCATTTGCAGAAACACCTGAGGACAGTGAAGACCTTGAAAAGGCTATATGCACGCGAGAGGGATATGAGACGACTGCCCGTCAAACTGGCGAACGGTCAGGAAATCAGGCTTTCTCCAGGCGGCCAGAATGTCTTGGTCAAGAAGGTCATTGATGATTTTTGCCCCTTGTTCACACCCGGAGGTTACGTTATTTATGTTGGAGATACTCAAGCGAAGTGGGCGTATTTCGATTCAGACGCCTTGGCAGTATTAGGGGTTACGATAGAGGAACACGGGAAGATGCCCGACGTTGTGGCGCATCATGTAGAGAAGAACTGGCTGGTTCTCATCGAAGCGGTGACCAGTCACGGGCCTGTGAACCCGAAGCGAAGGCAGGAATTGAAAGAATTGTTCGCTGGATCATCCGCTGGGTTGGTTTTTGTGACTGCTTTCATCGATCGAAGGGCTATGCTGAAATACCTGAACGACATTTCTTGGGAAACGGAAGTCTGGATTGCCGAGTCTTCGACCCATTTGATCCATTTTAACGGTGAACGGTTTCTCGGACCATACGAGGAATAAGGCGTAATCCAATTAAAAGATAGGGGTTTTTTGCCTGTTGGCAGCCGTTCCAACTTGGTTTCTGATCTGGCGCAAGACTGGGTCCTGCACCAAGACAATCAACCCGAGGGGGGAATAGACCTTGTTTTTCAAACAAGGTG
>Ga0194112_10011243_pt1 | contig 11108 bp, 4 predicted proteins | sample TA2MahC400mmetaG_FD_146191 | JGI IMG/M metagenome (GOLD analysis project Ga0194112, IMG submission 146191) | Freshwater microbial communities from Lake Tanganyika, Tanzania - TA2015016 Mahale Deep Cast 400m | ecosystem: Environmental > Aquatic > Freshwater > Lake | place: Tanzania: Lake...
ACCCTCTTTCCAGCCCTTTCGAGGAACGGCTCGGCCAGACGACCCCCGCTGCACCTGTAGAGCTTCAACGGCTTTATCCTTTTGCCACGGCCCCCTTATCACAATGATTTTATGGTAGAAGGTGCATGTATCGAATGACGGGGATTCCGGGGTGGTCGGGTGAGGGCAGCGAACGTCGGGGTGCTGTCGGTTACGGTCCTGCTGGTTTGCCTGTGCTTCGTGCCCCGGAGCCCGGGCGAGGAGCCTCCCGCCCCCTTCGCGGGCGAGCCCTTCACCGTCACGTTGCATTTCAAGGGCCAGGGCCTCACCACTGCCGATCCCGCCGCCGGGAACTCCACGGAGGAGAAGGCCACGGCCAACGGCCGGCCCTGGGGCGGCCGGGTGTACGGCACGACGCTGGGCGAGTGGGCCTTCCTGCCCAAGGGGGATTTCAGGATACAGGGCGCGTTCAAGGCGGAGCTTTGGGCCCAGAGCCCCCAGGGGGCCAAGGCCGCCGGCTTCAGGCTCAACTTCTACGTCGGCAACAACATGTGGGACATGTACACCGACCGGGCCGACATAAGCTCGCCGCACAAGTTCACCCTGTCCAGCAGCGTGACCACCAACGTGCGCGCCGGCGTCCAGGTGCGCGTGGGCCTCGTGTGGCTCAGCGAGCCCAACTACATCGTGGGCCCGTCCAGCGGCGGGGACTTCCTCTACGGGAGCAAGGACCACGACTCGCTTGTCTCCATGACCCTGGACGGCGTGCCCCTCACGATGAACGCCTCGGGCTACGAGCGCGAGGGCCAGGCCCTCAAGATAAACGTGCGCGTCAACGACAGCCTGGGCATGGACCCCAACGAGCTGCGCTACGAGCTCATGATGACCGGGCCGGCCACGGTGCTGCCGGAGCACATCCAGCAGCTTCCGGTGGTGGCGGGCGACAACGGCACCATGGTCAGCTGGAGGTGGCACTACAGGCAGAGCCGGGCGCAGTCGGGCCTCTACACCCTCACGATGGGAGTGGCCTACTGCAACGACACCAAGATAACCAACTCCACCCAGATGGAGATATCCTTCCCGGCGCCCCCGCCCGACGAGGGGCTGGGCAAGGTGTTCTCCGGCGGGAACCTTTACATCATCCTGGCAGTGGTGCTCATCGGCGGTCTCGGGGGCGGCGGGGGCGCCGTCATCTACCTTAGGAGGCGGCGGCGCCGTCGCGCCCGGATGAGGGCGGAGCGGGAGGCGGCGGTGGCGGCGGAGGCGGTCTGAGAAGAGGAAGGGGCAAGGCGCAGGGCGCAGGGCGCAAGGGGCGGATGGCAGGAAGGCAACAAGGCAACAAGGGAGCAAGGGCGGCAGGAGATTTGAAACCGCAGACATTCCCCCGCCTTCCTGAAACAGGCTCGCAAGCCTGGTTCAGGGACGAACGCGCTTCCATCAGGAAGCGCGGAGTTCATCTGGCGGTGCTGCGAGCCGGTCGTTTGACAGCTGGATGCCCTCTGAATTCCTTCAGGGGCATCGAATTTCCATCGTCCCTTGCTGCCTTGCTGCCTTGCTGCCTTGCTGCCTTGCTGCCTTGCTGCCTTGCTGCCTTGCTCCCTTGCTGCCTTGCTGCCTTATTACCTTGCAGCCTTCAACCCTCGCGCCTTGCGCCCTGCCCCTTCATTTCAGCAATTCTTCAAGCCGCGCCTTCCTCTGCTCCCCGCTCCCCATGTTCTTGACGGTGAGGAGGCCGGTCCCAAGCTCGTCCTCGCCGATGATGACGGCCTCCGAGGCCCCGGCCGAGGCGGCGTGCTTCAGGGCCTTCGAGAGGTTGCGGGCGGCAAGATCCGTCTCGGCGGAGCGGCCGGCCCGCCTCAGGGCCGCCACCACCCGCCGGGCCTCGCCCCTCTCGGCCGGGCCCACCGGGACGACGAAGAAGTCCGGCCCCGCCTCCGGGAACGCGGCCCCCGCGGCCTCCAGGGCCACGAGAATCCGGTCGAAGCCGAGCGCGAAGCCCGTGCTCTCCACCTTGCCCGCCCCGAAGAGCTCCGCGAGGGAGTAGCTGCCCCCGCCGCAGACCTGCTTCTCGGCGCCCAGGCCGGGGACGTCGATCTCGAAGACCATGCCCGTGTAGTAGTCCAGCCCCCGCGCGATGCCAGGGTCGACCGTGTATCCCGTCACGCCCATGCTCTCGAGGCCGTCGAGGACCTCCTCCAGCCCGGAGCCGGGCACCTTTTCCAGAAGCTCGCGCCCTCCGCGGCGCTCCAACACGGACAGGATGGGGTCCGGGTCGACCCCGCGCTCGCCGAGGGCGGCGCGCAGCCCCTCGAAGTCCTTCTTGTCCACGAGGGGCCAAAAGCGCGGCTGCTCCCCCGGCGGCACGCCGCTGTCCGAAAGCAGCCTCTTGAGCACTCCGACGTGGCCGATGCGCATCACGGGGTCCCGGACGCCCGAGCCCCGCAGGCACTCGTGCGCCAGGGCCAGTATCTCGGTCTCGCCGCTCGCCCGTTCGGCGCCCAGTATCTCGGCGCCGAACTGCCAGAACTCCCGGTAGCGCCCCTTCTGGGGCTGCTCGTAGCGGAAGCAGTTGCCGAAGTAGCAGAGCTTGAGCGGCCGGGGCGCGCCCAGGAGGCCCTCTGCGTAGAGGCGCATCGTGGGGGCGGTGAGCTCGGGGCGGAGGGCCATCTCGCGGCCGCCCTTGTCCGTGAAGGTGTACATGTCCTCGACGATCGAGGGCCCGGAGCGCAGGGTGAAGAGCTCCGTGTGCTCGAACGCCGGCGTGCCCACCTCCCGGAAGGCGAACCGGCGCATGACCTCCCTGAGCCTTCCCTCCAGCCAGCGCCTCCGCTCCATGTCCCGGGGCAGGAAGTCTCTCGTGCCCTTGGGCCTCTGCACGGGCGGCATATCACCCTGCAATGGGAATGGGGAATATAAAAAATGGTGCCAAGCATTGAAATGGGCGAGGGACCGGGGCACGGGTCACGGGTCGCGGGTCAAGGGGACGGACGAATCGTCGTCCCCTGACCCTTGCCCCTCTCCTTTCACTCTTCCTCGTCCGGCGCGCCCTTCCCGGCAGCGGGATCGTCCGGCGCGGGCGGGGGGGCGGGCTCCAGGGGTTCGGTCTTGGGCAGCGTTTTTTCGGCGGGGGCGGCCGGAGGGGCCGGCCTCCCGCGGCGGCGGGCGAATACCACGCCCCCCACGGCGGCGGCGATAACCACCACCGCCAGCCCGAGGAGGGGCAGGAGCGGCCCGACGGATTCGGCCGGCCTGTTGTAGGTCACCTTGTAGACCTGGACGGCCTCGTTGCCGGCCCTGTCCGTGGCGACGACCGTGATGGTGTTCGGCCCCTCCTTCAGCACAAGCTCGACCGAGAAGTTCCCGTCACGGGAGACCGGCACGCTCATCCCGTTCACGGTCACCCTGGAGCCCGGCTCCGCCTGCCCGGTGAACGTGAACCTGGCCGACGATACGGTGGAGCTCTCCTTCTGCGCCGAGACCAGCACCGAGACGGTGTCTATAAGGACCTCCCGGGATCCGGTCCCCTCCCGGTTGCCCAGATTGTCCACGCCGTAGTACTCGACCCTGTACGAGCCGTCCCCGGAGTGGTCCTGGGGCTTCTCCAGCACGGCCTCGGTCCCGGAGGTCCAGTCCAGCACGACCTCCCCGTCCCGGAGCACACGGTAGTAGGTGGCGGCCACGCCGCTCTGCTCGTCGGATGTCTTGAGCATTACCACCAGGGCCGCTCCCCCCTCATCCTCCCTCTCGCTGGAGACGGTCGACGGCGGCGTCACGTCCACAAAGAGGCTCAACCTGCGCTCGACCTCCTTCTGTCCGAGCCGGTCGATGCTCAGGTAGGTCACGGTGTGGGCTCCGGCGCGCTTCACCGTGAAAGGCGACTCGAATGTCGAGTAGCCCAGCCCGTCCACCGAGAACTCGGTGGTGCGCACCCCGCTTCCGTTGTCCCTGGCGGAAAGGGATATCAGCGTCTGGTCGGTGATGTAAATGACGGTCCCGCGGGTGAAGTTCGCCCCCTCGATGGAGACGGTGGTGAAGGGGGCTTCCCCGTCGACGAACACCCGAATCGAGGCCTCCGGCTCGGCGTTGCCGGCAAGATCGGTGCTCCAGTAGGCCACCACGTGCGGCCCGGAGGGGAGGTTCTTGAGAGGCGCGGTGTACTCCCTCGCCTCGCTGCCGTCCAGGCGGTACCAGGTCCGGTCGAGGCCGGAGTACCCGTCCTTGGCGGCCAGCGTCAGCGTCGAGCCCGGGGTGATGTACACCGGGTCTGTCCCGTGCTGGGGGTCTCCCACGGCAAGCCGGGTCGCCGGGGCCGACAGGTCCACGCGGGTGCCTATGTGCTTCTCGGGCCCCGGCTCCGGTTCGAGATTCCCGGCCCGGTCGACCGCCCGGACACAGAAGCGGTACTCGTGGCCGTCCTGGGCGGTGAAGACCGCCGACCTCTCGGTCACGCCGTCCTGCCACGCCCGGAACTCACCGCCGTTGTCGGAGACCATCACCGTGTAGCCCGCTATCCCGGACACGGCGTCCTTGCCGCTCCAGGCGATGTCGATGGAGGCGGTCGTGCTGTAGGGCGGCAGCGCCGTCAGGGAGGACGACGGCGCCACGGTGTCCAGCGTGGTCCCGGCATCCGCCTCCTCCGGGGCTGCCTCGACGTTCCCCGCCCGGTCGGCGGCAACGCAGTAGAACCGGTAGCTCCGGCCCTCCTTCCCGTCGAGGTCGGCAAAGGTCTTGGTGGTCCGCTCGAGCCAGGGAGCGAAGCCGCCCCCGTTGTCCGACATGTAGACGGTGCAGTTGGAGACCCCGGCCAGCCCGTCGGTCGCCGACCAGGTGACCCGGAAGGGCGTCGAGGTGGTGAACTCCGGAAGGGCCAGGACCGAAGATTCCGGCGCCACCGTGTCCAGCGTGAACCGGCGCGCCTCGGACCAGGCGCCGTACCCGAAAGCGTCCCGGGCGCGCACCTTCCAGAAGTACTCACCGTCCACCAGGGAGGTGCGGTACAGGGTCTCGGTGACGCCCTCGCGGTCCACCACGGGGTCGGCGAAATCGTCGGCGGTCGCCACCACCACCTGGTACTCGGGCGTCTCCCTCTCGGGGTCGGCGGCCGCGTTCCAGGCCAGCTCCGGCGTGGCGTTGAGCACGGCGTTGTCGGCCGGCGAGGCCAGGCCTCCCATCGCCGGCCGGCCGTTCCTGTACAACCGGCCGTACTGGAGCGTGCCGGTCTGCTCGAGCTCGGTGTAGAATATCTTGATCGTGCCGCCGTTGGTGTTGGTCAGCGCGTCCGCCTGGCGGCCGCGGGCGTCCAGATTGCCCGTGATGACCACGGATAAGCCCACCAGCGCGATGCCGCCGCCCGCCCCGCCGCCGCCCGGACCGCCGGTGTTCTGCTGTACGGGCTGGGGGCCCCGGGCCCTGTCGTCGGGAGATATCGAGGTGCCCGAGGTCCCTCCCCTGCCGCCGCCCGCACCGGTGGTCCCGACCAGTCCGGCGATGGTCAGGCCGCCCTCGGAGACCAGCGTCACCGCCCCGCCGCCGGCGCCTCCGCCCCCGCCCCCGCCGCCGCGGGCCGACGAGGCGCCGCCGCCCCCGCCGCCGCTGCCCATCACCACCGAGGCATCGGTGGTGTTGTCCCCGTTCTTGCCCGCATCGAGGTAGCCCCCGTCCTTGCCCGCCTGCGCGGCGTTGCAGTATCCGGTGGTGCCCGGCCCGGCCGCGCCGCCCCGGTCCCCGCCGCCCCTTCCGCCGGTGGTGCCCATCGCGTCAGTTCCGCCGCCGCCGCCTCCACCGCCCCCGCCGCCCGAGTAGCTGTCGGCCCCCCCTCCGCCCCCGCCGCCGCCGAATCCGCTGCCTCCCGCGCCGCCCTTGTTCTTGGCCGACGAGCCCCCGGCGCCCCCGCCCGCCGGACCGCCGGCGGCGCCCTGCTGGTAGCCCTGGCCTCCCGCGCCGCCGTTGCTGCCGCCCCCGCCGCCGCAGCCCAGCGTGGTGGGGTTCCCCGACGCCGTCGCAGAGGCGCCGTTGCCCCCCTTGCCCCCCTTGCCCCCGAGGCCGCCCGGGGCGGGCACGCTGTCGGACTGCCCCCCGCCCCCGCCGCCGAAGCTGCGGCCGTCGGCGATTATCTTGCCGCCCGGACCGACGTATATCGATGCCGAGCGGATATCGAGGCGGCCGGTGTCCGGGTCCGCGCCGTCATGGGGCCTTACGGTCAGCGTGCCGTTGATCGTTACCTGCCTGGTGTAGGTGTGACACCCGCCCAGCTCGTAGGTCTCCCCGAGCGGGACGACCAGGTCCTGGGCGTTGTCCACGAGGACCTCCCGGGGCCCCGCCGCCGGGGCGGGAGCGTCCGCCTCGGCGCCTAGCGCCTCCGGGAACGCCGGAATGACCATCAGAAAAACCAAAGCAAGCACACCGGGCCGGAGGCGGCGATTCTCGAACATGCAGGTTCATCATCATCGTGCCGGTTCATATCCTTTACGCATTTATAAAGGGCGGCGGCCGGCGACCTTTCGGCACCCGAACGTCGCACTCGCCGGGCCCGATGAACGAAAAGGGGCGGGCGCCCCGGACGGGGGCGCCCGCCTGAAATCCACCGCCCGGGACCTACCCTTTCCTTCGAAGCGCCATGACCGCCCCGGCGAGCGCCAGTATTATCAGCACCACGACGAGCATCATGACGACCGGCGCGCTCAGGGTGAAGGGCGGGCTGTAGTCCACGGTCTTCACCACGGTGGCCGTGTTGCCCGCGTCGTCCGTGCTCTTGAAGGTCAGCTTGTTGGAGCCCTCTTTGAGCATCACGGTGGCGGTGAACGTCCCGTCGTTGAGGACGGTGACCGGGTTGCCGTTGAGGGTCACGCGGGCGCCCGGCTCGGCCCGGCCGCGCACCGTGTACTTCTCGTTGTCCACCTTTCCGCCCTTGATCTCGACGCCGAGGATGGCCTGGGTGTCCACGGTCACCATCACATACTTCGTCGCCTCCTTGTTGCCGACGCCGTCCGTGCTGTAGAACTCGATGCGGTAGTTGCCGTCGTCCGGGTGGGACGGGTCGTCCGAGACCGTGATGGCGATCTCGGAGCCGGAGGTCCAGTCCCTCTCGATCTCGCCGTTCTTGAGCACCCGGTACTGCGTGTCGTTGAGGCCGCTCTCGTAGTCCGAGGCCCGGAGCCTCACGGACACGTCGCGGCTTTGGGGGCCCACCGGGTAGCTCGGGGTGGTGACCGGCGGCACGGTGTCCAGCGCCATCCTGACGGACCGCTCGATCTCGATGGACCCCAAATTGTCCGAGCTGCGGTAGTAGAGGACGTGGGTGCCGGGCTGCGTAAGGCCGAACGGGTCGATGTAGGTCACGCCGTCGCCGTTGTCGAAGTAGTGCTCGGTCCGGTTCACGCCGGAGCCGCGGTCGCTCACCGCAAGGACCATCCTCGTCTCGGAGGATATGTACACGATGTCGGACTTGGCGAAGTTGGGGCCCTCGAACGAGAGGGTGGTGGTCGGTGCCTCGCCGTCGGTGAAGAACCAGATGGTCTGCCTGGTCTCCTCGTTGCCGGCGAGGTCGACGCTCCAGTAGGACATGTTGTGCGAGCCGAACTGGGTCTCCTTGAACGGGCCGGCGTAGTCCTTGACGAGCTGGCCGTCCATCTGGTAGAAGGTCATGTTCACGCCCACGTAGTTGTCGCTCTGGCTGAGCATGATGTTGTTGCTGGGCAGGATGTACACCGGGCCCTGCCCGTAGGTGGGCCAGCCCATCGACACCATCGTGTAGGGCGGGGTGAGGTCGGTCCTTATGGTGAGGATGCGGGCGCTCTCGGGGACGGGCTCGAGGTTGCCGGCGTTGTCGTAGGCCCGCACGTAGATCTGGTACAGGTGGCCCTCCTCGGCCTTGTAGGTGGCGGTCTTCTGGATGGTCCGGGTGAGCCACGGGGTGAACTCCCCGTTGTCGACCGAGACGTACACGGTGTAGTTGGCGACGCCGGAGGTGGCGTCCTTGCCGCTCCACGAGAGGGGAATCTCGGTCATCGCCTGGTAGGGCTCGATGTAGTCGAGCGTGCTCACCGGGGGCGTGATGTCCACCGAGGTGGTGGCGTCGGCCGTCAGGTGGGCGCCCTCGCGGTTGCCCGCCTTGTCGACGGCGGAGGAGTAGAACCGGTAGTTGTGGCCGTCCTTGCCCTGGAAGAGGGCGGTGAGCTTGGGCGTGTCGATGATCCAGGGGACGAAGCCTTGGTTGTTGTCGGAGACGTATATGGTGTAGGCCTGTATCCCGGCGGCGTTGTCGTCACCGCTCCAAGACAGGTCGAAGTCCAGCTCGGTCATGTACCTCGGAAGGTCGTGGACCTTGGAGACGGGTGGCGTCTTGTCGATGCCGAAGCTCCACACCTCGGACCAGTCGCCCGGGCCGAGCGGGTCGGAGGCCGCGACCCTCCAGAAGTAGGTCGTCCCCGAGGCCAGGGGCCCGGGGGATGTGTAGGAGGTCCTCTTGAGGGCGCTGGCGTCGATGATGGTGTTGGCGAAGGTGCCGACGGTTGCGACCTGGATGCGGTAGGTCACCGGGTCCTTGTCCGGATCGGTCACCTCGTTCCACATGAAGACCGGAACAGGCACGGTCTCCGCCTCGTTGGGCGGGGAGAGCAGGACCACCTTGTCCGGCTTTCCGTTGGCGAAGTAGCGGCCGGTCAGGAACTGGGCCTGGGCGAGGTCCTTCTGGCTGTAGGACAGCTTGACCGTGCCGCCGTTGGCCGCGTCGAGCGCATCCTTTATCGACCCGCGGTTGTCGACAACTCCGGTCACGACGAGCCTGGTCGCCACCAGCGCGATGCCCCCGCCGGCGCCGCCGCCGCCCCGGCCGCCCCAGTACGAGGGGTCGGTCGAGTACCGGCCCCCGCCCCCGCCGGGCGCCCCGCGCGAGGTGACGGTCCCTGTGACGGTCAGCGTGTTGTCGGCCCGGAGGGTTATCGCCGCCCCTCCCGCACCGCCGCCGCCTCCGCCGCCGGTGTAGTAGTTGGCCGCACCGCCGCCGCCTCCGCCGCTCCCCTTCCAGACGCTCAGGTCCGTGGTCCCGTCGCCGTTCTCGTCGGGAGCGCCGTAGCCGCCGTTCTTCCCGTCCATGGACGAGGCCCAGTAGTACTGCTGGACGACGCCGCCGGCCCCGCCGAAAGCCCCGCCGCCGGCCCCGCCGTTCTGGTCGGCCGCGTTCTTTCCTCCGGAGCCCCCGCCGCCGCCCCCGCCGCCGCCGTAGGCCGAGGCCGCGTGCCCGCCGCCACCGCCGCCGCCGAACATCTTGCCGCCGGTCCCGCCGTAGTAGGAACTCCAGGTGCCCCCGTCGCCGCCCTTGAGCTCGGTGCCGGCGGACCCGTCGCCGTAGCCGCTGGGGCTCCGGCCGCCGGTGCTTGCATTGCTGCCGCCGCCACCGCCGCCCGCGGCATAGCCGCTGATCGCATCGGCGCCTCTTCCGCCGGTGCCCCCGCTCCCGCCGGACCCGCCGGCGTAGCCGGATGTGTACCACGATGTCCCGCCGCCGCCGCCGCCGAACCCGCGGCCGTCGCCGGTGATGACACCGTTGGCGCCCACGGTGATGGTGGGGGCCGAGAGCACTATCATCCCGGAGTTGTCGCCGCTACCGGTGAACGGCTTGACCTTCAGCGTGCCGGATATCTGGATGCTGTCGGTATAGGTGTGGCACCCGAAGAGCTCGTAGGACTCGCCCTCGGGGACGATGAGTTTCTCCGAGTCGTCGGTGACCACCCTGGGGGCGGCTCCCCCCTCATCGCTGGAGGCAAGGCCGACCAGTCCGACCGGGATTGCGGCCAGGACCATCACGGTCATCGTTACTATTGTCAGAAAGCGTGTGCTCTTACGCGTTACTTCGGACATGCGAAGGTGGCTAATGAGATATTTAATATATATAATTTATTTTGGCAGGGATTAGATTTAAATGCTATTAGCAAGGCGCGTTGAAGTATTTCTCCTTCCTAGTAAAGGCGCAAGGCGCAGGGCGCATGGCACGAGGCTGAAGGCGCAAGGGAGAAGGCACAGGGAACAGGGGGGACATCGGGGGTCCCCCTCGTCCCTTCCCTTGCGCCTTGCGCCTCGTCCCTTCCCCTGAGCCGTGCGCCCTGCGCCCTGCGCCCTTTCCCGGACGCAACCGGTCTTACCGGGCGTGCCGGTCTCACTGGGGTGGCTGAACGGGGGGCGGGGCCGGCCGGGGCGGCGGGGCAGCGGGGGGCACCGGCGGGGCCGGCTGGGGCGGCGCGGCCCCCGGCGGCGAGGCCGCCGGGCGGGGCCTCTTCCTCATGAAGACCGCTGCCAGCACTGCCACCACCACTATGATTATGATGACGGCCGCGATGGGCACGAGGAAGGAACCCATGGCCTGAGGTTTGCTGTATGTCACGTATTTGGTCACGGTGGCCTCGTTGCCCGCCGGGTCAGTGGCCGTCACGACTATCTTGTTGCGCCCGTCCTTGAGCTCGAGTGTGTAGTCGTACGAGCCGTCCTTGCGGACGATCACGTTCAGTCCGTTGACGGTGACGTTGGAGCCGGGCTCCACCCTCCCCGAGACGTGGAAGACCGGGTCCTCGACGGTGGGGCTTCCCGTGATGTCCACCTGAACGGTGCCCACGGTGTCGATGGTGAGCTCCAGCTTGCGCACCTCCTCCCTGTTGCCGACATTGTCCACGGCGTAGTACTCGAGCGTGTACGGGCCGTCCAGGCTGTGGTCCGCCGCCGCCTGGATCGTGACCAGCGTGCCCTTTACGAAGTTCATCCCGGGCTCCCCCTTCTTGACGACGCGGTAGTACACCCCGGCCAGCCCGGACTCGAGGTCGCTGCCGCGCAGCTCGACCACTATGTCCTTGCTGGAGACCCGAGACTCGACCAGCGCCACGGAGCTGGGGTTCCAGATGTCGAGGATCACGCTGGCGTTCTTGTCGGGGTCCTGCAGGCCGACGTTGTCGACGCTGTAGAACCTGATGTTGTGCAGGCCGGACTTGGGGAGCTTGAACGGGCCCGAGTACACGACATCGCCCCCCTCGTCGACGTTGTACACGGTGCGGTTGACGCCGGAGGCCTTGTCCACTGCCGTGAACCCGACGAGGGTCTGGGCGGATATGTACACGCGCGTCTCGGTGGTCCCCGTAGCCCCG
>Ga0194112_10011251_pt1 | contig 11104 bp, 7 predicted proteins | sample TA2MahC400mmetaG_FD_146191 | JGI IMG/M metagenome (GOLD analysis project Ga0194112, IMG submission 146191) | Freshwater microbial communities from Lake Tanganyika, Tanzania - TA2015016 Mahale Deep Cast 400m | ecosystem: Environmental > Aquatic > Freshwater > Lake | place: Tanzania: Lake...
GGCTGGTGCCATTATAGCACATGATGGGGGTCACTGCAAGCAAGACGGCGAGAGCTCAGGGTTTTTCCATTGTCATTGCGAACCCGCACTTTGGGTGAAGCAATCTCGCCCTTTGGCCACCGGGGGGATTGCTTCCCCGTCGTGAGCGGGGCGAACGGCGTCGCAAAAAGCGCTCCTCGCAAAGACGCTATCCCGCGCGACCCCTGACTTTGGAAAAACCCTGCGGCAGTGGATCGTGAATTTGACTTTTCCGCACAAGTCCGTAAAATTGACAACAAAGTCGTGCTCCGACTGATCCCTTTGAGCGGAACGACCTGAGCATGGTCGCTCTTCTCCATGACGGTCCCTTCCCATTGCCGGGAGTTGGCAGCCACTGCGCTTGCGCTCTGCCGCTTGCGCCACCACAAGTCGCCCGGGAAGTGGATGTTTCCAGCACGTCGGTCTGTTGTTGCCAGTAATCCTCGTCCGTCCCCGGAGTCTTGTGTCATCATGCAGCGTGTGGCAGTTCGCCACGCTCCCCGTGCCGAGCTCTACGGAGCGTACGACGGGGTTCAGCTACGACTCGGTTTCCTCGGGTCTACTGGTTCTGGAGCCTGGTAAGCGAGCGTAGTCGCTCTCCCCAATGAAGGGTCTCTCCCATCGTCGTGACAAGTCGTGCACTGTTGCTCCTGAGCACAATGGCGGTTTCCTCGGCCACTGATCCTGATCTGAGTCGTCCTCGCAAGGGACGAGCACATGTGCTCGGCTTCTTGTGATCCCCACCAGGCGGGCCTGCTGTGTTTTCGAGGGCCATCAACGGGGTGTTTATACCTGGATAGTCTTCTGTAGATGGTTCGCGTTCGCCAGTACCACGAATCTGTCGTTGAGAGGCTACGATGATTGACTATGCAGCGCGTCTGAAGAAAGCCCGCTCGCGGATGGCGGAGAAGAACATTGGTCTCATGTTCTTGCCACCTGGGGCGAACCTGTTCTATCTGACCGGGATTCGTCGCCACGAAAATGACAACACGGACGCCAACGCCTATGGCGATTGGGCCGTGGGGTCCTACCTGGGCCTTGAGGAAGGCATCACACTGACCGCACCCCGTATGGGCGGAGCCTACTTCCAGGCGGAGGCCCAGGGTAAGGCCTGGTTTGAGTCCGTGCGCCTGATCCTAGAGTCTGAGGATCCAGCGGACGTCATGAGGCAGGTGTTAAGCCGCTTCGATTTACGTGGTAAGAAGGTCGCTCTAGACAATCGTGCCTGGGCGCAGAGTGTGCTGGCGTTCCAACAACTGCTGCCCGATACCGAGTTTGTGCTGGCCTCGGAGGTCACCGAGGCGATGCGCATGATCAAAGAGGAGTCAGCGCTCGATCTCATGCGCAAAGCAGGACAGATCACGGACATTGCCTTCCAGAAGGCTTTGGCCATGCTCAAGCCCGGCGTGACGGAGATGGAGGTGGTCAGGGAGATTGACTACCAATTGAAGATTAATGGCGCCGAATACACCTCATTCGTGACCGGCATTCGTTTCACCGGCCCGGGACAGGCCAACGCGACCGTGGCTGTGGGCCGCGCGGGCGAGAGAAGGCTGGCACCAGGTGACTCTATCACCTTCGACTTTGGCTGCGTCTACCAGGGATATTGCTCGGATTTTGGGCGTTCGGCGTTTGTGGGCAATCCACCAGCGGAATATGTCAGAATTCATGAGATTGTGCTACGCGCCCAGCGCGAGGCTATGCAGGCAATGAAAGCCGGGCAGATCACGGCCACGCAGGCCAACCGTGTGGCCCGCAGTGTGATCGAGGCGGAGGGTTACGGCGACAACTTCACCCATCGTCTTGGACACGGTATTGGTATTACTGTCCACGAGGAACCCTTCCTCGACGTGGTGAATCAGACCGTGCTGCAAGCCAACATGACTTTTACTGTGGAGCCCAGCATCCGTATTCCTGATCGCTTCAGCAACCGCGTGGAGGATGTGGTTGTAGTGACTCCCACAGGTGCGGTCTCTTTGTATGGCACCGATCACCGGCTGTACGTCATCAGCTAGGCGAGGTTGTGTGCAGGGAATACCCCTGACGGGAAAGGTAGGGACGAAAGATGGCCGAAGGTATTGCTCAGCGTATCGCACTCCGATCTACTTGTGAAACGGCGCGGGAGACTATGACAGTGCGCCATCAGGGGCAGGCATCCATCATCTTCCGCCAACTCAGCCGCAACCGTGGTGCTATAATTGGACTCGCCCTGGTCATCGTAGAGATCCTCATTGCCATCGCTGCGCCGCTGATTGCCCCTCATGACCCGCTAAAGCAATCCTTCGCCGTAGCACTCAAGCCGCCATCGCGCACACACCTGTTTGGGACTGACGACGTGGGCCGCGACATCTTGAGCCGGGTCATCTATGGGGCGCGCATATCCCTGCGTGTGGGGCTAATCTCAGTGGGCATCGCCAGCATATTTGGCACCTCACTGGGCATCCTGGCAGGCTTCCGCGGGGGGCGGTTGGACAGTCTCATCATGGGCGTCACAGACATCTTGCTTGCTTTCCCTGGCGTCCTTTTGGCTCTGACGATCATTGCTATCCTGGGACCAGGCCTCTTCAACGTGATGGTGGCCGTAGGCATTGGAGGCATACCCTCCTACATCAGAGTGGCCCGTGGCTCGACGCTGACAATCAAGGGCTGCGACTTTGTCACCGGTGCCCGCGCGGTTGGGTGCAGCAATGCACGCATCATGTGGCGCTACATCTTGCCCAACGTCTTGCCGCCCTTGACGGTGCTGATGACGGTTGGAGTGGCAGGAGCTATCCTGACGGCATCCGGCTTGAGTTTCCTGGGACTGGGAGCACAGCCTCCCACGCCGGAATGGGGGGCTATCCTGAATGCTGGGCGTACTTACCTACGTCAAGCGTGGTGGTTTGCAGTGTTTCCTGGGCTGGCTATCACAATTACCGTGCTGGCCATGAACATGCTGGGGGACGGGCTGCGCGATGCCCTTGATCCCAAACTGAGACGCTGATTCTTGGGGGTATGATGGTGGATATCGAGAACGGTTCCGTGCTGACCATTGACCAGATTCTGGCTTTACGTCCCACACTGATGTTGGAAGCACCCCAATGGTCGTTGGACGGGCAGCAAATCTTCTTTGCCTCGACGTTAAGTGGTGAGCCAGAGTTGTGGAGCATTCCGTCTACCGGCGGGTTTCCGGCGCGCCTGACTGTGGGCATGGGCGGTGTGCGCTTCCTTGGTTCGACCAACCCGCGCCGATCCCCTGACGGGAGGTGGGTCGCTTACCTATCAGAGAAGACGGGAGCAGCCGAAGTCTGGTTGTGGTCGGCAGCCAGCGGGCGTTCTATCCAGCTCACGCGATTGGGTGCCAATATCAACGCTTTCAGTTGGGCGCCCGACAGTCGTCGCATTGTCCTTTCTGGCAATCGTTACGGCAGTTTCGACGTCTATATGGTGTCAGTGCCCGAGGGCACAGCCCGGCGGATGACCGCTGATCCACGCTATGAAGTCTATCCGGTTTTCGCCCCCGATGGCCAGTCCATCGTTTTCGTGCGCCTGAATGAGCGCTGGACAGACCATGATGTCATCGTGATACCAGCGGAAGGGGGCGAAGGGCGGGTCGTGGCTCAGGACCGCGACTTGTTTGACTATCACTATGGCCGCACATTTGGCTATCCACTGGTTTCGCCTGATGGTCAAACCCTACTATTCCGCTCTCACCGCAACAGTTTTCTCAACTACTGGAAGGTCCCTATGGATGGCGGAGAGCCCGTTCCGTTGGCAGCAGAGAAGGCTGACCAGAGCGAGGCGGCATGGTCGCCCGATGGCCGTTCTGTGGCCTATATTTCGAACCACAATGGGACATTGGCCCTATGCATTGCTCCTGCAAATGGCGGACCGACTCGCGTGCTGGTCGCTCCGGAGATGGGTGTCTGTGCAATGCCCCAGTGGTCTCCCGACGGTAACCGCATTTCGTACCTGTTCCAAACCCCAACAGCGCCGCTGGATCTGTGGGTTGTATCGGTGGCGGATGGCAAAGCACATCCACTGACAAACTCGCTGTTGGGTGGCGATGTAGCCCAGAGGTTGGTGGTACCGGAGAAAGTAGTTTACAAGAGCTTTGATGGGCTTCCCATCTCTGCCTACCTTTACAAGCCCCCGGCTATGCGTCCAGGACAGCGGTTTCCCGGCATCCTGTGGATCCACGGAGGGCCCACTTCACAGTGGTTCGATGCTTTCTATCCCCACGTGCAGTATTTTGCGCAACAAGGCTATGTAGTTCTCTTGCCCAATATCCGCGGCAGTTCAGGCTACGGCAAGGAATTCGAGGATCTGAACAACCGCGATTGGGGGCACGATGACCTAAGAGATGCCATTGCTGGCGCAGACTATTTGAAGACTCTGGCCTATGTGCAGCCCAACCAGATGGCAATCACAGGTACCAGTTATGGCGGTTGTCTGAGCATGTCGGCGGTGTGCTTTGCTCCCGGAGTGTTTCAGGCGGCCATACCGATGTCCGGCTACGCTGACTGGGTTGCCATGTACCAGGAGCAGGAGCTGCGGCACAACCAATTGCTGGAGTACGAATTTGGCCCATTTGAGACAAGTCAGGACATCTATCGCAAGTGTTCGCCGATCCATTGGGCAAAACAGGCGACCACGCCGACTTTTGTAATTCACGGCGAAGGACGCCCACCCAGCTCTTCAGCCTCACTGGACTTTGTCAAGGCTCTGGAGAAGGAGTACAAAACTGTTCACTACAAAGCCTATGCCAACGAATACTACTACGTTCTCTCGGCGGCCAACACCCGGCAAATGTGGCTTGATATGCAAGATTTCTTACAGCGTTATCTCGATGGGTAGAGGTGTTCGGTGGGTAGCATGAAGATACCGTTCGACAGGCTGCTGTACGGCAGCCGTCGGACGATGGGTCAAGACAATGGCGAGCCGGCCCAGATAAAGAAGAAGGAGGTGTACAGTAGCGCGAGCGCTCATCCTTAGTTCCTGGGCCAGCCCCCAGGCAGCCAGTCATGCTCGTTAGTGGGCGGTGGGCTGGCACCCCCACCACACACTGAACTAGGAGGAAAGGAAGATGTACCGTCTGCGTTTTTTGGTCTCGATGCTCATCTTAGTTGGCCTATTGCTGGTCGGTTGTAGCACGCCCAAGGCGACGCCGACAGCCGTGCCTCCTCAACCTACGGCCAAGCCGCCGACGCTCGCGGCGACCGCTGTGCCGACAGCGCCACCTGCACCGCAGCCCGTGAGGGGTGGTCGCATCGTGGTCTCGCATGGTGTCAATGTGGCGGATACGCTGAACCAGCATATCAGCATCAACACTCCATCGCGCATGGTGGCGCATCACATTCTGGATACTCTGGTGGCGGTAGATCCCAAAGACGGGTCCATCCACCCATCGTTGGCGACTTCCTGGGAAATATCGCCCGATGGCAAGGTCTATACCTTCAAATTGCGCCAGGGGGTCAAGTTCCACGATGGCACGCCGTTCAATGCCCAGGCGGTCAAGTTCAACTTTGACTACACAGTTCGGCCTGACATCAAACACGGCTTTGCCTGGTCGTCATTTGGTGAGAACTATGAAAAGTCCGAGGTCGTTGATGACTATACGATCAAGGTGTATATCAAAGAGTCCAACCCGATGCTCCTTGCGGCCCTCAGCGATGGTGGCCTGGGCATTGACTCGCCAACCGCTATGGAGCAGGCTGGCGACGACTATGGCATCAAGGTGGTGGTGGGTACTGGGCCGTTCAAGTTCAAAGAGTGGGTGAAAGGCGATCACATCACTCTGGTGCGCAATGACGACTACAACTGGGCACCGGATATCTTCAAGCACAACGGCCCGCCCTATGTGGATGAGCTAGTCTACCGCGACATCCAAGACATTGCCACACGTGTGGCCGCGCTGGAGAACAACGAGGTCACCCTGGCCACGGTCACCGAGCCGATGGTTGCCCAGCTCAGGGCCAACAAGGCGCTACAAATCATCACCACACCCAAAGCCGGCACAAGCCGCATGTTCACGATGAATTTTGCCAAGCCACCCACCGATGACATTCGCGTGCGGCAAGCTATGAACCACGCGATCAACAAGGAAGCACTAATCCAGCTTCCCGCCTGGTCAGGGATTGGAAAGCCAGCCCTTGCGCCCCTGCCCACGAACATGGTACCCGGCGGCGATCTGTCCAGCCTCAAGCAGTATGACTATCCATACGACCCAGCCAAGGCCAAACAGCTCCTCGAGGAAGCTGGGTGGAAAATGGGTGCCGATGGCATCCGCGAGAAAGATGGTCAGAAACTTGTTCTCGATTTTGTCACGACGGCGGCCAGCGTGCCCCAGGTGGAGCCTATTGACCAGATGCTGCGCGAAGTGGGCGCCAAGCTCAACATCCGCACCGGCGACTTTAACTTCTGGATTGCCGAGTGCGAAAAACTGAATTACAACATGACCCTGATAAGCGACAGTGGTTACAACTCACTCTTCCTGCTCGACGAATTCTGGCGCTCTGGCGGGGCGATCAACTGGCAGGCCTATAACAATCCCAAGGTAGACGAGTTCCTGGCGAAGGCAAAGAAAGCCGCTTCGCAACAGGAAATGTGGGGGTACCTGATGCAGGCCATGGCCGAGACGATGAAAGATGCTCAGGGTGTCAATGCCTGGGAGCAGCAGTACATCTATGGTGCCTCGGCAAAGCTGAACGATGTAGCCTTCAATGAGATAGGTTTTCCCTTCTTCTACGATGCCTGGATAGCGAAATAGGTGTGACATCCACGGGCAGCGCTGGCTTGCGCCATGCGCTGCCCGTAGGTTGTGCAGGATGTACGGGGGTGAGGCCATGTTAAAGTATCTGTGCGGGCGATTACTGGCTGCGGTGCCGGTTGTGCTTTGTGTGTCTATTCTAGTGTTTTCTATGTTGCATCTTGTGCCTGGTGACCCCGTACGCGCCATGTTTGTGGAGTCAGGTGGGGCCAGCCAGGAGCAGATTGATCAGATCCGGCACTTGCTGGGTCTGGACAAGCCCCTGCACATCCAGTACTTGGACTATGTGACCCGTGCCCTGGGGGGTGACCTGGGACGATCAATCGTTACCAAGCAGTCTGTTTCGGAGCTGATCCTGCAGATGTTTCCCAGCACCCTCCAATTGACTCTGGCTGGCATGACCCTGGCTGTCGTCTTGGGCCTGGTTTTTGGCATCTTTGCCGCCGTGAGGCACAATTCCTGGTTCGACAATGGGATTATGCTCACCGCTACTCTGGGCGTTTCCATGCCTAGCTTCTGGCTGGGTTTGCTGTTGATCTATGTGTTTGGCATTCGGTTGCGTTGGGTGCCAATCACTGCTGGCAGTGATCTCAAACGATTGGCCCTGCCGGCACTGGCTCTCGGTTTTCAGGCTTCGGCGATTATTGCCCGGCTGACACGTTCCAGCCTGCTGGAAGTGCTCAAAGAAGACTATATCCGCACCGCGCGCGCCAAGGGGCTGCGGAGTCAGACGGTGATTATCCGCCATGCTTTGCGCAACGCACTTATCCCTGTGGTAACGATGGTGGGCCTGCAGTTTGGCGGGCTGCTGGGCGGCGCGGTCATCATCGAGGCTGTCTTTGCCAGGCGGGGCATTGGGCAGTTGATGGTCGGGGCGCTGCAAGCCAGGGACTTTCCGCTGGCACAGGGTTGCGTGCTGTTCATCGCCGTTGTCTATGTGCTGGTGAATCTGGGGGTAGACCTCTTGTACGCTGTGATTGACCCGCGCATCAATTTCCAGGGTACGGCAACGGCCCCGTAGGAGCAGAGACATGATGACAAGCAGGTCCTTTTCGCGGCCCATAGTCAGGCCTCTCACGGCCGAGACTCTAGGCATCCCACGTGAGCGTGAGCGCTATGCGCTGCGCAAACGGATCATTGGCCGCAAGCTCAATACCGTGTTGTTGCCGGCTATGCGTCGGCATGGCATCGATATGTGGCTGGTGCTGGGACGGGAGTTCCATCCAGATCCGTTTCTGGCCGAGTTGGGCGGTGGGTGGCCGGGAGTTCGTAACGCCTACATCTTCTTTGACGGCGGGGGAGATGTGCCGGAGAAGATCTTTATTGGCTCGCACGGCCACCGCGAGGACCTGTTCGATCAGATCTATGACCAAGTGACGTGTTACGGATACAGTCAGGAAGGACTGGCTCCCCATCTGCGTGAGGCCGTACACAAACGCGCTCCCCAGCGTATTGGCGTCAACATGTCGTCTACACTACCCATGGCGGATGGGTTGAGCGCCGTACTGAAGCAGTACTTGGAAGAGGCCCTTGGTCCGGAGTACAGCTCTCGCCTGGTCAGTGCGGAGTTGGTGGCGCGAGATTTTCGCGCCACACGTGTGCCTGAGGAGGTAGGAGTGTACCAGCGCCTGTGTGAATGGACCGTAGCATGGGAGGAGGAAGCATTCAGCCCGCGGGTTGTGTGGCCTGGGGCGACGAGCTCTGACGACATCCACTGGTGGATGCGCGACAAGGCGCGCGAACTGGACCTGGAGATCGAATTCCACCCTGGGATAAGGGTGACACGCCGTGGCCAGACCGTGCCGGACAACCAAGCCATTTTGCCCGGCGACGTACTGACTGTGGACGCCGGCTTGGCCTTTGACCTGTACCGAACGGACTATAAACGAACCGCGTATGTGCTGCACCCTGAGGAAAGCGAACCCCCAGCCAGCCTGCAGTCGGCGTTTGCGGCAGCGCTGGAGGTTCGTGACAAGTTGGTGGCCAACATGCGGCCTAGTGCGATCGCTCACCAAGTATGGGACAAGACGATGGAGTGGGCTCAGTCGTTGGGCTATGAGATTGCCTACCCCGCAGCCAGCGGCCGGAGGGAGCCTGTCAAGACGAAACAGGTCGGCATCTACTGCCACTCAATTGGCAACGCCACCCACGACATCGGCGCGCGCGTGGCCGTGGACTGGCCGATGGCCTATGGGGACCGGGTCCGCTATCCGCTGGAAGCGAATCAGTGGTACTCGGTCGAGTTTCATGTGAGCGTGCCAGTGCCAGAATGGGATGGCCTAGCCATGACGGTGAGCATCGAGGAGACTATTGCTCTCACGGACCAGGGAGCCAGGTATTTTGTTGAGCCGATGGCTGAGCTGATGAGGATTCCGGCGTGAGCGACGATCGCGTCGGCTATGGCGAGCTTTTCTCGCTCTGGCTGCCCCTGGCCTTGAGCTGGGTTATGATGAGTGTGGCCGGGCCTATCGTCAGCGCTGGCATATCCCGTCTGCCGGATGCTGCAATCAACCTGGCTGCACATGGTCTGACCATGGACATCGCGGTTCTGGTCGAGAGCCCGATTATCATGATCCTGAGCATCTCTGTGGCTTTGGTGCGCAGTCGCACCTCCTACCTTCTCCTGCGCCGTTTTGTGACCCATTTGTCCATTACTCTCACCATCATCGGCCTGCTGGTGTATTTCACCCCCGCCTACGATATCATCTTCCTGCAGCTGATTGGCGTTCCGGTGGCCGTGGCCGAAGCGGCTCGTCCCGCCCTGCGGGTGATGCTTCTGTGGCCAGCCGCCATTGGCTGGCGGAGGCTGTTTCAGGGCATTTTGATCGTGCACGGCCGGAGCAAGCAGGTCAGCTATGGTACGGTCTTTCGTCTGGTGGCTTTGACCCTCACCGTGATGATTGGTGCAGGAATGGGCCTCCGCCCCGGTGCACTGGTAGGTGGCCTGGCTATGGCCATCAGTGTCATTGTAGAGATGCTGGCTGTCATGTGGTGGACCCTGCCCCTGATCCGGACCAAAGTCGCGCCAGTCCTCGTTGATCCGGCCAATTGCCCTCCTATGGACTACCGGCGCCTGCTCTACTTCTACTTGCCGTTGGCGGGCACAGACATGATGCGCGTTCTTTCGCGTCCGGTGACCAGCGCAGGTATTGCGCGGGCGGCCAACTCAGCCCTGTCACTGGCAGCCTGGCCGATCGCCTCTGGCTTGTCGGGGCTGCTGAGCAGCAGTGTGATGGCTTTGCAGGAAGTTGTGCTGGCCCGTATAGACAGGGCTGGAAGCCAGCGGAAGCTGGCTCTTTTCTCCGCGGCGGTCGGCCTGGCCTTGACCGGGCTGTTGGGCCTGCTGATTGTGACTCCGCTGGCTCGCTGGTACTTTGGCGTGCTTCTGGGCGTTCCGGCTGATGTTGCGGCTTATGCCGTTCCTGCGGTGCTGATCCTGGTACCAACCCCCCTGCTTCTGGCTGGCCGAAATCTCTTTCGCGGCCTATTCATCTCCAGACGGCGTTCAGGCCTAGTGCAGTTGGGCATGTTCGTCAACCTGTTTTCCTTGGCTGCCTTTCTGTGGCTGGGATTGCGCATGGACAACCTGCAAGGGGTGATGCTGGCTGCATGGGCGACCGTGGGTGCGGAAGTGTTGGAGGTTGCACTACTGCAATGGCTGATGCGTGAGCGGCGGGCTCGATCTGCTCTAGCCACTGTAGCTGAATAAAACAGTCGTCAGCGCCGACAGCCACGTCATGAACGCGGTTCGCTATGCTCACGGCGAAGGAGCATGCGGTGCTGCATTGTGGAGGAAAAGATGTTACGTTTGCAGGCTCTGCGACGTGTCCTGCGTCGCGACGTTTTGACTATCTGTGTAGTTATCTTTACCGCTGACATCATGTCCGGCATTCTCTCGCCGACTTTTTCGCTCTACGCCAAGCAGTTGGGCGCGTCACTGAGCGTGGTTGGTGCACTGAGCAGCATTGTAGGTGTGACCAAGCTCTTTGCTTCGATGCCTGTCGGCGTGTTGTCGGACCGTATTGGCCGCAAGATTGTGCTCACAATTGGCATGCTCCTTTTTGCCATCGCCGCATTGTCCTTCGCTCTCGCACCCAATGCCTATGCCTTGTTTCCAGGGCGAATGCTAACTGGCATTGCCATGATCTGTACCTTCTATCTGGGCGTGGCCTACGTAGGTGATATTGTTGCGCCTGCAGAGCGCGGCCTGGCTTTTGGTCTGTACTCCACATCCATGGGCCTTGGTTTCGCCATCGGGCCGTTGATCGGGGCGGTGATTGCCGTGCGCAGTGGTGTGGCCAGCAGTTATTTGTTCGCGGCGGGTATGGCCTTTCTGGG
>Ga0194112_10011258_pt1 | contig 11097 bp, 13 predicted proteins | sample TA2MahC400mmetaG_FD_146191 | JGI IMG/M metagenome (GOLD analysis project Ga0194112, IMG submission 146191) | Freshwater microbial communities from Lake Tanganyika, Tanzania - TA2015016 Mahale Deep Cast 400m | ecosystem: Environmental > Aquatic > Freshwater > Lake | place: Tanzania: Lake...
CCCGCCCCAGCGGGGGAGGTGGCCCGCCAGGGCCGGAGGGGGAAGCCCCCTTCTCCTCCCCCGTCCCAGCGGGGGAGGTGGCCCGCCAGGGCCGGAGGGGGAAGCACAGCAAGCAGACCTGAGTCGCGCCCTTCGCAGCCCTCCCCCCGACCCCCTCCCGCCGGAGCGGGAGGGGGAGCCCAGGCCTCCCTCCCCCATCCGCCCGGGACCCCGCTCAGCGATCGGCCAGACCCCCCTCGCCCTCGGTGAGCCACAACTCGAGTTCGGCCCGGTCGGGTTCGTGGACCTCGCCGTCCCGCATGAAGTAGGCGGTGTCGACCACCTCGAGAGCCGCCGGGTCGTGCGTGGCGACCACCACCGCCGCCCCGTCGCGGGCCGTCCGGCGCAACAGGTCGAGCACATAAGCCCCGGTGGCGGTATCCAACTCGCCCGTCGGCTCGTCGGCCAGCAGCACCCGGGGGGTGTGTACCAGGGCCCGGGCCAGAGCCACCCGCTGCTGCTCCCCGCCCGACATCTCGGCGGGGCGGTGACCCGCCCGATGACCCAGGTCGACCACTTCCAGAGCCTCCCGGGTGCGTTCTCGCGCCCGCTCCCCCCCGATGCCCAGCAGTCGCAGCGCCACCATCACGTTCTCCTCGGCGGTGAGCAGCGGGACCAGCCCGAACGACTGGAAGACGAAGCCCAGCGACCGGCGGCGCACCGCGGCCGACGCCCGCTCCGACAGCCCGTCCACCCGGGTGCCTTCGAGCCAGATCTCCCCCTCATCGGGCGCCATCAGCAGCCCCACCATGTGCAGCACGGTGGTCTTGCCCGACCCGGAGGGCCCGAACAGAGCCACCATGCGCCCGGCGGGGAAAGCCAGCGACACACCGCGAGCGCCCACGGCTCCCTCCCCGAACCGCTTGCTCACCCGGCGCAGTTCAACCCGCGTCGCGCCGGCCTCTCCCCGCTCCGCCCCGGCCGGCGGCACGGCCCCGGAGAGCGAGCCGGCGTCAGCCACTGCCGGCATCCCGATGCAGCAAGATCCCCTCCTCGACGACCTGGGCGTTGGCCCGATCGGTCATCATCGCCTCGGCCAGCAACTCCGGGGGCAGGTGCACCCCGCCGTCGGCACCGATGTCCACCACGCGCTTCACCCGCACCCGGCGGTCGAGGCGGAACTTGCCGTCCTGCAGGTGGAAGACCCGGTCGGCCCGCCGCGCCAGGGCCACGTCGTGGGTCACCGCCACCACCGTCAGGCCCCCTTCCGAGCAGAGCCTCCGCAGCAACTCGTACACCTGCAGCGACCGCTGCGTGTCGAGTTCGCCGGTGGGCTCGTCGGCGAGCAGGAGACGAGGGCCCAGCGAGAGGGCCACGCACAGGGCGAGGCGCTGTTGCTCCCCGCCGGAGAGGACGTTGACCCGCGAGTAAGCGCGGTTCTGGAGACCCGTCACCTCCAGCAGGGCCCGCGCCCGCCGGCGCCGCCGCTCCCCGGCCACGCCGGCCAGGAGCATCGGCAGTTCGATGTTCTGCACCGCCTTCAGATAGGGCACCAGGTTGCGGGTGAACTCCTGCCACACGAATCCCACGTTGCGCCGGAAGTGATGGCGGATGTCGGCGCCGATCGCCGAGGTGAGATCGGTGCCCGCCACCACCACCCGGCCGGCCGACGGTCTCTCCATACCTCCCAGGATGTGGAGCAGGCTCGACTTGCCCGAGCCCGACCGGCCGACGATCACCACGAACTCCCCGGGGCGCACCTCCAGGTCGACACCCTGCAGCGCCACCGCCTCCAGGGCGCCCTGCTTGTGGATCTTGATGACGTTGTCGCAGCGCACCAGCGGCCCGTCCATCAGCGCTCCACCTCCCTGAGAACCTCGCTGAGCTGACGAGCCGAGACGTTCCGCGTGCTCCACAAGACGGCGGTTACCAGCACCACGGCCACCACCCCCAGGTACATCGCCAGGCGCGCCCAGTCCAGCTGCATGAGCGCCGGCGGGAGGAGCGCGGCGCCGCCCTCACCCAGTTGCAGGAAGGGGAGCATCAGCCGCATGAGGGCCACCCCCGCCCCGATCCCGACGATGGCCCCCACCCCCAGCACCACCAGCTGCTCCACGGCAAAGGTGGCGGCCACGCTGCGCCGGCGCAGGCCCAGGGCCCGCAACACCCCCATCTCCCGGAAGCGCCGCCGCACCGCCATCAGCACGTAGGCGGTGACCCCGGCCAGGGTCAGCACCACTCCCGCCCCGGTGCCGATGAACAGGATGGAGACCAGTCCCACCTGGATGGGGCGGCTGGAGAACTCCGCCGACACCCCCGCAGTGGTGAGCAACTCGTCGGGCTCGGTGGCCAGTTGGCCCGCCAGGCGGCCGGCGGCCTCGTTGATGTCGTCGGCGCGCAGCCACATCTCCTGGGGCTGGGTCCACTTCGCCAGCGTCCCGCTGATGCTCCACGACGGGGCCCCCGACAGCCACTGCACCAGGCCGTCGCGCCGGGTCACCATGGCCCCCTCCAGGCGAGGGTCCACCGCGGTGGGGATCAACTCCACCAGGCCCGCCACCCAGCCCTCCACCTGCTTGCCGTCCACCCCGAAGAGGGTGGACTGCCCGGCCGCCAGCCCGGATACCCTCGCCGCCTCCGCGTCCAGCACGAACGGAAGCGGCTCGGCCGGCCTGGCCAGGTGCGGCACCTCCTGCGGCCGCGCCCTCTCTGGAACGGCCAGACGGGCCACCAGGCCGGATCGCCACAACGGGTGATCCCGGAGAGCGGCCGCCGAGGGGGCTTCGCTCCCCGCGGGCCGCTCCGCGAAGAAGCGGGCGACCGCCGCCTCCCCATCGACCATCTCCATCTCGAGCCCCTGCAGGCCGGCGAACTCCTCCTGCACGGAGGCGAAGACCGAGACCGGCCCGGCGCCCGTCACCGCCCGGAGGTCGCCCAGGTAGACCCGCGTCTCGGGGACGGCGGGCCCCGTGCCCCCGGGTTCGCGTTCCAGCCACAACGCCTGCAGCACCAGGTACCCGCCGTCGTCGGAGAAGGGCCCGTTACGCGCCGCCGTCCCGCGGAGATCGACGACCACCGTGCTCCAGGCCTGGTCGTCCAGGGGCGCATCGGCCACGAAGGTGCGCAGCCGGCCCCGATCGTCTACCGCCCGCAGCAGCAGGCGCACTTGCTCGGCTCCCTCCCCGGCCTCCACCGCCGCCCAGGTCCGGGGCTCCTGGACGGCCTCGACCTCCAGGGCGGTCGTCCCCGGCGGCAGCTCCACCCCCCAGTCGGCAGCCTCGCCCAGGCCCTCCGGGCCCAGCAGGGCCAGGTCGCCATAGTCCTCCCGCCAGTGGACCACCCGCACGAAGGCGGCCGGATCCACCGCCAGCACCTGCTGGCTGCGAGAGGTGAGCCGGGCGGCTCCCACGGTGCGGTAGACCGGGGTGCCCACCGCTCCCTCGGGAACGGTCAGGAACCCGGCACCCTCGGCCACCAGGCGCACGTCGCCCCCGGAGCGGAAGGCGGCCCGGTCGTGGTACGAAGCGTCGAGGGTGTCGGCGTAGGTGAGGGCGAAGGCCCCGAAGCCGGTGGTGAGCCAGACGAGGAGAGCCAGGCGCCCGTAGGGCACGGGATTGCGTCCCAGGTGCCACCCGGGGAGGGCGGCGGCCATCCCGCGGAAGCGGGTCATCACCCAGCCGATGGCGCGCAGCAGCAGCGGCAGGACCCGCAGCAGGAGCAGCGCGCCGGAGAAGAGGAACAGGGCGGGGGCCGCCACCGAGAACGGGTCCAGTCCCACCTCCCGCCCGGTGCCGCCCACCAGGCCGCGCTGGCGCAGTTCGTACAGCACCACCGCCGCCAGCACCACCAGGAACACATCCAGGTAGTAGCGCTGCCACACCGACTGGCGGGCGGGCCGGGAGGCCAGCGCCCGCAGTTCCAGCACTCCCCGCCGCGCCAGGGGCACGATGGCCAAGCCCATGGCGGTGAAGGTCAGGATGCCGCCTGCCAGCACGAAGGGAACCACCGAGCGAGCCTGGGACACCGACAGCGGGGAGCCCCCGGTCAGGGTGGACATGGGGGGGACGCGGCCGCTGAGGGCCACCAGGCCGCGAGCCACGAAGGGAGCCACCACTGCCGCCCCGAGGGCGATCACGGCCGACTGGGCGCTGTGGATGCCGATCGTCTGCCAGGTGGAGGCCCCGCGCATGCGCAGCAGAGCCAGTTCCGCCGCCTCGCGCTCCAGCGCCAGAGCCGCCATGTAGATGAGGAAGTACAGGGCTCCGGCCACCACCAGGGCCAGCATGGCGAGAATCGGGGCGCCGAAGACCACGGTGCGCACCCCGAAGGCCTCGATGAGGCCGGGCAGTTGCGAGATGAGGATGATCCCCCCCTCCCGGGCGATCTGCCCGCGGAAGTACAGGATCGCCTGCTTCAGGTCGCCCACCGCCTCCAGGGTCACCGTCTCCCGATCCAGGTGCAGGGTGAAGCTGCGGGTGGCGGTGAGACGCCGGAAGCCGCGTTCGGTCCGCTGCCAGGGGTCGGCCTCCGGATCGGCGGCGAAGGCCCCCGTCCACACATCGAAGGACTCCGGGGTCAGGAAGGTGAGCCGGGCCGGGTCGATCCCGTCCCAGATGACCGCGTCGGGGTTCGCCGGCCGGGCGATCCCGACCACCTCCACCATCTCGAACTCCCGGGGCAGCGAGGCGAACGCCCGCAGCACCACCCGATCACCGATCTCCAGCCGGTTCAGCCGGGCCAACTCTTCCCCGATCACCACCTCGAGGATGGGGGCGGCGCTCCCGGCCGGGTCCACGAACTCGGGCAGGCCGCCCTCCAACAGCGCCAACCCCGCGGCGAGATCGGGAGCGGTGAACAGACGAGTCTGGCTGGCCTCCCGGGGAGGCTGGGGCCAAGGGGCCTCCTCGGGTGGCGACCCCGCCTCGCGCCAGGCTGCGGCCAGGCCCAGCCAGTCCGGGTACTCCAGCGGGATCATCACCAGTTCGCGGCTGACGGTGCGCTCCTCGACGGTGGGGTACCAGGCGGCCACCGCTGCCGAAGCCGCCGCCACCGTGTCGCGTCCGGCATCGGCCTCTTCGGGGGAGTACTCGGTCAGAGTCAGCGCGGCGTTCAGGTCCACCGTGGCATCGGGCGCCTGGCGGAAGGTGAAGAGCAGGTCGATGGCCGAGACCGAGGCCTCGTACAGGGGAAGCACCGCCAGCAGGGCGATGACCAGGGTGGCGCCCAGAAAGGACCCCAGCAGCATGCCGCGCCGGGCCCACACCCGGCGCAACACCAATCCCAGGTAGGTCACCCAACGCATCCGACCGGGCCCTCCGCAGCATCATCGGCCAAGACGCCCATCGCCGGAGGCCGCCGACCGCACCGGGCCGTGGTCGCCTGCAACCGCAGGCTACGCCCCCGTGCCCGGAAGGGCCAAATCCTCAGCGCGCCCGCAAGCCACCTGCGAATCTCCCACCGGCCGCAGGCAGGGTCGCTCCTGCCGGCAGCCCGCCACCGCGTGAGCGCATCGGGGGGCGAAGGGGCAGCCGTGGGGCAGTTCCCCGAGTCCAGGCGGGTCGCCGGGGATGGGGCGCAGCCGGCCCCGGGCTAGAGCCGGCACCGAGCCGAGGAGCCCGTCGGTGTAGGGGTGCCGCGGGGCGCGGAACAGGGCGGCGACCGGAGCCTCCTCCACCACCACGCCCCCGTAGACCACCGCCACCCGGTCGGCCACCCCGGCCACCACCCCCAGGTCGTGGGTGACCAGCAGCAGGCCCATGCCCCGTTCGCGCCGCAGGTCGTCGATGAGGGAAAGGACGGCGCGGCCCACGGTGACATCGAGGCCGCTCAGTGGTTCGTCGGCGATGAGCAGCCGGGGCAGGCTGAGCAGGGCGGCGGCCAGCATGGCCCGCTGCGCCTGGCCCCGCGACAACTGGTGGGCATAGGAGGCGTACTTCAGGCGCCGGGGCAGACGAACCCGACCCAGGGCGTCGAGGACCCGGCGGCGCACCTCCTCGGCACCCAGCGTCTCGTGGGCCTCCAGCACCTCCCCCGACTGAGGGCCGATCATCTCGATGGGGTCCCAGGAGCCGAGGGCGTCCTGGAAGAGCACGCCGATGCCCATCCCCACCAGGCGGCGCCAGTCCGGCGCCTCCAGGTCCTGCAGCACCCTCCCCTGGAAGGCGGTGCGCCCCGCTACCACCTCGGCCCCGGGAGGCAGCAAGTCCACGGCGCCCAGGGCGATCAGGCTCTTGCCGGAGCCCGACTCTCCCACCAGTGCCAGGGTCTCGCCCTCCCCCACCCGGAGAGAGACCCCGTCTACGGCCTTGACCCGATGTCCGCCGCGAAAGCGGACTTCCACCTCGAGGCCGTCGACGGTGAACAGGTCGCCGGCTTGGGGGCTCACGTCACCCCGCCGCCTCCACGCGGGCCAGCGCCCGGCGGAGGCGCTCCCCGGCCTCGGCGGCGACCTCCCCCAGGCCGGGGGCGTCGCTCAGCCGGGACATCAGTTCCGGGTCCATGACGGCGACCACGGTGGTATCGCCGTCCTCGTACACCGCCACGTTGCAGGGGAGCAGCAGGCCGATCTGCTCGTCGGCGCAGAGCGCCCGGTGAGCCAGCGGCGGATTGCAAGCGCCGAGGATCTTGTAGAGGGGCCGCCGCACGCCCAATTTCTCCTCCATGGTGGCGGCCACGTCGATCTCGGTCAGCACCCCGAAGCCCTCCGCGGCCAGGGCGCGGCGCACCTCGGCCTCGGCATCCGGCACCGTCAGGGCCAGACGCACCCCGAAACCGTAGGAGAACTGCTCCACCCTGCCTCCCGACTCGCCGGCCGCCAGCGTACCCGCGACCCGGCCGCCTCTTGCCCACGGCCCGCCGCGGCGCGACGATTCCCCCGGGAGGCGCCCATGCAGCAGACCATCAGCATCGACATCCAACTCGAAGAAGACGAGGACCGCACCCTGGTGCGAGCCGTGCTCCACCTGGGAGGCGACCACTTCGAGGCCACCGGCCGGGCGCGGCGCAACCCCCAAGACAAGCCCATGCCCGTCGTGGGCGAAGAACTGGCCACCGCCCGCGCCCTCAGCGCATTGGCTCTGCAGGTGATGGAGGCGGCGCAACACAAGATCGAGCGGTTCCTGAAGGGCTGACCCGCACCGGGCGGGCTCGCCTCGGCCGGGCCGGGTCTGGGCTTGTGGCGGGTCAACTACTACTCGTATCACCAACGACCACTCAAGGTTGGTGGCCGGATGCCGATAGAAGAGGGGTCCGGGGCCCGCTCGGTCCACCCCACCGGACAGGAGGCACCCCCTTCCTCCGACTCCTCCTACGAGCGGCCCCCGGAGACGCTGCAGCCCCCTCCCGAACGGGAGGGGGCTGCGCTCATGGCCGGGTTCTCCCTCGCCGCCCGGGTCGAGGCCGTCCCCGGCGTCCGAGCGGCCGCTCGCGGCTCCGCCGCCCGCCGACCCCGCTCCCCCGCCCGGCCCTACACCTCGTCGTCGGCGGTGTGGTTGCGGAACCGGGTGAACTCGGCGGCGAAGTTCATCGGCACGGTGCCCACCGCCCCGGAGCGATGCTTGGCGATGTTGATCTCCGCCAGCCCCGGCTGGTCGGAGCCCGGGTTGTAGTACTCGTCGCGGTAGATGAACATCACGATGTCGGCGTCCTGCTCGATGGCGCCCGACTCCCGCAGATCCCCCAGCCGCGGGCGCTTGTTCTCGCGCTGCTCCAGAGCCCGGTTCAACTGGGAGACCGCGATCACCGGGATGCGCAGCTCCCGGGCCAGGTTCTTCAGCGACCGGCTGATGTCGGCGATCTCCTGCTGTCGGTTCTCGGAGAAGCCCGGGCCCTGCATGAGCTGCAGGTAGTCCACCACCACCAGGGCCAGCCCCCGCTTGCGGGCCAGGCGGCGGCACTTGGCGCGGATCGAGGTGACGGTGAGGTCCGAGGAGTCGTCGACGAAGAAGGGCATCTGGTACAGGCGGGAGGTCTCGCGCACCACGCGGTTCCAGAGGTCGGGGGTCAACTGACCGGTGCGCAGCCGGTGGGAGTCCACCCCCGCCATGGAGGAGAGCAGGCGCTGCACCACCTCCTCGCGGCTCATCTCGAGGGTGAACACCGCCACCGTGGCATCGCGCTCCGCCACGTTCTGGGCGATGTTCAGGGCCAGGGCCGTCTTGCCCATGCTCGGCCGGGCGGCGATGACCACCAGATTGGCCGGCTGCAGGCCGGCCAGGCGTCGATCGAGGTCGCGGAAGCCGGTGGCCAGCCCGGTGATGTCGCCGCCCCGCGCCCCCAGTTCCTCGATGCGCTCCAGGGTCGTCTGGAGCAGGGGCCCCACCGGCGCCAGGCCGTCGCCCACCTGGTGCTCCGCCACGCGGAACACCTCGGCTTCGGCGGCGTCGAGGACGTCCTCGATGCGCCGTTCGGTCTGCATGGCGTACACCCCGAGCAGCGACCCCGCCCGCAGCAGCCGTCGCCGGGCGGCGGTCTCGGAGACGATGTCGGCGTAATAGGCCACGTTGGAGGTCGTGGGGACTCGATCGAGGAGGGTGGTCAGGTAGGCCACCCCGCCCACCCGCTCCAACTCGCCGGTGCGGCGCAGCCGGTCGGCCACCGTCACCGCGTCGATGGGCTGGTTGCCGTCGAACAGGGCCGCCACCGCCTCGAAGATGACCTGGTGGGCGGGCTTGTAGAAGTCCTCGGCGTGGAGCTTCTCGAAGGCGACGTTGGCCGCGTCGGGCGACAGCATCACCGAGCCGAGCACCGACTCCTCGGCTTCGAGGTTGTGCGGGGGGACCGGAGCCCCTCCCGCCGCCCTTCGGGACTCGACTTGAGTAGCCATGGAACTAGGCCGGGATCACGTCCAGGACGAACTCGAACTCGACCTCGCGGTGCGGGCGCACCCGAACCTCGTGCAGGCCGATCGCCTTGATGGGCGAACGCAGGTCGATGTGCTGCGGGGCCACCTCGACCCCGGTGTACTTCTGGACGGCCTCGGCCACGTCGCGCGCTCCGATGGAGCCGTAGAGACGGCCCTCGTCGGCGGCCCGGGCGGCCACCACCACCACCTGGCCGGCGAGCGACTGGGCGATCTGCTCGGCTTCCTCCCGGGCGCGCTCCTCGGCTTCGAGCCGGGCCCGGCGGATCGCCGCCGCCCGCTCCTCGGCCGCCGGCGTGGACGGCACCGCCAGCTTCCTGGGCAGCAGGTAGTTGCGGGCGTGTCCGGGCGCCACCTCCAGCACATCGCCCTTGAGGCCTACCCCCGCCACGTCCTGGATCAGTACGACCCTCATCGGTTCGTGTAGGGGAGTAGGGCCAGCTCCCGGGCGTTCTTGATGGCCCGGGCCACCCGACGCTGGTGCTGGACGCAGTTGCCCGTCACCCGCGAGGAGCGGATCTTGGCGCGGTCGGACATGAACTTGCGCAGGAGAGCCACATCCTTGTAGTCGATGTGCTCGATGCTCTCGGCGCAGAAGTAGCAGACCTTCTTCTTGAAGCGGCGCCCGGGACGATCCTCCCGGCGCCGGCCGGGTTTCTCGTCCCGGCGCTTGCTGCTGCGGGCCTTGGACGGCATGACGGTGTGTCCTCCTGAATGGTGCGGCTAGAAAGGTGCTTCGTCGGGGCCGTAGTCCTCGCGCCCCACGGGGCCGGCGGCCGGGCGCGGCCCGCCGTCGGAGGCGAAAGAGTCGGCGCGGGGGGAACGGGTCACGGCGGCGGTGGCCCAGCGCAGCGAGGGGCCGACCTCGTCGATGCGTACCTCGACCACCGAGCGCTTCTCGCCCTCCGCGGTCTCCCAGGAACGCTGCTCCAGGCTGCCGACGACGATGACCCGCATCCCCTTCTGGAGCGACTCGGCGGCGTTCTCGGCGGCCTCTCGCCAGAGGGTGCCGCCGAAGAAGCTGGTCTCCTCTTGCCAGGTGCCGCTGCGGTCCTGGTAGCGGCGATTGACCGCAAAACGGACCTTCGCCAGAGCCACCCCGGACGGGGTGAACCGCAGTTCGGGGTCCTCGACCAGGTTGCCGATGAGGGTCACGTGATTGGCTGCCATGGCTTCCTACTCTTCGTTGGGCTCGATGCGTCGTCGTCCAGGTTCATGATGCCGGCGGGGTGTGACATGAAACCTCACTCCGGCCGGATGAACTTGTGCCGCAGGACGTTGTCCGACAGCGCCAGGGCCCGATCGAGGTCGTCGACCGCCGGGGACCCTCCGCTGAAGGCCACCACGGCGTAGTAGCCCTCGCTCACATGCTTGATCTCGTAGGCGAGGCGGCGCTTGCCCCAGAAGTCGACCTGACGGATCTCGGCGCCCCGTTCCACCAGGGCCTTTTCGACCTGGGAGACCTCGGAGCGGACTTCCGTCTCGGCCATCTCGGGCCGGAACACCACCACCAACTCATAGGTGCGCACGGCGCACTCCACCTCCTTCGGACACCCGCATCCGGCGGGCGGCCCCCAGCGGGGGCAGGTTGGGGAAGACCGGCAGTGTACCGCGGGATGGTGAGATCGCGGAAGTGCGTCTACTCGCCCCCCCACCGGGCGGTCGCCACCCCGGCCCTACCGGCCCGGCGGCTCCGGGTCGAGGCGCAGGTCCTCCACCCCGGAGAAGCCGCCGGCCGGCACTTCCAGCGCATACCGATACGGCCCCGCCGGCCGGTAGGTGGGGCAGGGCGCGGCGCGACAAGGGGACAGGGCCATGACCTCCACCAGCGAACCGTCGGCGGCGAAGAAGGCGATATCGAGGGCCAGCGGGGTGTCCTTCATCCAGAAGCCGGCGGTGGTGTCTTCGGGAAAGACGAAGAGCATGCCGCGCGCCTCCCCCAGGTCGGTCACCCCCATGAGCCCCCGCTCCCTCTCGGCGGCCTCGTCGGCCACCAGCACCGGCCACGGCTCACCGCCCACCAGCACCTCCGTCGGGGTGAAGCCGGAGAGGGCGCCTCCCCCGGAACAGGAAGCCGTCAGCAGGGCCATGGCCATCAGCCGCCGGATGCGCCGTCCTCCTCGAGCAGGGACCGGGCCGTTTCCGCGGGCATGGCATACGCCTCTTCCGCCGAGGGGAAAGCCCCGCTCTCCACGTCCCCGAAGAAGGCGCCCAGCGCGGCCACCGCGTCGTCGAACAGATGGGCATAACGGCGCACG
>Ga0194112_10011262_pt1 | contig 11096 bp, 8 predicted proteins | sample TA2MahC400mmetaG_FD_146191 | JGI IMG/M metagenome (GOLD analysis project Ga0194112, IMG submission 146191) | Freshwater microbial communities from Lake Tanganyika, Tanzania - TA2015016 Mahale Deep Cast 400m | ecosystem: Environmental > Aquatic > Freshwater > Lake | place: Tanzania: Lake...
GCGCGCCTCGGCGCTTGCGGTCAGGAACACCTTGAGCGCGGCATCGGGAAATACCACGCTTGCCATGTCCCGGCCATCGGCCACCAAACCGGGCATCTGGCGAAAATCCCGCTGGCGGTCGAGCAGCGCGGCGCGCAGCGCCCCCAGCGCTGCGATTCGTGAGGCGGCTTCGCCAACCATCTCAGCCCGAATCTCGTCGGTGACTTCCTGCCCAGACAGAAAAATCCGGCTGCCTGCAAACGTGATCGGCAGCGATGCCGCCAGACGGGCCAGCGCGGATTCGTCATCGAGCGGAACCGCCTCACGCAATGCCGCGAGCGCCGTCAGTCGGTAAAGCGCGCCTGAGTCAAGGTAGCGCCAGCCGAGGGTATCGGCCACCCGCTGCGCGACCGTTCCCTTCCCCGACGCGGTGGGACCATCGATCGCGATAACCGGGACGGCAGGACCCGTCACGCAGCGATCTCGCGAACCGACAAGCCAGCGCCGCACACCAGCTCGACAAAACCTGGAAACGAGGTGGCCACGTTGAGCGTGTCATCGATTCGAATCGGACCACCCGCGCGCAGTGCTGCGATGGCAAAGGCCATCGCGATTCGATGGTCGCCATGTGAGGCGATCGATCCCGCTGAAAAAACCGGCCCGGTCTGATCGCCGCGGCCCTCGATGATCATGCCGTCCGGCGTCGCCTGCGCGGCAATGCCCAGCGCGCGCAGCCCATCGGCCATGACGGCAATGCGGTCGGATTCCTTGACCCGCAACTCCTCGGCGCCGGTGACCACCGTACGGCCTTTTGCGCAGGCGGCGGCAACGAACAACACCGGGAACTCGTCGATGGCAAGCGGCACCAGCTCGGGTGGCACTGCAATGCCGCGCAGGTCTGTCGCGCGCACACGCAGGTCAGCCACCGGTTCGCCGCCCACCGTTCGCGGGTTGATGCGCTCGATGTCAGCGCCCATGAGCTTGAGAATGTCGAGCACACCGGTGCGCGTCGGGTTGGTGCCGACATGCTCGAGGATCAGATCGGACCCGGCCGCGATGGAGGCGCCGACCAGAAAAAAGGCCGCCGACGAAATGTCAGCGGGAACATCGATATCGGTGGCGGTCAGGGTCTGCCCGCCGCGAATTCGCACGGTGGCGCCGTTACGTGCGAGCTGCACGCCAAAGCCTTCCAGCATGCGCTCGGTATGGTCGCGCGTGGGCGCAGGCTCGGTTACCACGGTTTCGCCCTGCGCATGCAGACCGGCGAGCAGCAGCGCCGATTTGACCTGCGCGCTTGCCATCGGCATCGGATACTCGATGCCCTGCAGCGCGCCATCGACCGGCTCGATACGCACCGGCGGCCGGCCCTCCTGGGTATGAATGCGCGCACCCATCCGCGCCAGAGGATCGGCCACCCGCCGCATGGGACGCTTGGACAGACTTTCGTCGCCAATCAGCGTGCACCCGAAGCGTTGGCCGGAAAGGAGCCCGATCAGCAGCCGCATCGCGGTGCCCGCGTTGCCGCAATCGAGCGGCCCGTTAGGGGCGCGCAGGCCGCCCGGCCCCACGCCGTGCACCACCACGCGGCCGCGATCAGGCCCTTCGATTCGCACGCCCAGCGCACGGAATACATTCATGGTGGAAATTGCATCAGCGCCTTCGAGAAAACCGCTGACATGCGTGGTCCCGCGCGCAATCGCTCCGAGCATGATCGAACGATGCGAGATGGATTTGTCGCCCGGTACGCGAATGCGACCGCGCAGGCTGCCGCCAGGTTGAACATCGAAGTGTCGGGTCATGCGCAGTTCCTTCGCGGAGAGTCAGCCGAGACGGCGCCGCCAGCGGCTCGCCGCCTCAAGCGCATCGATCAGGGTGGCGCGGTCACGCGATTCAATCGCGCCGATGATGCGGTCGAGCTCGGTGCGGTAACGCCCCGCCGACTCAAGCACCGCATCAGCGTTATCCAGCAGGATGCCCGCCCAGAGATCAGGAGAGGAGGCAGCGATACGACTGGTATCGCGTAAGCCGCCGCCCGAAAACTCAATCGCCGAATCGGCAAGGCCGCCGCGCGCAATCGCGGCGCCCAACGCAAAAGCCACCGCATGCGGCCAGTGCGAGACCTCGGCGAACAGCCGATCATGCGCCTCGGGCGTCATGTCGGAGATGACAGCACCGGTTGGCTCAAGCAGCCGGCGCAGCGCGCCGCAGTGCTCGCGCTGTGCATCGTTGACGGGACACAACACCCAGCGTCGGCCGCGAAACAGGTCGGGGTTGGTGGCATCCGGGCCGCTGCGCTCGGATCCCGCGATGGGATGCCCCGCCACATAGCGCGAAAACGCTGCACCCAAGGCGTTGCGAGCCGACTCGACGACACTGCGCTTGGTGCTGCCGCAATCGGTAATCCGGGTCGCCGCCCCAAGCGCGGGCGCAATGGCGCGCATCAGCGTTTCCATTGCGGGAACCGGGGCGGCCAGAACCACCCAGTCGGCGCCCTGGACCGCAGCCACCGGATCGGTGAAGGCGTCATCCACCAGGCCGAGCTCGCGAGCACGTGCCGCGTCATCACCCGGCGCACAGCCGGCGATCGAGGCGGTGACGCCTCGCGCACGAAGGGCTGCAGCAAGCGAGCCGCCGATCAGGCCAATTCCGATGATTGCGATTCGCACCACCGCTGCTCAGCCCGCGCGACTCATGACCTGGGAAAGTGCTGCAAGCAGGCGGTCATTTTCTTCGGGCAGACCCACTGAGACGCGCAGCCACTCGGGCAGACCATAACCACCCACCGGGCGCACGATCACGCCCTGGCGCAGCAGTCCCTCATAGACCGCGCCAGCATTGCCAACCCGAACCAGCACAAAGTTGCCATGCGAAGGCACATAATCGAGACCGAGCGCAGCAAAGCCCGATTGCAGCTTGGCCAGACCGTCGCGGTTCAGCCGATAGCTGCGTTCAACAAATTCATCGTCGGCAATGGCTGCGATGGCAGCGGCCTGTGCAATGGAGTTGGTATTGAACGGCTGGCGGATCCGATTCATGAGATCGGTCAGCTCGGCCTGCGCGAGACCAAACCCGATTCGCAGCCCGGCAAGCCCATACACCTTGGACAGGGTACGCGACAGGATCAGATTTGGATGCTCGCGCACCCAGCGGGTTGAATCAAAACGAAGCGCAGGATCGAGGTACTCGTTGTAGGCCTCATCGAGCACCACGACCACGCGCTCGGGCACCTGCTTCAAAAATGCCTCGACGCGCGCCGCAGGCAGAAAGGTGCCAGTGGGGTTGTTCGGATTGGCGATGAACAGCATGCGTGTGTCGGGCGTAATGGCTGCAAGCATCGCATCCAGATCATGGCCATGGTCGCGCGCGGGCACCACGATGGCGCGGGCACCAACCGCATGCGTGGCCAGCGCATACACCGCGAACGAATACTGCGAATACACCGCCGAGGTGCCTGGCTGCAGAATCGCATGCGCTGCGATCTCAAGTACATCATTGGACCCGTTACCGAGCGTGACCCAGTCAGCGGGCACCGCATAACGCGACGAAATTGCGGCCTTGAGCTCAAAACCGTTGGCATCGGGATAGCGGCCCAGCTCACTCACCGCGGCCAGCATCGCCTGCCGGGCAGACGCGGGCATGCCCAGTGGATTTTCATTGGAGGCGAGCTTCACGATATCGGCCTCGTTCAGACCGTATTCGCGCGCAAGCTCGGAAATGGGCTTGCCCGCCTGGTAGGGCGCCATGCTGCGGACGTAATCAGGGGACTGGAACTTCATGGCAATCTCTCTCCGGAAACGGGGCGGGTTCGGGGCGGAACCTGGGCGGCGGCGCCCAGCGCCCTGGGATACGAACCCAGTACTTTGAAGAACGCGGCGTGGGCGCGGATCTCGGCGAGCGCAGCGGCCACCGGCGGATCGTCCTGATGCCCAAGCAGGTCAATGTAGAAGTAGTACTCCCAGCTTCCCTGGCGGGCGGGGCGCGATTCAAACCGCTTCATTGAAACGCCATGCCGTGCGAGTGGTTCGATCAGCGCATGAACCGCGCCGGCACGATCGGGCACCGAAAGAATCAGCGAGGTCTGGTCGGCGCCCGATGGGCCACACCGATAGCGGCCCACGATCAGGAATCGGGTGCGATTGGACGGATCATCCTGAATGCCGGCATCGGCAATCGTGAGGCTGTACAGCGCCGCAGCGGTTTCAGCGGCAATTCCCGCCACCTTGTCATCGAGCGAGGCGAGCCTTGCGCCCTCGGCATTGCTGGATACCGACACGCGCTCGACGCCCGGCATGTTGCGATCGAGCCAACCGGCGCACTGCGCAAGCGCCTGCGGATGCGCGCAGACGCGGGTGATGCCCTGGCGCGTGCCGGAACGCGTCATCAGGTTGTGTCGCACATCCACCGCGGTTTCACCCAGAATCGAGAGCGGCGTCTGCAGCATCAAATCGAGCGAGCGGTTCACCGCACCCTCGGTCGAGTTCTCAACTGGCACCACGCCAAAGTCAGTGTTGCCCGCCTCGGTACTGCGAAACACTTCATCGATGCTGGGGCAGGCAACCGCCTCGACGCCATGACCAAAATGCGCAAGCAGCGCCATCTCGGAAAACGTGCCCCGGGGCCCCAGATAGGCCACCCGCAGGCGACGCTCGAGTGCCCGGCATGCCGACATCACCTCGCGCCAGATCGATTGCAGCGCCGCACCCGGCAGCGGGCCCGTCGAGGCACCAAGACGCCCCAGGATCTGCGCTTCGCGCTCGGGTCGATACACCGGCGCGCCGGTGCGGTGTTTCAGTTCACCGACCTTCAGGACGACTTGCGCGCGCTGGTTGAGCAGCTCAAACAGCTGGCGGTCTACCGCGTCGATCTGCTCGCGCAGCACCGCAAGTTCGGGATCAGGCGCCGGGCCCGCCGGGACGGCGGTGCCAGGAGCCGCTGGCAACTCGCGATCGGATTGAGAACTCATCGGGAGCGTCTCCCATCGATTGAGGTTGTCGAACGGGTGGTCGGCGCTCGGTATGCGCCGACCTGGCCACCGGTCAGGCGGGTGTAGGGTCTGGCTCGCCCGAGGACTCGCCGCCCGAGGATTCGTCGCCCGATGCCTCGGGTGCCGCATCGGATTCGACCACCCGCTGAACGCCCGACAGCCGGTTGCCGTCATCCACAGCAATCAGCGTCACGCCCTGCGTGGCGCGTCCCATCAGCCGTACTTCTGCGACGCGGGTTCGCACCAGCACCCCACCGGTGGTGATCAGCATGATCTCATCGGATTCATCGACCAGCACGGCGCCGACCACCCTGCCGTTTCGCTCGGTCGTCTGGATGGCGATCATGCCCTTGGTGCCACGCCCGTGCCGTGTGTACTCGGCGATCATGGTGCGCTTGCCATAGCCATTTTCAGTTGCGGTAAGCACCGACTGCGCTTCGCTCTCGGCCACCAGCATCGAGATGACCTGCTGCCCTTCCTCGAGCATCATGCCGCGCACGCCGCGTGCCGCGCGCCCCATCGGACGCACATCGTTCTCGTCAAAGCGCACCGCTTTGCCCGCGTCCGAGAACAGCATCACGTCATGCGATCCATCGGTGACTGCCGCGCCGATCAGGTAGTCCCCTTCATCGAGATCAACCGCGATGATGCCGGCCTTCCTGGGGTTGGAAAAATCGGTGAGCGGGGTTTTCTTGACCGTGCCCAGGCTGGTGGACATGAACACGTAGTGTGACTCGTCAAAGCCGCGCACCGGCAGAACGACGGTGATTTTTTCGCCCTCGGCGAGTGGGAACAGATTGACGATAGGCCGGCCGCGCGAATTGCGCGTGCCCTGCGGCACTTCCCAGACCTTGATCCAGTACACCCGTCCCCGGTCCGAGAAACACAGAATGTACTGGTGGGTGTTGGCAATAAAGAGCTGGTCGATCCAGTCTTCTTCCTTGGTGGCGGCTGCCTGCTTGCCGCGACCACCACGCTTCTGCGCGCGGTACTCCGACAGCGGCTGGCTCTTGATGTAGCCCGAATGCGACAAGGTGACCACCATGTCCTGCGGGGTGATCAGATCTTCGGTATCGAGTTCGGTGGCGTTCAGTTCAATGACCGACCGGCGAGGATTGTTGTATTCAGCCTTCACCGAGGCAAGCTCATCGGTGATGATCTGCGTGATGCGCTCGGGGCGCGACAGGATGTCGAGCAGATCCGTGATCTGACTGATCACCTCACGGTATTCCTGAACGATCTTGTCCTGCTCCAAACCGGTGAGGCGCTGCAGACGCATCTGCAGGATTTCCTGCGCCTGGGTTTCCGACAGGCGATAAAAATCGCCCTGCAGCCCGCGACCCGGCTCGAGCCCTTCGGGCTGAAACGCGCCGATATCTGACCCCGCGCGCTCTAGCATTTCGCGGGCGATGCCGGCACGCCAGGCGCGCTCCATCAGCCGTTCACGGGCAATGGGCGGCGTGGGCGAGGCCTTGATGACTTCGATCATTTCATCGACGTTGGCGATAGCCACCGCCAGACCCTCGAGCAGGTGGCCGCGCTCGCGCGCCTTACGCAGGTCAAACACCGTGCGGCGGGTAACCACTTCGCGCCGGTGAGAGAGGAAGGCATCGAGCATCTGCCGCAGGTTGAGCAGCCGGGGCTGGCCGTCAACGAGCGCGACCATGTTGATGCCGAAAGTATCCTGGAGCTGCGTCTGCTTGTAGAGATTGTTAAGCACCACCTCGGGCACTTCGCCGCGCTTTAACTCGATGACCACCCGCATGCCCGACTTGTCGGACTCATCGCGGATGTCGGAGATGCCTTCGAGCTTGCGTTCATTGACCAGCTCGGCAATACGCTCGAGCAGCAGGCGCTTGTTCACCTGGTAGGGGAGCTCGTCGACGATGATCGAGCTGCGATTGCCGCGATCGAGATCTTCAAAGTGCGTGCGGGCGCGGATGACCACCCGACCGCGACCGGTGCGGTACCCCTCGCGCACGCCTGAAATGCCGTAGATGGTGGCCCCGGTAGGGAAATCAGGCGCCGGAACAAGTTCAATCAGTTCATCGACGCTGGCGTCAGGCCGGCGAAGCAGCAGCTGGCACGCGTCAACGATTTCGCCCAGATTGTGCGGCGGAATATTGGTGGCCATACCCACTGCGATACCCGCCGAACCGTTGATCAGCAGGTTCGGAATGCGGGCGGGCAATACGGTGGGCTCAAGTTCCTTGCCGTCATAGTTCGGCTGAAAATCCACCGTTTCGCGGTCGATGTCGGCCAGCATTTCGCCAGCGAGCTTTTCAAGCCGGCACTCGGTGTAACGCATGGCCGCCGCGTTATCGCCGTCGACCGACCCGAAATTGCCCTGGCCATCGACCAGCGGATAGCGCAGCGAGAAATCCTGCGCCATTCGAACCAGGGTGTCGTAGATGGCGCTGTCGCCGTGCGGGTGGAATTTACCCATCACGTCACCGACCACGCGCGCGCACTTCACGTGTGACCGGTTCCAGACGTTATTCGCCTCGTGCATCGCGTAGAGCACGCGGCGGTGTACCGGCTTTAATCCGTCGCGCACGTCGGGCAACGCCCGCCCGACGATGACGCTCATCGCATAGTCGAGATATGAGCGCCGCATCTCCTCTTCGAGGCTGACGGGTAGCGTTTCCTTGGCGAACTGGTCCATGGGATGCGGCTTTATTGAGGTGCGACGTGAGGCAAAGCTTTGAATTTTAACACCCGGCTGCTCTAAACTCCCGCTGTGACCACCGCCGACACCCCCCTGCTGCTCGCCCCAACCTGGATTGCCCCGGTGGCGCCGGCCAATGGTGTGCTCACCGATCACGCAATCGTGATTCGCGGTTCCCGCATCGAGGCACTCGCCCCCCTGTCCGTCGCCCGGAACAATTACCCGGGCAGTTCAGAACTGGCGCTCCCCGGCCATCTGATCACGCCAGGCCTCATCAATCTCCACACCCATGCCGCGATGTCGCTTTTGCGTGGCGTAGGCGACGATCTGCCGCTTACCCGCTGGCTTGAAGAAAAAATCTGGCCGGCGGAAGCCAGACTGGCGGGCGCTGATTTTGTGGCCGATGGCGCGCTGCTGGCCGCCCATGAAATGCTGCGAGGCGGCGTCACCACGTTCAACGATATGTATTTCTTCCCCGAGGCAACCGCCTCGGCGGCACGCACGCTGGGCATCCGGGCCGCGCTCGGAATCATTGTCATCGGCTTCCCCACCGCCTATGCCAGCAGCGCCGGCGAATACCTCAGGAAAGGGCTTGAACTGCGCGACGCCTGTGCGGGCGATCCACTGCTCAGCTTCTGCCTCGCGCCGCATGCGCCCTACACGGTCGACGACGACACGCTGCGTCGGGTGGCGGTGCTGGCCGACGAGCTCGATCTGCCGGTACACATCCATATCCATGAAACCGCCGGTGAAATCGACCGCAGCCTGTCGCAACACGGCGTGCGGCCGCTTGCCCGGCTCGATCGGGCCGGGCTGGTCACGCCGCATCTCATCGGTGTGCATGCGGTTCACCTGGACGACGATGAAATCGGACTGCTGGCCAGTCGCGGTGCCGCAGTTGCGCACTGCCCTCACTCCAATCTGAAGCTGGCGAGCGGCATCGCGCCCATCGCCCGGCTGCTCGACGCGGGCGTCACCGTCGGCATTGGCACCGATGGGTCTGCAAGCAATAACCGGCTCGACCTGCTTGCCGAAGCGCGCACGGCAACCCTGCTCGCCAAAGGCGCGAGCGGCAGAGCGGACATCTGGCCGGCGGCGGCCGTGCTGCGATCGCTCACACTGGACGCAGCGCGCGCCCTTGGGTTGGACCGCTGCATCGGCTCGATTGAGCCGGGTAAGCAGGCCGATCTGGTCGCTTTTGACCTCGACGCCTCCGAGCTGCAACCGGTGTTCGATCCGCTCACCCAGCTGATCTACTCGGCCGGCCGGGAGCATGTCGCGGAGGTGTGGGTCGACGGCCAACATGTTGTGAAGATGCGACAACTCGGGTCAACAGACGCTGCGCGAACGCTCCGGGAGGTAGTGGCGCGGATTCCCGTGTGGCAGAATCGAGTTGTCAGTGCTTGACGGGCGTCAGGCTGATCGTCATTTGTGTCACTAGCAACGGGGATGGCAGCGCCGTTTTCGGAAAGCCAGTCAGCCCCGGGTGCACGCCCGACAGGCGCGAGATTTCGTTGCCGTAGCGCATTTACCGAGAGGAGTAACATGAACAAACAGGTCAAGTTGGCCGTCGCTGCCGCCGCGGTGGTGATCGCCATGTCGCCGGCGTCGTACGCCCAGAAAGCCGACCCGTCCAAGGGCAGTGGCTACGTTGTGGGTGCCGAACAAAACGTCGTCAAGAACGGATTTGGTCAGTGCTGGCGCACCGGTTATTTCACGCCCGCCATGGCAATCGCCGGTTGTGACGACGACCTGTTGCCTAAGCCCGCTCCTGCGCCGGCGCCAAGGGTTGCCCCGCCCCCGCCCCCGCCCCCGCCTCCCCCCCCGCCTGCTCCGAAGCCCCCAGCGCCGCCCCCGCCGGCACCGACCAGCGAAAAGGTCACCTTCGCCGCTGAGGCCCTGTTCGATTTCGACAAGTCGGTGGTCAAGCCGGAAGGCCGTGCGCGCCTCGATGATCTGGTAGGCAAGATCAAGGGCATCACCCTTGAGGTTGTCATTGCTGTGGGCCACACCGACGCCATTGGTACCGATGCCTACAATCAGCGTCTGTCGGTTCGCCGTGCAGAGGCTGTCAAGGCCTACCTGGTCAGCAAGGGCATCCCGGCCAACCGTATCTACACGGAAGGCAAGGGCAAGAAGCAGCCTGTCGCCGACAACCGTACCGCCGCTGGACGCGCGAAGAACCGTCGCGTTGAAGTTGAGGTGGTTGGTACGCGCCGCCGCGGCTAAACGCGCTCGGTTTCATACCGGGCCTCGCGGTCGACCGACCGAATAGTCAGTCGACCGTGATTTTGTTTCAGACCCCGTCCCCGCGACGGGGTTTTTGTTTCTGTCTATACGATGAGCGTCGTGTCTAAATCATCCGCTTTCACCGCCAACGCCGACCCCGCTGAGCTTGCCAAATTTCAGGCGCTCGCTGCCAAGTGGTGGGATCCCAATTCCGAGTTCCGGCCGCTTCACGAAATCAATCCGCTGCGGCTTGGCTGGATCAACGCCTTATGCCCATTGGAGGGTGCGACGGTGGTCGATATCGGATGCGGCGGCGGCATTCTCTCGGAAGCCATGGCCGGGCTCGGGGCAAACGTGCTTGGTGTCGATCTGGCCCGACGGTCGCTCTCGGTGGCTGAACTGCACGCGCTTGAAAGCGGCGCTCAGGTTCGCTACGAGATGATCGCAGCGGAAGCGCTTGCCGAGCGCGAGCCCGGTGCCTATGGCGTGGTTACCTGCATGGAAATGTTGGAGCACGTACCGGACCCGGCATCAACCATCCGCGCCTGTGCGGCGCTGGTCAAGCCGGGCGGCTGGGTGTTCTTCTCCACGATCAACCGCAATCCAAAGTCATTCCTGTTTGCGATCGTGGGCGCCGAGTACATCCTGAGGCTGCTACCGCGCGGCACGCACGACTATGCCAAGCTGATTCGACCCTCCGAAATGGATGCGGCGGCCCGGCGTGCCGGGCTTGCCTTGCAGCGCCTCACCGGTATGGTCTACAACCCGTTCACCCGAAAGTACCGCCTGGAAGCGGGCGATCTGTCGGTGAACTACCTCGCGGCATTCCGACGCCCGATCGAAGGCTGATCACGCGTCGTCCGGCGGCATCAGGTCCACAAGAACGGCAGGCCCATGACTCATCCCTCGCAAACCTGGCCCCATGCGGTTTTTTTTGATCTTGATGGAACGCTCGCCGACACAGCGGCAGATCTGGCTGCGCCGATCCATGCCATGCGAGCCGAAAAAGGCTTGCCGCCGCTCGACGATAGCGATCTGCGCCCACTTGCCTCCACGGGCGCGCGGGGCTTGATCGGAAGGGGCCTGGGTCTCAAGCCTGGCGACGATTCCTATGAAGCTGTGCGTGTCGACTTCATGCAGCGCTATGAGGCGGGCATGCTTGAGCGCACCCGGCTGTTCGAAGGGATGCACGATGTGCTCTCGGCTCTGGACTCAGCGGGTGTCCGCTGGGGTGTC
>Ga0194112_10011271_pt1 | contig 11089 bp, 9 predicted proteins | sample TA2MahC400mmetaG_FD_146191 | JGI IMG/M metagenome (GOLD analysis project Ga0194112, IMG submission 146191) | Freshwater microbial communities from Lake Tanganyika, Tanzania - TA2015016 Mahale Deep Cast 400m | ecosystem: Environmental > Aquatic > Freshwater > Lake | place: Tanzania: Lake...
GTGGCTTTCTGGTCATTGACGAGGGCCTGCTCTGGCTGCTCAATGAGATGAAGAGGAACGGCGACTTGCCCAATGACGTGGTCTTTAAGGTCTCCATCTACGCCGGGCACGCCTCAGGAGCGGGGGGTAAGCTTCTGGAAACGCTGGGGGCCGGCACGTTTAACCCAGTAGCGGACCTCTCTCTGCCACAACTGGCCAGCATCCGCCAGGCCTGCAACATTCCCCTGGATTTGCACATCTACCTGACAGAATCTTTTGGCGGATACAACCGCTTCTACGATGGAGCAGAGATGGCGCGGCTGTGTGCCCCGTGCTATTTCAAGATTGAGCCCGGACCGGCGTGCGCAGCAGGGCCTGGAGCACTGTACAAGCCATGGACCAGTCCGGATGGCCTGGCCTTCCTGGCGCGTGAGAAGGTCAAATACGCCCAGATCATCCACGAGCTGATCCAGGAGAACTACCCTGAGGCAAAGATCTCCACTATTGGTGCAGCGGACCTGGCCATCCCAAAACCCTGAATTCCGCACCAAGTGAACGTCCAAAAGGAGAGACTATCGTGAAAGACAGCCGTTTTCGCCCACACGGCGTGTTGCCGGCATTGGTAACACCGTTCACCACAGACGAAGAGGTGGACGAGGCCGCTCTGCGGGCCCTGGTACGACATGTCCTGCCCCATGTGGACGGCGTCGTCCCTTGCGGCACCACGGGGGAATTCATCTACCTCAACCCGGAAGAGCAGAGACGGGTCCTCGAGATTGTGCTGGACGAGGTAGCTGGTCGCGTGCCCGTTGTGGCTGGCACCGGCGCCCCTTCCACCCGCGAGGTCATACAACTGGCACGGGCGGCACAGGCCGCCGGAGCCAGCGCCTGCCTGGTTGTCACACCATTCTTTCTGCATCCTTCGGACAAGGGCATCTACCAGCACTTTTACGAAGTGGCCAGCGCAGTGGACATCCCCATCATCATGTACAACATCCCGCAGGTGGTGGATGCATATCTGCCGCGCACCGTTGTCGAGGACCTGGCGGACATCCCGAATATCGTGGCCCTCAAAGATTCGTCAGGCAACCTCACCTACACGATGGAAGTGCTGGAGATGACCAGTGGCAGGCTGCAGGTGTTCGTCGGGCACGACGAGGTTGTGCTGCCGGCCCTGGCCGCGGGCTGCTGTGGCATGATCCTCGCCAGCGCGCAGGTTTTTCCCGACATCTGGCAACAGGTATATGCCGCGGTACAGAGCGGTGACCTGGAGACAGCGCGCAGGCTGCAGTTCAGCGTACAGAAGTTGACCCGCATCATCTGCCGGCACGGCGGCGGGGTCGCCGTCAAAGCGGCACTGAACATGATGGGAGTCAAGGTGGGGGGGCCGCGCCGACCCCTGATGAAGCAAGGCGGTGTGCTCATCAACGAGGTGCGCGCCGAGATCCGCCTGGAGCTGGAAAAGCTGGGCAAGATCGCCTCCACAGCCAAACAGCCCGCAGTTCCGCGAGTGCCCTTGGCCGAGAGGTTCAGTGCTCTGGGTATAGATGCTAGGGTGCTGGGTGCCCCGGACATCCACCTGGGCTCGGCGGATGCCGGCGAAGACGCAGAACGTATCCACATTGACCTGGTCGCCGGTCCCAAGGACGGGCCTGTCGGTGAGGCCTATGCCCTGCAGCTCACCTACCCCGTTCAGGGCCACGAAGCTCTGACCGCCATCCTAGAACCAAACCTCACCGTAAGACCGGCGACGCTCATCGTGCCAACGGTCGAACTGAAGGATCTACGACAGGCCAACATGATTTACGGACCAACACAGGCCGCTGTAGGCCAAGCCGTCGTAGAGGGCCTGGCCTCGGGTCTCATTCCCCAATTCGCCTGGGACGAGCAGGTGATTTTAGCCCAGGTTACCGTCCATCCCGGAGCTTTGGACCGCCACAAGCTCTACTGGAATACCTACCAGGCCATGAACGCGGCCCTGCAAAATGCTTACTCCGGAGGCCAATAGCCATGGAATGCAAACAAGAGAAGAACAAAGCTGCCTGCACCTGTACCTACGAACCCTGCTCACGCAAGGGCATCTGCTGTGAGTGTATCGCCTACCACCGCAGCTACGGCGAACTTCCGGGTTGCCTGTTCCCGCCAGAAGTGGAGCGAACCTACGACCGTTCCATCGCCCGCTTCGTGGCCTGTCACAAGGTCTAGGGAGGCAACTGTGAACAAGAAACCTGATTGGTTCAAAGGGATACTGCCAGCACTGGTGACTCCTTTTGCCGAGCGGGGTACCATCGACGAGCCGGCTTACCGTGCTTTGATCCGTCACCTGCTGCCACATGTCAACGGTGTGGTGCCCGTCGGCACCACGGGCGAATTCGTCTACCTCAGCGCAGAAGAAAAGCGCCGGGCTATTGTCATTGCCCTGGACGAAGTAGCAGGCCGTGTGCCGGTCGTTGCTGGCACGGGCTGCGCCAGCACGCGCGAGACAATAGCCCTCACCCGTTATGCCCAGGACGCAGGGGCACGAGCCGCTCTGATCGTGGCACCCTACTACCTCAAGCCTACTTACAACGAACTCTATGAGCACTATGAGGCTGTCAACCGGATTGGGCTACCCATCATCCTCTACAACATCCCGCAATGTGCGGGCACACATCTTGAATGGTGGACGGCCGACGGGCTGGCACACCTCGACAACGTGGTGGGGATCAAGGACTCGAGTGGCGACATGCCTTTCCTCATGGCCCTGTTCGAAAAGGTCAAGGACGTGATATCCATCTTCTGCGGCCATGACGAGATCGTCGCCGCGGCCCTGGCCATGGGTGCAGATGGTGCGATCCTGGCCAGCGCCAACCTGATCCCGGACATCTGGCAGCAGGTGTTTGCGGCCGTGAAGGCAGGCGACATGGCCCAGGCTCAGGCCCTGCAGGCCAAAATCCAGATCCTGGTGCGCTTGGTGGTGCGGCAGGGATCGGTGCAGGCCGTCAAAGAGGGCCTGCAGATGATGGGCCTGAATGTGGGTAACGCCCGGTTGCCGATGATGCCAGGGGATGCCTTCCGGCGCGAGGACCGTGAGGATCTGCGGCTGCAACTGGAGAGGTTGGGCAAGATACCTGCAGCGCAAGTCCAGTATGAGTTGGCCGGTAAGACGGTACAGACTCAGCCTCCGGTTGTCTCAGGGACACCGCGGCGAGTAGGGAGATGGAGTCTCAAGATTGGTGAAGGTTTCGCGGGTCCCCCCTTCTTTGAACTCGCCCACGTGGACCTGCTGCTCGGAGAGCGTGGCGGGCCCGTGGACAGAGCAATCACACAGGCGCTCAGCATGCCCCACCCCGGCCACGAAGTGCGTCTGATCCAGGAGCGCCCACGCACCCTGCTCGTGCCAACAGTCACCATACGCAGCGAGAAACAAGCCGAACACATCTACACTGCGGCCGCCAAGGGTGTGTTATCAGCCATCGAGGCCAGCATCCACGATGGCTTTCTGCCGCAAGAGGCGCTGGACCATCTGGTCATGCTCGCCAACGTCTTTGTGCACCCTGCGGCGGCGAACCGCAGGCGCATTGAGTTGAACAACTATAAGGCTATGCGCGCGGCTATCCGCAAGGCCATCGAGGGACGCCCGACGCTGCAGGAACTGCTCGAGGAGCGCCAGGCGGCGCGACATCCATTCCGCTACGCACCATAAAACAATGTAGGGGCGCAGTGACATTGCGCCCCTACAGAATTGAACCTCAGCGAGACTTTTGCGATCACGCCCCTACCGTGTACTAGCAGACACGGCATAGTCTTGGCCCAGCACGATACGTATGTCGACCGTGCTTGGCACACCCCTGACTTGGCGAATATTGTCGGGGACAACACTCAAGCGCCTGGCCAGCCAGGTCACCGTGTTCGCTTTGCCCGTATAGTCAATGAGGATCGTCGAAGCATAGTCCGCCCGATCCGCGTTGCTAAAAGAGACCACAGTGTAGCCCAGGCCCTTCAGGTACTCGGCCGTGCGCTGCGCCAGGCCCACCGTGAGCGTGCCATTCTGCACCTCCACCTTGGCCCCCTCCTGGGCGATCAACTCTTGTTCCGACAGGCTGGCCGATGCGGTCGGGGTGGGGCCGCCAAACAGATCCTTCACCACTTCCCGAATCCGTTCTCGATTGGGAATGAGCACCTGCGCCCCCTCTGGCGTCATCTGCGGACTGGTCATGGACTCGTCAATCACGGCAGTCTTGAGATGCTGGCTACCAATCTCGCGGGCTAGCTTGGCTAGATCGTACATGTTGCCCAGGCTCAGATCGGTCTGAATCGAGTCGCCGGCGATCCTCAGCATCTCGGGGATTTTGGTCAAGGGGATATTCAGGCTGAACACCTTGTCCCGAATGGCTTTGATGACTTCCTGCTGACGTCGGGCTCGTTGAAAATCGCTGCCTCCATGCCGCGTCCGTGCGTACTGCAAGGCCGTCTCTCCATCCATATTGTGCACACCTACCGGAATATCCACTGTCATGTACCCATAGTTGCTGTCAGGGTATTTCTCGTCGTAGATCGGCTCCTGGACATTGATCGTAATGCCGCCAATAGCATCGATCAACTTCTCGAAACCCTCAAAATTGATACGCACGTAATAGTGGATGGGAATACCAAGAGCGTATTGTACGGTCCTTTTCGCCAGAGCTGGTCCACCGCCGGGGTAATCATCCCTCTCTCCCAGGAAATGCGCGGTGTTGATCCTTCCCTCATAGTAGCCAGGAATAGAGACCCACAGGTCACGGGGTATGGAGAGCATCCCTGCGGTCCTGTTCCTGGGGTCTACCGTCAGCACAATGATGGTATCCGTGCGGCTGGGGCCTGTCTCCTGTAAACGTTTGTCGGTTCCCAGCAGGAGAATATTCGTTCTCACTTGCGTGATGTTGGGCACATTCTCTTCATCCGCACCGCTCTGCTCAATACTGGGTGGCGCAGATGCCCCCCATTGGGCATGTGCTACCACATCCTTCACAGTTGCATAGAAGAGATAGCCCGTGTAGATGCCCCCAGCCACAAAGAGGATCAGAGAGACGCTAAGAAAAGACAGTTTCCAGCCACTGCCCACTGACCTCGAGGAGCGGGGCTTTTTCCGAGCCATGTAACCTCCACAAACAAATCGCTAGCCGCTATTGTTCAGGCGCTGCATGCCGGCGAAAAGTTCCCTCAATGGCACGATTCTCAACCACTCTTGTGCTCAAGATGAGCCGCTCAAGCGATTGAGCGACCGCCACCATCGAATCTGTCAGTCCTCAGTGGCTGTTACAGCCATACCAAAAGACGATACCCTCGCCCGGCAACATCTACCTCTCTGTCGGGCTGGGTCAGAAAAGGCCCGAGGGTACACTCATCCAAGCCGGCAATGTATAGTAGAGGGGTCCTCCCCTTCTTGTTGCCTCGATAAGCACCATAAGCCTGCACAGGAGACGGCCACCCGGAGCAAGTCGCTCAATTTGAGCACGGCGTCCAGATTATCGCACAGGTGACGCAGAGCGGCTGGAGAGATCTCCAGGCGCTCCCCTACCGACTGACCATGGCCCTGCTCGACCGCATCCACCAGATTGGCTATCACACGCTCCTGCTGACGCACGGCCTATTGTAATCGCCTCTCGCGTTCGGTCAAATTGCGCTGCTGGCGGCGGAATAAGCCACGGATGAACACTGATAGGAAGTAGGAGGTAAGGTATGAGCTGGACAACACCGGTGACGTGGACGACCAGCCTGGCGCTGAGCGTGGCCAGGCTGAATCAGCAGCTGAGGGACAACCTGCAGTATCTGTACGACCTGTGGGCGGCGTCGGGCTGGGGATACAACCTGTCGCGAAACGGCAGCTTTCGCGCCTGGCAGGCGGGAGCGAGCTCTGCGCCGGATGCGTGGGTGCTGAGCGGCAGTGGCGAGGGAGTCGAGCATACGCAGAATCGGGAACTACTCGGCGAAGGTGACCAACGGCGCGGCCAATGCGGCGTACCTGACACAGACGCTCCCGGATGATCTGGAGGGCCAGATGAAAACGAGGCAGGTTGTTTTTGGCGCGTGGGTGTATGCCTCGGCGGCGTCACGGGCCAGGATCACGCTGGTGTGCACGGGCGGGAGCAACCTGCAATCGTCGTACCACACCGGGGGCGGCTCCTGGGAGTTTCTGACAGAATCAGGGACTGTGGGCGCGGCTACTACGCAGATCGACATGAGGATGGACATAGAGGCAGGCGACGCCATCTCGGTGTATTTCGACGGAGTGATCCTGACCGAGGGCGCGCTGCCCAGCGCGTACGTGCAGGGGTTCAACGAGTGGATACCACGTCTCATGTGGAGGAAGGAGGGGTCCACCAGCTACGCCCTGGGCGGTGGCTTGCTGATGCAGGTGGGGTTGAGTGCGTCGGACACAGGCAACATCACGATCACTTTCCCGGCCGCGTTCTCAGCCACGCCGATCCTGGCGCTGTGCGTGGGCAGTTACCGGAACAACTACGCCACGGAGAGCGTGGGCACCACGGGCTTCACGGCGTACAAGACGGCGGGGAGCAGCTCGTCCGGCGTGTACTGGCTGGCGATTGGTCTGGAGTAGACTCCTGGGAGGGTGAGACATGAAGCGCACCCAGGGAGTAGTGGATGCAAGAAAGCAGAAGGATGCAGGGGCAGCGGTCGGCTGGAGAGCGCTGGCTACAGGGCAAATGACGCCGGAGCAGGCCAAGCAGTGGATCGAGGGCAATGTCAAGGACATGGCCAGCGCGAAGGTGGCGCTGAAAATGCTGGGGCGGGCGGTGATCTACCTGGCAAAGAGGGTGGACTTCGAGTGATCGCGCCGCTGGGATCAAGCGGCCTGGAGGGCGCGTGATGATGGACGCCCAGTGGGCGTCGGCGTCTGCCGCCAGATGGTGCGCTGGCGGCAGATGTTTTCAGTAGGCATGGACCGCACGTGCAGACAATCTTCCTCTACCTGTCGCGGCAGGCTGACAATGGGTATCTGACATCCCGGCTGCTCTCTCGGATGACCTCACTCCAGACCCGAAGATCTAGTCGCATGTGCGATCGATAGGCCTGGTCTGACACAGGAAGCGCCTTGCCTCTCGATGGGCAAGGGGTGTGATTGCAGGGAGGATGAGACGCGTGATGAGGCGCGGCGCCCCAAGGGTTGGCCAGAAGAAGACCGAGTCAGATGAAACGGACATGCGATGCGCTTGTCAGGCACGGCGGTGCGACGCGTCGGCTCCGCAAACCACATGCACGGCCCGGACGCACCAACAAGCAGGATCAAGGCCAGAGTGAGGTGAAGCACGCGGGATGCAGCCGCAGGCGCCATGGAGTGCTTTACCCTGGGGCAATGTAAGTCGGTCTTTCGCGCTAGGATACACCGGGAGAGGCACGCGGTGCGTCCTTTGACGGCGCACGCAGTCCCTTCCGCGTCGACCTGGAGCGCTCCCGCTCATGCCTCGTCCGCAACCGTCTCCGTCCTGATCAGTTGCCCATCGGCATCCACGTAGACCCACAGGTACGGTGGGCGCTTCCCAGCACTTGGATTCTGTGCGCCCCAAGGCCGAGCGCTTCCTGTGCGGCTGCGGCAGCAGGCGGGTAGACGCAGCACAGCTGTAGGAGCCGAAACCGCTGGCAGCTGGCCCCTGTTCACAGCAGCGGAGTGACCTTGCCGCGCGCCGCGAGAAGGTGAGCAGCTAGGCTGCTGCCGGCGTCCGTACTCCCTCTTCGCAGTGCGTACCGAATACCTGCTGATACAAGTCCTCACCATAGCTGGTTTCCAACGGTTCGCCTTCGAGCAGCTTGAAGGTGCGCGTTCCGTCGCTCTGTCTTTCGGCGCGCAGGAAAGTCGAGTGCTGCGCGTTCTTCTCATACAGCCCATGCGCAAAGCCATACAAGTGCGTCACAAAGAAAACCTTGATGCGCTTTTGCAGCAGCGCACTCACGACCTGCCGCGCGATCTCCGAGCCCTCTCTTTCGTTGGTCGCGGCAAATGACTCATTGAATAGCACTGTACACTGAGGCCCTATCCGGTCCACGATGGCGCTCATTCTGGCCAGTTCTTCATCCAGTTTGCCGCTCTTCATAGTAGCGTCTTCTTCTCGTTTGTAGTGTGTAAACAGCCCGCGGCAGACATTGGCGCACAGCGACTCGGCACCCACGAACATGCCACATTGCATCATCAGTTGCGCCAGGCCAATGCTGCGCAGGAAAGTGGACTTGCCACCCTGGTTGGCGCCCGTGATGATGACCAGGTCCCTGTGGTCGGCATTCACATCGTTGCCTACAACCTTACGTTTCATGGTCAATGCCAGGCAGACATCGTACAGGCCAGCAAACGAATGCCTGCGTTCTGCAGAATCCACTGGCAGGGGGAACGAGATCGGCTCGCCCAAGAGAGCAAGTTGCTCATGTAGATTCAGGCAGCCGATGTAGAAGGCCAGTTCCGTGCGCAGAACCTTGAAGAAGCTATCAATGTGGTCAGCAGACTGGGCCACTGCATTGGCAACCAGGTTGATACCCCCGTCCTTCAGTTCTGACAGCGCCCTGGCGCCGTGCTCGTCGCGGGGATGGATCTTGAGAGTGTAGACCGGGGATTTTTGCGGGAGCACCCGCGCCAGCCAGTTCTTCCGTTTCGCGCGCGGCTTGCGAAGCACATAGTTGGCGCCTTCATTTCCAGGCCCCAATCCAGCGCTGAGCAGAACCCCGCCCGGGAAGCGCATTGCTTTGAGGTGCGCGTCTACAGTGGCAAAGTAGTCATCATCCAGTTCCTGCACGATCATCGCGAAGAACCTTTGAAAGCCCTCCGATTCGAATTTGTGTGCGTGTTCCTCAGCGATTCTCCTCAACTTCCTGAGCAGCTCAACGAACATTTCCAGCATCGATATCGCGCCGCTCAGTACGGAGCCGGGCGTCCCGCCGAAAATGCCCAGCCATCGCCTCCTCCGGTTCTGGATCGATTCGATAGGAATTTGGTAGATCTCCCTGACAATGGCGCTGTTCTTCAGGCAATCCCGGAGAATGTCCTGGCGATAGCGCACAGCCTCTGGGTCATAGAGGCTGGTCAAGACGACTTGCCTCGCCATGGCAAACAGGAACTCGTCCCCGCGCGCCATCGCCCGGAAGAGGGTTTCCAGTTCCAGGTCCTGCATCAGCGCTTGCTCGTTCCACGGCAACTTTTGCTGTGGATTCAAGTCCCGGTCTCGGTGCATCAGAAGGACCTTCATGGTTTGATGCGCTCCATGATGTGCTCGTAGGTCACGCGGTTTTTGTGGGCAATGGCGAGAGCATAAGCAAGCCCGTCAGCGGGTTTTCTCAGGATTTTGTAGGTGCGCAGAGCTGGATTCTCGGGAACCACCGTGCTGACCATGCTGACCGTCTTCTCGCAGAAAGACGCCAACTCATCCACAAACGTCACCCAGACGCACAGCAAATCCAGGGCGATAATCCGCTCCATGATTTTCCTGCTCAGGAAGACTGCGTCCTGTAGGGTCGTAGACGAGAAGATCTCATTCATGATGAGGATGCTATCCGGTGTGGACTGCTCAAGAACGGCGCAGATTCTGACCAGGTCGTCCTGCAGTTTGCCGCGCAGGTTCTTGATGTCCTCTTCCCTCTCAAAGTGCGTGAACAGCCGATCAAACAGAAAGAGGCGCGCTTCCCTGCCAGGGACAGGACAGCCGATGCTGGCGAGGTAATGCAGCTGCCCGAACATGCGAGCGAAGGTGGTTTTGCCGCCCTGGTTCGGCCCCGAGACTACCAGGACGCGTTCCAGGCCCTCCAGGTGAAAATCATTGCACACCACAGGGGCGCGCTCTGCGATCAGCCTATTGGCTAGGGCTATGTCAAAGCCCTCGCGGTCACACACCTCTCGTGTCACCGTGATTTCGGGGTAGCAGAATGGCAGGCCCGCCCTTTTGAATTTCGCGATAAACTCCAGATAGGCTACATAGAACTGGATTTCCCGGTCGAACGCGCGGATCGTTTCGTCCACAAAATGGCTATGGCCCGCGCAGAACTGGTGCAGGCTGGCGAAGACGTCCGGGTACAGTTTGGCGACACAGTCCAGGATTCCTGCCTCGACATGGTTCATACCAGACGCGTGATGAAGCGCGAGTCGGTAGTCTTTGACCGCGCCCTGTTTGAACCTCTCGAAGGTCCTCTCCACCTCCATGCTATAGTCCGTTTCCGCTTCGTAGTTGCGCACCCTCACCGTGAGGCCCTTGATGGTGATGCAATACTGTACGGCGGACAGGCCGGCTTTGACTTGGGTCGTCTCGGTCGCCAGCGACACGTAACCGGGCGAGTTGGCATAGTCCGTCACATAGCTGCGAAAGGCTGACAGGCCGCGCGAGTGCAGCTTGGCCTGGCTTAGATCATGCGCCAGACCGGTGACCGCCTCACAATAGACTCTCGCCGCCTCCAGGAACCAACCTTCTTTGTGGTTTCTGAATTCAAGCTTCTCAGCCAGGGCAAGGTAGCGGCGCATGACAATCATTCTTTGCGCAAATGAGCGGATATTCTCCAGCAGGGTCTCATCTTCCAGGTCCTGCATGATCTCGTGGCGGTACTTGATCGCGCCCATGTCATGCAATGAGGTGTAGAAGAACGGTCTCAGATCATATTCCTGCCTGCCCGCGGTGATGGCGTCGACAACCTGATCCAGATTGAGATCCACAAAGAAGGCAGGCGCCTCAAGCGCCTCTTGTCTGGTGCTGCCTTTAGTCTCGGGATAGAGTATGCTATGGAAAGTCATTCGACCCACACCTCAGATGCGGCCCAATCTGGTCGCATCACGCCCTTGCCTCAGAAAAACAAAGCCTCTATCGGCCGGGACGCAAACTGCGTCCCAGTGGTAGAGGCTATCAGTCGGGAACCCGACGGATCGAGAGGGCACTCCCCTCTCGGGTAAGCTTCATCACCCCGTGGACTATTATGGATTATGGCACAACCTGGTCAGCAGGTCAAAAGAGCCCCGTTGCGCGTCGCAGAGGCCTCGCCAGTGCTATGCGGTGTGTCGGCCTCTTCACTCGTCGCTTCCCCGCTCCCCCGACTCCGCTGGCAAGACGGCCTGCCGCCCGTTTCCGTGCCGAGCTAAAACCAGCCTGGCGCGCTCCCGGACCGA
>Ga0194112_10011273_pt1 | contig 11088 bp, 9 predicted proteins | sample TA2MahC400mmetaG_FD_146191 | JGI IMG/M metagenome (GOLD analysis project Ga0194112, IMG submission 146191) | Freshwater microbial communities from Lake Tanganyika, Tanzania - TA2015016 Mahale Deep Cast 400m | ecosystem: Environmental > Aquatic > Freshwater > Lake | place: Tanzania: Lake...
GGAATTCGAGTCCTTAGAGGCAATGTTCAAGGATTGGGAGAAATGAAGAGGGTCTCCCAGACCAGGCAGTATTCCCGGGATGTCAAACGCATGCGGAAACGAGGTAAGGATCTGAAGAAACTCCAGGAGATTGTCAAGCTCTTGGCTGAGGGCACCCCGCTTCCAGCAAACCACAGAGACCATCCGCTCACGGGACCGTGGCAGCCATCACGCGACTGCCACATTGAAGCCGACTGGATCTTGATTTATACAGCCGATAAGGAATCGCTTCGGCTTGAACGAACCGGCACGCACAGCGACCTTTTCAAAAAATGAAATCGTCTAACAAACGGCTCCACCGGATTGCCAATAAACTTGGCAACCTGTGAGCCTTGGCGTTGAGGCTGTAGAAAAAGTCCTGGAAACGTGATAAAATCGCCATATAAGTAGCAGAAAAAAGGGTGGAGGCCGCTTAGTAAGGAGAGGGGAGATATGGCGAGATACAAAGGATATAATTATTCTCAGGGCAAGTTCATACCGATACACTTTGATCGACAGATCTTGCCCGGGACATTTGACAGGTGCCCTTTAATGGGTGGCCCCAATTACACCTGTAGGCGCTATCCTTTTACCATACCACTGGATTGCCGATAAATCCGGCTCCCGGTGAGCCTTATCGTTATGCCACCACGCTATAGCCATCAATATATCAAGCTAAGAAGGTATAGAGGAGGTTTTCATGCGGATTGCAATCTTTGGTACAGGGGGTGCTGGTGGTTATTTTGGCGCACAACTGGCACGCGCTGGACATGATGTCATCTTCATTGCGCGAAGGGAGCATTTACAGGCGATTCAGACGCAAGGCCTTCGAGTGGAAACCTCCAAGGGCGAGATTGTCATTCAGCTCGCGCAAGCAAGCGATGATCCTGCACAAGTGGGGGCAGTTGATGCAGTGATCGTCGGCGTGAAGGCGTGGCAAGTGACAGATGCGGCACGAGCCATGCAGCCAATGATTGGGCCACAGACCTTAGTGGTACCGCTACAAAACGGTGTCGAGGCACCTTCGCAACTAGCGGGAGTGTTAGGAGTAGATCATGTTTTGGGCGGCTTATGTGGTACGATGAGCTGGATTATTGGGCCGGGCCATATTCGCAGTATTGGCGAAGCGCATTTCATCAAATTTGGGGAGATGGACAAGCGACCAAGCGAGCGAGCTGAAATACTGAGACAGGCGTTTGAGCGTGCTGGCGTGAAGGTTGAAGTACCTCCGGACATCCACGTGGCGTTGTGGGAAAAGTTCTTGTTCGTAGTCTCCTTCGGGGGAGTGGGCGCGGTGACTCGGGCACCGATCGGGGTGATCCGCACCCTCCCTGAAACGCGACGGCTACTAGAGGAATGCATGCTTGAAATTTTCGCAGTGGCACGCACCCGTCAAATCGCTCTGTCAGACGAAATCGTTGAGAAGTCAATAGCATTTCTGGATTCTCTAGCACCCAGCGGGACAACATCGCTGCAAAGGGATATCGCTGACGGCAAGCCGTCCGAACTCGAGGCTTGGAATGGGGCAGTAGTGCGGCTGGGCCGGGAAGTCGGCGTAGCTACACCGCTTCACGAGTTTATCTATCACAGTCTATTGCCGCTGGAGTTGCGGGCTCGTAGCAAAGTCCAGTTTCCTGTGTGATGGATTGCAATGATGGGAGGTGATTTTACCGCCAGCGCCGGAGCGTTCACTGCAGCAATTCTCTTTGGAGCCTCGGTTGTTGCTGTCCGGGTTGCTGTTCAGGACATTCCGCCTCTGACATTGGCAATATTATGATAAATTGGGGCGACGGGGCATGTTCATTGCGCCATACTCCGCAATATGCAAGTTTGACCCCAAAATGTACATTTTGAAGGTTTGAACCTAAGGCACTCATCCGTCATCAATGGACAATTATCAATATGACAGACAGGTTATATAAAGCGATCAAAAGTCTTGAAGGTCTATCTGTAGGCGATGCTTTTGGCGAGTTGTTTTTCTCTATTTCGCCACACGTTGCTTCCCCGTCGGATTTACCTAAAAGAATTTGGAGGTGGACTGATGATACTCATATGGCCTTATCAATTGTGGAAGTGTTGAAGAAATATGGTCACATAGAACAAGACGCTTTAGCCCAAGCATTTGCCAGGCGATACCAGGAAGAACCTTATCGTGGCTATGCTGGCGGCGCAGCACTACTGTTGCGTCAAATAGCGGCTGGCGCAGATTGGCGTGCTATTTCACCAGCCTTATTTGGCAGTGGTTCGTATGGTAATGGGGCAGCGATGCGCGTTGCTCCTGTGGGCGGCTTTTTCTACAATGATTTACATCGTGCGGTGCAAGAGGCGCAACGATCTGCTGTTATCACCCATGCTCATCTTGAGGGGCAAGCAGGGGCCATTTCGGTGGCTGCTGCGGCTGCCATTGCGGCGAATACTTCTCCTCCTTCTGGGCGCGACTTTCTTAAAGAAGTATTGAAGCTTGTACCACAGAGCATTACGAAAGAGCGTCTTCAATTGGCATTAGACATTCCGTCTGACGAACTCTATCAGGCTGTTCACTTTCTTGGTTCAGGGAATGAAGTTTCGGCTCAAGATACTGTACCATTTTGTCTTTGGAGCGCGGCTTTCCATCTCGACAATTTTGAAGATGCGTTGTGGTGGACGGTGAAAGGTATGGGAGATTGTGATACGACATGTGCTATAGTTGGCGGCATTGTGGCACTTTCGGCAAAAACTATACCGTCACATTGGCTGAAACAACGTGAGCCTATTCCTATTCCATAGGCGGCAGAGACCGACTATCCCATTATTGGATCAAGGATGCCCAAAAGATCTGGTAGGCGCGGAAGGAACTGCGCACGAATGGACCAGAGGCAACAGCCCTGAATCCCATCCCTTCCCCTATCTTCTTATATTCCTCAAATTCCTCTGGAGGGATGTATCTGACTACGGGCAACCGATCTCGACGGGGCTGGAGATATTGACCAATTGTTAAGAAATCGCACCCTACCTCTCTTAGATCTTGAAGGAGACCCAAAACCTCTTCCCGCCTCTCCCCCAAACCCAGCATAAAACCGGATTTGGTAAAAATATGGGGATAAAGTTCTTTCGATTTTTTTAGTAGATGAAGAGATCTTTTAAAATCTGCCTGCGGTCGAACTTCAGGATAAAGTCTTTCGACAGTTTCGTTGTTATGGTTTAGGACATCCGGAGATTCGTCGAGCACTATTTTAAAAGATAAAAAATCTCCTCGAAAATCTGGGATCAACAATTCTACCTTTATTTCTCTATCCAACGCTCGAATATCTTGGATCGTTTTGGCAAAATGGGAAGCACCGCCATCGGATAGGTCATCCCGTGTGACAGAGGTAATCACTACATAACAGAGGTTCATCATTTTTATAGCTTGAGCAATCCTCCGTGGTTCTTCTTCATCGGGAAGAGGGGGGAGTCCATGCTCAACAGCACAAAAACCACAATTTCTTGTACAGACTCTTCCAAGAATAAGAAATGCTGCAGTTCCTCTGGCAAAACATTCTCCAAGGTTTGGACAGCGAGCCTCTTCACAGACAGTGTATAGGCCGGTCTCATCTAAGATGGACTTGACTTTTACGAAATCCTGAAAGGGTGGGATTCGTTTTTTAAGCCAAGGAGGTTTCTTCAAGATCTTCATCTCCTCTATCCCCTCACCCTATCCCTCTCCCCCACGGGGGCGAGGGGAGGGTAAAGTAAAGGGACTATGCGCTATGCTCTTAGCGCTTTGCGTCAATTCGGAGTGGTCTTGGAAGATGTATGGCCAACCCATCGACATCGAGGCATGCCTCTTTCAAAGCCTCTGGAATTGTTGGATGGGCTTGAATGAGTTGGGTGAAATCCTTTACCTTACCACCCTGCCTCATCATCGAAGATGCTATAGATATTAGAAGACTGGCTTCCGGGCCTATGACATGGACTCCCAAGATTTCATCAGTCTCTCGATTTGCAATCACCTTGATCAGACCTTCTGTCTCTCCAGAGATCAGGGCTTTTGGATTAGAACGAAATGGAAATCGGCCGATCCCTATCTCCCCCTTTGCCTTTGCCTCCCTCTCGGTAAGGCCAATGGAGGCTATTTCTGGATAAGTAAAAATACAGATAGGAACCAGATGATCTTCCATCTCACGATCGATCCCCATCACATTTTCTGCAGCCACAACCCCCTCTTCCATTGCCACATGGGCTAATAATATCCCTCCAATGGCATCTCCGACCGCATAAATATTAGGCGCTGTCGTCTCCATTCGAGGGCTGACTTTAATTCCATGAGGGGATATCCCAACACCTGCCTTTGAAAAATCGAGATCTAAATTAGGAACCCTCCCGACAGATAGAAGCAGCTTTTCAGCGATTAGTTCCTGAATCCCCCGGAGGGTTTTTACAGTGAGCCTTAAACCTTCTTCGATAGGATAGATATTCTCGACTGTGGATTGGGTTAAAATCTTTACCCCCTCTTTTTCTAAAACCCTGCGAAGGTTCCGAACCAATTCCCCTTCAATGCCAAGAAGAATATTTTCCATAATCTCTACAATCGTCACCTTAGAACCCAATGCATTGAAAAGTGTCGAAAATTCAACGCCAATATACCCTCCTCCTATAATAACAATTTCTCGAGGAATCTTTTTGATCTCCAGGGCTTCATCACTGGTGATGATCTTATCGCCATCTGGAATAATATTGGAGAGAGTCTTCGATTTTGAACCGGAAGCGAGGATAATCGCATCAGCTTCAATGATCTTCCCTTTCTCCTCTCCACTTAAGAGAATTACCTGGTCAGGCTCTGAAAGATCGGCCTGAGCATATTTCACCATTACCCGATGAGATTCGAGGAGCATCTCCACACCCTTCACCAATTCCTGAACCACTTTCTCCTTTCGACCCATCATCGATTCGAGAAGATTTATCCTGTCAGTTGAGATAGACTGAAAGACAGGAGAATTTCTGAGAGAACGTAACATCTTGGCATCATGGAGAAGAGACTTTGTTGGAATACATCCACGATTGAGGCATGTCCCACCAATTCTGTCCTTTTCAATCAGGATGGGTTTGGCTCCTAATTGGGCGGCTCGAATCGCAGCCACATAACCACCTGGCCCTCCTCCAATGATCACCACCCTTCTCTGATTCATATATTGCCTAACCTTATCTAAAAAGTTTCGACTCCCCAGTTTCTTGTGACTGTATTTTAAATTCCAAATCCCAAATTACAAATCTCAAATAATATCTAAATTTTAGCCAAAAATATTTGAAATTTCCCCTCACCCCCACCCTCTCCCCCAAGGGGAGAGGGTGGGGGTGAGGGGGTACACAAAATGTTAGAAGAAAATTCTCAAATTTAACCATGTAGGAATCCAATTGCAAATGGCCAAAACAAACTGTTTGGAATTTGATTATTGGAGCTTATTTGGTGCTTGAAATTTGGTTTTTGTTTCCAGCTCAGTCAGGCCCTTCGCTTTCCAATCTCTTGGGAACATCTGCTTAAAATAAAAACATACTCTTTCAGCCAGTCTATCCCGGGGGACATTGACTCCAAGAATCTTCTTCAAAGAGGTCATCTTCTTTTCTTTTAGGCCACAGGGGTTGATCAGCTCAAAGTATTTCAAATCCGTTTCATAGTTTAATGAGAAACCGTGAAAAGAGACCCAACGCTTAATCGCCACACCGATGGAGGCAATCTTTTCTCCATTCACCCAGACTCCTCGGTTGGAAGGATCTCTTCTGCCTTCAATTCCAAAATCCCTTAGAACACGAAGAATGACCTCTTCAAGTTGATCAACATATTGAACGAGACGATATTCATAACTCTTTAAGTCGAGGATGGGGTAGACAACTATCTGTCCGGGGCCATGGTAAGTGACATCACCTCCCCTCTCCACATGAAACATGGGAATTTTCATTGCCTCCACTATTTCAGGAGAGACGAGAAGATGTGATTGGTTTCCACGCCTTCCAAGAGTGATCACATGGGGGTGTTCAAGGAGGAGAAGGAGATCGGGCAATTCGCCATCAACTCTTTTCGACCAGAGATGATGCTGGAGGTCCCAGGCCTCTCCGTAATCCACAAGCCCCAAATCTATTACGTATCCCTTGGCGTCCATTGACATCGTATTATTTCAAAAGAATTCAACGAAAGCACCAATTTCCAAGCACCAAATATCAAATAATCTCCAATTTCCAATACCCAGACTTTGTTTGTTAATTTGATAATTGGGGATTATTTGGAATTTGGGATTTGGTTATTGGAATTTCCTCCTCACCTTATTCCTCTCCCCCGAGGGGTGAGGGGGCGTTCCATTTCAATCTCGGCTTTCTCGCAGCTAAGACTTCATCAAGTCTTCTCACTTTCACCCTCCTGGGTGCCTGGCGAAGGAGGTCTGGATCTTCTTCTGCCTCTTTTGCAATGGTGATCATCGTCTCAATGAACCGATCGACTTCCTCTTTGCTCTCCGTCTCTGTGGGCTCCATCATTAGAGCTCCTTTGACCACTAAAGGGAAATAGATAGTGGGTGGATGATAGCCATAATCGATCAACCTCTTTGCAATATCGAGGGTACTGATATGATACCTCTCTTGAAATCGGTCTGTAAACACACACTCATGCATGCAGGGCCGATCATAAGGAAGGTAGTAATATCCTCTTAGCCTCTTCATCAGGTAGTTGGCATTGAGTACTGCCATCTCACTGGCCTTTCTAAGTCCTTCCGACCCCATGGAGAGAATATAAGCATAGGCCTTGAGGAGGACGCCAAAATTTCCGTAGAAGGCCTTCATCTTTCCAATACTTTGAGGCCGATCGTAATTAAACCGGTAGATATCCCCAACCTTTTCGATTACCGGTGCGGGAAGGTAGGGGGCAAGTTCCTTTTTAATGGCCACAGGACCTGCTCCAGGACCTCCCCCACCGTGAGGGGTAGAAAAGGTCTTGTGGAGGTTGAGATGGACCACATCCACTCCCAGATCACCCAGTTTCACAATTCCCATCAGGGCATTGAGATTGGCTCCATCACAATAGACAAACCCACCTTTGCGATGGACGATCTCAGCAATCTCAGTTAGATTTTCCTCAAAAAGACCCAAGGTATTGGGATTGGTCACCATGATAGCTGCAACTTCATCGTCCATATGCTCAGCAACCTTTTCCGGATCGATCACTCCCCTTTCGTTCGATTTGATCTCAACCATCTGAAAAGAGGCAATGGTCGAAGTAGAGCAATTTGTTCCATGAGCAGTATCAGGAACTAATACTTTTGTTCTCCTCTCTCCGCGGCCCTTAAGAGCGGCCTTGATCATCATCATTCCGGTCAACTCACCATGAGCCCCTGCTGCTGGTTGAAGGGTCGCATGATCCATTCCTGTGATCTCTGCAAGAAGGCCTGCGAGTTCATACATCAATTTTAAAATCCCCTGAGTAAGACTTTCTGGTTGATAGGGATGGATATGGATAAATCCATTCATCTTTGCTACTTCTTCATTCACCCTGGGGTTATACTTCATTGTACAGGAACCCAATGGATAAAACCCACTCTCAACTCCATAGTTCCATTGAGAAAGTCGAGTGAAGTGACGGACGACCTCCACCTCGCTCAGTTGAGGGAATCCTTCCAATTCTTTCCTCAAGAGATGAGGAGGGACAAATTGTTCAACCTTTATCTTCTCAACATCCCATTCCGGCAAGGAGTATCCAATTCTTCCTTCCCCACCCTGTTCAAAGATCAGGGGTTCGTCTTGAATAAGGCCAGTATCCTTAACTCCTCTCATTGAAGTACCCTCTAAGAAATGTCAAATGTCAAAACCCAAATTCCAAATGAATGTCAAATTCCAAATGGGTAATTCAACCCTTTCAGGGTGATTAAAATCAAGGCTTAAGCCTTGATTTACAACATTTGAACTTGGGATTTGATTTGATATTTGAACTTTGCCATTTGGCATTTTTATCTACTTAAGCGCCCTCTCCAAGGCTTCAGCCCAGCAATCGATCTCTTCTTTGGTCACCATTTCAGTAACAGCGACGAGAAGATGGTGATCGAACTCAGGATAAAATTTTGTTAAAGGTAGACCTCCTAAGATTCTTTCCTCTTTTAACCTTTCCAATACCTTTTCAGGATCTCCATCAATCTCTAAAACAAATTCATTGAAAGTAGGAGAGGAGAAGGCGAGTTTACAACCACGAATTCTTGAGACAACCTTCTTTGCATATTCTGTTTTGCCAAGGTTCATCACTGCCATCTCTTTTAGGCCTTCCTTTCCAAGACATGAAAGGAAAACTGTTGCCATCAGAGCGCAGAGCCCTTCATTGGTGCAAATGTTGGAGGTAGCCCTTTCCCTCCTAATATGCTGTTCACGGGTTGTTAGAGTAAGGACAAAACCCCTCTTTCCTTCTAAATCGACCGTCTCACCCACCAGACGTCCAGGCATGTTTCGGACAAATTTTTCCCGTGTCGTGAAGATCCCCAAATAGGGCCCTCCGAAAGAGAGAGGAATTCCTAAGCTCTGGCCTTCCCCGGCAACAATATCAGCGCCCAACTCTCCAGGTGGTCTCAGTATCCCATAGGCAATCGCCTCGCTAAAGCCGGTGATCATTAAGGCCCCCTCTTGATGGACTTTTTCTACGATCCGGGGGAGGTCTTCAATGACACCGAAAAAGTTTGGGCTCTGAATCACTACTGCACTGACATTTCCATCGAGGAGATCAAAAAATATCCTTTCATCCATCCGGCCGTCGTTCTTCTTATATGGGATCAAGACAATCTCCTGTTGATCAGGATAGATATAGGTCTGAATGACCTTCCGGTATTCAGGGTGGATGGCCTGTGAAAGAAGGATTTTCTTCCGTTTTGTAATCCGGTGTGCCATCAATACGGCCTCTGCCAAACTGGAGGCACCATCATAGAGCGATGCATTCGAAACCTCCATGCCGGTCAATTGGCACATCAATGTCTGATATTCAAAGATCGCCTGGAGTGTTCCCTGACTGATCTCCGGCTGATAAGGGGTGTAGGCCGTATAAAATTCAGAACGAGAAGTTAGATTTGAAACGACAGCAGGGATAAAATGATGGTAAGCCCCTGCGCCGAGAAAACTGCTAAAAACATCTGATTGAAGTCGCTGAAGGTGGCGGATGAGATCAGGTTCGGAAAGGGGTTTAGGGAGGTTTAAAGGTTGAGAAAGTCTGTACTCCTTAGGGATGGCTTCGAAGAGGCCCTCTAACTCCTTTACTCCAATCACTTCGAGCATCTTCTGACAATCTTTTTCCGTATGGGGAATGTAACGAAGGTAATCTCTCATCTACTCTTCCTTCGGTAAACCCCGTTAGAAATTCCAGTGGGGTAGTAAATCCCACCGGAATTATTCTAAATGTAATCCCGCTGCATATCAGCGGAGAATTATTTCTAACGGGGTAAAAAATTCTGATAGGCTTTGGCGGAAAGAAGTCCTTTTAACTCTTCTCTGTCTCTCACCTCCATTTTGACGATCCACCCTTTGCCATAAGGATCTTTATTGATAAATTCAGGATGACCCTTTAAGTCCAAATTCCTTTCGACGACTCTACCGGTGATGGGAGAGAAGATGTCGGCCACCGTCTTTACTGACTCTACGACTCCAATGGCCTCGCCCTTTTTATACTCGGAACCAATCTCCGGAAGCTCCACATAGACAATATCTTTCAATTGGCTCTGGGCATAGTCTGTCAGGCCGATGGTCACCTGACTTCCGTCGTCTTTTACCCACTCATGGCTCTCCGTATATAACAACCCTTCAGGAAATTCCATTCTATTTCTCCATTAGGGACTGTGTAACAATGTCATTCTGAGGCGTTAGCCGAAGAATCTCTGTTTTATAACTAACTGATTTTATGAGATTCTTCACAGAGTTTACCCTGAGCCTAAAACCGAGACCCTTCGCTTCGCTCAGGGTGACACATGGCGAAGGGTTCAAAATGACAAACATGGCATTTCCCCCATTGTGACACAGTCTCTTATTGATAAAATAACATGGTTCGTGACTCATGAATCGTAAAATTCACCAATCTTATCTTAATCCCCTATTTTAATTTTTCCAACGGAATGTTGATCATGGTTTCGATGATAGAGATATGATGTAACTCACCATTGACCATGATCATATGTTTAGAAGTTTTGGGTGGCATTCTTGCCCCTGTCAAAGCTGTATGGATGATGATATCCTTTGTTATAGTTTCACCTTCCCTCCAGGTCACCACCTGTATCTCGGGTGATTGATAGTCAACCAGGACAACCGGAATCTTTTTACAACCGATCTTTTTCAAGGCATGAAGTCGATGGTGGCCATCTAAAATGATATAAGTATTTCTATCTACGGCGATAGGCATCTTAAGAATGCCATCCGAGATGATCTCATTTTTCAATGCTTCCAGATATTCTGGTCGAATCTCCTCGTGTTCTTTCAACTCTTCCATTTCCAGAAAGACGATATCCCTCATTTCCGGACTCCCCTTCTGCCCGTAGTCCTTATAGGAAGACTTCCTCTTTCTCATCTTCGTCCATCCAACTTCTTCCTTAATCTTCTCCCAAAATAAAAAGGAGGAAGGACAATTGAATCTCTTTTGCCTTCCTCCTGTCTTTTGACCTGAGAGATTATCCCTCAAAAGATCGGGATTTATCCCCTTCGGTGTCCAAGCCCGAACTGTAGTCGAAGGGTTGGATCTTTCCAGGATTGAATTAAGTTGCAGTCCTTTTGCCTGAGAGTTTCGTCCCGATCTCATCAGGATTTGCACCTTCGGCGCCCCTTCCGGAAAGGAGTCTCTCCTGCAACTTTAATTTCTATCGCTAACCACTCTTTTCAAATTTAATGATCTCGATCCTATTCTCTTCCCTAAAATTTCCTCCCATTCTTTCTTGTTTTAGGCCCTTAGCGCCACAACATCGACAAAAAGTTGTCGATTTTCAAACAGGGAAATGGTAGGCGCAGCCTTTAGGCTGCGTGAGGAGCTCGAGTAGAGCATCTACCCTTTACGCAACCTGAAAGGTTGCGGCTACTACCAGAAAAGCTGCCCCGAAGGGGCCACCTCTTCCG